>SXGS01759562.1_pt1 | contig 11375 bp, 7 predicted proteins | sample 3174681 | NCBI WGS metagenome assembly SXGS01 (sample SAMN11356861, study PRJNA531348) | freshwater metagenome | isolation source: freshwater sample F1-80 | place: China: Fuxian Lake, Yuxi | collected 2017-12-25 | reverse complement strand
TCCGCCCTCGTCGAGTACGGCCTGATCGTCGCCGGTGTCGCGCTGGTGGGCGCCCTGGCCGTGTCCGTGTTCGGCAGCAAGGTCAGCGACATCATGTCCACGGCCGGCGGAGTCCTGCCCGGCATGACTGCCGAGGACAACACGCCCCTCCAAAAGACGAGCCTGCTCGACACGCAAGTCGACGGTGGCGTCCGCAAGTTGAACCCGACCCAGGACGACAACACGCTGGAGGACAACTTCGGCGTTAACGGCGACGAGATCATCGCCAACAACTGAAACTTCACTCTGAATCGCGTCGTTGGCCCGGATGCGGACTTCGCATCCGGGCCTGACCGATGCAACAGCCTCTTTTTTTGAAGGGATATCACCCCATGAAGCATTGGATCATCAACAGCGGGATCGCTGTCCTGGAACTTGCCTTGGTCCCAACCATTGCAGTGTCTGTGTTTGGTAGTAAGTCCGGGTCTGGTATCACGTGCGCACTTCCAGTCCCCAGACTGCCCGGCATGACTGCCGAGGACAACACGCCCCTCCAAAAGACGGACCTGCTCGACACGCAAGTCGACGGTGGCGTCCGAAAGCTAAACCCGACCGGTTGCATCTTGCTGGAGAACAACTTCGATATCGAGAATCCCGAAGACTTGACCGCGAAGGCCGGCAGCAACTGACTCCTCGTCATCGCGTCCTTGACCCGGATGTGCATCCCGCATCCTGGCCTGACGGATGGAGCCCGGCGTTTTTCCACGTCTCCGCGATCGTTCGCGGGCCTGGCTGCGCCATGCTGCTCTGTCTCCGCGGCGCATGCCACGCTATCCAAAATAAGAGGCTCGGCGTGTCATCCACGCCGAGCCCCGCACTAGCGCCGCGACTCTCTCTCCGTCAGGGCGTAGTGTCTCCAAGCGGGCCTTGCGCCAGGAGATCGCCGTTCTGCTGCGAGCCTTCGTGGAAGGGCAAGTCGCAGGCGGCGTTCGAGGGGCCCGTGCGTTCGATGTAGGTGGCGAGGATCGCCGGGTCGGCGATCGACGCGGCGGTGGACCAGGCGATGCGGCCGTCGAGTCGGAACCAGCCCGACTCGACATGCGGCGCGCCGAGGATCTCGCCGGGTGCGTGGTTGGTGGTCTCGAGGAAGGCTTGCGCGAAGGCCGGCGAGACGTCGACCAGCTTCCGTCGCGTCCAGCAGCGGAAGGTCGTCTGCGCCGAGTAGACCTCTTCGTTGTCGTTGTGGAGCAGGATGTCGACCAAGGCGTCGAAGGCCGTGCCGCCCGACAGGTTCAACAGCACCAGCTCGCCTTCGCGTTCGCTGAAGGACAGGGTCTGGCCGCCGGTCACGCCGTCGATCTGGCCCAGGAAGCGCGGCACATGCAGCACATCCGGCGCGCACGCGTATTCACGGCCATCGAGGTCGCGCAGCCAGTCGCCGTCGAGGTCCGTCGGTTGCCCGTCGTCCGGCACGGCGCGGAACGACCACGGGCCGACGCCGAAGGACAACGTCGCGGCGCCGTCGATCGCCAACAGATCTCCCACGAGGTGGTCGTGCGCGATCGCCACGCCGCTCGCGGGGGACTTGGCGAAGCAGTACAGGTAGCCGGAGCCGTAGTCGGGCGCATGCACGCGCGTCGCCACCGTCAGCGTGTCGTTGGGCGTCAACAGCTGCGTGCGGTTGAACTCGAGGCACGGCAAGGGCGCGCCGTGGAGCGACTCGCGCGCGATGTAGACATACTCGACCGCGATCGGCGTCGTGGGACTCGTGTTCGTCACCGTGGCGAGCGTCGTGCGTCCCGGCAAGTTGTCGTAGAACGGGAACACGAGCAGGCTCCCGGGCGTGCGCTCGGGCGTGCTGCACTCGACGGGTCCGGGCGGATCGCCCGCGCCTTGGATGGTCAGGTCGAACAAGACCGGCGTGATGGGCGAGTTCGTCGGACGCGTGAAGCGCACGCGCACCTCGACGAAGCGTCCTTGCACGCCCGCCAAGTTGGCGCCGTTCGTGGCGTTGACGAAGGGCGACGCGCCCAGGGCCGCGCCATCGTCTCCGGCGCGGAACTGCACCCCGAGGCTGGTGCCGGCGGGCGTGCTCTCGTTCCACGCGATCGACGCATAGGCGTTCGCCGCGATGGTCGAGTCGTAGACCACGCTCCATTCGCCGCTCTGCTGTTGCAGGAGACGCGCGCTCAAGCCCGTCATGTCGGCGTAGTTGTAGGGCACCGCGCCCGCGCCCAAGGACACCGTCAAGTCGACGCTGTTGGTGGCCGGGTCGATGCGCTTGAGCGTGTCGCTGTTCGTGCAGGCGACCCACACCTTGCCCAAGCCGTCGATGGCGACGCCGCGCGGCGAAGCACCGTCCGCGCCCAGCGCGATGGTCGCGCAGGCCGTGCCGTCGGGTTGCAGGCGCGACACGGCGCTCGCGCCCGAGGCGGGCACCCACGCGTTCAGGTCCGCGGGCGTGATGGCGATGGAGCGATTGAGGGTGCCGCTGCAGGTGGCCGCCGGGAAGCCCGGCAGGATCGCGCCGGCGCTCGACAGCTTGAGCACCTGCTGCTGGAGGATGCGCGTGACCCAGATCGCTCCATCGGCCCCGAGGCCCAAGCCGTGGTTGGCGCCGGTCGTGATGCAGGTGGAGACGCCCGACGCGATGTCGTGGCGCAGGACCGTCGTCGAACCCTCGCCGCCGCTCGACCACAAGATGTTGTTGGCGTCGATCACGCCGCCGTGGCCGCCGCAGGGCGGAGCGAAGGTCGACAGCACCGCGCCCGTCTGGCCGTCGAGCTTGTTGAAGAGCTGCGTCGTGCCGGGGAAGCCGCCGACCCACACGTCGTCGTTGGCGTCGACCGACACGTGGCGGATGTTGATGGCGGGCGTACGCTGATACACGACGATGCACTCGTCGAGCGCGTCTTCCACCAGCGCCGTCGTGCCGCCGAAGCTGTCGGTGGCATCGGGCCAAGCCAGCACATCGCCCAAGCCGCGCGAAGTGCGGATCAAGCCGTCGCCATCGCGGTCGACGCAGGTGTTGTAGAGGAACGGTCCCTTGAGGTACTCGCCGGCCGCGTCGGGTTGTCCAGCGGAATTGACACGCGTCCCGCCCAGCACCACGCCGATCTTGACCACCGATCCGGCCACGCCGCCGCGCAGGCTGGACGCCTCGCCACGGTTGCCGACCCACACATTGCCGCGCGAGTCGACGCTGGTGCGCGAGGGGTTGCGACCCAAGCCGTCGGGGGAGGTGGCGTACTCGCCGAGGATGGCGCCCGTCACGGCGTCCACGCGGATCAAGGTGCCGCGGCCCGAAGCCGCCACTTGGACCAAGGGCAGGGGACCCGGTTGGCCCAGCGCGTTCAACTGCAATTGGTCGGGGACCGCGGTCGCCGTCGTGTTCAGGCCCACGCCCTCCGCGAAGTCGGCGGTGGTCGTGTAGGTCTTCGTCGTCTGCGCGCGCGCTGCGACGGCGAAGTTGGCGGCGAGGCCCATGCAAAGGGCCGCCGCACGGAGGGTGCGGTTCATGTTGCGGTACTCGTGGCTTTGGAGAGACGAGCGACGCGTCCCGTTGCGGGAGGACGCGCGGCCAGTGGAGATGTCATGATTGAAACTTCCTAAATCAGGCCCGTCAATACAGGAAATCTCAATGCTGGGCGCGCCGCACGCGCTTGCCTCGCCAAGCGCCGCGCACCAAGGCCTTTGCGCTCGCTCGGCCTGCGCAGCCTGCCGCCTCGGTCCCGAGCCCGCGCGTCGCTCCTATATCCTAGGACCCGCATGTCCCGGAGCAGCGAGAGCCCTGCAGCACCCGACCCGGCGCGGCGCCAAGCACTGGTCACCGGCGCGGGTGGCGGCATCGGCCGCGCCATCGCCCTCGAGCTGGCGCGCGCCGGCGGATTGGTGGTGGCGTTGGGGCGCCAGGCGGAGAAGCTCGCCGAGACGAGGCGCCTGGTGCTCGAGGCGGGCGGGCGCTGCGAAGTGGTCGTGGCGGACCTGCGCGGCGACGACTGGCGCGCGCCCGTCGCCCGGCTGGCGCCCGAGCTCGACACGCTCGTGCACAACGCGACGTCGTTCCCGGCCTACGGCAACCTCGAGGATGTGCCGCGCGAGCAGTTCGACGAAGTCCACGCCACTGTGGTCGGCGGCCCGGCGCGCATGTGCGCGCATTGCCTGCCTGCGCTGCGCGCGCGGCGCTTCGGCCGCATCGTCTTCGTGGGATCCATCGCCGGCACCAATGGCGCGCGGCGTCAGGCGGCCTACGCCTCGGCCAAGGCCGCGTTGCACGGACTCGTGCGTTCGCTGGCGCTCGAGACGGCGCGCGACGGCATCACGGTCAACCTCGTCGAGCCTGGCCTGGTCCTGACCGAGCGCGTGCTCGAGGCCATTCCGGAGTCGACCCGCGCGGCGCTCGTCGCCAGCACGCCGATGGGCCGCCCTGCGCGGGCCGAGGAGGTTGCGGCCGCCGTGGGCTTCCTGGCTTCGGAGCGCGCCTCCTACGTCACCGGCGCGACCCTGCCGATCACCGGGGGCCTTGGGCTGGGCCTGTTCCCCGCCCAAGGGCCTTGAGCGGGGGAGGGCCCCCCCCTCGGAAGGGCCGCGACGCGGCCTACATGGAAGGAAGTTGCACGATCCGCGCGGCTCGCGGGACGGGCGCCCTCCAGTCTCCGGCAGGTTTGGAGTCGCCCTTATAGACTTGGAGGCATGGTCCGCCAGCACCTGCGCCACGTCCTCGCCGTCCTCGTCGCAGCCCTCGCCGTCCTCGCGCCCTCCTCCGCCGCGCAGGTCCCCGAGCTGCGCGCCTGTTGGCTGACCCACTACAGCTACGTGGGCAAGACCGAGCCGCAGCTGCGCGCCATCGCGCAGAACATCAAGGCCGGCAACATGAACATGGTCTACGTCGGCATGTACTCCGGCCAACAAACCATGTGGCCGAGCAAGGCCTACCAGGCCGCCGGCGGCACATGGGTGTCGAACACGGTCGATTGGGCGCGCGACATGTGCCGCATCATGCGCGAGGAGGGACTGCTCGTCGGCGCGTGGTTCGAGTACGGCATGGCCGTCGGCTACTCGACCCACCCGATCGCGGTGGCGCATCCCGACTGGCTGGCGCGCGACGCGACCGGCGACGCCATCACGGGCGAGAACGGCGGCTTCGTGTTCTTGTCGCCCGCGTCGCAACCGGCGATGGACATGCTGAACGGCATGGTCAAGGAACTCGCCGAGAACTACGACTTCGACGACATCCAGGTCGACCGCATCCGCTGGGGCAGGAAGAGCACGGGCCGCGAGTACGGCTACGAGGCGCCGTGCGTCGCCGCGTACCAGGCGCAGTACGGCACCACGCCGCCCAGCAACGTGAACAACACCCAGTGGGTGAACTTCCGCGAGGGCCTGGTCAACGCGGCGATGCAGCGCTTCTACAACACCATCAAAGCTGCGAACCCGACGATCGTGGTGTCGAGCGCGCCTGTCGGGTCGTACGGCATCACCCAACACATGCAGCGTTGGTCGTCGTGGTTGTCGGGTGGCTACATCGACCTCGTCGTGCCGCAGATGTACAAGACCACGCTCGCCTCGTTCCAGACCGAGCTCAATACCTGCCGCACGGAAGCTGGGGCGAACCTAGCCAAGCTCGGCGTCGGCTATCGAGCGCAGGAGGACAACGACTGGTCCTTGGTGCGCAGCCAGATGAACTACGCGCGCGGTCAAGGCGTCGCGCACGGGATCCTGTGGGTCTACCACCAATACTCGGCGCAGATCGCCATTCAGGACGAGATCGCCAACCTGCCGCTCGCGGGCAACCCTTGGAACGCCGCGGCCTACAACCCGTTCGACAACGATCGTTCGGTGCAGCGCGTGGCCGACAACTCCGACGGGGCGACGATCTACTCCGAACTGGGCACGTGGACCAGCTCTGCGCAAGCCGACTACCACCGCTTCAACTCGCGCGTCGCCCAAGGCGGAGCGACGGCGACGGCGAGCTTCGCCACCAGCGTCCCGCGTTCGGGCTCCTACGATGTGTACGCGTGGTGGACGGCCTCGTCGAACCGCGCCGCGGCCGCGCCGTACCGCATCATCCACGATGGCGGCTCGACCGTGGTGACCGCTGACCAACGCGCGAACGGCGGCCGTTGGAATCGACTCGGACGCTTCATCTTCCGCGAAGGCGGCAACGCGGTGCGCATCGAACTGTCCACCAACGGCGTGGGCGGCGCGGAGTACGTCTCCGCCGACGCCATCAAGCTGGTGCACACGGCGAACGGCGAGAATGAGTGCGTCGGAGCGGTCAACACGACAGGCCGCGGCGCCTTGGCGGGCTACGCGGGCTCGACGAGCATCGCGGCCAACGACCTCGTGCTCCTGGCGAGTGGCTTGCCGCCCAACGGCGTGGGGCTGTTCTTCTACGGCAGCACGGCGTCGCAGACGTCCTTCGGAGACGGCTTCCGCTGCGTGGGTGGTTCGATCTCGCGTCTAGGCCCGCCGCAGCAAGCCAGCGCCACCGGCGCCATCACGCGCGTGGTCAACTACCTCGCGCCGCCGACCAGCTCGGGCTCGGGCCTGATCAGCGCCGGCACCACGCGCCGGTTCCAGTACTGGTACCGCAACATCGGCGGCCTAGGCGGCACGGGCTTCAACTTGAGCGACGCCTTGGCGTTGGATTTCAAGCCCTGACAGACGCGCAAGCCCTGCTCGGCGAACCAGCCGAAGCGCGCCCTACCCGCGATCCCTCGACGCTTCCTGTCGCGTCGGGTCGCGTCAAATATTTTTGACAGTTGCCGGCTCGACCTGCGCGCCGCAGGCCGCCAGCAGCTCGCCCAGCCACGACGCCGCGCGCTCCGCGCGGCCCGGCAAGGCCTTCGTGCCCCACACGATGGCCAGGGCGCGCCGCGTGTCGTCGGTGGTCTTCGTGCGTTGCGCGTCCTTGACGGCGTTCGCGCAAGCTCCTTGCGCGTCGCGCAAGCACAAGAGGCCCTCGAGCTCGATGACCTGCCCCGAGGCGTTGAACGGATAGCTGGCTCCCGCAGGCGCGACCTCGACCTCCAAGGCGCCCTCGACCCGATCCAGATCGACCACGCTGATGGGCAAGCCGCTGTGCAGGGATGCGGCGTTGGCGGCGTCGACCAAGGCGTTGATGCGCGGCAAGCCCGCCTCCAGCGCCGCCTGTCCCAGGTACTCGCTGGAGGGCTTGCCACGCCCCGTGGGCTTGTAGCCAGCCTGCCGCAACAGGTCGCGCACAGCCTTCTTGATCGTGTCGTCGGTCGCGAAAGGGGCCTTGGCGCCGGGTAGCATGGCTTCTCGAAGTGCTTCAGCCGGAACGACCTGCGACAGCGGCTTGTCCAAACGGATGGACAGGCAGGCGACCTCGAGCAGGGGATGGGGACGCACGGCGACGGAGGTCATGGGCGCAGTCTATCCGGCGCGGCGTGGAGCCCTGTCGGGCTGGCTCTGGCGCTGGGTTGGCGCTGGCGCCGCGCTGGAGACCCAAAGTACCCGGGAACTTCCTTCCACATGGCGCGTGGCCCCGTGGAGGTGCAGGTCACTTGGCGGTTCGGCCCTGATGGCGGGAATCGACAGTTCAGGGTAGCCTTCACTGCAGAGTCCGCAGCCAGAGACTTGGCGCGGCATGCCCTTTCCTCCCTGACACCCTCCGATGAAGCAGCTCCACATCCTCGCCACCTCCGCAGTCCTCGCCTCGGTCGCCGGTGCCCAGATCACGCAGATCACCATGTCGCCGTACGGGATCGAGGCCAACCTCGACATCTTGTGCGCGCAGGCCGGCAATCCCGAGTACATCGGCAACAACCCCGCCGCGGTCGCTTGGGACGGCGTCGACGCCTGGGTCGCCGGCTACAACAACAGCGGCGCGGCGGCGAACATCGGCATCTCCTACGTGCAAGCCGCCTCCTCGGCCCCGGCGTTCAGCCCGGCCTTCGGCGCGGTCAACTGCCCGGCCCAGCGTGGCTTCACCGGCCTCGACGTGCGCAACGGCACCGTCCTCGCCGCTTGCGACACCGGCGCCTCCGATCCGCGCGGCATCGCGGCTTACACCTCGATCGGCACGCAGCTGTGGCAAGCCGCCGCCCGTGGTTCCTCGGGCGTGGCCTTCGACCCCGACTTCAACGCGGCTCTCGGTGGCGGCAGCGGCGTGGGCTGGATGACCTTCAGCTCGGGCCGTCGTTCGCTCAACAACTTCCTCACCGGCGCCACGCTGTTCGACACGAACAGCGGCATGATCATCGACCCGGGCCTCGGCACGTTGTGGCGCGACACCGACTTCGACCTGGCCACGGGTGACGTCTACCTGCGCGTCAGCAACACGGTGGTCAAGGCCACGCGCAACGGCGACAACTCGGTCGCCGGCGCCCTCCAGATCGACGCTGGCGCTTCGGCGCCCTTCGTCGGCGGACAGAACATCGCCTTCGTCGATGCGCCGTTCGGCGACTTCGTGCTGTGGAACGACCGCAGCGGCACGGCCCTCGGCCAGCAGTTCTCCACCGTGATCCGCGCCACGGATCTCGCCGGCAACGCCATCACCCTCGACTGGGCCGGCTTCGCCCCGCTGACGGGTGCTGGCTGGTACGACTTCTCGTACCACACGGCGAGCAACACGCTGTGCGTCTCCGACTTCACCAACCGCCGCCTGTACTTCTTCCAGCCGACGGTCACCGTCAGCGGCACGCCGTTCTGCTTCGGCGACGGCTCGGGCACGGCTTGCCCCTGCGGCAACGCCGGTCTCGCGGGCAACGGTTGCGCCAGCTCGATCAACGCCAACGGCGGCAACCTCGCCGTCTCCGGTCTCGCCAGCCTCGCGGCGGACGGCATCGTCCTCGCGGGCACGGGCCTGCCGAACAGCAGCGCGCTGTACTTCCAAGGCACGCTGCGCCAGTCGGGCGGCGCCGGTGCCTTGTTCGGCGACGGCCTGCGTTGCGCGGGCGGCAGCGTGGTGCGCCTCGGCACCAAGGCCAATGTCGGCGGCGCCTCGCAGTACCCGGCCGCGGGCGACCTGTCCGTGTCGCAGAAGGGCCTCGTGACCCTGCCCGGCACGCGCACCTACCAGGTCTGGTACCGCAACGCCGCCGCGTTCTGCACGGCCTCGACGTTCAACCTGACGAACGGCTTCGAGATCAACTGGCAGCCCTGATCGGCGCCGACCTTGTCCAGTGCGCTGGACAAGGCCGACTCGACGAGCAAGTCCGGCCCTGAGATAGTCCGGCCCTGAGATAGTCCGGCCCCGTAGCACGCGCTCCGGGGCCGGACTGCTTTTGCGCAAGCTTGATCCGTCGGGAAGTTGTCCGCCGCGCGAGACCGCGCGCGCTTGCTACGATGGAACGCGCGGTCTCGCGCGTGTCGTCGGACCGCGTCCTCCCGACCGCGTCCGCCATCCCGTCCCCGCAAGCGACGCCACCTCGGCGTCATCCCGCCATGTCCGCCCTCCTCCCGCGCCGCATTCTCCCCATCCTGCTCTTCATTTCCGGCCTGCCCGCGCTCGCCGGAGCGACTGACTTCCTCGTGCAACCCGGCCAGAGCATCCAGGTCGCCATCGACGCCGCTCTCGATGGCGATCGCGTGCTGGTCCAGCCGGGCACCTACTCGGAGGCGATCCAGCTGCGAGGCAAGCGCATCGAAGTGCGCTCGACCGGTGGCGCCGCCGTCACCACCCTGGATGGCGCGGCCTTCGCCACCAGCATCGTCCGCGCGGCGGGCGAGCCGCTGGGCGCGGTCTTCGCCGGCTTCACCTTGACCAATGGTCGCGGCGTGGGCGTGCCGTCCAGCTACGGCCTCGACTACTACGGCGGCGCCATGAACTGCTCGGGCGGCTCGCGCCTCACCATCGAGGACTGCCGCTTTGTGCGCAATGGATGGAACAGCGGCGGGTTCAACAACTGCACCTTCGGCGGCGCGATCTACTGCGGCGAGTCGCAGATCACGCTCGTGCGATGCTTGCTGGTCGACAACTTCGCTTGGGCCTGCGGTGGCGCCAGCTTGTCCAACGGAGCGGGTTCGCTCATGACCTTCGATCGCTGCACGGTTGTCGCCAACGTCAGCACCAACTTCTTCGGCCCGCAAGGCGGCATCGGCATGGCCAACGACGGCGACGTGCTCGTGCGCGATTCGATCGTGTGGGGCAACTTCGGCAACCAGATCGACGCCTTCGCCTTCCCCTACAACCAAGGTTGCGTGGCCACTGCGTCGTGGAGCTGCATTCAAAACGGCTTCGCTGGCGCAGGGAACATCGCCGTCGATCCGCGCTTCGTTTCCCCCGCGACGCTCGACTACAGCTTGCAGTCGAACTCGCCTTGCATCGATGCAGGGGATCCCTCAGCTGCTCTCGATCCGGACGGCACGCGCCGCGACCTCGGTGCATACCCGTATTTCCTCGCTCCCGCCATCGAGTGCGTGGCGCGTGTGAACTCGGCCGGGTGCACGCCGCAGATCGGCTGGCAAGGCACGCCCACCTTGGCCGGAGCCGATGACTTCCGCGTCACGGCCTCGAACGTCATCACCAACACCACCGGCGTGTTGTTCGTCGGTTCGAACGCGGCTTCGACGCCCTACTTCGGCGGCATCTTGTGCGTAGGCGGCACCGTGTGGCGCGGGCCGATCCAATACATCGGTGGCTCAGGCTCTTGCGGCTCGATGATGATCGCGCTTTCGCACCAGTGGTTCTTGGACCGTGGCATCGCGCCGGGCACTACACTGCGTGCGCAATTCGCCTATCGCGACCAAGGCTATCCCTTGGGCTCGAACGTGGGCACGACCGATGCATTGCGCTTCGTGCTAGGACCTTGAGTCGTCTGACTCGACCGTGATCCACCATGTCGACGACCGTCGCGCGCGCAAGGGGCAGCCTACGCGCCGGCGGTGGTCGACATGGCCGGGTAGTCGATGTATCCGCGCGGACCGGGTGTGTAGAACGTCGACGGATCTGGCGCGTTGAGCGCGGCGCCCATGCGCAGTCGCGCCGGCAGGTCGGGATTGGCGAGAAAGCCCGTGCCGAAGGCGACTGCGTCGACTTGCCCGGCGCCGATGGCGGCGTTCGCCTCGGCCGCGGTGTAGCCCATGTTGGCGACCAGCACGCCTCGGTGGCGCGCGCGCACGGCGCCGAGCACGTCGCCTTGCTGTCGTCCGAGGAAGTCGCCGCGCATCAAGTGCAGGTAGGCGAGCCCACGCGGCGCGAGCGCGTCGGCGAGGTGGGTCGCGAGGCCCACGGGGTCGGCGTCCTGCATGTCGTTGTAGCTGTTCAGCGGCGACAAGCGCAGGCCCACGCGATCGGCGCTCCACGCGGCCGACACGGCGTCGACGACCTCGAGCAGCAATCGGCAGCGGTGCGCCACCGATCCGCCGTAGGGACCGACGCGCTGGTTCGAACCGCTGCGCAGGAACTGGTCGAGCAGGTAGCCGTT
>SXGS01254331.1_pt1 | contig 11375 bp, 10 predicted proteins | sample 3174681 | NCBI WGS metagenome assembly SXGS01 (sample SAMN11356861, study PRJNA531348) | freshwater metagenome | isolation source: freshwater sample F1-80 | place: China: Fuxian Lake, Yuxi | collected 2017-12-25 | reverse complement strand
TCGACCTGGATGGAAAAGTATGTGGTCTACAGCGGCCTCAACGTGATCGGATACGGCAACCATCTCATCGCCAGGCAGTGGCGGCAGCTGCAAAGCGGGCTGGTGCATCATTATGCCGCGATCCTGGTGGCGGGCCTGTTTCTTCTGGCGGTGATTATTCAGCTCATTATGCAACTATAAGCACACTGTATGTTAGAAGAACTGGCCTCAACATTTCCCATTCTGACCTGTATCCTCTTCCTCCCCCTCGTCGGGGCCGTGGTGCTGTGGCTGGTCGAGGACGAGGACATGGTGCGGACTTCCGCTTTGACGATCGCGCTCGTGGAGTTGGCCCTCTCCGTGTTCGTGCTGTTACGGTTCCTTCCGGATTCTGCCGCGATGCAGTTTACGGAGCATGTGCCGTGGATTCCTGCCCTCGGCGTGAGTTATCACCTCGCGGTTGACGGGATCAGCGTGTTGTTCGTCGGGCTGACGGCTTTCCTTACGGTCCTGATCGTCGTCTATTCCTGGGACACGATCCGCCATCAAGTGAAGCTCTACATGATGGCCTTGCTCGCGCTCGAAACGACGACCATGGGGGTCTTCCTTTCCATCGACTTGATCCTCTTCTTCGTCTTCTGGGAGCTGATGCTCATCCCCAGCTACTTCCTGATCAAGCTCTGGGGCGGAGGAGCGGAGCGGCATTACGCGGCGTTGAAATATGTGCTCTATACCCTGCTCGGCAGCGTGTTCATGCTGGTCGGCATCGCCCTCCTGGACCTCAACTATCACCAGTGGGCGACGCTGCACCACATGGCCCCGACCTATTCGTTCGATCTGTTGGAACTGCTTGCCGTGCCGATTCCACTCAGCCAGCAGATCCTTATTTTCTGGCTCCTGTTTCTCGGCTTCGCGTTCAAGGCCCCGTTGTTCCCGTTCCATACCTGGCTCCCGGACGCCCTCCTGGAGGGACCGATCGGCATGGCGGTGGCGCTGGCAGGGCTGAAGCTCGGGACGTTCGGTTTCATCCGCTTCAGTATTCCCTTGTTGCCGGATGCCTCGAAGAGTCAGACCGTCGTCACGGTCATCATGGTCCTGGGCCTGCTGGCCATTCTGTACGGGGCCATCATGGCGCTGATCCAGTCGGATTTCCGCCGGCTCCTGGCCTTCAGCAGCATCAGCCACCTCGGGTTCGTCGTGATAGGCTTGTTCGCGTTGAACTATCAGGGGCTCCAGGGCAGCCTGCTCACCATGATCAACTTGGGGTTCAGCACGGCAGGCCTGTTCTTTATCGCGGGTTTCCTCTATGCGCGGCAGCAGAGCACTGAATTGCGTTCGTTCGGCGGCATGGCCAAACAGACTCCCTTGCTCGCCAGTTTTTTCTTGTTGATCGGACTGGCCTCGATCGGGCTGCCCGGCACCAACGGCTTCGTCGGAGAATTCCTGATCCTCTTGGGCACCTTCAAGGCCAATTGGCTGTACGGCGGGATCGCGGTCACCGGCGTCGTGTTCGGCGCGGCCTATTTTCTCTGGTACTACGAGCGGGCGATGCTGGGACCGGTCGGCAAGGCGGTGAAGGATTCCCTTCGCGACCTGCATCCGCGCGAAATGATCATCGCCTCGGCCCTGTCGGTCATGATTCTTTGGATTGGACTCTATCCCGCTCCCTTTTTGAGAATGATGAACGGGTCGGTGCAGGCGTTAGTCGATCGAGTGGACCGGGGCGCCATACCGTCACTCGAGTCCAAGCCGCAGATAAGGGCGGATTGATCGTATGGGTGATTACGCACTACTGTATATTCTTTTCGCGCCCTTCCTGGGCGCCATCGCGCTGATCTTCGTCTCCAACCGGCAGCCGATGCTCGTGCGGGGCATCGCGGCGGGCTCGGCCTTCGTCTGTCTGCTCGCCTCGCTCTACCTGTTCTATGCCTACGACTATGTGAAGGGCGGTTTTCAGTTCGTTCAGAAGTTCGAATGGTCGCGCCAGCTGGGGATCTCGCTCCACCTCGGGGTGGACGGCATCGGCACGCCACTGGTGCTGGCGTCCGGGATCTTATTGTTCGCCGGCATTTTCGTCTCCTGGCACGTCAAAGACCGGACGAAAGAATTCTATATCTGGCTGCTCATCCTCGCCGCCGCCACAATCGGCGTCTTCATGTCGCTGGATCTGTTCTTCCTCTACTTCTTCTACGAGATGTCCGTGATCCCCATGTATCTGTTGCTGGGCATGTGGGGCAGCCATACGAAGAAGTACAACGAGATGACGGACCCGGAAGGGTTGAAGCAGCGGGATTCGGTCGGGTTCATCTTCAACTTCGGCTCCAACAGTAAAGAATATGCCGCGATGAAGCTGGTGCTTTTCCTCTCGGCCTTCGCCGTCGCGGCGCTGATGGGCATTCTGCTGATCTATAAATATTCCGGGCTCAATACCTTCGACATCCTGGTCCTGCGCGAACAGGCCAATTTGATGCATATCCCGGTGCTGGGCACGACGCTGGACAAGATCATCTGGCTGTTGATCTTCTTCGGGTTCGCCTCGATCGCGCCGCTCTGGCCGCTGCATTCCTGGTCGCCCGTGGGCCACGCGGCCGCGCCGGCCGCCACGAGCATGTTGCACGCGGGCGTGTTGATGAAGCTTGGGCATTTCTCCATCATCCGGGTGGCCTTCGAAATCCTGCCGGAGACGACCAGGGAGCTCATGCCCATCGCGGCCGTGCTCTGCATGTTCAGCATCGTGTACGGCGGGTTCGTGGCCTATTACGCCAAAGACACGAAATATGTCATCGGCTACTCCAGTTCGAGCCACATGGGCTATGTGTTCCTCGGTATGGCGGCGCTGGACTACATCAGTTTGACCGGCGCAGTGATGTATATGTTCGCTCATGCCATGGCCACGGGCATGCTCTTCGCGATGGCGGGCTGGGTCTACGACCAGACCCATACCCGCGATATTCCTTCGCTCGGCGGGTTGGCGAACCGCATGCCGTTTATTTCCGGTTGCTTCGTGATCGGCTGCATGGCCTCGATCGGCGTGCCGGGTACGATCAATTTCATTGCCGAGGTGATGATCATCGTCGGCAGTTGGGAGAAGTATCCCTTCCAAGTCATCGTCGCGGTGGTCGGGATCGTTTTGACCCTGGCCTATCTGTTCAAGATGATGCGAGGGCTCTTCTACGGACCGATGGACCAGAAGTACAGCCATGCGCATGACGCCGTGTCCGCGGTGGATCGCCTGCCGCTCCTGATCATGATCACCGTCAGCATCGGATTCTTCTTCTTCCCCATGCATCTCTATAACGTGGTGCGCTCGGGCGTGGACCCCTTGATCGCCAAGATCACCCGCGTCGTGCCGCTCGTTGCGGAATCTCCTGGTGCGAAGCTGGATGCCCAAGGTGCTGGGAGCCTGACTCCCGTCTCAAGCCCTGAACCAGCCGCGGATCTCGTGGGCGGAGGCCAGCCATGAACTTTTCCCTTACGATGTCTCCATCCGATCTGTTGTTGTTGTTGCCGGAAATTATCCTCACGGCCTGGCTCTGCCTGATTCTGATCGTCGATTTTTCGTTCCCCCGCTTGCCCAACGAACAATTGGCCTATCTCAGCATCGCCGGGCTCGGTGCCACCCTCGGCTGCCTAGCCTGGTTCAATGTCGGCGACGTGACCGGGACCCTCTTCGCAAACATGTTCGTGCTCGACCGGATGGCTCTGTTCTTCAAGATGTTCATTGTCGGCTCGACCATGTTGGTCATTCTGGCCTCGATCGACTATGTCCACCGGTTCAAGTTTTTCCGCGGAGAATATTATTTCCTGATCGTGATGTCGGCCCTCGGGATGATGTTCATGGCCTCCGCCAACGACCTCCTGTCGGTGTTTGTCACGCTGGAATTCTCCACCTTCGGTTTCTACGTCCTCGTCGCCTATCTCCGCGAGGACATGGCGTCGAACGAAGCCGGCATCAAGTTTTTCATCCTGGGCGTGTTTGCCGCAGGTCTCCTCGCCTATGGCATCAGCCTGGTCTATGGCGAAACCGGGCAGCTGGTCTTCTCCGACATGAAGCTGACCCAGGTCACACCGGGACTGGCCATCGGGTTCCTGCTGATTTTCGGCGCGCTGGGTTTCAAGATCGGCGCCGTGCCGTTCCACTCCTGGATTCCCGATACGTACCATGGCTCGCCGACGCCGGTGACGGCCTTCTTGTCGATTGCGCCGAAGGGGGCGGCCTTCGCCATCCTCCTCAGGATGTTCTTCGTCGCCCTGGTGGCCTTTAAGCCGATCTGGGTCCTGTTGCTCGTGGCCGCATCTGTCCTGTCCATGACCTACGGCAATATCGTGGCTATCGCGCAGAAGAACATGAAGCGGCTCTTGGCCTATTCTGGTATCGCGCAGATCGGCAATGTGCTGATCGGGCTCGCAGCCGGGACGAAGATGGGCAACGACGCGATCCTGTTCTATCTCCTGACCTATCTCTTCGCCAATCTCGGGGCCTTCGCCGTCATCATCGCCGTCAGCGACGCGATCGGCAGCGAGGAGATTGACGATTATAGCGGCCTGGGCCGCCGGTCTCCCTTCCTCGCCTTCTCGATGCTGGTGTTCCTGCTGTCGCTGGCCGGGGTGCCGCCGTTGGCCGGATTCGTCGGCAAGCTGTATATCTTCGTCGCGGCCATGAAGGAAGGGCTCTACCTGCTCATCACGGTGGGGCTCATCAACATCGTCATTTCCATGTACTACTATCTGATCGTCGTGAAGAAGATGTACATCAGCGAACCTCACGACCCGTCGCCCATCCGGGTTTCTGGTCCGATCAAATCGGTGCTGTACGTCTGTCTCGCCGGCACTCTCATGATCGGTATCTATCCGCAGCCCTTCACCGATTGGGTGGTCTCTGCTGCGATGATGTTCTCCGGCCTGGTGGATTTACCCCTCACGGCCATTCCTTCCGCCATCATCAATCCATAAGCGAGCCTCCGCTTCCGGCGCTGCAAGGACGGAGCGCCGGGGCTTTCCTGTGAACGATTGACGCTGCGCGTTGGCCCTCTCTATACTCGATCGCTGGACCATGATTCGAGACCCTATGGCACAGGACAAGAGTTTTCACAGGCTTTTCCCTCTCATCCGCTCAGCCGGATTGCTCCTGGCTACCCTTCTCGTCCTGTCCGGTTGGCCTTCGGCAGCAACAGCTCAAAGCCTCACGGGTGACCGGCTGGGAGAAGGCCTCTCCATCTCCATCTGGAGCCCTCAAGCGAAATGCCCCGATGTCCCGCCTTTGGTCGCCATCGACGTCGATCCGGAGCGCTATCGTTTCACCGTGCATTACTATCAGCAGGATGGCCTCACGAACCCGGTCGATATCCACCAATGGCAAGAGCGAACCGGCCACGACCTGGTCTTCAATGCCGGGCTCTTCCGCGAGAGCTATGCTTACCTCGGACTGCTCTATGGAGAGGGTCGCTCGATGGGAAGCAGGCGGCATGGCACCTGGCTGGGCCTGTTTGTGGCAGAACCGGCAGAGGCAGGCCTACGCCGCGCGAGGGTGCTGGACCTGACCTTTGATAGTTTCGATGAACAGCAGATTCCCTACAGGGAAGTGGCGCAATCCCTGATGCTCCTCGACCGGACCGGAAAAATCCGGGTTCGCCAAACAGGGAAGCGCGCGCACCAGACCCTCGTCGCAGAGCAAGGGGACGGGCACCTTCTCATTCTCAAGACCACGGATGTCGTATCCCTCCATGCCCTGGGGGAATGTCTGAGGGATGCTTTTCCATCGCTTCGTCAGGTCATGGCGATGGACGGAGGCTCGTCGTCCGATGTGGCTGTTAGCCCCTTGCTTCTACACGCCACGTCCAAGATGGTAGGTTTTCACAGTTGGATTCCCTTGCTGGAAGAAAGCACTAGCATGCATATTGGACTCCCAGCTGTGATCGGGATCAGTCCGAGACGTGAGCAAGCAGGGGGTAAGACGAGATAGAGCAGCTGAGAATGAGATGGGCTAATCGGTGGCGTTATCTTCCCAGCGGAAAGCCTGCCGCTACCCAAGCATCCATGCTGCCGGTGAGGTTGTAAACATGGCGGTAGCCCAAGTCCGCCAAGATTTCCGCCGCAATATTGCTCCGATGGCCGGACTGGCAATAGACCACCAGATGGTCCTCTAGCTGGGCGCCGATGGCCCGATGCCGAGCGTTGATCTCTCGGAAGTCGATGTTGACGTCTGTTCCTGGAATGAACCCTTCCGCGTGTTCCTTTGTGGAGCGGACATCAATTAAAATGAATCCCTTCTGGCCCCTCGAGGGCGTCTTGGTCAAGCCGGCCTGTAATTGCTGCACGCTGAGCTGGTACGAATGATCGGCCGAGACGCCGCTAATCCTAATGGTTGACAGGAGAAACAGGCCGACAAGGATTTTGATAATGGGTTTGGTCATGGTGGGCCTCCTTCTGATAGCTATGATAGGGATTGTATGAATATTTGGTCAAGCCTTGCGTTGTTTGTTGCCCTCACTTTCATTGGTTGTGCCGAGGGAGCCAAGCTGGTTCAGGAGCGGGCCGATGGCGGGGTGGTGATTTATCCCTTCAAGGGAGAGCAGGGAGCGATCTTGGCCTCTTCGCGTAAGGACGCCATCGCCCTTATGCAGGAGAAGTGTGGTGGGTTCTATACCATTGTGCGCGAGGGGGAGACAAAAGGCCGAACCCGCATGGCCAACCATGTTGAAGGGGCGCAGGAAATCATTCAGGAGCGTCGATGGGGCATTGAATTTCGTTGCAAATAAAGGGCGTTAGGAGTGCGGCTCCGCGCTGGTCAGATCGTCGATCGTCAGTAGGCTCAGAAGCGTCAGTCCTTCCGCTTCTACTTTCTTTCGACCGTCCTGCTCCTTCCGGTCTACGATCACCAAGGCATGGGTCACAATCAGCCCTGCGCCCCTGGCGGCGGCGACGGCTTTAAGCAGCGACCCTCCGCTGGTCAGCACATCGTCTACGATCACCGCGGAATCTCCCGGAAGAAACGAGCCTTCAATCAATTTGCCGAGCCCATGGTCTTTTGCCTGCTTTCGCACCACGAAGGTTTTCCAGGTGTGCTTTGGGCGGCTGGCAAAGGCGAAGTCCGAGATGCTCGTGGCAATGGAAATAGCCCCGATCTCTAGTCCGCCGAGGCAATCAAGATTGACTGGCCTTAGCGCCTCGCAGGCTAAGTTGGCCACGAGACAACGCGAGCCGGGGTGGGCCATGAGAGAGCGGCAGTCGACGTAGAAGGGGCTCGTTAAGCCGGAGGCGAGGGTGAAGCCTTTTACCTGGTCCCACTTGAACGATTTGGTGTCGTGGAAGGCGTGGGCTAATTCAACTTTCAGTGGCAGCATCTGGTTATTCAGTTAAGGCTTAAAATAGAGTGTCGCATTATACATGTGGCGAGGGGCAAAAAAGAATCCTTGCTGCAAATTAATTCCTCTCCCAGTCCGCTCCGCGATCCTATGAAAATCGCGCGATCTGTTCCACTAAAGTATTCGCGACCAGGTTTAAGTCAAAGGGCCAGGCGTAACGGAGTTCGATGCCAGGATGCTTCGGCTTCAGATGGTCGAGGATTTCCGGAATCTCAATTTCTGAATGGGACCCGCCTGGCGTGAACATGGTCGTGGTCACGGTAATGTGGGTCGCACCTTGCTGGATCAGCGATTCCACCGATTCTTCCAGGGTCGGGGCGCAAAACTCGTTGTAAGCCACGGCAAAGATGACATCGCCCAACTGCGTGCGTAAGCGCGCCGCGACGGCTTCGAGCCCTGCCTGATAGGGCTCTGTCTCGGCAGTCCTTGGCCAGCCCCTGATCTTGCCATCCAGCTCGATCTCTTCCTGGGAGCGAGGCTGCTTGGCTGCTCGCCTTTGGGCCTCCAATCGTTTCAGCTTCGTGACCAACTCCTGCGGGCAGTCCTTGGGAATCCCGCCATGACCAACCAGAATTACTCCTCGTACAGCCGCCATTACCAGACTCCTTTTCAGGCATGATTGCGTAACATGGTTTCGCTCGGATGGGGGTCAAGATAAATTTGGTCCCGAAGATAGTTCACCTCAAAGATCTGGGTATAGTGTTTGATCAACGTCAGAGGGACAAGCAGAGGCGTGAGTTCGCGACGATACTCGTCGATCGCGCCCGATAGCTCCGATTTTTCCTGCGCACTCAGTCTTGTCTTGAAGTAGCCCTGCATGTGATGGAGCACGTTCACCTGTTTGCTCACCGTCGTTTTCACCGCCAGCGCCTTCATGAAGAGTGGGCCATAGAGGTTGGCGAGTGTCTTGGGGCTCTGCCGATGAGCCTGTGCGACCAGCCTCCCGAGCGCTTGGTATTGCTGCGGACTATGGGCCATTAAGAGATACTTGTGGATCGTGTGAAACTGCACCAGGGCCTGTTTTGTGACCCTGCCCTGCATGAAGTCCTGCCAGCGACGGTAAGCGAAGACCCGTTCGATGAAATTTTCTCTGACCGCCGGATCGCAGAGTCGTCCTTCATCCTCGACCGGAGTCAGGGGGAACTGCTCCATGAATGATCGCGCAAACAGTCCGATCCCGTTCCCGCTCCGCTTTCCCTGCTCGTTGTAGATGCGCACCTGTTCGATCCCGCAGCTCGGCGAGTTCTTCTTGAACACATATCCGGCGAGATCATTTTTTTTCAGTTCGCGGATACGTTGGACGCTCATCTTGTTGAGCGCTTTTGTGTGATCGATTTCGCCCTCAATGGTGATGAGCTTGGGATGAAGAGGATCGCCCACTAACCTCATCACGTCTCGGGGGGTACCGAGACCTGCTTCCACTTCGGGACAGACCGGGACCCACTCCACATAACGGCCCAGTAGGTCTGTGAGATAGTCGTCCCTCCTATGGCCCCCGTCGAAACGGACCTCGTCACCGAGGAGACAACGGCTAATGCCAAGGCGAATGGAAGGGGAGTTGGCCATGGGGAATTATAGGCTCAGCCCCGGAGCGGGATCTATGGGCAAGTAGAAGCTGGCGCTACTGGGTGCTTTCGAGTAGGCCCATTCCTGGGCGTAGTACGAACTATATCCAGCCAGGAAAGCTTACAGTTGATCACGTTTTGGTGGGAGAGGGGAAGAGAGAGTTTGGTGCCGAAGGCGGGATTTGAACCCGCACACCCTTGCGGGCGCTAGACCCTGAATCTAGTGCGTCTGCCAGTTTCGCCACTTCGGCACATCGAGGTGGAAAGGGATTATCCTGAATTATGGAGGTCCCAGTCAAGCAAGAGGCGTGAATCGGCTGATTTTCGCCGCTTGCGAGGCCCAGAGGCCGGCGGTGGCGATGTCCCTGGTGTCGCCGCTGAGCACGATTCTCTCTCGGACCAGCCCTGCTGCGCTCAGCAGAGGAGCCGCTGCGATCCAGGGGGCTTCGTCGGCGATCAAGACGTCGAACCGGACGCGGCTGAAGAGGGGATCGCTCAGCACGCGCGATGCCGTGGTGACCATGAGCCGCCGGTTCTGGATGAAGGTCTGCCGGTTGGTGTCTTCCTCCGCCGCGAGTATTTCACGGATTTTTTTGGTCCCGCCCAGATGGACGATGTCTTCTTTGAGCTCGTCGAACTCCGGTCGCATGTCTTTCGGCACCGCGGCCTCCGGCACGAGTTCATTGATGCGCGTCTTGGCAACATCGAGCTCTCCCTTCAGTTCGGCACATTGACTCTCGTACAGTTCAAGATATTGATGCAGGGATGAGATGTTTTTCCCGACGGCCTGGAGGCTGAGCCTCCGGAAGAGCGGGAGGTTTTCGTATTCCGCCAGGGTGATGTTTACGTCTTTGATCTTGTTCTGGAGATCGGAGAGCTGCGTCATCAAGCGCCACTCCAGGAGGCGCACTTCATCAAGATCCTTTTGCTTCTGCGCTTTATAGGCTAACACAGGCGTTAGTTCGCGAAACCGCTCGTACTTGCGCCGGAGCGCGGCCTTGTCTGCGCGAGACTTGGCATAGAACTGGTGCATCTGCGCTTCGAACCCCAGCTCCTGAATCGCGATTCCATCCGTCTGTTGGGCCAGGGCCATTTCATAGCGAGTCACCCAGGTCTTGTAGGTGAGCCCCGCGGCTTTCATGGCTCGTGCGATGGTGCCGATGAGGGCGTCTGCCTGTTGGTGATCGGGGCAGACGACCAGCATGCGTTTGTTGGCGCGGACCAGTTCGATGGCCAGCGTGGCCACTCGCTGCCGCCGCACCGACAGGTCGTCCGACCAGATGGTCGAGAGGATCGACGAGCCTGCTCCGGCCCCGGAGGGTTCTCCTGTGCCCGTCGCTTCGAGGAGGGGCGCCAGTCTGTCTGCCGGACCGAGCCGATAGGAGTCCGGCTGCGCCAGCATGTCGCGCAACCGTTTGGCTGAAGTGGTTAGCAGGCCTGCCCGATCTGGCACCACGGTCGCATCGACACAGGTTTGTCCGATGTGGTCGAAGGTCTGGACCAGGATGACATTGTCTTCCCCGCCGAGCACGAGGCCTTCGGTTGGCTCCATGTCCTCCGGAGGGATGATGGAGAGGGGCGTGTCATGTGCGAGGGAGGAGCCCTGCGGAAGTGTGAGCTCGTAGAGGTGCAAGGTGCCGACCGTGCGCACCAGGCGGCATGAGACCTGCGCGATGGGCTGGTCGAGCGAAGTTTTGCTCGCCTGCTTCTGTTCGGCTTCAAGCCGGAGCGCCCATGTGTCGATGAGGTCCCGTGCGGTCATGAGATCCTTGGAAAGCGGTCTTCGATTCGTGGTTCGCCATCATACGGTCGCCCATTACGACCTGTCTAGCAGGATGCTGAAAAAGTCCACCAGCGGGGGAGGAGGCTCGGTGAGTCCCCTGTGCTCGCGCAACGCGCGCGCAATGGGGGACTCATCCTGGCCATCCTGGATAACGTAAACGAGCAAGCGGGGCTTCTCGCTTGACCCCACTGAAGCATTCCATTAGCGTAGCGGCCTGTGTAGTTGCGCGATGCTCATGGGAGGACCTCATTGATGCTTGTTGTTGGACTGATGTCCGGAACTTCCGGGGATGGAGTCGATGCCGCGCTGGTGGAGATTACCGGGCGAGGCAGCACCCTTAAGGCGAAGACGCTCGCGGCCCATACAGTCGCCTACCCCCGTTCGTTGCAGCAGCGCATCCTCTCCGCCTCTGTGTCCGGAACGGTCGCGGAGGTCTGCCATCTGAATGTGTTGCTGGGCGAATGGTTTGCCAAGGCGGCGTTGCGCGTAATCAAGCAGGCCAAGCGTCAGCCTGGCAAGGTGGCTTTGGTTGGCTCTCACGGTCAAACCCTGCATCATCTGCCTCACGGAATCCCTGTGCCCGGTATCGGGACGATCCGTTCGACCCTGCAAATCGCCGAACCGGCTGTGATTGCCGAGCGGACCGGCATCACCACGGTCGCGAACTTTCGGACGAGGGACATG
>SXGS01731249.1_pt1 | contig 11377 bp, 15 predicted proteins | sample 3174681 | NCBI WGS metagenome assembly SXGS01 (sample SAMN11356861, study PRJNA531348) | freshwater metagenome | isolation source: freshwater sample F1-80 | place: China: Fuxian Lake, Yuxi | collected 2017-12-25 | reverse complement strand
TTGCCGGCACCGTTCTCGCCCACGATGGCGTGGATGGTGCCTTTCCGTACTCGCAGATCGATGTCGTAGTTGGCTCGTACGCCCGGGAAGCTCTTGCCGATGCCTTCCAGAACGACGGCGTACTCGGCCGCCGGTTCGCTCACCACATCCCCTTCTGTCGGCTGTGACCACAGCGTTCGTCGGCCAGTATTCCACACGCCCCCCGGGGCGCCGCCACTACGCGGAAGGGGGTGCGGGGGCGGGCCCCGGACCCCCTTCGCAGTTGGATCAGATCGTGTGGATCAGATGGCTCAGGGAGCCGTCGGGACCACGATCTTGCCGCTGATGATGTCGGCCTTCAGGGCCTCGAGCTGGTCGACGAACTCGGTGAGGTAGTCACCCGAGGTCGCGTAGCCCACACCGTCGACGCTGAGGTCGAACACCTTGATGCCACCGGCGGTGTCACCGTCGACGACGGCCTTGATGGTCTCGAACACGGCGACATCGACGCGCTTCAGCATGGAGGTGAGGATGACCTTCTTGGCATCCTCGCTACCAGCGGTGAGGTACTGGTCGCTGTCCACGCCGATGGCCCACTTGCCCGCCTCGATGGCGGCCTCGATGGTGCCCGCACCCGAACCGCCAGCGGCGGTGTAGATGACTTCGACGCCATCGGCGTACCAGCCAGCGGCGATTTCCTTGGCGCCGGCGACGTTGCCCCAGGCGCTGTTGTCACCGGCCGGGCCGAGGTACTTGCTCTCGACCACGATGTCCGGGTTGATCTGCTTGGCACCAGCGATGTAGCCGGCCTCGAACTTCTTGATGAGGTCGATCTCCTGGCCACCGATGAAGCCGATCTTGTCGCAACCGCACTTGAGGGCGGCAGCGGCGCCGACGAGGAACGAACCCTGCTCCTCGGCGAAGACGAGGCTCTTCACGTTCGGGGCGTCGACGACCGAGTCGACGATGCCGAAGGTGACATCGGGGTTGGCAGCGGCCACTTCGGCCATCGGGTCGGTGAACATGAAGCCCACACCCACGATGACATTGGCGCCGTCGCCGGCCAGCAGCTCGAGGTTGGCCTTGCGGTCTTCGTCGACCGTGGCCTCGAGTTCCTTGACCTCGACACCCAGCTCGGAAGCAGCGCGGTCTGCGCCGACGCCGGCCGAGTCGTTGAAGGTGCCGTCGCCGCGACCACCGGTGTCGAAGGCAACGCCAGCGACGATGTCGCTGTCGCCACCCGTGGCAGCCGTGGTCTCGGACCCGGCCGCAGCCGTGGTCTCAGCTGCGGTGTCCCCGGACGTGCTCTCGTCGTCGCCGCAAGCGGCAGCCACGAGACCGAACGTCGCGAGGAGGGCAACCGCTGCGAAGCGCTTGCTCTTGCGCATTTTGTCTCCCCCTTGGAGGTAATGGTTGGGTGGATGAGGTATCCGGTTGCGAGCCTACTCGCGCGGGGGTGCCGGTGGTTGCTCGCCGTGGTCTCGTAACCTGCAGGTCAGATTTCGATGCCGGCTGGATCTCGCCCCCTTCCGCCGCCCCGGCGGCGTGTCTCGCGGCGCACCTACATGGTGCGGCGCCTCGTCGCGCTCTCCCTGGTCCTGGTGCTGTTCTACGGCATCTGGTCGGTGGTCTCGGGGGTGTTCGGCTCCGACGAGGTGGCCAGTTCCGAGCCGTCGTCGGCGGTCACCCAGACGGTGCTCAACGATGGTGTGACACCCACCACACTGCCGCCCACCACCACCACGACCCCGCCGGTGAAGCCGGTCACGACGCCCTCGCCCGAGGATCCGGCCGAAGTGCTCATCCTCGGCGACTCCGATGCGGGCAGTTTCGGGCCGTACCTGAAGACGTTGCTCGACCAGACGGGCCTGGCCACCACCGAGCTCGACTACAAGACCTCGTCGGGTCTGGCTCGCCCCGACTTCTTCGACTGGCCGGCGCACATGGGCGAGATCGTGCCGCAGGTGAATCCCGACATCGTGGTGGTCACGTTCGGCGGCAACGACGCGCAGGGCCTGCGCAACGTCGACGAGACGTGGGCCGTGAACCATCCGCCGGCGTCCGGTGTCGACGATGCCGACTGGCGTGCCGAGTACGGCGCCCGCGTCGGCGCGGTGATGGACTATCTCACGGAGGGCAACCGCACGCTCGTCTGGGTGGGCATCCCCAACGACGACAATCCCGAGGTCACCGCGCGCATGCAGGTGCAGGACGAAGTGGTGCGCGCCGAGGCGGCCAAGCGCACCGACAAGGTGCAGTTCATCGACACGTGGGCCCGGTTCAGCGGGCGCAACGGCGGCTGGGCCGAGTACGTCATCGACCCCCGAGACGGTGAGGGCAAGGACGTGCGCGCCGACGACGGCTTCCACCTCAACACCACGGGTGCCGAGATCCTCGCGCTCGACATCGCCGAGGCCGTGAAGAACGACCTCCGCGACCGCGGCGCCCAACTCTGACCTTCGCCAGCGTCGGCGGTCACATGGTGCGGCCGCGCTCCTGGATGGCGCGGCGGCGGGCCTCCACCTGCTCGACGCTGAACATCTCGCGCTGCCACCGCGCCGCGTTGGTGGCCTCGGTCTGCCAGCCGGCGTGGTCGCGGGTGATCTCGTCGTAGGTGGCGCGCATCTGGCGCACGCCGGCCTGGTCGTTGCCGATGATGTCGAGCGCCAGTCGCCGCGTGACCGGGATGAGTTCGTCGTGCGCCACCACGTGGTTGACGAGCCCGAACTGCAGCGCCTCGTCGGCGAGCATGAAGTTGCCGGTGAAGCTCATCTCGCGAGCGCGGCGCACGCCGATGGCCTGCGGCAGCAACACGGTGAGGCCCCAACCCGGCATCACGCCGACGCGGGTGTGGGTGTCGCCGAACTTGGCGCGCTCGCTGGCCACGAGGAAGTCGCAGTTCAACGCGAGTTCGAATCCGCCGGTGATGGCCACGCCGTTCACGGCGCCGATGACCGGCTTGGTCATCGCAGGGAACGGGGTCCGAACGCCGGCGGCGTTCGGACGGCCGTCGGCGCCGGTGGCGCCGAGGTTGCCGCCGGTGGAGCCGAGCTCCTTCAGGTCGAGCCCGGCGCAGAACGCCGGGTCGGTGCCAGTGAGGACGACCACGTCGACCTCGGGGTCGGCGTCGGCCTGGAGCATCCGTTCGGGCAGCAACCGCAGCACTTCGCTGGACAGGGCGTTGCGCGCCTCGGGGCGGTTGAGGGTGATGGTGGCGATGCGCTCGCTCACCTCGTACAGCACGACGTCGCTCATGCGGGCGACCCTACATGTCGGCCAGTTTCACCAACGTGGCGGCGATCCATCCGCCGAGCGCGCCGAAGTGGTCGTCGAGCAACGTGCTCGCACCATCGTCGAGCGCGGCCTCGGCCAGCTCGTACAGCCCCTCGTACGTGGTCTCCACGGCGTACTCGGGCGGCTCGCCCTGACCGTTGAGATAGGCGATCTCGGCGGTGACACCAGCGCGCTCCAGACGCCCCTCGCCGATGAGCGGACTCACCTCGGGCGTGATGCCGAACACCGCGGCCGGGTCGAGCGGTTCGCGCAGACCCTGCACGCGGAACACGATCTCCATCTCGATCGCGGGCAGACGGTCGAGCACCTCCTCGACGTACCACTCGCGGTACGCGGTCTGGCTCCACGACGGCCAGTCGAAGGTGATGTGCGCCACCACACGTGGCGGGTTGTCCTCGCCGGGCAGGCCGTAGCTGGTCTCCCACGTGAGGTCGCCGAGCAGCACGTCGGACTGGAAGTGCTCCTCGAACGGTTGCCGCTCGAGGAAGGCCGCCTCGAACGCGTCGCGCAGCGCGCTGATGGCATCGGTGAAGACGTGATCGAGCATCCGGTCCCTGACGGTACATGGCCCAGCGGTGGGGTTGGCTACGGTTGCCGCATGTCCCTCGTGCTCGTCGATGTGGCCGACGGTGTCGCCACGCTCACCCTCAACAATCCGTCCGAACGCAACACGCTCACGCAGCCGATGGTGGCCGAGATCGTGGCGGCGATGGACCGCATCGAGCACGACGAGGCCATCGGCGCGCTCGTCGTCACCGGCGCGGCCCCGGCGTTCTGCGCCGGCGCGAACCTCGGCAACCTCGCCGAGTCCAGCAAGGAGAGCCTCGGCACCATCTACGAAGGCTTCCTGCGCATCGCCCGCAGCCCGCTGCCCACCATCGCGGCGGTGAACGGCGCAGCGGTCGGCGCCGGCATGAACCTCGCGCTCGGGTGCGACGTGCGCCTGGCTGCCCGTCGGGCCAAGTTCGACACCCGCTTCCTGCAGATCGGCATCCACCCCGGCGGCGGCCACACCTGGATGCTGCGCCGCATCGCCGGCCCGCAGGCCACGTTCGCCGGTGTGGTGTTCGGCGAGGTGATGGACGGTGCCGAGGCCGAGCGCGTCGGGCTGGTGCATCGCTGCGTCGACGACGACCAGTTGCTGGCAGTGGCGCACGAGATGGCGGCCCGCGCGGCGTCGGCACCGCGTGAACTGGTCATCGAGGTGAAGAAGACCATCCAGCACATGGCCGACGTCGACACCCACGAGGAAGCGGTCGACGTGGAACTCATCCCGCAGGTCTGGAGCACCCGGCAGCCGTGGTTCGCCGAGCGCATCGCGGCGCTGCAGGCGAAGATCAGCTCGAAGGGCTGAATCGCGCAGAACTGTTACCGAAAGTCCCTTCCCTCATGGGGTCGGTCGGTCTACGGTTCACTCACGGAGAGCAGCCGTACATTCCGAGAACACGGAGGTACCCATGAGCCAGCGCCATCGCAGCCAAGACGTGGCCCCGCCACCGAAGATGGACTTGCGAGCCCACGCCCACAACGAGCGGCACCGCATCAACAGCGAGTTGCAGTCCGTTGCGGCGCAGGTGAGTGCCGGATACGAACCGGACGAGGTGCACGAACCGGGTCGGGCCTGGGTGCCCGAACACCATCGTGACGCCGAGAAGGCCATCAAGAAGGCCTCGTCGCCGCGGCGCATGCGCCACTGGAAGATGAAGGAATGGAAGCGCCGCACGACGGTGCGCCGGGCAAAGGCCCAGGCGTTCCGTCTCGCCGCCGACGAAGCCTGATCTCCGTCAGAGCCAGGCCGCCGCGAGTTCCTCGTGGCGGTCGGCCCACTCCTCCGCGGTGATCGCGTAGCGCACGTGGTCCTCCCACGTGCCGTTGATCTCGAGGAAGCGTTGTGCGACGCCTTCCTCGCGGAACGCGAGCACTTCCATCACCCGCCGACTGTTGCGGTTGCGCGGCACGATGCAGATCTCGAGCCGGTGCAGCCGGAGTTGCTCGAACGCGAACCGGCACACCACCACCACGCCCTCGGCGGTGTAGCGATGGCCGGCCTTGTCCTTGTCGATCCAGTACCCGACGGTGCCGCTCTGCAGCGCGCCGCGAGCCACGCTGTTGAGGTTGATCTCGCCGGCGAAGTCGGCACCGACGAACACCCCGAAGCCGTACGCCACGCCCATCTGGCGGTCGCGGTCGCGTGCGCTGCAGCGTGACATGAACGCCTCGCGGTCGCGGGTGGGGTCGAGCAGGTTGGTGGGTCGCAGCGGCTCCCACGGGGTGAGCCACTGCTCGTTGCGCTGGCGCACCTCGGCCCAGTGCGGCCAGTCGGCCGGAGTGAGCGGGCGCAGCATGACGCGCCGCCCATAGAGGCGGATCGCGCCCGACGACAACGACGGATGGCCGTGACCGCGGCTGCTCATGCAGGTACCACCCACACCTCGTCGGCACGCAGGAACCGCATCACGCTCACCAGCGCGCTGGCGACGCCGAGCACGGCGTGCACCTCGTGGCTCGGCAGTCCGGGGTTGAGGGCTCGGTCGCGGGCCGGCTCGGTGACGAGGGTGCGGAACACGTCCTCGGCCGCGTCGCGGGCCAGCGCGAACGGCAGCTCGGCGGTACCACCCACCTCCACTGCGACGATGACGTCGAGCCCGTGGCCGCACACCTCCACGCGCTCGGCGAACAGAGCAGCGGGTACCTCCCGCTCGATGTCCTCCATGTGGTCGAGCACCAGGCCGACGGCGTTGGTGAGCTCCTCGGGGGTGGGCGGGTCGTGACGCAGATCGGCGGCCAGCGACTGCGGGCCGACCGGGATGCTGCCGGTCTGGTCGTCGACGTCGAACTCGATGGTGGACGCGGTGAACGTGATGCGGAGCGTGCTCACTGCGCCGCGGCTCCGTCGAGTTGCGCCTGCACCCAGCGGCCGACCGGGTCGTCGCCGCCGGCGAGGAACCAGGCGTAGTGCGCGTGGAGGCACTTCACGCCCTCCCGTGTGCCCGCCACCCCGCCCGACGGGCGTGGGCCGCTGTGGGCGGCAGGAATGGCGGCGTCGCGCTCAGCCGCGTAGCGGGCGTGCGCGGCAGCGATGTCGTCGGCGGGGACCTCCGCCTCGGCGCGGCGCACGCCGCCCTCCGCCTCGAGTCGGCTCACGAGCAGGGTGGCCTCACGGCCCGCCAGCCAATAGCGGGTGGGCATCGGCGTGCCGTCGCGCAGGAACGGCGCGTTGCGCAGCACGACGGGTTCACCGCGCGCGTCGCGCACCACCACCTCGAACTCGCTCTGCGGCACGCGCCCGAGCAGCTCGGCCACCACGTCGGCGTCGTCCATGGGAACGGGTGCGGGTGGGCTTACTTGCGCAGGCGGCGCAGCACGAGCAGCAGCACCACCAGACCGCCGACGAGCGGCAGCAGGCGCTTCACCATCGCGGTGCCGGCCACGTCGGAGAGCTCGATCGGCTCCGCAGCAGGACCTTCGATCTTGCGGACCGCGGTGGGCTCGGCCGGCGGTGGGGTGTGCGCGGCGGCTTCGGCGGCGTGGGCCTTCACTTCCTCGGCGTGCGCGATGGCCTCGGCGACGATGGCCTCGGCCTCGGCCGGGTCGTCCTCCTCGGCGTCGAGCATGGTGTTGAGGTTGTGAGCGAACTGGCTCATCAGCTTGGCGCTGACGTCGCCCATGATGCCGCGACCGAACTGGGCCACCTTGCCGCTGACGCGCAGGTCGGTGGACACCACGCACTTGGTGACGTGTGCCGACACCTCCTCGAGTTGGGCGGTGATGAGCGCGTCGGCGTTGCCCTTGCCGCCGGTGTCGCGGCCTTCGCCCTTCAGCACGGCGCGGTGGTTCGTGTCGTCCTTCTCGACGAACACGGCCTGGCCCTTGAACGCAGTGGCGATGGGGCCGAGCTTCACCTTCACGACGCCGCGGTAGGTGTCGCCCTCGATCTCCTGCAACTGGGCGCCGGGCATGCACGGGGCGATGCGCTCGACATCGGTGAGCACGGCCCAGGCGTGGGCGATGGACCGGTTGACGGTGAACTCGTTCAGCAGCTTTTCCATCGTGCGAGATCCTCCACGGTGTCGATGTCGTCGGCAGAGCCTAGGCATGGTACGCGGCAGCGCCACTCTGGATGCTGTTCGAGCAGTGATCTCGCGCCCTCGTCGCCGTCGGTGGGGAGCAGCGGCCAGACGTCGCGATGCAGTCGGACGGGGTGCGGGCCGGGCCGTCCGTCGTAGGTGGCCACCACCACGCGGCAGTCGGGATCGGCGTCGGTGACGGCCCGCCACGCCTCGGCGGTGACGAACGGTTGGTCGGCGAGCCCGATGGTGACGGTGTGGGCGCCGTGGTCGCGGGCGGCCGCCACGGCCACCTGGACCGAGGTCGCCTGGCCCTGCGCCCAGTCGGGATTGTGACGGACTTCGACATCATCGGGCAGCGGCAGCGGTACGGCGCCGGTGACGACCACGACGTGATCGAACCCTGCGCCCATCACCCGGAGCAGTGACCACTCCCACACGGCACGGCTGCCGAGCTTGGCCAGGAGCTTGTGGGACGGGCCTTCGAAGCGCGTCCCCGCACCGGCGGCGAGCAGGGCGGCGACACGGATCATCGTCCCGAATCGTACTTCATCACGGAGACGGGTCGAGCGACCACATTTCGGAACGATGACGAAAAGTTTGCGGACACGTTGATTGTTGCGTTTCCATGACGCTAACTTTGCGGACGTTACGGAAGCGGACGGACCCAATCCTCTCGCTCCACGAACCGAGAGGAACGTCACCCCGCATGACGCTTCGCCGCAGTTTCCACATCAGCATCCTCGCCACGGCCCTGGCCGTCGGCGCCGCGAGTCTGCCCACCACGGTGCAGGCCGCGCCCAGCGCGACGATGCGCCCGGCCCTGCGAGTGTCGGTCACGGCCCTCGGCGACGACCCGTTGGGCGCCACCGCGGCCAAGGCCCTCGAGGTCTGGAACGAGTACCGCCTCTCCGGTGACCGCAAGGTCCTGGCCGAGTTCGAGGGCATCCGCAACAGCATCGCCGCCGAAGCTGCCCGCCGCGTGGAGGCCGATCCGGCCCGCATGCAGGCCGCCTGGGATGCCGCCGACACCACCCACCAGCTCGTGCTGATGGCGGCGTTCACCCAGCTCGGCACGCCGTACCGCAACCGCGGCCGTTCGGCCGGCGAAGGGTTCGACTGCTCCGGTCTCACCTCGTGGGCCTGGGCGCAGGTGGGCGTGCAGCTCGAGCGCGTCAGCCGCGACCAGATCCGCACGGTCACCCCGGTCGACCGCACCACCGCCCAGCCGGGCGACCTCATCTACTACCCGGGTCACGTGTCGCTGTACCTGGGCGTCGACGACTTCATCATCCACTCGCCGTTCACCGGCCGGGATGTCGAGGTGTCACACATCAGCAAGCGCCACTCGCGTTCGGCGAAGCTCGGCAACCCCGTCGGCGGCTGATCAGCCGTGAATGGGCCCCTCGCCGTCACGCAGTGACGGTGCCAGGCGGCCCGTGCGCCGGGCGATGATCTCCGCGCAGATGCTCACCGCGGTTTCCTCGGGCGTGCGCGCACCGAGATCGAGCCCGATGGGCGACATCAGTCGGGCCAGCTGCTCGGGCTGATCGATGCCCACCTCGGCCAAGCGCTCCATGCGCTTCGCGTGGGTCTTCCTGCTGCCCATCACGCCGATGTAGCCGGCCGAGGTGGCCAGCGCTCCCTGCACGGCCGGCACGTCGAACTTCGGGTCGTGGGTGAGGATGCACACGGCGTCGCGTGAACCCAGCGTGTGGCCGCGCCGTTCGAACAGTGCACCCGGCCAACTGACCACGACCTCGTCGGCCATGGGGAACCGGCGGCGGGTGGCGAACACCTCGCGGGCGTCGCACACGGTGACCCGGTAGCCGAGCACCTTGGCCACCTTGCCCAGCGCAGCGGTGAAGTCGACGGCGCCGAAGATCCACATCTGCGGCGGCGGCGCCCAGCTCTCGATGAACGCGCGCACGACCGGGGTGTCGACCAGGTCCTCGGGGGTGGTCTGCCCCTCCGGCCCGTAGTGGCGAATGCCGCTGCGCCCGGCTTCCAGTTCGGCCAGCGCGTCGCGGGTGGCGATGCGATCGAGTTCGGCGTTGCCGAGCGTGCCCATCGGCTCGCCGTCGGGCGTGACGAGCAGCTTGCCGCCCACGCCCGGGCCGTCGATGACGGTGACGAGCGCGACCGGCAGTTCGGCACGGAGACGGGCGCGGAGTTCGGCGTACACGGGCATCACCAGTCGAGCGGCTCGATGAACAGGCGGATGATGCCGCCGCACGTGAGGCCCACGGCGAACGCCTCGTCGTCGCTGTAGCCGAAGGTGACGATGCGCGACGGCGCCTCGCCGGCGAGGATGGCCAACGCCTCCGACACCACCGCGCCCTCCACGCAACCACCGCTGACGCTGCCCGCCACCTCGCCGTGCTCGTTCACGGCCATGGCCGCGCCGGGCTCGCGAGGACCCGAGCCTTCGATGTCGACCACACGGGCGATGGCCACGCGGGCGCCGGCAGCCTGCCAACGGTCGATGTCGTCGAGGAGTTCCTTCATTGACGCTCCATCGCGATGACGGCGGCGAGTTCTTCCATGGCAGCCATGCTGTGACCCTCCACGAAGGAATCTACATAGGGAAGCGCCGCCGCCATGCCACGCGCCAGCGGCGCGTACCCGGGTGTCACCTTCAGCGGGTTCACCCAGATCACGTGGTAGGCGATGCGCTGCAGGCGCTGCATCTCGGCGCCCAGCACTGCCGGGTCGCCGCGGTCCCAGCCGTCGCTGAGCACCACCACGATGGCGCCGCGGGCCATACCGCGCACGCCCCATTGGTCGTTGAACGCGCGCAGCGACTCGCCGAGCCGTGTGCCACCGCTCCAGTCGACCACCCGCGACCCGGCCTGGGCGAGCGCCTTGTCGGGGTCGCGGCTGTTGAGTTCGCGGGTGACGCGGGTGAGGCGAGTGCCGATGGCGAACGCCTCCACCTTCTGTCGGCCCGACACCGCGGCGTGCACGAACCGCAGCAACGCGCGGGCGTACGGCTCCATCGAGCCGCTCACGTCGACCAGGAGCACCAACCGGCGCAACCGTTCGCCGGGCTGCTGCCAGTGGCGGTGGATGGGCTCGCCGCCCGTGCGCAGTGCCGACCGCAGGGTGGCCGGCAGGTCGGGTCGGCGACCGCGGCGTGACCGGTGGTTGCGGAACGACCGGCGCGGCGGGCCGATGAACCGCAGCCGGGTCATCAGTTGCTGCGCGTCGCGCAGTTCGTCGGGTGAGTAGTTGGCGAAGTCCTTGTGGCGCAGCACCTCCATCGCCGAGAAGCGCAGTGTGATCTGCGGCTCCTCGCTGGCATCGGCACTGCCCGGATCGCCGTCGCCCTCGTCGCCCTCGTCGTCGATGGCGAGCGTGATGTGCAGCGGCTCCTCCGCCTCGGCGTCGGGCCCACCGCTCACCGCCAACCAGAACACCTGGAACGATCGGTCGTAGAGCGGGATGTCCTCGGGGTTGCGCACCATGGTGGCGCGGCCCGCCCAGTACACGTGGTCGCGTTGGTCGAGCCGCAGGCGGCCGAGCGCGTCGACGAACGCGAGCACGCTGCCCAGCGGCACGCGCAGCCCGGCACCGCGCAGCACCCGGGCGAACGCGACAGCCATGCGCTCGGCCGGCGTGTGCGCCTCGAGCGTGGGGCTCACGACGGCTGGAAGCCTCGGTCGAACGCCTGCTTCACCAGATCGGCGATGCCGTGCTGGCGAGTGCGTTCCTGGTCTTCGCGGTACTTCAGCACCGTGCCGAGCGTGGCGTTGACGGTGCGCTCGTCGAGTTCGTTCACGCCCATCGCCGCCAGCGCCTGTGCCCAGTCGATGGTCTCGGCCACACCGGGCGGCTTGTACAGGTCGAGGCCGCGCAGCGTCTCCACCGCGCCGGCCACCTGCCGGGCCAGCCGGTCGAGCGCCTGCGGCACGCGCATGCGCACGATGCGCACTTCACGCTCGAAGTCGGGGTGCTCCACCCAGTGGTACAGGCAGCGGCGCTTCAATGCGTCGTGCACGTCGCGGGTGCGGTTGGAGGTGAGCACCACCAGCGGC
>SXGS01557421.1_pt1 | contig 11378 bp, 6 predicted proteins | sample 3174681 | NCBI WGS metagenome assembly SXGS01 (sample SAMN11356861, study PRJNA531348) | freshwater metagenome | isolation source: freshwater sample F1-80 | place: China: Fuxian Lake, Yuxi | collected 2017-12-25 | reverse complement strand
TGGGTCGAGTCATCGAGACCCACCAACTGGTGTCAGACACTGATTCGTGGTGGGTCTCGATGACTCGACCCACCCAACGAGTTACTCGCGGCGGCGGGGTTTGTTTTTAGTGGAGTGCCAGAAGGACGCTTTGGGTTCGACTCGGCCACCGGTCGGTGTCAGCGCTGGACCAGCCGGTCGATCGTCCATCGGTTCCGGAGGAACGGACTGGTGTTCGCGTTGTGATTCGACGGGAATCGGCTCGGAAACTCCGTCTCGCTTGTGCCTGAACGGCTTGCCGTATTTATCGACGAGGAGTGTCGGCAGGCCGTCCACGCAGGCGCGGTTCCATGAGACTTGTTCCGTTTGCAGAAACTCTCCCGTGGCTTTTTTCACGTTCCACAGCGCGAGGTTGTAGGTCACTTCGGCGGTCAAGAAGTTGAACTCGTTCGTCGCCAGCCGATTCTGGGCCAACAGCAAATTGTCGAGCATCAAGCTGGCATTGCCGTCCTCGCCAGGGAGTCTCTCGAAGCGTTGCTCCAGGTGCTTCAGTTCGGCGGTGCTGGCTTCCATCGCTCGATGTTGAGAGAGCATCTCGGCGAGTGCCGTCTCGACTTCACGGACGGAGACCTTCACTTCCAGTTGCAGCGTGTTGAGCGTCGTCTGGTACTGATTGCGAAGCTGCCGCAATTCCAGTTCGCGACGCTCGCGGCGCGCTTGCGGCGCGCGATTGCCGATCGGCATCTCGAATTGCAGACCGACCGTATAGCCCGGCGAACCGGTATTGAACGAGTTGTTGAACGCCGCGAAGGGACTGTTTGGCTGTAAGCCGGCGACGTACGCCTCGGTCACAAGATTCAGCATCGGCAGGACTTCGTTTTTCGACATGTTGAGCCGCGTGCAACCGGCTTGAATCTGTCGCAAAGACTGATTGACCTCCGGCCGTGTCGTCACCGCAGTCGTCAAAGCCATCGACATGTTCAACGGAGTTTCGATCACCGTGGGCGGGTCCGTCGGCAGCAACTCGACGGTCTCAAAGTCTCCAAAGGCCGGATCGTTGACGAGAGCTCGAATGCGATCCTCGGCGTTCTTGACCCCCATCTGGGCACGAATCACCTGCGAGCGCCGAGTAGCCACCTCGGCCTTCGCTCGCAGAATCTGGACCGGCACGGCGTCCAACTGTTGCCGTTGCTTCAGCAGAGCCAACGTGTCCGAGGCGCGCTTCAGCGATTGCAACTTCTGGGCGATGTTTGCTCGTTCGAGGTACAGACCCCAGTAGGCTCGCAACACTTCAAGTAAGTGCGATTGCAGTTGGCGGGAGAACTCGTCGCTGGCAATCTCGGTGTCGAGTTGCGCCAGGCAAACGAGGCTTTCGTTGTAGACCTTGCCGCTGCCTCGCAGCAGCGGATGTGTGTAACCGAGCACCAGCCGCGATGCTCCTTGCGGGTTCGGCTCGAAGTACGTCGAATTGGTTTGCTGCCAGCCGAGCTGCTCGCTGAGTTGCACGGTTCCGCCGCTGCGTGTTCGTTTGCGAACGCCCCCTTGGCTCGTGAAGTGCTCGTCCTTGTAGCGGTTGACTCCCGGAGTGCCGATCGTCAACGAACTGCCAACCGGATCGTTCAAGTCTTGCCAGCGCGTGTCGAGAAATGCCGTCCAATCGAAAGCCGCGTCGGCTTCCGTGATCGACGTCTCGCGAATCAACGGCAAGTCGCTGAAGACTCTGACCTGCGACGAATGATGGATCGCGCGGACCAAGATTTCTTCGATCGACAGTGTGACTGACGTGCAGTTTTCGCGGAGCGGCGATGTCACGAAGACAGACCACCACGGCTCGGCGAGGTCTTGCGGCTGCGCCGGATCCTCTTCGGCGAGGTCCTGCGGCGGACGCGGCATTGGCACCGGTTGTCCGAATTGCGCGGGCGGGAATGTGGGGACGAGCGGTGCGGAGATCGTCGGCGCAGAAAACTCAGGAGAGAACGTGTCCGGTGCGATTCGCTGTTGGACGGGCTGCGGGACACTGCTCGGATCATCACCAGCGATGAATCCCAACTGGACCGTCGCGCGTTGATCGAATTTCGGCGAGATGTTCGGCCGTTCGTTCTGCGGTTCTGCCCAAGCCGAATAGGCCAAACACACGGCGGAGAATACGCTGCTCCAGCAAATCAACTTGGCTCGCGGCAGCAGGTGTGCGCAAACCGCAGCATGCTTGATGCGCGGATCCATTTCAGCGATTCCCTTGGGGAGGGTTGCCTGAACCGCGCAGCGTCCACACGCGGCGCGCTCTCCGGCCTATGCGTCTTCGGAGAGAGCTGCCTCGCGTCCACAGCCTGGGAGTACTCGACCGGCCGCCGTTCTCAAAACAGCCCGCCGACAACAGCTAGCTTGAGCAAGTCCGGCATAAGCGGAATCAGAGAACTCAGCGAAATCCCGACACACGTCGCCTGTTGTTTGTTTGACACAATCGGAAGAGTCAATGACTTTGGTCATCTCACCGGGCTGCTGAGCTTGAAGATCGGCAGCAACATGGCGATGGCGATTCCACCAATCGCGCTCCCCAGCACGGTGATGATCAGCGGTTCGAGCAAACTGGTCACCGTCTTCACGGTGTTCGCGACTTCCCGTTCCAGATAGTCGCTGACCTTTTCCAGCACGTTGCCCAATCGACCAGTTTTCTCCCCCGACGCGATCATCTGCACGACCATCTTTGGGAACAGCGTTTGGCCCTGCAGTGCCTCATGGACTTGCCGGCCGGTCGTCACCTGTTCGCTGACGTGGTTCCAACAGCATTCGTAGAAATGGTTGTTCGAGGTTCCCGCGCTGAGTTGTAATGCGTCGAGCATTGGGACTCCCGCGTTCAACGTCGTCGACAGCGTTCGCAGGCTGCGACTGAGCGCGACTTTGCGTGAGAGCACATGGAACGGCGGCAAATGAATCTTCATCCAATCCATAAAAATGCGCCCCGCCGATTGTCGCGAGAACACCACCGACGCCACGATGACGGTCAATGTCACACCGACATACCACGGCCAATAGGCCGTCATCGACGTCGATAGGGTCAATAAGACTTTGGTTGGACCGGGAATGTCTTTCTCTCGTCCCACGAACATCGGCATCAGTTTGGGGAACACAAACGTCAGCAAGAAGATCACGACGCCGATGCACATCGTCACCATCACTCCGGGGTAAATCAGCGCGCCTTTGATTTTCGACCGTGTTTCGGATTCCGTACGGTATTGCACCGCGATGCGCTCCAGCATCGGACCAAGTTGGCCGCTCGCTTCGCTGGCTCGCACCAGATTCACGAACGCCTTGTCGAAATGCTTGGGGTACTTGCCCAACGCGGTCGATAAGTCTTCGCCAGCTTGGACACCCGCTTGCAGCGAAGTCAGCATCGTCCTCATGGACGGGATGTCCGTCTGCGCGACCAGACCCTCCAGTGCGCTCGCGATCGGCACGCCTGCATCGACCATCACCGCCAATTGGCTGGCGAACTCGACGATGTCGCGCCGAGAGATCTTCTTCTCGAACAACGACGGCCCACTCTTGGTGGTGACATTCGCCGCTTCCTCCAGCGACACCACATACAGTCCCTGCTGCCGAAGCTGCATCGTCGCGGTCTCGTAGCTATCGACGTTCAGCTCGCCGGATCGCAGTGAGCCGTGGGAATCTTTGGCTTGATAAATGAATCGCATGATTGGTCCTGGCTCAACTCAATTGGTGAATGGTCATTGGCTGTTGGCTATTGGTGATTTGGATTAGTCAATCACCATTAGCCAATCATCAATCTCATTTTTGTTTCTCACCGTTGTCGTCGTTCTTCACCGGGATCCAGCCGTCGTTGCTGGATCGCAGGACTTCTTCCACCGTGGTGATGCCCTCTTTGACTTTGCGAAGTCCGTCGTACCGCAGAGTGATCATTCCCGACTTTCGAGCGGCATCGCGCAGCACACCGAGCGACGGGTTCGTGGCAATGATCTCCCGCATCGGTTCATCGATGACGAGCAGTTCGTGGCAGGCGATACGGCCAGAGAAGCCGGTGTTGCGGCACTTCTTGCAACCGACCGGACGATAAAATGTCTCGCACTCGATCGCGAATCGCTCCATGACCTGGCGGACATCTTTGGGAGCGTCGTAGGACTTCTTGCATTTCGGGCACAGCCTCCGGCACAGACGCTGCGCCAGCACCATGTTCAACGAAGCCGCCAGCAAGTAGCCCTCGACCCCCATGTCGATGAGTCGCGTCACCGTACCGCAAGCGTCGTTCGTGTGCAGCGTGCTGAAGACGAGATGCCCCGTCAGCGCGGCTTGAATGGCCACGCGAGCCGTGTCTTCATCGCGAATCTCGCCAACCAGAATCGTGTCCGGGTCTTGTCGGAGCAGGCTGCGAAGGACTGATCCAAAGGTCAAGCCGATCTTTTCGTTGGTTTGAAACTGATTGATGCCTTGAAGCTGGAATTCGATCGGGTCTTCCACCGTGCAGACGTTGGACTCCACCGAGTTGACCGTGTTGAGTGCGGAATACAGCGTTGTGCTTTTGCCGCTGCCCGTGGGACCAGTCACCAGCGCGATGCCGTTCGGCTTGTCCATTTGGATTCTGAACTGCTCATAGATGTCGGCGCTGAAGCCGAGCTGTTGCAGCGAGAAATTGATGGTCTGGTTGTCGAGAACGCGGATCACAACTTTCTCGCCGAATTGGCCGGGCAGAGTGCTAATCCGGAGATCGACCGGGTGCTTTTCCATCATCACATGGATGCGTCCGTCTTGCGGAAGGCGGCGTTCGCTGATGTCGAGACTCGCCATGATCTTCACGCGTGACGAGACCGCTGGCGCAAGGTTCATCGGCAGTTCGAGCGATTGATACAACGTGCCGTCCACGCGATATCGGATCCGCAACAGCCGTTCGCCAGGCTCGATGTGGATGTCGCTGGCGCGGTCCTTCACGGCGTTGTAGAGGATGTAATTGACGAGCTTGATGATTGGGCTTTGACCAGCCGCATCGGCGACAACCGCAATGTCTTCGACCGACTCTTCGATCAGCTTGACGGCATCGTCTTTCGCGTCGTCGATGATGTCGTCGATCACGAACACTCGCTCGTTGGGCAGATAAGTCTGCACCATGCGGCGGATGTCTTTCGCGACGGCGATGACGACTTGAATCTCGCACTTGGCGACTTCCGCGAGCTGCTCGACCAGAAACACGTTGGTCGGTTCGCTGATCGCGACGGTCAACGTATTGCGAACGCGGAAGAGTGGTAGGACCGTGTACTTTTCGATGACGTCGCGCGGTAATACATCCACGATCTTGGCATCGAACAAACGGCTGTCGAGTTTGACGTACGGCAGACTCAACTCGACGGCGAGACATTCCAGAACTTGCTCTTCATTGGCCCAGCCGCGATCGACGAGCAACTCGCCCAGCAGTTTCGTCCCACGCGACGACCGCTGCTCGTCGAGCACGGTCTGCAACTGCTCTTCACTCAAGTAGCCGCGCGTGACCAACAGGTCTCCCAGCCGGCGCTTCGGTTCGAGCAGTGAGGTCACAGGGCGAATCATGAGACTTCCGTAGCCACCAGCGGCCCACGGGCGATCCCGCGCGGACTCTCCGCGCGGCGACCAGCAAGCCACTCGTCGCTACGAATCTAGTTCACGAACACCCCCGATTTGGTTCTACGAGTTCGACGCCTTGAGGCAATCTGGAAACGTGTGGCAACGCACCGAGCAATCGGCACGACCCGACTTTGCATGTGAAAATGGGAGGTTTCGGTTGACCGGACTTGGTCGTCGTTGCCCGCAGGATCTCAATAAGCGATCAACCCAGCGTAACCGACAAAGTTCCCCCAATTTACCTGATGCGGTCGATCGGACTTGTCCGATCAAAGGTGTTGAAGGTGCGCGGGCACCGTCATCGACTCTGAAGGAATGCTCATGCCGAGCGATCGCTGGTCGTGTTTGATCGTCGCCTTGTGCGGCATCGGAGGTGCCTTTTTGGGCACGGCGGCTTCGGCGTATCAATTCCCGCCGCTCAGCGACGACATCGACACACGACAAATTCATCAGCCGGATGCGTGGATCGGCGGGGGCTTTCAAACCAGCGGCAGCATCAATCAATCACCGGCGGAATTCGGACCGGCTCCCGGAATGTGGCAGCGATCGTTCGACGGTTACCCGGCGAGTGGCGACAGCTTCCCCGTGATGACAGCAGGTTCCTTGCCCGGCGGACTCAGTCCCGACGGATTCAACGGCAGCGGCATGCGTCCACCGGTCAATCAAGTTCCCTCGATTGCCAACAATCCCCTGTTCGGCGGCAACGGACAATCGCCGTTCGGATCGAATGGCCCGAATGATCCGAACTCGTTCGGTCCGAATGGCTCGATGCAGTCGGGGCCAAATGCAGCAGGACAGAACTCTGCCGCGAGTTGGAATCAATTCGGGAATCCCTTCGGACTGCCGCCGCAGATGACGGGCGCAACTCAGGTCAAGCCGAAGATGTCGTGGGCAGTCGATACAGCCCAGCAACCATTCGTGGGGTTGTTGGGACAGGTCGCTCGGCCCGGAGTTTATGAAATCGAACGACGAGGCATCTTACTGAGTGACTTGCTGCAGAACATTGGCGGATTGGCCAAGGATGCCTCCGGGCAATTCCGAATCATTCGCAATGGTCGCTCAGGGCAGACGACTTCGTACTCCGGTGCCGCTCAATTTGAGTTGATGGCCGGGGACATGATTATCGCCGATGCTCAACCCTCGCAGCTCGGTCAACGTGCCATGAGCGCGAAGCAGGCGTCCGCCGACGCCGTCCAAATCGGCTTTGTGAACTTGGTCGATCGGCCCGTCGTGTTGAAATTGAAAAGCGAACAAGCGACCGTTTTCGAAATCCTGTCGATCATGCGGCAAGACCAGAACTTGGCCGCGCAAATCCAGATCGTCGTTCCCTCGAGTCAACGTGGCCAAAGTCAACCTCGCCTCGACACAACTCTGGCCTCCGAGACGGTACTGATCTTCCCGCCATCTTCCGTGAAGACCGAACGGCTCGCGCTGCTGCCCGAACCCTTCAAACTCAAACGCGAGTCGGACACGAAAGGTCCGACTGGCGATGCAGCGCAGCCGTATGCGCCGCATGGAAACATTTCTCCGGATGCGGCTCAATCACCACAGTCTCGGCCGTCGGTTGGAAACTGGACGGATTCCACGCCACTGCCGCAACATTCCCAACCCATCTCTCGACCGAGATTCGAGCCGTCGCCGGATGCCTCGGAGGTTCCGCCGCCGCCCGCAGAGGACGTCGCCAACTCAACGCGTGCCAGCGGAATCCGCGGAGCACCGCGCCGACCGGCAACCGTTTCGGAACGAACCGGTCGTGATTCCAACATGCGGCACGCGCCACCTGCAGAGGAATCGACGCCGTCACCGCGCGACGTGCCACCGGCGGATGTGACACACGACAACGCTCCGATTCCGGACCTCAACGATTCGACGCCTTTCGACGACGACTACCGCGCGGCCGAACCATCTCTGCTCAACGCCAGGGGCAAAAAGCGTCCGATTCACCTCGCGAAGGAGGATGCCTCGAACAACGCAACGTTGACGGCGAGCGATCTCGACGAAACGGAATCCGCCGCCGACAAAGCCGCCTCAAACTGGTCGATCTGGCCTCCGATCCTGACGGCGGGTGTCGGACTGCTCGCACTGATCGGGTTCAGTCTCTCGCTGCGTCGCCGCACGCAAACGACCGCTCAGATTTCACCGGTCGCAACGACTCAGCCGACAACATCGGCGATCCGCAATTCACAATCTCTTCCGCGACGCGAGTTGCTCGACGAAATCATCGACGACCAACTGCCATTGACTGAGGAGCGAGTCCCGTTCGCGTCACCGATGCAATTTCATGGCCGGCCACAACCTCCGAAGACGATCCGAATGGACCAGAGGCATTCGTTGCCAAGGCCGCATTCGGTGAAAGTTCCGAGTTCCGAGTTCCGAGTTCCGAGTTCAAATTCCAGAAGTCACGAGCCGACTGTCAAGACGCCTCTGCCGTCTGCGCAGTTGCGAACGGCGGCCACGGCGACTCAAAAGTTTCGCATCGACCGAACCGGAGCGGCCGGGACGGAATCCAAGATCGTGTCCACGACGCCGAAAATGTCGTCTCAACAATCGACCGGCGGACCACTCGACCGAGCTTTGTCCGCCGTCCAAAAACAAAGCCTCCAAAAGCGAGAGGAGCGCGGCGCATGAGCGTTGGGTTGGACATTGGTGCTTCTCAGATTCGCTGTTTGAGGCGTCGCGATGCGCGGTTGGTGGGCCGTTCCGCAAAGGCTCAGTTCACCGCGTTGCCCGATGCGTCGGAGTACCGTGCGTTGCTGGCGGCCGGACAGATTCCGTTTGCTGTGTGTGATGACGCGTTGACCATCGTGGGTGACAACGCCGCCGAGTATTCCAACTTGTTTCACGTTCGTCCGCAGTCCCTGTTGCCTCAGGGGCGACTGCTGACGAACGACCCCGTAGCCCGACAATCGTTGGCCGCTTTGGTTGACGCATTGCTCGGCGAGCCGGATCAGCCGGGAGAGATGTGTGGTGTTACTCTTCCGGGAGGCGAATCGTTCCAGTCGCTGGCCACTAGCAGCGAGCTGGAATTTTTCTCTCGGTTGATTCGGCTACGGGGTTTTCTTCCTCAAGTGTTGTCCGCCGGCATGGCAGCGGTGTTGGCCGAGCTGTCTCGGTACTGCTTCACCGGCCTGGGCCTCTCATTCGGAGCAGCCACCAGCGAGTTGGTCGTTGCCCATCGCGGCATCGAGCTATTGATGTGCTCGATCCCCAAGGGAGGCGATTGGCTCGACGAGCAACTCGCTCAAGAGTTCGGCGACATGCACCGCGACGATGCAGGTGAGCCGATTCTGGATCTCGCGAAGTCGGAAGCGCGGCGACGTTCGGCGGAGCGACTGCTCAGCCCGGCGAACGACGACACCGACCGCTTCCTCGCGGGCCTGCATCGAGACCTGATTTACTCCCTGATCCGCAGCGCGACATTCGCTCTGGCAAGCCATCCAAGAGTCATCGAGATTCCACAACCGCTGCCAGTCATCGTTGTCGGAGGCGTTGCACGCATCGCCGGCTTCGAAGATCTGCTGTGGAAGTCCTTCGAATTGGCTCGGTTTCCGCTGGTCATCCGCGAGATTCGATTCTCGACACGGCATGACTTCACCGTCGCGCGCGGCTGCCTGATCAACGCACTACTGGAAGACGAAATCCGCCAGCAGCAACTTCCACGCGCCGCGTGAACACACGCCGCGCTTCAGGACATTAACTCGAAGCGCCAGCGAGGGCGAACGCTTCACGACACGCCGTATTAACCGCCAGTTGAAGCATTCGCCCTCGCTGGCGCGTCGGGTTAGTGTTGTTTACGCGAGCGACCAACCGTCGGGCAACACGCCGTCCTTCGGCACGACGATGATGCCGTCGCGGACGAAAACCCCCTTCACGTCGCTGTTCGATTCGAGTCCAGAGTGACTTTGAATTCGCACTTTTCGGCCGATCGCGCAATTCTTGTCAGCGATGACTCCCTCCAGAATGCTGTCGGCACCGACTCCAAGATTCGGTCGCCTGGCGCGAGCGTTCGCGGCCCGCTGTTCCTCGGAGTCGTACAGGTCGGCTCCCATCAGGATCGAGTTGCGGATCGTCACGTTCTGCCCGATGTGGCAACGCAAGCCGATCACACTGTTCTCGATGACCGCCCCTTTGTCGATCACGCAACCGTCGGAGATCAGGCTGTTCGAAACCGTTGCACCTTCGACTCGCGTCGACGGGAGATGGCGTGCTCTCGAATAAACCGGTGCCTCTTCATCCGCAAAGTTGAACGGCGGCGATGACGACGCGATCGCCAAGTTGGCGTCGTAGAAGCTGCGAATCGTCCCGACGTCCTCCCAGTACCCGTCGAACAAATGGCACTGCACTCGGCGAGCACGAATCGACAGCGGGAAGACTTCCTTGCCGAAGTCCTGGTAGTTGTTCTTGGACAGAACTTCGACCAGCCAGTCCCGGTTGAACAGATAAATGCCCATGCTGGCGAGGCACTCGCGACCCTTGCTGGGAATACCCTGAGCGTCGAACCATGCCGGGTCGGTTCGCACGAGTGCCAACTCGTCGTCCGTCTTCGGCTTTTCCAAGAATCCCTCGACCCGCCCGGTGCCGTCGATGCGCATGATGCCGAGCGCTGAAGCCAGCTCGCGATGCACGGGTAACGCGGCGATTGTCGCATCCGCGCGAGAATCAATGTGCGTCCGCAGCATCTGCTGGTAGTTCATCCGGTAGATCTGATCTCCCGACACCACCAGCACATGCTCGATGCCCGGCTGTTCGAGATACCGCAACTGCTTCCGCACCGCGTCCGCTGTCCCCTGATACCACGCCTCCCCATCGTTGGTTTGCTGAGCGGCCAGGATCTCGACGAATCCCCCGCCGAACCGATCGAACGTGTACGTCTGCCGGATGTGCCGATGCAAACTCACCGAGTTGAATTGCGTCAGCAAATAAATCTGATTGACGCCGCTGTTGATGCAGTTCGAGATCGGAATGTCGATCAGCCGAAACTTCCCTCCCAACGGTACAGCCGGCTTCGAGCGGAACTCTGTCAGGGGGAACAGCCGCGTCCCCTTGCCGCCGCCCAGAATGAAGCAGACCATCCTCTTCGTCATGTTGCAGAACCTTCGTCGCCGGAGATGTCTTGAGCACCAGGATCACGTCGCTCTGACGCGACTCCCCGGTTCGGAGCTGAATCGACACGAGGATTCTAAAAGGGAGGCATTTCCCATCGCCACCGACACTGCGAAGTTCACGGAAATCACACCTGCTTGACGAGCGACTCGCTTCCCCGATAATGCCCGCTCACCTTCGCCAGGCGGGGAAGGCGACCTCTGACTGCGGTGAGGCCGTGTGAACCGGGTCAGATCCTAACCGAAGCAGCCCTAAGCAATGTGCTCTCAGGTGCGGAAGGAGGTCGCTTTTCCCGCCTGTCTTCTTTCCGAGCCGCATCATGGAAGCTTCGTCCGCGACGTATACCGTGCTTGCTCGCCGCTATCGCCCACAAGGCTTCGATGAAGTCATTGGGCAAGAACACGCCGCGACCTCGCTTCGCAACGCGATCCTCTCCGGCCGAGTCGGTCATGCGTACCTCTTCACCGGGGCGCGCGGAGTCGGCAAGACCTCGATGGCACGCATCTTCGCCAAGGCTCTGAACTGCCCGAATGCCGTCGATGCGACCCCCTGCAATCACTGCGAAGTCTGCGAAAGCATCGCCGTCGGCAGCGACGTCGATGTGCATGAAATCGACGGAGCGTCGAACAATGGCGTCGATAACGTGCGCGACTTGCGAGCCAACGTCACCGTCACGTCGATGCGATCGAAAT
>SXGS01421478.1_pt1 | contig 11378 bp, 14 predicted proteins | sample 3174681 | NCBI WGS metagenome assembly SXGS01 (sample SAMN11356861, study PRJNA531348) | freshwater metagenome | isolation source: freshwater sample F1-80 | place: China: Fuxian Lake, Yuxi | collected 2017-12-25 | reverse complement strand
ATGTCCACGGCTTTGCGCAGGATGCGCGATCGCTGCATGGCCGTCATCGCTGCCCATACTTTCTGGCCTTCGGTTGCGCTGGCCACGGCCAGTTCCACGTCCGCCTGGCTGGCGCGCTGCACCTTTGCCAGCACTTCACCGCTGGCCGGGTTGATGCTGTCAAAGGTCTCACCACTGCTGGCCGCCACATAACGGCCTCCGATATAAAGTTTTGTCTCATTAAATAATGGCACTATTTAAGTCTCACTTTGGTCGTGCATTTTTCATCCACCAACTGAATGGTGTTTGTATTTAGTGGTGCTGGCCGGAGATTATCTTATTTTTAATTAAACATTTATGAAACAAAAAATTGACATTGCAGTATCAAATAATAAGCTCAGGGTCGTGACTCCTATGGCTATGAGTCGCCGGATAAATTTCGCGGAGTTTAAAAAAACTCTGAGCACGAGTTTCTTTGGGGACTCGTCACAAAAATACCCATTCAAAGCCCATTGGTGCTTTTGTCCCCACTACATTGGAGCTTATCTCCACCATGAGTACTGCCTCTCTAACAAAACCAAAAAGAACCCTATTGAATCCCGAAGTGTTTTACGGTTCGACAGCGTTGATTTTGCTGCTGACCCTCGCATTAATCGTCCTCCCCGATGCGGCCGGGGCCTGGCTGAGCAAAGCCCAGGTGTGGCTGTCGCGTAGTTTTGGCTGGTATTACATGCTGGCCATTGGGGCTTATCTGTTTTTTGTGCTGTATGTGGCGTGCTCGCGCTACGGCAACCTGCGCCTGGGGGCTAACCACGAGCGCCCGGAGTTCAGCTATGGGGCGTGGGCCGGCATGCTGTTCTCTTCGGGGATAGGCATTTCGCTGTTGTATTTCGCCGCCTCAGAACCCATCGATCACCTGTACAACCCGCCGGAAGGCGAGCCGGGCACGGCCTCGACAGCTCGCCAGGCGCTGCAGCTGACGTTTCTGCATTGGGGTGTGCATGGCTGGGCGATCTACGCGCTGGTCGGTCTGGCTGTGGGGTATTTTGCCTACCGCCATCAACAACCTCTGGCTTTGCGCTCGGCGTTATACCCGTTATTCGGTCAGCGCCTGACCCGTGGCTGGGTCGGCAATGCGGTGGACTGCTTTGGGATCTTCGTCACGTTGCTAGGCTTGGTAACCAACCTCGGCATTGGCTCGCTGCAAGTGGCCTCCGGCCTGGAGTACCTGTTCGGCATGCCCAACAGTCAGGGTGTGCTGCTCACGGTGATTCTGGTGATGAGTGCTGTGGCCACGCTGGCAGCCGTTTCCGGGGTGGAGAAGGGCATTCGTCGCCTGTCCAACCTCAACATCATCCTGTTCAGCGGCCTGCTGGTGTTCGTCTTGCTGGCCGGTGACACCCTGCATTTGCTCAACAGCCTGGTGCAAAACCTGGGTGACTACCTCAACGGTCTGGTGCTGAAGACCTTTGACCTCTATGTGTACACTGGGCAGTCCGGCAAGAGTGAAGAGTGGATGGGCTTGTGGACCCTGTTCTACTGGGCGTGGTGGATTTCCTGGGCACCATTTGTCGGCATGTTTATCGCGCGGATTTCCCGGGGGCGCAGCGTTCGCGAGTTGCTCTGCGGTGTGCTGCTGATTCCGCTGGGTTTTACCCTGGCCTGGCTGTCGATCTTCGGTAACAGCGCGCTGGATCTGGTGATGAACCACAACTCCACCGATCTGGGCAAAGCCGCGCTGGAGCAACCGGCCATGTCCATCTACCTGCTGCTGGAGCATTACCCCTGGTCCAAGGTGGTAATTGGCGTATCGATTTGCGTGGGCTTTGTCCTGTTCCTCACCCCGGCTGACTCCGGCTCGGTGATGCTGGCCAACCTGTCGCGTCAGGGCAGTGAACTGGATGAAGACGCTCCGCACTGGTTACGCATCTTCTGGAGCGTGGTGATTACCCTGGTGACCATTGGCTTGCTGTTCGCCGGTAATTTCACCGCCATGCAAACCGTGGTGGTGCTGGCCGGACTCCCCTTCTCGGTGGTGCTGTTGTTGTACATGTTCGCCCTGCTCAAGGCGATGAAGGCCGACCTGGCCACCAGTGAGCAGCCAGCGGCAGTGCCCGCTTTGCCGACACAAGCCTGACATCGGCTCAGGGGTGTCCAGTGCGCAGCCCGAGCCGCTTAGAGCCACTAACAAAACCAAGTTGGTTCGAACGATGCCTATCCCCATATAGGGGGCGCCTCAGAAAACGGAAAGTTACACGCAGCCATAGACTGGCTTCATTTGATTCTTTATGATGGACGCATCGCTCGGCGTCTGCGTGCTGCTTGAACCCTCAGGCGCAGTGTGGTATTCCTTTCTGAATCTTTGCATGGATATGTGCACTTTGCCCCGCGGCTACCTGGTTGCGGGTTTTTTTGCTCTGATGCGTTGTCGAGAGCAAAAAAAGGCCATTAAATGGCCTCAAATGTCTATTGGTCGTAGAAGCTCTATGACAGATGCAAGCATACGGAGCTGCACTTGTCTGGATGAGTATAGCGCAGTCAGTGTGGGCCGATAGGAGAGGTAAGACCGAGCGGAACCTTGATGGGGTCGCTGCCCATGGAGAGTGGCAAGATGCCCAGCAATAGTTATGAAGAGAATACCTATCTGGATAAGCTGCTCCGAGAAGCGATCAAGCGATGGGATCCCGTCAAACCACGGCGCTGGTTGGCTCGCTATGGCAGCCTGCATGCTCTGGGCATTGGCAACGGAGATGGCGCTCAGAGATACAGGGAGATCCAGGCGCAGGCCATTGCGTTAACGCGACGAAGAACGCGCCCTGAAAGCACAGGTTCACTCCCCAACATTATCTACCCGGATTGGTGAAAGACCATCATGTTGCCTACCCCATCCCCCCAAGGGGAGAACAGGGGGGGGCTGGTCAGTGTCTGCCCTTAAACTGCCGCGCTTCGCTTGCCTGCTGGCTTGTTCGTCGCAGCGAAAAGATGCCGCTCCTCAAAGCCCAGCCGTGACATGCTATTGCTTGAGTCCTGTGAGCCAGCTTGCGATTAATCGAAATGCGATATTGATTAATCAGATGGAGTTTTTGATTATTGCAGCACCTCAGTCAATGCTCTCGAGGTGCTGCTCCTGCACCCGTTGCCACTTCTTGCATTCAGCGCTGTTGCCCTGCTGTGTCCAGTAGCCGCAAATCATCCCGGCCAGCTCCGCGGCCAGGGCATGGTCACCATCCCGGCGACTCACCAGGTAATGGGACAGGTAGTTCTGGTATTGTTTCAGGCTCATCATCACTTACTCGTGGGTGGCAGATACCGGGGATGTTACCTGCAATCCCCATCGCTTCGCGCCATGCGTGATCCCGGTATCCGCCATAAAAAGGTTGGGTGCTTGCGACCATGAACAAGCCATCTGAACAACTCCGAAAAGGCGGGGCGACGCCCCGCCTTGCCGGTGTTACCTCTTCGCTTCGTAGGCCAAGTTCAGCCGGATCTCCGTTTGTCCCTGGTGAACCTCAAGTTCACACAGGGAGTCTCGTACCAGGGAGATGATCCCCAGTGCGGTGATGCACACGATCAGCAGTGACACCACGGCGGTTTTTCCAAACATACTTGCCTCCTTCGGCAGAAGAGGCTTAAAATCAGACTGTCTAGGTTCATCGTTAAGCCTCGTTGGTTAAGAAATTGACCTTCGGGGCTTTCGTTTGTCTGGCTCTTGCTTGCGCTTGAGACAGACAGCCTCAAGCACCCGCGCCTATGATACAACCTTGACGCCCAATGTCCCAGAGAAGCCGACAAAACGACAAGCGAGCGTACCTGGCTCACATCGATGCACTGCTGCAGGAGGCCATCAGCCAATGGCAGCCCGAGCAGCCTCGCCGCTGGCTGGCCAAATATGGCGGCTGGGCGTTTGAGGGGAATAATCCCCTTGTCCTGGAGTACCGCGCTATCCGCAGGCAGGCCATGCAGCTGCTGAAGCGACGCCGCTAACGGCAAAGGCTTTTCATCAAAATCGTCATTAGATTATTCATTATCAAATTTTGATGGTTGGCGAGATGATCTGATAGCCCCGTTGCTCGCGTCGGCGACACTCCTGGTGGAAATAGTGGGTTGCCTCGTGCTCACCGGGAAAGGCTTTAACCAGTATCTTGCCCCTGGCCGTGCCCTTGCGGCCAAACACCTTGACCACCGTCCAGTCACCAAACAGGTCTTTTTGCAGCAACAGCGCGTAGTGGCGGGTATCTCGCTGGTACTGGATGAGGGTGGTGGCCATTGTCTTCTCCTGGGGCGTTGTCGGCATGGTGGCATGAGCGGTGACGGGTATCGCTCAGGTTATCCACAGAAGTGGGGGACAGGGTTGTGTGCAACAGGGGATAACCGTGTATTTCTGGTAGCGCTTGCGGTTCTCATCGCATAGTATGGTTGGTGCCGCTTGAGTCATCATGCGCTTTCCATCCTCACCTGGAAAGTTCCTCGTCACCTGACCCAAGCGGCGCTTAAGCACTGTTTTCCGTATCCTGGTTAACTCCCTTCACGCCGCGATCTCGCGGCGTTTTTTTTCTGTCTCCAACCGGGGCTGCTTATCCCCGCGATCCGGCGCTCTTTGTGTCGCGGGCCTTGTCTCTGTGGTCGTGTGTGTGGCCTGTCATCAGAGATTATCAAATCAATCTTTCGAATTATCAAAATCGCCATTTGATGGTTATTGCTGGCTGATCTCGGTGAGGTGTCGAGCGGTGATCATGTTGTATTGCCCGGCCCCACCTGCTCGTCGGTTTGCCTGAGTGCGTTGAGTTTAGCCATGGCTCGCGTTCGATCTTCATCACTGATGGGGGTCTGCTCGCCGTGTGGGCCAAGCCGATAAGGGGCTCTGGTGAGGGCCTTGAGGTAGGAGATCCGGCGGCAGTGGCTGGCCAGGGCTCTGGCTATCTGCTTTTGATCAAATGGCTCGCCCGCTTGTTGCAGGTGTTCGGTGATCTCTTCGAGGATCCCAATCTGCAACGGGATAGCTTGACCGTCCGGGAACAGGGCTGGCCAGTGTTTGCGCAGGCACAGCAGCAGGGGAGAGGGGGCGTTGGCTTTCTTCTTGGGCTGCTTTCTTTCGCCGGTTTGCGGTGGTGGGCTGGGGTGATCGGCTGGCTGTGTGATCTGTGGTTTGATTTTGTTGAGGCTCAGCACTGGACGGGCGGTGATGTCATTCACGATTTCCTCCAGGGGGTGGCAAGGGGGATGGGGAGGACTTTATCGAACCCGTTCTCAAGATGCAAAACGCTTCTGCTGCGCGCTATTTCGCCTTGAGGTCGCCTGGTGTTGCTTCTGGCATGACCGCGAGCGGTCGCGCTGTCATGCTTTGCATCGAGCCAGCGAACAGATGCTGTCTCGCCCCTTCGGGTTTCCATCGCTCATGCCTGCGCCTCTTCGAGGCTGCGCGCTCCGCTTGCCGCGCCTGTGGCCATCTCGATTGCTCCTGACTGACCTCTCCGAGCCCTTCACCGCCCGTCAAACTAACACGCCGGTCATCTGCACCAGTGTGCGCTTTGCCGACCTCCTCACCCGTTCGCACTCACTGCGTTCGCTTGCGCTGCGGCTTGCGGGGTCGCACTGGTGCCGACTCCCTGGTCGCGTGTTGTTTTCCTCTGTGCGGCGAAGAACTCAGAGAGGCAAATCAACAACAGCAACGCGGTAAAGAGCCAAAGGCGCAGAAAACCTAAAGCGCGGCTCGGAATCTAGAGAAGCAAATGGGGTTCAAGACCCGGCAACCAGCATAGAGAGGCAATCATGAGCGCAACCGTCATTTCAATGGAAGATTTCAACGCAGCCAAAACACAGCAGCAGGGCACCCAATACGCCTGCCGTCCCGTCAGCGTCCTTGTTCAGCGCTCTGAGTCAAGCGCTTGGTGCGATGCGCAGCGTGTGACCTTTGCCTCCTTTGAAAAGGAGGCCATGATTGCTGCCCTTGGTCACGCTGGTCGCGGTTATCTGAAAACACACGTCACCGTGATCCTGAGTGATGGCAACACCGTTGATCTGCGCCTTGACCTGGCGGCATCCGGGGATCTTGGCATCGCCGATCACTGCCTCTCTACGCTGAAATATGCCGAGACAGAAGAGGGCCGCCAGCGTTTGGCCGCTTACCCGGAGAGCATGCGTGATGCCCACCTTAACACCCTCGCGTTTTTGCGCAGGATTGATTTTGGGGTGGATAACGAGGGATACCAAGCGGCGCGGATGATCGCGGGCCTCGCCGACATGGCGGCAATAGTGGAGCAGGAAAAAGCAGCCAAGGCCGAGGCTGATGCACAGGAAAAAGCGCACGAGGAGGCCGCGACAGTCGAGGCGGCCCGCCTGGCTGCTGGTGCCCCTGAATATGCTCACCTTGTTCCGCTCGGTGAGCAGGATCGCGGTGGCGTGGCTGCTGCCAAAAACGTGCGCCGCGATCTGAAAAAGGCGTTCCCAGGGGTCAAATTTTCCGTGAAAAGCACCTACTCCACGGTCAATGTCAGTTGGCTGGATGGCCCGACCCGCCGAGAAGTGGACGACCTGCTCGGCAAGTACGAGCAAGGCCACTTTGACGGGATGACCGATTGCTATACCTACCACACCAGTGCATTCAATCAGATGTATGGGGCCGTGCAATACACCTTTACCAGCCGCGACCATAGCGAGGCGCTGCGCGCCGTGGCCACCCGTTTGATAGAGCAGCAAAGCGGCGAGAAGGTGACCGGCGACACCCATCAGCAGATCTGGGGGGAGTGGGCGAGTTCCCTGGTGTGGCGAGAAGCGAGCCGGATCACTCTGGTGGAGGGTGTCTGGCACCACGATGGTGCGCCGATCGAATGGCGCAACGCGCAGCAGGCCGCGCCAGTGGTTGAGGTTGCCCCGCTATCCCAGGAGCAAGTCACGCCAGCGGCAGAGCCGCAGGCCAAGCCGACATTTTCACCCCGGCGCATCGGCGGTACCTGGTCTGTGACCATCGGGCTGGGCGGCCAGACCCACCAGTTTGATGGCATTGTGGCAACGAGTCCCGCCGAGGCTTGCCGCATCGCATGGGCCATGCTGATCCAAACCACGCCACCGGACGATGATCCGAGCGGCGAGCCGCTCCCCGTTGAGCCCGTTGCCGAACAGCTCACCCCCGTCGAACCGGGGGCCACGGCCCCCACACTGACCCGAGCTCAGACACTGGGCGACTATCGCGGGCGAGTAGAGCACAAGCGTGAGCGCCTCAAGGGCCGCGCCTGTCAGGCCGCCAGCCAGAGCGCGGGCCGTCATGTGGCGGTGCGTGCCATTCTGAGTTTTATCTCTCCCGGCCAGCCTATTTTGGTTGGCCACCACAGCGAGAAGCGCCACCGCCGCGACCTGAAGCGCATGGATCAGCACATGGAGAAGGCTGTCGCGCTGGCGAACAAGGCTGACTATCTGGAGGAGAAGGCGGCCAGCGTTGGCCAAGGTGGGATAGCCAGTGATAATCCGGATGCGTTGGCGTTGCTGCAAGCCAAATTGGCCAGGCGAGAGGCCCGCCAGCAGGCGATGAAAGAGGCCAACAAGGTAACTCGCGGCACCTATCAGGGGTGGCAGCTCAGTAATAACTCGGCCGAGACCCGGCGCTTGCGCCAGCGTATCGAGCAGCTGCAGACATTGCACAACACAGCCCCCCTCGAGCAAGCCGGGGCAGGGTGGCTGATGTTCGAGGATGATGGCCGTATTCAGGTCCATTTTGATGGTAAGCCGGCATCCGAGCTACGCCAGTTGTGCAAGGGGGCGGGATTTGTCTGGTCACCCAGCCGCTGCGCCTGGGTTCGTAAAGTGACGGCCAGAGCGGTCAACGAGGCGCGCCGGTTAGCGTGTGCTTTGCCGGCGATAGAGTAACCCTGCCTGTGCTCATCGGCCTCGGCTTGCCGGGGCTTTTCCCCTGTCAATAAGGCTGGGCGCGTTGCGCCCGCTCTTTGTTGCTGCCGGGTGGCACCGTAGGTGCAGTGCGCCGGTTCCTCCCTGTACCCGATGGGGCATCCTTGCCTTGATAACGTCATAACACACTGCCGCCGGCACCGTCCGGGGAACCCTGCTGCCCTCTGCCATCGTGCAATGCCCCGCATTGCGGGACGCAAACAGCCTTCAAGCGGCTTTCGCGGCATATCCTCGCCGCGAAACAGCATACGGCTGCGGTATTCCACGTCCGCTTGACCCGCTGCGGGGCCTTGCGTGTTGGCCTCGGGCAGCAGGGAATGGCGACCATCCCGGAGACCTCCTGCTACCCCATATGACGAGGCCAATACCATGTCACGATTCATGTTGGGTGATTGCGTTCAGATCATGTCTACCTTTCCAGATGCTGCCGTCGATTTCATTCTCACCGACCCGCCCTATCTGGTCGGCTTTAAAGACCGTGCCGGTCGCTCGATTGCCAACGACGTCACCGACGAATGGGTACAACCCGCCTTTGAGCAGATGCACCGGGTACTCAAGCCTAATGCGCTGGCGGTGAGCTTCTACGGCTGGAACAAGGTTGACGTGTTTATGGCTGCCTGGAAGCAGGCCGGATTTCGGATTGTCGGCCATCTGGTGTTTACCAAGTCCTATGCGTCCAAGGCGGCGTTTGTCGGTTATCGCCATGAGTGCGCCTATCTGCTCGCCAAGGGGCGGCCCCAGGTGCCTGGTCAGCCGCTGCCGGATGTGCTGCCCTGGGCGTACTCAGGCAATCGTCATCACCCGACAGAAAAGCCAGTGGGCTCATTGCAGCCGCTGATTGAGTCGTTTACCCGTCCGGGGGACATTGTGCTCGACCCGTTCGCAGGCTCGGGGTCTACGTGTGTCGCGGCGGCCAAGTGCGGGCGGCGCTATATCGGGATTGAGCTGTTGCCGCAATACCATCAAGCAGGGGTGAACCGGCTTAACCAATTCACAGGCCAGCGGGCCGCATAAGGGGAGGGGATACCATGTTGGCACTGGAAACCCGGTTAGAGACCATGGCACAGCAGGCCCTTGAGCTGGTGAAGTCCATGGAGGCACTCAGAATGGCCGCCATTGAGGTCAGCCGCGAGCAGGGCGAGCTTGAGCCTGTTGAGCGGTTGTTGCTTCAGATGATTGGTGAGGAAGAGGACAAGGTGCAGGCGGTGGCCCGCAATCTGTTCACCTGGCAGCACTTGGCGAGAAAGAGGAAGCCCCGCAGGCGTTAGAGTGAGCAATGGCGGCATGGCAATCAGGAGCCTGCCGCCAGTCCGGGCAACCCGCAAACGCCGACACATAAAGCACTTCCCCGGCTCCAGCCTTCGGCTGTGGCCGGGCCGCCCTCCGGGCGGTCTGACGTGTGCGTGGCTTCCTTCATCGGTTTAACCAGGTGCTTGCCCGATGGTGTGACAGGGTAAATCATCCTGGTCTGCAGGGTCTGCAGGGTCTGCAGGGTCTGCAGGGTCTGCAGGGTCTGCTCTACCCCCCCCCATCAATCAAATGCCAATTTTGATAATTCAATTCAACAAAATGACTTGGGCATGACCGCAAGCGGTCGCGCTGTCATGCTACGCATCGAGCCAGCGAAAAGATGCTGTCTCGCCCCTTCGGGTTTCCATCGCTCATGCCTCCGCCCCTAAAGGGGCTGCGCGCTTCGCTTGCCGCATCATTGGCCGCTGCTGGCCTTATTTTCCTCCCTGAGACTTCACCGCGCATCAACATAACACGCCGGAATAAATAGCAAGAGCGCCCTCTGCACCCGTTCGCGCGAACAAGTTCGCTTGCGCTGCGGCTTTGAGAGCCCTCTTGCTATTTCTTCTTGTCGGCGTGTTGTGTCGCTTCGCACGGCGAAGAACTCAGAGAGGCAAATAAAAATAAGCAGGGAGCAGATGCCAATGACGCAGAAAACCTAAAGACCGGCTCAGAATCTAGAGACGCAAATTTCACAAAGACAAAAAAGGAATTAACCATGACAACTATCGAGCAAGTAAATAATGAATGCGGCATTGCAAGCCAATGGGGGCTTTTGCGTGATATTACGCCCAGCTTTGGGGCTAGATTGGTTCAGGAGCGTTATCGTCTGCATTTCCTTCCTGACCGTGCGGGGCTTGTTGGGGAATGGTCAGAGCAAGAAGTAGCCGCATTGGAAGCAGTTTTCCCAACGATTATTAAAGAGCTTGAAGGCGCTTTGTTAGCGGGCGAACTGGACTCACACCGCCAAAAGTGCATCCGCATAGAGCAAGGCGGCTTTATATGTGAGGCGGATAGTCTGGGGAGCTTTGGATATATATAAATTTCAGTGTATCCCGCGCGCTTGGTTTGATGTTGGATTTTCTTTTACTAATTTATGAATGAGGTGTTTGCTATGTCATGTTTGATTGCTGGGGTTGTGATTGAGCCGAAACGTTTGGATATTATGCTCAAGTATTTTGGCCGCTGGATGATGCAGACTGAAACAAACATTTACGGGTGGCTTTCTCGCATCTGCGCCGCGTATCAGGGTGGCTATTGGGATATGTGGGAAGTATCTAATGATGCATTCTTTATGGTTCCCCCTGCCATTGATGAAGGTTACAAACTGTCCATTGATAGCAATGGTTTTGAGGGGGTGTTATCTGCTCATGCTGCTGGTGTGGTTGTCTGTCTTTTTGCATATTGCCACGTTTGGGAAATAACAGGCGATGATCGCTTTGCAAAGCTATATCAAGCTTTGCGTGAATATGCCCTGACCTTGGACGAGTACACCCTTGTTTTTCAAGCGATAGACTAACATGCCTTGTTTTAACCAACGTTATTTTGCCCCTTTCGTGGGGCTTTTTTTATGTCCTCATAAGTGGCCTTGACCCGCTGCGCATACCACTTGCGTTTTGCTGCCTACTCTGGTGATGCGGAAAATCCGGCATAATAAGCGCCTACGGCTTCCCAGTTGTAGCCCATGCGTTTGAACGCGTGAGCCATATAATATGCTCCAGTGTAGATATTTAAACACGGATCACGATATAACCCCTCTGGGGTGATCCCGAACTGTGCCAAGTGGGAGAAATTACTAGAGTGGATCTGCATTAGGCCAACGGCATATTTTTCTCAGAGACGACATTCAGAGCGCGAGGATTAAAGCTGGACTCTCTAAATGAGGTGGCCCGCAACAAATCGGGGTCGATGCGGTAAGCCTGACCAGCGAGATCGAAACAATCGGCGGCGCTCACGTTCTGGGATAACAAGAGCATTAGCGTAAACAGTTTTTTCATGTCATTCCCTCTCTGGTCGATGCCTTCATTTTGCCACTGGATAGCAAGCTATGCCAGGCAAACCTTATTCGTTAAATAACTGATCCTAATAGTGCTACACCTTCGCTGTGCCATAGCCATTCCCGGGGAAAGGAGACACGGTATCCATGAAGTGTTTCACTCGAGCCAGCAGGTTGGCCATCCCTCTGCATTGATGATTGCGCGTGATGGTGT
>SXGS01160941.1_pt1 | contig 11378 bp, 11 predicted proteins | sample 3174681 | NCBI WGS metagenome assembly SXGS01 (sample SAMN11356861, study PRJNA531348) | freshwater metagenome | isolation source: freshwater sample F1-80 | place: China: Fuxian Lake, Yuxi | collected 2017-12-25 | reverse complement strand
TGATGTCTTAGATGGTGGGCCGATTTATCTCAAGGAAGAATTGTCGCTGCAAGGCTCTGCAGAAGATATCTATATACGCGCAGACTCAATTATTGAGAAGATGATCGCTGCCATATTGCTAACAAATCCAGAGCCACTTGAACAGACGGGTGAGGTGGTTTTTTTCAGCGTCGTAAGATTTCTGATAGCAAAATACCTAAGGGGTTTCCTGAGGAGCAGCTGTACGCTTTTATTCGTATGCTAGATGCCCCCGGATATCCGCATGCTTATCTCTTGATTAATCAGACCCACTACATTTTTACTCAGGCCACGTATATCGATAGTGTTCTCCGAGCGAGAATTGAGACAGAAGAAATTTGAATTAGATCATCTTAAGAAGTGACTCGACAATGAAGTCTTGGTCTTCATTTGTCAATGTCGGATGTATTGGCAAGCTTATTAGTCGTTCATAGATGCTCTCACAGATGGGAAGATCGACTGATTTTTGTGGAATATCAACACTAATTGGATGATGGTGTACGGGCACGTAATGAACCTGAACACCTATATTGGCAGCACGCAACCCGTCAAATACTGCACGTCTATTTTCAACTAGAATGGGGAACAGGTGGTAGCCATGTCGACTATTTTCAGGAGCCTCGGGCGGTAAACCAAGATTTGCTTTGATCAGCAAATTACGATATCGGTCGGCAATTTCATTTCTGCGACTAATAAAAGCATCCAACTTTCTCATTTGACTAAGCCCAAGTGCTGCCTGAATATCTGTCATGCGATAGTGGTAACCGAGTTCAGCAATTTCATAGAACCATGCACCTTGCTCTGGCCTTCGTACGATTCCATGAGAGCGGAAGCGACGGAGACGATTGGCGAGCTCAGAATCATTTGTCGTCACCATTCCACCTTCACCAGTAGTTATTGGTTTTACGGGATGAAAAGAAAAACAACACATGTCGCTGTGCGCACAGTTTCCAACAGGACCATCTGGCGTGAGCGCACCAAGGGCATGTGCGGCATCTTCAATAATTATCTGCCGACCCTTGGGCCGGCCAGCCAAATCAATCGGCAGACCGCCATAATGAACGGGGATCACGGCTTTTGCGCTGGCTGGAACAAGCGACATGTCAATATTCCAGGTATGAGGGTCAATGTCAACCAACACTGGCTGAGCACCAACAAATCGTGCCGCATTAGCGCTTGCCATAAAAGTTAAGGGGGAAGTTACTACTGAATCTCCGGGTCCAAGCCCAGCTGCTGCTGCAGCTCCATGAAGCGCAGAGGTGCAAGAAGAATACGCAACTGCATACTCTGCCCCGACATAGTGCGCCACAGCTTCTTCAAATTGTTCAATTGAGGGCCCTTGAGTAAGCCAGTCTCCACGCAGAACTTTCACTACCGCTGCGATGTCATCCTCATCAATATTTTGGCGACCATAGGAAATCATGTGGCAGATCTTGCCAACTCACGGATCTGCTCAACGCTGAGCCATTGATCGTTTTTATTGGAACAATATGAGAATCCTTCAGGAGCAATTGTCCCCGTCTGAAACACGGGTGATCTACTCCAGCTGTCGAGCATAGGTGCAATTAAGTAGTGATCATCAAAGACGTATGTACGCCGGGCATCATTTTCTGAGATCATTTCTTCGTGTAATTTTTCACCTGGACGTATTCCGATGATGTCAAGTTTTGCATCAGGAGCGATCGCTTTAGCGAGATCGACGAGTGTAGCGGAAGGGATGCGCGGAACAAATATCTCGCCACCGTACATACGATCAAAGGCATCTACAACAAACTGAGTCGCCTGAGCAAGCGTGATCCAAAATCGGGTCATTCGTATATCGGTAATAGGGATTCGTCCCGTTGGGGCGAGACTTTGAAAGACTGGTAGAACAGAACCGCGGCTTCCCATGACATTTCCATAACGAACAACTGAAAATCTCGTTGCTGCACTGCCCGAGTAATTATTGCCTGCAACGAAAAGTTTGTCGGAGCACAACTTAGATGCACCGTAAAGATTAATCGGGCTTGAGGCTTTGTCCGTTGAAAGTGCAACAACGCGACTTACTCCCGCATCAATGGCAGCATTGATAACATTTTCTGCACCCATTACATTTGTAGCAATGCATTCAAAAGGATTGTATTCAGCGGTATCAACCTGCTTCATTGCAGCTGCGTGGATGACTACATCAACTCCGCTAAATGCGCGATCGAGACGACTGCGATCTCGCACATCACCAATAAACCAACGGACTCGAGGGTCATCATTAAATTTATTTCTTAATTCATACTGTTTAAGTTCGTCGCGCGATAAAACTGCAACACGCTTCGGTTCCAGATGGGTCAATGCATGTTTGATAAAGGATTTACCAAAGGAGCCCGTGCCGCCCGTTATTAGAATCGATTTTCCCTGTAAGAATGTCATGTGTGCTCCTATATTTGGGCAATCGCAGTCCGTCCAATGGCCTTGGGTAATTCTATGCGGGCCATCAACCGCATGGGTGGTCTTCTCTGAATTGACAAAGGTTGTGGTACCAACCACCCCCAATTAGGAGGTCAGTTAGATGGATTTACTCTTGAAAAGGTAATCGTGGTGGGACAGCGTTGCAATGAGGTCATAATGACCGCCCAAGGCAAGGGTTACATCGTCGATTCCCCTCGTTTCTACCAATATGAAATCTGGTTTGTGTCGTGCAAGGTCAAGGCCTTTCAGAACATCTACCTCAAACCCCTCGACATCCAGAGAAAATAGAGTGACATGAGGATTGCCTTGTTCTTCAAGTAACTCTGACAAAGTGGTGCCGCGGACCGTAATTTTAGCGGCTGTAATTCCTTGTACATCCTCGGCCAGTTGAACGTGGCTATTTGTATCTATAAGTCCGGCTGATTGGTTTGCAACCAATGTCATCAAATCAAGGTCAATGATTTTGATCTCTGTGCCCGATTGTTCAGGGGATACCAATACAACCTGGGCGACGACTGACTTTTTCTGTTCTTTGCGCATTTCTTAGCTAGACGCGGAACAGGCTCAACTAACAGGCCGTTCCAAGAGCGACGTTTTTCCAAATAATGGGTGTTGCTCTGACGTACTCCGTCGTTAGCCCCAGCTTCAATGAAATATCCAACACCTGCGGGCAAGAAAGGAATCAGTTTCTTATCAAGACCGTTCAGGCCGGTGTATGGGTAGCAGATGTGCCATATCTTTCGGACCATGTCGCGAAGCGCTGAATTCATTACATGCATAGTAAGGGACGTTTACTTTGTTAATCGACTATCAGCAATCCGAGTTCAACTTGGCGTGCAAATTGAGGCAAAGTAGATCTAAGTTCATCGAATGTCCCTATGCCCACAAGACGTCCATCATCGACATAAAGAACCTCGTCGACACTTTTAATTGTCGACAGGCGGTGCGCGATAATAAACACCGTTGCCTTACCCTTCAATTGATTAATAACTTTCATGATTTCATGTTCGGTTTCCGCGTCAAGCGCACTCGTTGGTTCATCAAGAAACAAGACTGACGCATTACGATAGAGGGCACGGGCGAGCCCCACTCTCTGGCGTTGACCGCCAGATAAACCAATGATTCTTTCTGAATCGGCAGAAGAGTTGTCGACGGTGAGATGCTCGAGGGAAGCCTGACTTAATGAATTCGATACCTTAGAAGCATCGACAAGGTTATTGTCCCACTCTAGTGCGACGTTAGAAGCAAGCGGGATTCCGGCCAACTGACTATCTTGTGGCACGTAACCAATCGCTCCTTCTTTGTGCAAATTCCACTGTATGTGTCCAGATGATGGGCTAAGTAAACCCATGCAGAGGTCGACAAAGGTTGTTTTCCCAGCTCCAGAGGGGCCCACTATTGCGTATTGCAGTCCGCTTGTAAATTGCACGGTGATATTTGAAAGGGTTTGAGTTGAGCTTCCCGGATATGAATACGAGACATTATCTAGCGTGAGCAGCGGCGTGGTTTGATCAGACGTGTTGTGATTTGACTTGCTTTCGGTATTGCGTTGTTCTACTTCACGCAGTGCCAATCGTGCCAAGGGCTCTCTGCCTATGAAGCCAAGAATCAATCCTTGGATTCGGTTGACGATTGGAAGCAATCGAAACCCCGCTACTCCGAAGACGGATAACGCCGCCATTAGATGGTCCCCTCCACGGGTGATAACTGTTACGACTCCGATGACACAAACACCAACGGCAAGCATGGACTCCATCAGATAGCGTGGAAGGGATTCTAAGAAAAGTCCCCTTGCGCGCGCTTGGGCTAGACGTAATCGACTACTTTGAAGCGATTCTTCTAAGGATTGTGATGGCATTACTTGAAGGACTTTTCCTAGAACAAAAGCATCAGACAAAATGTCATAAGTTTGCTTCAGCTCGTCTGCAACCGACTGTCCCGCCCGGCTCATAGTCAAGGAAAGGGCTCTGTGCTGTAATATTGCAACTGATAGGAAAAACACTCCTGTTGTTATAGCAGTAATTGGATCAAGAAATATCAAAACTGCAAAAACAACTAATGCATTTACAACTTCAGCAATGGTTGTACCAAGTGGAAGCATCAACTGCTGCACTAATGCAAATGGTCCGCGGTCAACAATTGAATAGATATCAGTTACTTGCTCTGATGTTCGGGTATCCCATTTCATATTTTGGTATGAGTGAAAATTCTTATTTCCTAAACGAACTTCCTGTTTGGCAAATACTGCATAACCAATCCAAGTAATGCCCGCAGCTAAGAGGCTTCTAGAAACAAAGAGACCTATGACAATTAGTCCAAGGCCAGTTTTGCCTGCAAGAAATGTGGTTGATGCGCCAGAGCCATCGCCCGTAATTTTGTTGAGAAATACCAGTCCGAGTCCATCTAATCCAGAAAGAATGATGAGAGACAAGCAATACGCGATGAGAGTCTTTTTGCCAGAGCTATCTATTTTTTGCCAACTGTCTGAAATAACTTTTCGCAAGTTTTTCATAGTGTCAGTTTCTTTTGCTGTCTTGGTAGATGTTTGAGAAGTGACAATGCAATGGTTACTGCTACGCCTTCAGCGAGTCCAAAGGGTGATTCACCAAATACCTTTTCCCCCAACCAGGCATCAGCTGCTGCATCCAGCACGACATGTTCTATTGATGCTTCTTTGTCGTTAAAATGTAAGTCGTTAATTGGCAATTCACTCCACTTCGGTTTGCGACGCGTATGGGTGCCGTCTTTCCACCCGCTGTATGCCACCAGGTTTCTATTGGGGGCAAGCATCTTCCAATTATTAGACCACATTGTCGCGAGCCATCTGTAGGCCCAAGTATCGATGCGCCCTGATGCTGCGTCTCGAAATATCAAGCGCCAGCGCATGGCATTTACCCTGCTGCCAGTAATTTCTATGAGTTTGGAAATAGGACAATTGACTGCCCAGTCAAGTGAGTCGTCGTAGCTTTTCCATGCTCGTTCCCATGTGGCCCATGCATACGATTCTGGGAACCGTGTTAGCCGTGAATGCATGTCAGGTTGTTGGATGAATTCTTTGGGCACGATGTTGTAACCATTGATATGGGCGATATTCGGAGCATCGCAATAGTCTTTAAGCATCTGACTTGCGTAAGCGATAAATTGAGGACCTGGAATTGCGTCGTCTTCAAGAACAATTACCTGGCCAAATTCAGAAATTGCCCACGAGACCGAGTCGACAATGGCATTTTTTAAACCGAGGTTGATCGGTCTAAATCGGGTCTGAATCTCACATGGCCATGTGATACTCCCAATGGTGTCCTGAGTTCGTTTCACTAAATGCGCGTCGGCAGGTTTTGTCGAATTAGGCCCATCAACTCCGATGAGCAACTTCTGTGGCTTCGTTGACGAAAGCGCGTTGATGAGTTGAAGCATCTTGTCAGGGCGGTTATATCCGAGCAGTAGCACTGGTGCGTTATCCATTTAATTCCTAGTCTATTGGTCGCATTTCCTTGAACTGGGACACCGTTAGACTTAGGAAGGTGGCAAACGTGACAATCATAGGGACGGGCTACGTAGGGCTGTCATGCGGTGCATGTTTAGCGCATCTTGGGCACCAAATTGTGTGCGTTGATAACAACCGCGGCAAGGTTGAGATACTGAACTCGGGAATAGTTCCGATTGTGGAAGCCCGTTTACCGGAACTAGTTGCCGAGGGAATGTCCACTGGTCGTCTGTCGTTCACGACTGATCTCATCAGATCAGTTGCGGCAGCTGAGTTTGTGATGCTGTGCTTGCCTACACCTCAGGGGATGGATGGTTCAGCAGACCTCACGTATCTACACGACGCCGTTGAGGCCCTGAAGGACAGCCTTGCTTCGGGCTCAGTCGTGATTACCAAGTCGACTGTACCGATTGGTACTTACGCCGATCTTGTTCGACGAATAGGTCGAGTTGATATTGATGTTGCATCAAATCCAGAATTTGTTCGTGAAGGTTCCGCAGTCGCTGACTTTCTCCAGCCAGACCGAATCATTGTTGGAGCGAGTACTGACGCAGTTGCACAACGCGTTGCCGCACTGTATGAAAATATAGAGGCACCAATCGTGATAACTGATCCCGCGTCAGCAGAGACCCTGAAGTACGCCGCAAATGGATTTCTTGCGCTGAAACTAACTTATATCAACTCGATTGCTGCAATTTGTGACGCGTATGGCGCAGATATCCGAGATGTCGTCAAAGGTTTGAGCTTCGATCCACGCATCGGAGGTCAGTTCTTTAATCCCGGTCCTGGCTGGGGCGGAAGTTGTTTCCCTAAAGATACTCGAGCCTTAACGCATATCGCGTCTGACGGTGGGTATGAGTTCGCGCTACTAAAGACGGCAATTGAAGTGAACGACCTACATCAGCAAAGTGTTGCAGACAAAGTTATTGCCATCTGTGATGGAGATGTGAGGGGGAAGGTTATTGCAGCTTGGGGACTCACCTTTAAAGCGAACACAGATGATATTCGAGATTCGCCGGCGATTGTTGTGGTTAAAAAACTTCTAGAACTGGGCGCACGCATGCAGTGCTTTGACCCAACTATCTCAAAAGTTCCTACAGAGATTGAAGGGTCGCTGCTAGCTACAACTGCATTAGAGGCAACGACTGGGGCTAGTGCATTGATATTGCTGACAGAGTGGGCTGAGTTTGCTTCAGTGAAGCCGGGGGATGTTTTTGAACGCATGTCGTCGCCTCGCGTAGTTGATGCCCGAAATCTTCTTGATCGAGAATCTTGGCAAGCAAATGGCTTTACGTATCGTGGAGTTGGGAGGTAGAGACAATGTCGCCAATTCTTATTTATACGGCCGCTGATGGCAACTACGCATTGCAAGCACAAGTACTGTTTGGCTCCATTATTAAGACGCACACTTGCGAGGTTCACCTTATTATTTTTGGGAATGGCTGGAAGCCCTGTGACCTCAAGAGAATAACGTTAATGCAGACAGATCTGTCATCAGTCGAAGTGCGTTCGATTGATTCTGCACAGTTTTCAAATGTTAAATTAACTCGCGGTTTCCCTTTGGCGACCGCCTATAACGTTCTTGCACCTGAATATTTATTACAGAACGAAGCACGTGCCATTTATATGGACGCCGACATGGTGGTCATGGAAGACCTCACCTCTTTGTGGGAACATCAACTAGATACAGCTGTTGGTGCAGTTCTTGATGCTCACATTGTGTGGATGGCATCACCGTCGATGTGGCGCCCGTGGAGGGAAGAAGACGTGGACCCAATGACCCCATATCTGAATACAGGCCTGATGCTCATTGACCTTGAAAGATGGCGTCGTGAAAGTCTTACAGGTCGGACTCTTGCGTATTTAGAGAAGTACACATTGCCATGTGTTGACCAAGATGCACTGAATTTTGCTCTCAACGGAGCATTTGATCAATTACATCCTCGCTATAACTCAATGCCTTACCACCTACTCAAAATGTTCCGCTATGTGGACGCCGTCGATCCTGACCAGCGAATCGGTGAGGCAATCACGAATCCGGCAGTCGTGCATTTCCACCGCTCGTTCTTCGGTAAACCTTGGACGTATTTCTCCACCCATCCTGGTACAAAAATGTGGCGTGCATTAGCAAGTGAGGTTCATCCACGTTGGCGCAAGAAAATTGATTTTATGAGTGTGGCACGTGCACGAGCCGCAAATTATGCCGGCATGACAGTCGTTGATGATCGTTCTGTCGCGTACACCCTGAAGTCTGTCAGAGATAAAGGAAGTGAAGTATTGTGAGCGACTCTTTCAGAGTGACTGCGCTACAAGCGAGCGTTTACCATGAGCATGATGGAAGCCTTGGAGTTCTTGAATTTGTGGGGCTTCCATTTCAACCGCAGCGTTTTTTCTGGCTCAGTGGTATTGATCCAGTAGCGATACGCGCTAGTCACGCGCACAAAACATGTCATCAATTGTTGATGTGTCTGACAGGTGGTCTATCTGCGACAATTACATCTCCTGCTGGCGACGTGAAAGTATTCAGAATGAAGATGGGAGATATGGTCCATCTTGAACCTCTTATGTGGCTTGATCTCACTGAGTTTAGTATGGATGCTGTTCTTGGCGTGATGGCTAGTCAGCCCTATGATCCGAGTGAATACATCAATGATCGAAATGAATTTAGAGAACTGCGAAAGAAGTAAGTTATATTATAGGTCAGAAAGTGCCGCACACACTTGATGGATTTCTGATTCACGCATACTGGGAAAACACGGAATAGTGATAATTGAATTCACTAGTGCTTCAGTATTTGGAAGAGTTGTCTCTTTAAAAAGTGATTTCCATGCTGGTTGCTGATGATCAGATATGGGATAGTGCACGCCGTGCCCAATTTCATGTTGATGCAGAACGGATTGCACGTTTTTGCGATCTGGACAGATCAGTACTGCTAAGTGACCAACATAGGAAAGGTCGTCTTTCCAGACGAGCGAATATTTGTCTGGGAGCGAAGCCGCGTAGGCTCGAACAATTGTTCGACGTTTTTCATTATTTTGATTAAGTGATTTTGCACGAGCGAGCAGAATGGCTGCTTGTATCTCGTCGATTCGAGTGTTGAAGCCATTATTTTCTGAAATCGTGTATCGCTCAGACCACCCGTATTGGGCGATGCGCCGTGCGAGATCTGCATGAGTCGGATCACGAAAGGCGACCGCACCCCCATCCCCAAGGCATCCTAGGTTTTTAGTTGGGTAAAAACTAAATGTCGATACATCCCCCCATGCGCCGGCTTCGATCAAGTCCAAGGACGCCCCGATTGCCTGAGCACAATCCTCAACTACTTGTATGTTATTTTTGTGTGCGATGTCGCAGATGCTGTCAATGTCTGCCATCAGACCGTATAAATGTGTGACGACTACGGCTTTAAGATCGGGGTGAAGAAAGACAGTCTGTTTAAAGGATGCGACTGAAATTTGTGCAGTGTTGGGATCAATGTCTACGAATATCGGAATGCACTGCAGGCGGAGCAGGACGCCAGTTGCATAGCCACCGGCATTGGCCACGGTTGCCACTTTGTCACCAGGTTGCAGCCCTAGCCCAGCAAAGGCGATATTGATCGCGTCGGTACCATTTCCAACGCAAACAACCTTACGACCTCCGAGACGTTCTCCCAGGTGCGTCTCAAGCGCTTCGGTGTTGCTTCCGAGCATGAAGTGCCCAGATTTGAGCACTCTCCGTATTTGTGTGCTTAATTCATTGAGTTCAGATGAATCCCAGCGGGAGAGATCATTGATGGGAACAGTTGTCATGAGAGAAGCCTCATCGGATCGGTATGGACATCCAACCTTATTCGCTGTGTGAGAGGATTTACCACGATGAAGCCTCCTGACACCGGAATTGTGGTTCCAACGCTGGGGACTCGGTCTGAGTATTTGCTCCAGAGCCTGCAATCAATTCGGGCCGCGGGTGATGCTCGGATACATATTGTAATGCCGGCCTCGGCGACGCTACCGGGGACAATCACCCCAGATTTATACGACGAGGTCATCGCGGATCCAGGTTTGGGCTTGAGCACAGCCATCCATGTTGGCCTCACTTCTTTCCCAGCGGATGTGAAGTTTATGAATTGGTTGGGAGATGACGACTTGCTGAAGGAAGGATCGCTCGAGCGCACCTCAAGAGTGTTGCGCAATAGTGAAAAATATCTGCTGGTATTCGGGCGGTGTCAATACATCAATGCAAAGAATCAGACTATTTTTATCAATCGATCAGGGCGTTTAACTATTCCGTTAATGCGTTTTGGTCCCCAATTAGTACCGCAACCTGGTGCACTATTTAGAAGGGCTAGTTACGAAAAAATTAATGGGCTACGATTAGATTTAAAATGGGCGTTTGATCTTGACCTTCTCATTCGTCTGACACGAGCGGGTCACGCAAGGTTTGTTCCTGAGATTCTGGGTACGTTTCGTTGGCACGATGACTCGTTATCGGTGGGTGGACGAGATGGCTCAGTTAATGAAGCAAGCAGAGTTAGAAAGCAGTTTTTACCGCGCGCTCTTCAGCCAGTTTCTGAACTTTGGGAATACCCGATGAGGAAAGCAACAATCTTGGCAGGCAAGCGAGTGTCAAAGAGGGGGATCTCTCGGCGCATCTCATTATGACCAGGAAGTAGGGTATGGGACATGGGAAATGTTTATGTAGCAGGACACACTGGTCTCGTAGGTTCGGCTCTTGTACGCGCACTTGAGACAAAAGGACAATTATGGGATGGCTCAACCCGTGCTGAACTAGACCTCCTTGATCGGGCCAAAGTATGTGAATATATTGCCGATACGCAACCGAGTGCTGTGATTATTGCAGCAGCTCGTGTGGGCGGAATCGTCGCCAACAACTCTCTGCCTGTTGAGTTCTTGACGGACAACATTCGAATTTCTACAAACATCTTAGATGCGTGCCATGATGCAAAAATTGCACGCGTTCTATTTCTTGGGTCATCGTGTATTTATCCGCGAATGGCACCACAGCCGATTAAAGAAGAGTATTTATTGACAGGCCCATTGGAGTCAACTAACGAGTCATACGCAATTGCCAAGATTGCTGGTCTGAAGTTGGTGCAGGCATATCGCCGCCAACATGGGCATCGCTGGATTTCGGCAATGCCAACCAACTTGTATGGTCCTGGAGATAATTTTGATCTTGAAACATCGCATGTTCTTCCGGCCACTTTGCGAAAATTTGTAATAGCGCACGAAAATAGGGACAAAGTTGTGGAGATGTGGGGAACAGGGAGTCCACAGCGCGAGTTCTTGCATGTTGATGACTTGGCGGCAGCGTGCCTTCATCTACTTGAGCATTACGACGACGAGAGCCCAATAAATATCGGAACTGGACAAGACATCACGATCAATCAACTTGCCGAGATTGTCGCAGAAATAGTTGGCTACAAAGGTGA
>SXGS01155695.1_pt1 | contig 11381 bp, 11 predicted proteins | sample 3174681 | NCBI WGS metagenome assembly SXGS01 (sample SAMN11356861, study PRJNA531348) | freshwater metagenome | isolation source: freshwater sample F1-80 | place: China: Fuxian Lake, Yuxi | collected 2017-12-25 | reverse complement strand
GCAGACCGGCCTGATCCCGCCGGCCGGCCGCAGGGATTCTGGCTACCGGGACTACTCGTCCGAGGACGTGCACATGCTGCGCTTCGTCCGGCGGGCCCGGGACCTTGGCTTCTCCATGGCCGCGATCAACGAGCTCCTCGACCTGTGGCGCGACCGGTCAAGGCGGAGCGCCGACGTCAAGCGGGTCGCGACGGCGCACATGATCGAGCTTCGCGAGAGGATCGCCCACCTGAGCCAGATGGTCGCCACGCTCCAGACATTGGTTGATTGCTGTTCGGGCGACCACCGGCCGGATTGCCCGATCCTGGCCGACCTGGAGGAGCCCGCCGAGGAACACCCCCGGAAGCATCCGTCAGGCGCCCTGCAGCGTCCCAACCCACGGCCTTGATCGAGCTGGACCCGGGAGCGTGCCGCCCGGCCCGCGCCCCTTCCCCTCGTCGCGGCGCCGCACCCCGTCGACCGGCCATCTCCAAGGGCATTCCGGTCCGGGAAACGCGCCCGCGCCCCGATGGGACGTGGTCGGCGCGCGCCCTGGCCACACGGCCATGCTCGCACGCAGTCACCATGCGTTGCCGCCCGCCGCGCGCTGCCGTGGGTTGATTGACGCCCGACCTCGGCCCGGTGGCCAGGGGTGGTGGCGTCCGCCTCGGCGCAAGGTCGGTTCCGTGGACAAGGCCCGGCAACTCGCGAGGCGCCCCGGCCTCGAAGCCGGGATCGCGCGGGCCGGACCAGGACGATCCGGGGCACCTCGGCGCCGGCGGCGCACGATGGGCACGGTCGGGGCTCCTAAACCGGTTCGTCCGGTCCCGCCCGTCCCGGCCGGGTTCCTCTTCACCCGCCACGGTGGCGAGGGCCGCAGGGCCCCATTATCACGGTCGTGCTTGCTCGCTCCGGGCAAGGCCGGTCGGCGCGCCCGCGTGCCGCGCCGGCGGCCGTGGCCCCGTGCCGGAGGATAGCGGGCGCAGGTCTGCCAGGATGCTGGACAGGCGTGATGCGAGGTTCCTGTCGAGGCTCCCCGCATGCCCCTTGGCCATCCTGCGGAGATACCTCTCCAGGCCAGGCCCGACGGCCTGCTGATGTTCGAGGAGGATCCGTAACGCGCGGACCACGACCCCGTGCGGGTTCGGGTTCTCTTCCAGGTTGGTGTCGACGACCGCGTCGCGCAGCCAGGCCGTGAAACGCGGCCCGTGGTGAACCTGGCGGGAGCCGCACAGGTAAACCACGGCGTCGCAGTCGAAGAAGGTGGTGTGCACCAGGTCGGCCAGATGGGCGGCCTGCACGTGGCCGGACCGGACCGCCCAAGTGGAGGGTAGGGCCCACACGTCGTACGTGTGGCGGCGCCCGGCGATGCGGTAGCCGCCGAAGCGGTTCCGAACGGCCGCGCCGTCCCGCATCAGCTCCGCCAAGCGCGCCGGCGGCGCGTGCACGACCAGGTCCACGTCCGACGCGAAGGCCGCAGCCCCGCCCCGGGCGAGGTCCCGAGCCATGCCGCCGAAGATCGCAACCTCGCCCACCTGCCCGAGATGGCCGATCAGATCCGCGATCTCGGGGCCCCCGCGAGCCTCGTCCGCGAGGAAGGCCTGCATCCGCCGGCACAGCTCCGCGCCGTCGCGGACGGGGGAGCCAAGGTCAGCCATGGTGCCGCCTCAGGTCGTCGCGCAGGGACACCGCGAACGTGTCGGTCATACCCGAGATCATGTCGGTGACGAGCTGCAGTTCGCGGTAGCGCAACGGCATCGCGTTCCCGGGCGCCTCGGCGACGCGCCGGTAGTTCTCCGAGATCCGGGAATACACGTAGGCCGGCAACGCCTCGCGGTCGGAGCGCAGGTCGTCCGGATCCTTGCGCCCGACGATGGCCTTCCAGAACATGTCCATGAGCTCGTGAACGGTCCGGTGCCCGTCGAGCTCGACTTCGAGGACGCTGCGGTGGCGGTAGACGTGAAACTTGGCGAAGCGCTTCAACGAGGTCCACAGCACGACCGCCTCGGAGGCCGCCATCAGCTCCCTGTCGAACGCGCCGGCCATGATGGCATCCCGGTTCGCCACGAACGCCCCGACCGCGGCCCGCACCATCTTCCCGATGGCGTCGACGCGGAACATCTGCATCGAGATGTCGTCAGTTCACCGGGCGACAATCCCGCGTCCCGGAACTCGGCGTGGCTGCGCTCGGCCCGCTCGCAGACGTCGAGCGTCAACTCGTCGTCGCAAGCGTCGTGACGCAGCCAAGCCATCAGCACGTTGAAGTTGATCAGCTTCTTCTTGGCCGCGTCCTCGACGTCCACCACCGAGTACGCGATGTCGTCGCAAGCCTCCATCACAAAGGTCAGGGGATGGCGGACGCCCTGCCGCAAGCCGGTCTCGGCCCAGACCTCGGCGGCGATCTCGGCCTCCGATTGGAAGAAGTTGAACTTCTTTCTTGCCTGGGAGGTCTTGTCGACCGCGTCCGACGGCACGGGGTACTTCATCAGGGCCGCCAGGAAGGCATAGGTCATGTTCAGGCCGAAGTCGTCGTTCAGGATCTGCAATCGCGTCAGCAGCCTGAACGCCTGTGCGTTGCCCTCGAATTTCAGGAAATCACGGCGCATCGGCTCGCTCAGGTCCGGCGCGTCGAAGATGTCGAACGAGGTCGGGTCATCCTTTCGCCGGGCGGAGTGGCGCTTCACCCAGGTCTGGATCGCGGTCTCACCCTGATGTCCGAATGGCGGATTGCCGAGGTCGTGGGCGAGCCCGATGGCCTCAAGGAGGGCGGGCACGTTGCGCAGGGGCTCGACCTCCGCGGGGAACCCCAGTGCCCCGCCGTGCACGAAGGCGAGGGTGGTCCCCATGCTCCGCGCCATGTTCGCCACCTCGTGGCTGTGGGTCAGCCGGGTGCGGACGCTGTCGTTGCGTTCCAAGGGGAAGACCTGGGTCTTGTCCTGGAGGCGCCGCACCGGCGTCGAGAACAGGATACGGTCGTGGTCACGCTCGTGCTCGGTCCGGTCCTCGCCCAGCCGCGCCGTGTGGGCTCTGCCTGCGGCCTTACCCTTGCGCCGCTGGGAGTTGAGGAGGCGTCCCCAGTCGAGTTGATCTGCCATCCCTCGATCCCGTTGCGGCGAGGACGCCCGGTCCACCGCCCACCCACAACACCGTGCACCCCGGTCTACGTTCCGGCCCGCCGACGCGTCACGCCGGGATTCCGCTGTTGTCCACGGATTCCGTTCGGAACGGTGCCGCTCGCGCCGGCAAGACACTAGGGCAGGCGCACCAGGATTGGAACATAGGGCGAACGAGATCGGCGGGGACCGGCCGCTCCGGAGGGCTCGGCCTAGCCCCGCCTACACCGAACTCGGAGGAGCGGCGCATGCCAGCGCCCTGCGCGACCGGCGTGTCCTGCTCGGAGCCCGCACCCTGAGCGGAAGCGGCGCGCGGCGACGCGTCGTCTGCATCGCCAGCCGTGCCCGCCGGCAGCCACACCCGGCGCGCGAACACACAGATGGCCCGCCCCGACGGCACTGGCGGGCCGGGCGAGGGGGCACGAGCGGGCCCGGCGCGCCGCCGCGGCCCTCACGCCGGTTCCGGGCGCTCCTGTGGCTCGCGATCCGGGCCTTCCGCACCCGGCGCCGTCACGGCTACGGCGACCGCAGCACCGACGATGGCGCCTCCCAGGGCCGCCGCGGCCAATGCCGCAGGTGCCGGCGACCGACCCTTGAGCGCCTCGGCCAGGACGGCCTCCGCTTCGGCCTCGCTCTCACGCACAGCGAGCATCAGCTTGGGACCGAACTTGAGGACCGATCCGGCGCCCTCGTGGTGGATGGCGGGGCTCGGCGGCTCGACCTCGCGGACCCGTTCCGCGCTGACCATCATCTCGATGGCCCCCTCGGGAGGGGTCAGCCGAGCCATGGCAGCCCCGGCTGCGGCGAACTTCGCGGCCAGGGAAGCCACCGTTTCCACGGAGTAGATCCGGTCACCTGTGATGCGGAGCATCACCGCATCCTTGAACTCGTGGTCAAAAGCCTGACGCATCCACAGGAGCTCGTCCGGAGCGATATACTCGACGTCGCCACCCGGCATCCTGACGATCACCATGTCGGCTCCCCCTGTCATCTAAGCTCGACAACAACATGAGTTCGAGCTTGGTGTCCATAAGGCGCTGCGTGCTTTCACCGGCTGCTGGACCGTCGGTCGCGGGAACCTTGGCCGTTTCCAATGCCTGCGCGGCCGGGCGACTTCCCGAGGCCTCGCCACCGGCAACGCGAGCGGCCGTGGAGCATGCCCGCGGCCGTTCCATCCGCGTCCGATCCCGGCACGCGCCCGGCCATGGTAGGTGCGGCCCGAGGAACATGGCGCCGCCGTGCCGCCTCGCGTCGCTTCAAGAGGACAGGGGGAACCGGAGAGTGCCCGCTCGATCCCTCCTACGATACTGTGCGGCCCGAGGCTTCCGTCGCCACGTGCCGAGCCGGCAGGGCGGCTGCCGACCGGTGCCGGCGCGCCCCGAAGGCGCCCCGGCTCATCATCGAACCCGGACCGGCGACATCGGCCCGGGGCTTGCGCCGCTCGCGCGGGATGTGGGGCCGGCGCCCGCGACATCGGCCGGCCCTCCCTTCAACCCGCGCCCGGCAGAACGCCATTCAGGGCAAGGGGCCTGTTCCTGGGTCGGGCGCGGCCGACCGCGTCATGAAGAACCGCTCCTTTCCCTCCACCCACGCGAAGCCGACGCGCGCCAGTTTGGAGACCGCTGGTCCACCGTCGTCGGCGGCGAACCGCAGGGTCACGCCCTCGGCGTCGGCGGCCCGGACGAGCCAGTCCGCGAAATCCGCCGGAAGCTGGCCACCGGCGCGGCAAGCGATCACGAGCTGGTCCTCCGCGTAGGCATCGAGCACGAAGCCGTCGCCGCCGTCCCGTTCCAGGATGCGGAGCATCAGGCGGAAGGAGGAGGTGTCGAGTTCCGGCGGCACATGGGCGTCTAGACACGCGTCCACCTCGGCCCAGGCGGGCCGGTCGGCCCGGTGGCCGGGCCCGACGAGATCCTCTGCCCTGTGCTGCATCGAGCCGAGCTGAAGGTCGAAGCAGGTGGCGACCGCAAACCGGATCCCGTGTCGCGCCAGGATAGCCCGAGCCCGCCCGGACAGGTCGCCGCTGCGTTCGACGGCGACCTCCATGACCTCCAGCCCGGGATGGCGCCGCAGCACGGTTTCCAGCGCCTCCCCCAAGCCGCCCCAGATATCGCCCTGCAGCCCTTCGAGCAGGCGACGACGCCAGGGCGGCCCCTCCAAGCCCCGCTTCCTCGGTCCCCCGACCGGGGGCGACCGCAGAACCGGCGCGGCCCGGGCGAACGACGCGCTTCGGACCGCTCCTAACTCCGCCTCGAAGATGGCGTCCGCGAGGCGCACCACGAGGGGCGCGAGCGCCTTCCGCGCCGCCTTGCGGAACTCATGCGCGACCGACCGCACCTGACGGGCAAGCGTGTCGTCGCGTGCCCCCGAATCGTACCCGACCGCTCGCGAGCGGCCCGCCCCCTGGGCGAAGGTCCGGGCTTCGAGGGCCTCGACCGCGCGCATCAGGATCGGGAGCGCCTCCAGGAAGCGGACGGCACCGTCGAGGTGATCCCGCGCCGTGGTGTGCTCCGGGACCTCGCCCGCGATCTGTCCGACAGCCGCGAGGAGGCCGGAGACGTCCCGCGGGTCCCGCAGTTGCGGCAAGGCGGAGAAGGCGGCGCGATGGAGTGGGTTGCGCGACCTGGCGAGCGGCATGACGACCCCGTCGAGCCACGTCTGCCTGAGGTGCTTGCGCAAGCCGACGTCCAGGCCGTGCAGCTTGGACCGCAGGATGCCTCCCGCTTGGCTGGCAGTGAGAAGGTTGTCCAGCAACACGTTCAGGATCATGCTCGATTCGGGCGCGCAAACCGCGAAGACGGCCCGCATCGCCCGACGGATTTCCTCCTCCGAGACGGGCGGGATGCCGGCGGTAGAAGCGTCGGACGCGTTGAAGGCACACGGAACTTGGCCGGAAGTGGGCATGCGGGCACCGGAGAGTTGGGACGGAGCCGCCCCGCCGCGGATCAGGCACCCTCGCGGGGCCCGCCGGGACCGCTGCTCGCGAGTGGCGCGGGCCCGAATCGGCAGAGTGCTGCTCCGCCCGGGAGCACGCGTTGATCGTCCGGGCGGTCGTGAAAGGGACAAGCTGCGGCCCGCCCTCCGATCCTCGGCCGCAAGCGGGGACATCCGTGTGCCAAGCAAGGCCTGGCCCGCGCGGTCACAGGATTGCGTGGCTCTCAGGCCGAGCGCTGGTCTCGCCTAACTCCGGTGAGGGCGGTGACGCGGACGGGGAGTTGAGCGGGGTCTGGACCTTCCGCGTGTTTCACAACCGCTCGGAACCCCTGACCGGGATCGGGGATCTGCTCGCGGGGAAGGGCGCGCTCACGGTCGAGCATGCTGCGGCACCTGGCGCGTTGCCAGCTTATCGCTCGGCACCTGCGGGGCCCTGATCGAGTCCTTCGTCCTTAACGCCATGCACATGCGGTGGAGCTTGGTACCGCGCGATCCCGCGAGCGGAGAGCCCACCTTCCTCGGGCGTCTCGACCACGAGACCGGCGGCGAGTGGCTGCTTCCCCCTTCGACTTCCCGGGCGAGTTCTGCTCCTCCCATGTGCAATTCGGTGCCCTGGCGTCTTCCCGACCGGGTCGACCAGCGCATCGGTGACTGGCTCGACGCCCACGAGGCCCTCCAATCCGAGGAGGTGGCGGCCGCGGAGGTCGGGGGACATGGTTCGCCGATGGCGCCGGGTCAGGAACCGTGGCCCGGGCCGCCGGGTGCCCGAGGCGGGCACGTGCGTCTCGACGAGGAGGGGTGCGCCGGGCGCTCCGCACCATCCGACCGGCCGGAGGGCGAGGGCGAGCCCGGCGGGGCCGCGGTCGTGCCGGGCCCCGTCGGTGCATCGCTGCAGCGGCGCGGGGACGGCGACGCTCGTGCCCACCATCGCGCGCCCCTGCCCCCCGCCTTGACGCCTTCTCAAGGCGCCTGTCGGTTGCGCCCGGCGAGCGGCTTGGCTTCCGACGGCCCCTGCCACTCGGCGAGGGATTGCCGCGGCCCGATGTCCGCTGGGGCCGCGAAGCAGGGACATCGGCCCCTGGATTGGGCGCGCCTCGCCCTCCGGGTCGGACGTCAGGGCCCGGCGGGCGACGGCGGCCCATGGCCCTGCCGGGCCTAGCGGCGGCTTGCCGCCATCCGGTCGACCATGTTCCGGCCGGCCTTGCCCCGCAACGCCCAGGCATGAGCCCGCGACGCTGCCGGCGGGCCGGCGGGCGGGACGGTCCGCATCGGATCCACGTCACGGCTGCGCGGGGACGCGTAGCACGCGGCGATCCAGGCATGCACCGCGCCGACGAGCGCCGCCATGGTCACGGCGCTTCGCCCTTGACCGTCCCGACAGGCCCCGGACCGGCCCAACAGGGCGTTGAGGTGCGCGTGTCCCGGAAGTGCACGTGCGGGCCGGTGCAGGACCTGGATCCCCATCCGCCACGCGGCCTCGTGGAAGCCCGTGTCATGGTACCCGACGGCGTGGTCCACCACGATGACTTCCGGCACGCCCAGGCACGGCCAGGCCGCACCGAGCCCGCCCGCCGCGCCCGAGCCGTCACCGAACAGCCTGAGGACATCGACCGGTCTGCGCCGCTCCGCGTCGAGGGCGGCGGCGACGACTAGGCCCGTGCCCTCGTCGCGGCCCAGCGTCATGTGGACGACGTCGAGGCCGAGGTCCGCGACGCGAACGGCGAGGGCTGCCTGGCTGATGCCTACGCACGCCAGCGCACGCGGGGAGGGGACGTTGACGGGCCTGTACCGGTCGTGCGCGTCCGGCGGCACCTGGCGGCACGATGCTGCCCGGGCGGGATCATCGAGGGCGGGAGGGGAGGCGTTCGTTTCCTGGTCACGGGTCTTCATCACGGAACTCCGGCATGACGGCCGCGGGGCGGCCCGTCGCTGGACAGGGGACTCCCCCGGCCTGGGCCGGGGGAGGGGAGCGAACCGCGGTGCGGACGCTCAGCGGTCGGCGTCGTCCCCGTCGGAGGGGCCCCGCCCGTCGATGTCGGCGGCCCGGCGGCCCAGGGCGCGCGCGATGTCGCCGTCCCACCGGTCGAAGTCGGGGTCGAGGAAGGCAGCGGAGACGGGGTCGTCGTCGGTGAGGCCACCGAAATCCAGGTCGTCCATGGGTCTTGTCCTCTCGCAGGCGAAGGGACCGGGCCCGCGCCCCTCGGGGGCGGGTCCTCGGCGATGGTCGCCAACGGGATCCAGGACGAACGCAACGAGACGCTTGCGCAGGCGCGCATGTGCGGCTAGTGTACTCTCGTCGATCCGAGCGGCCTGGCAGCCTCTCGGAGAAACCCGCTGGCCTTGGCTGGCCAATCCCGAGCCTTTGGGCGCGGGATGCCTGACACTCGCGGCAGCTGCGACACTGAGAGGCGAGTTCAGGGTAAAGCGCGCGGCCCATGGGCCGCGCGTTTCTTTTTGCCCGTCCGAGACTTGAGGTCCCGGGTCAGCCCGACCCAAGGGCGGGCCACGAGCCCGTGCCCGCCCGACCGGCCGGTCAGCCGCCGGAGCATGCGGGCGAGAGGTCAACGCCCGCTTGAGGTGACTGGCCGCCATGCACGCCTCCATCATCCAAGTCGAATAGTACCATGTTCCGGCAAGTTTTTACACCTGCGGTGTAGCTTGCCCGGACTGACTTTTCCCGGTTGGTTAAGGTTCAGGCACCCGCCCGCCCCGACTTCTCCGGCCGCCGTCATCTGGCGCCTACTTACGCCGGAGGCAGCGCGTACCACCGGCGAGCAAGCTCATCGTGGCGGACCAGGCCCAGGCGCTTCAAACGCGTCTTCGCCTTCTCGGAAGCGTCCTTGCTCATCTTGGCGTCTCGGACGGCATCGTTCAGCTCGGTCCCGGACAGGCCGGCCTCTCCAGCCCGCTCCAGCGCCTCCACGATCACCGTGGCCGCACGACCTAGGACCAGGGAAGGCGCCCCCGTCCGCACGGGCTTCGCCGGAGTAGGGGGCGAGGTCGGCGTCACGGGCGAGGGCATCGGGACAGGCTCCGTCCCCGCCTTTGCCAACAGCTCCTCCATGCGCTCCTTCTGAAGGTAGAGGACCGCCAGACGCGACGCGGTCGAGCGCAGGAACCTGTTCTGCTCCTCGACGACCTTCTCGATCTCCTCCTCGATGCGCCTGACGGCGGAGCGAAGGTCGTTGAACATGGCGTGCTCCCCTGGCCTGAAGCGGCGCAGCCCTGAACGAAGCTGCAGGCCAGGGCATCCATGGCCATGGCCATACCTACGGCACCCGGCGACGGACGGCAAGCATTTCGGACCATGGCCCGCCAGCGAATGGCGGTAAGGTTAAACAAGCCTTTCAGCGGATGCGTATCGCCCTCCGGAGCCATCTCGGCCGCGCCTCGGCGCGCCACCCGAATGGACACCGGGCCGGACGCGGTCGCCCGTTCCGACGCGACGCCGCTGGAGCCCAGGGCCAGGTGCCGGTGCGGAGCCTCCCTCGCGGCAGCGCTCGCTCGCGGACATTGTGCCGAACACGGCCATGGCGCCGTCGGGAACCGGCGCCGATGCAGCCCGGCCCTGGGGTAGACCGGCCATGGCCAGGCCCCCGCTGGGCCCTGCGTGGGTCGGCGGGCCGAGGCCGCGCGGCTCAGACCGCGGCTCCCGCAAGTCGCGTGTCGCGACCGTTTCGAGGGAAGGCCGGCCGGGGGACGCGGCATGCCGCGCGAGCCCACGCCCCGGCCCACAAGACGCCGGCGCCCTGTCATGGCCAGTCTAGCGAGGCGGCCGGGCCAGAATGCCGGACCAGAACCCCCCGTAGGTATGCCTTAACGGTTGACGGCGATACGTTTGCTTGAACGGCGGCGCAGCGAGCCGCCCGCCCCTCCCGATGAAGGCCGGTCGAACGGCCGGGCACTGGACGAGCGCATGATCCCGCCTGCCGATCACGAGGCCGAACGCCTGACGGCCCTGCGCAGCCTCGGCATCCTCGGTTCGCCGCCCGATCCCGATCTCGACGCCATCTGCCGCCTCGCCGCCGAGATGCTCGGCACGCCGACCGTGGCCGTCTCCCTCGTCGACGCGGAACGGCAGTGGTTCGTGGCGGGCGTCGGGACCTTCGCGGTCAGCACGGCCCGGAATGCCGCCTTCTGCAACCACGCCATCCGGTCAGACGACATCCTCGTGGTCGAGGATGCCGGCCTGGACCCGCGCTTCGCGGGCAACCCGCTCGTCACCGGCGCGCCCGGCATCCGGTTCTACGCCGGCGCGCCACTCAGCCTGAAGCACGGCCTGCGGCTCGGCACCCTCTGCCTCATCGACACGCAGCCGCGGGCGCTGGATGACGCGCGGAGGCGCCGGCTCCGCGACTTCGCCGCACTCGCCGTCTCGCACCTTCGCCTGCAGGAGACGAAGGTCGCCCTGCAGGCGCGCGAGAACGAACTGCACCGGGCAAACCGCGACCTCGGCCTGGCGGAGCGTTGGGCCAAGATCGGCCACTGGCGCATCGCCTTCCCCAGCGAGCGCATCACGTGGTCGGACGGGATGTACCCCATCTTCGGCCGTCCACCCGGGGCCGGGGCGCCGACGAAGCAAGCGGTGCTCGACACGTTCCATCCGGAGGACCGCGAGGATGTGCGCGTCGCCCTTGAGAGGACCGCCATGGGAGGTGAGGCCTACGAGCATCGTCCGCGCTTCGTTCGTACGGACGGCGAGATCCGCGTCGTGCTGGCCCACGCGGTCGCCGAGCGGGACGCCGCGGGCGAGGTCGTCGGGCTGTTCGGCGCCTGCATGGACGTGACCGACCTCGTCCGGGTCGAGGACGACCTGCGCGCGACCTCGGCGCTGCTCCGCGCGACCTTGGAGCACATGGACCAGGGCCTCCTCATGGTGGACGCCGCACGGCGTGTCCGCGTGCACAACCGGCGCGCGCTTGAGCTTCTCGACCTGCCGGGAGAGCTCCTGCGCGGCGAGCCGAGTTTCGAGGCGGTGCGGCGCCATCAGGCCGCCCGCGGCGAGACGGCGGACCCGGCCGAAGCGCCGCGTCCGTCGGGACGGGAGCAGGGGAGGGAGGCCGACAGCCGGATCCACGAGCGGGAGCGCCCGGAGGGGACCATCCTTGAGGTCCGTACGGTGCCGCTCGAAGGCGGCGGAATGGTGCGCACCTACACGGACATCACCGCGCGCAAGCGGGCCGAGGCCCAGATCGCCCACATGGCGCACCACGACGCGCTGACCGGCCTCGCGAACCGGACCCGCTTCCGCGAGTGCCTCGACCGACGGCTCGCGGAGGTCGGCCACCCCGACGCGACGTGCGCCGTGCTCTGCCTGGATCTCGACCACTTCAAGGCGGTGAACGACACGCTCGG
>SXGS01222668.1_pt1 | contig 11382 bp, 15 predicted proteins | sample 3174681 | NCBI WGS metagenome assembly SXGS01 (sample SAMN11356861, study PRJNA531348) | freshwater metagenome | isolation source: freshwater sample F1-80 | place: China: Fuxian Lake, Yuxi | collected 2017-12-25 | reverse complement strand
CAACCACAATGTCAGTCCGAAGCCTCTTCGATGGACAAAATCCGCAGACGATATATTGGCTTCAATCGGAAGATTTTGCCGGCGGACACTCGAAATACATGCATGCGCTGGATAGCAACTTCTGAATCAGGTCACTAGGGCCCCGCTCGCTTTTCGCCTCGCCTTGCCCCTGGCGCTTCTCGCAATGACAATCTCGATTGTTCGTGTCATGCGGAGGATGAAATGACGCTTTCATGGCATGAAGGCTGGTCGTTTGTCATCGGTCTATGTGTCGTCGGTCTGCTGTTTTTCGGCGGAGAAGCGCTGCGCGACGAGTTCAAAATCAGCAAAGAGAAACCGTGGCGCTGGGGCGACCCGCAACGTCGCGAAAGCGACGGCGCGACGTGGGGAACGCACTTCGTAATCGCGCCAGTCTGTTTGTTTATCGCCGGCATCGCCGTCCGGCTCTTTCTAAGATGGTGAGTCCGATGTTTCAGGAAACAGCCCGCTTTCTGATTGTCGTGATCGTCTTCGCGCTTTGCTTATTCGGGGCCGCCGTTCTGCTGACCGGCTGCGAAAGCGCCGGACGGATCGCCGGTTATTGTCTCCAAGACCCTCGCAACTGCGATTGAGGACCACAATGATGAATTGGCCCCTGCAACGCGACTGCGACAAGTTCTACGGCAACCCTCGCGGCTCTGGCAACGCCGCTTCTAGCTCTTGGGAAGTTGGGCTTCTTACGCGCGTGAAACCGCCGTTTGCTATGTATTATGACGGACGCCCTGTTCCCTCCATCCTGATAAATCGGAAATGCGCCGATAGCTTCCGGCGCGTCCTAGATAAAATCTGGATCGCCTCCGGCAAGGATCAAAGCACGGTCGATAAGTGGGGCGCATCGACTTACGCCGGCTCTTACGTCTATCGCAAGAAGCGTGGCGGCTCGACACTCTCGATGCACAGCTATGGTTGCGCGATCGATCTTGATCCGGCTCGCAACGGCTTCCACAACACCAACCCGCATTTCGGCCGTGGCGACGCTCACAAGGTTGTCGAGGCGTTCGAAAGCGAGGGCTGGGAGTGGGGCGGGCGTTGGGCAGGACGATCTTGTGACGGAATGCATTTTCAGGCAGCTTGGACGCGCCCGGACGCGGTTACGCCGCGCGGAGCGCCAACGCCCGTGACGCCAATCTGGCCCGCGCCGACCACACCGAAGACGCCATCGACACCAAAAACGCCGGAACAGCCCGACGTCGCATGGGCGCAAGCGCGCCTCACCGAACTGAATTACGCTACCGGCGGAGCGGATGGCGTCCTTGGTCTGCTGACCCGCTCGGCGATCCGCGATTTTCAGGACGCCAATAGTCTCGTCGTCAACGGCAAGCTCGACCAGGCGACTATAGCCTTGCTCCATAACCCGACCGTATCTCCGCGCCCGGTCCCGCCAGAGCGCGCCGCGCTTACAGCGGCCGACCTGCGCGACGCCGGCTCGAAGATCATTGAGGGAGCCGACGAGTCAAAATTTGGAGCGATCGGCGCGGGACTGGCAACCACCGCCGCTGCCGCGACGAACGCCAGCAGCATTGTCTCAAGCGTCAAGGAAATGACCGCCGGCGCCGAGGCCGGCGTGAGCTGGACGGAGCTCGCCGAAACCTACTGGCCCGTCTTCGTCATCATCGCCTCGATCGTCGCCGTCTCTTTCTTCGCCTGGCGCGCCTATCGCGGCGCGAAGCAGGTCGAGGCCGAGCGCGTCGAGAACGCCCGCAAGGGCATCAACGTGAGGCTTTAATGCCGTTCGCCATCTTTCCCGTCCTGCAATGGCTTGGTAGCGGCTTCTGGGCTTTCGCCAGCAGCCGCATGGGGCAGATAATCATTGCGGCTACTGTCGCGTGGTTTTGGGCTGGTTCGCGCGCTGACGAGCATTGGCGCGCGGTCATCGCCGCCGAGAAGGCGGCTGCGGAGTCCGCCTATCGCACGGAAGTCGCCAGGCAGGAGCAGGCGGCCGTAGAGATCGCCGCCGACGCCACGGCGCGCGCCGAGTATGACGCGACGCTTGAGCGCGAGCTGCGTGCTCAGATCGAAGCCTTCAACGCCCAGGAGAGCCAGAATGTCCCCGCCTCATTGCCGCAGCCGATTGCGCCTCATAGCCGCGCTGTCATTGACCGGGATTTTGAGCGCGTCGTGCGCCAGTTCGACGCCACCGCTCGTCGCCCGGCCAAATCTTCCCGCCCCGCCCGCTGACTTAGGCAAGCCGGTTCCTCTACCAGCGCCGACGCCCGGAAAGAGCCTCAAGACATTCAGCCTAGAAAACCGCGCCGCTGCTCACCAAGCAAACCGTCGGCTCGAAAACGATCGGGCTTTTTATCATGATGTTCACCGAGAATACGGTGTGCAGAAAGAGAGGCAATGATGTCCGAGGCAGCAAATGATTTTCTTCAACTGCTTCGGGATCATATTGCAGAGGTGCTGTCTGCCGGCGGAGTCATGGGCGGTGGCATGATTGGCTTCTTTGCCGGCCGAAAGAAAAATGAGGCAGAGGCGGCAAAAGCGGAGGCCGAGGCCATCATCGCGCCTTTTCGTGTCCTGATTGATGGCTACGAGGCTCAAGCCAGAGCGGATGGCGCCAGGATCGAAGATTTAATGCGCGAGGTCATGGCGCTGCGCGAAGAGGTGAAAGCATTGCGGCAGGCATTAGACGCAAGAACGCGTGAAAGATGATCGCAGTCCTTGTTTTGATCTGTTCATCAGCAATTCCAAAAGAATTTTGCGACACCAGAACTGCCCGCGCCTATCGAGCGAGCATAGAGCCCGGCGTTGTCTGTGGCCTAGTTTACCAGAATCCGTTCGCGAATAGTCCGCTCGCGCCAAGCGAAAAGGAATACGTCGTGATCCGATGCAGGTCGCGTTCGCGTCCGTAGCCTACAGAATAATCAACCTTCCGAAAGCCTCGCCGTTCTGGCGGGGCTTTTTTGTTTGGAGAAAGTGAAAAATGACAACCCCTACCTACGGGCTCGTTTTTAATCGCGAGTCGTATGATCCGCGCCCAGCGCAGGCATCTGATCTGTCGGTCGTCGGCATCGTTCTCCCGAGCGAAGACGCAGACGCCACGGTCTTCCCGCTTAATGAGCCTGTCGCGTTCGACAGTGGAGATCCTGCAGTGATCTCAAAGCTTGGTACTGGCGAACTTGCCCAGGCTATCCTCTCTATTGACGACCAGCTTGCCGACTTCCAGACGAGCGCCCGTGTCGTCGCAGTTCGCGTGACCAAAGGCGTCAATGACGCCGCTACGATGACCAACATCATCGGAAGCCGCACGGCCACAACCTCAGCGGGGAATGTCGGAACTGGGCTTTATGCTTTGCTGCGCGCTGGCGCCCAGCTTGGCGTAATCCCGCGCCTGATCTGTGCCCCCGGCTATACCTGGCAGACAACGGCCGGATCGCCGACGCTGACGAAGGCCGCCAATGTCGGCAACACCGGCAACGGCACTATGTCGAACCCGACCTCTCAGACCGGCGCGATGGTCGGCCTCTACAAGGTAGATTTCACGAGCGCCACTGCATTCACCGTCACAGACCCGATGGCGAATGTCGTCGGAACTGGCACGGCTGGAACCGCCTTCTCGACTCAGGTTGGGTTCACCGTCACTGCTGGGGCCACGGCTTTCGTGGCCGGAAATGGCTTCACGATCACCGTCAACGGCATCGTGCAGGCAAACCCGGTCGTGGCGGCGCTACCGTCGATCTGTTCCGCTCTACTTGGTCACGCTGTTGTTGGCGGTCCTGGCGGCGGCCTGACGGCTGGCGCGAATTGGGCGGAAACAATCACCTCAGAACGCATCATTGCGGTCGACACGTGGCGCAAGGTCAATGACGGCGCTGGCGGCACGCGCCTCGAAGACGGCGTTGCGGCGGCCATTGGTTTAGGCGTTCGCGTCGACTTCAAGCACGGCGGCCTGCCGTTTTGGTCGTTCTCTGGCGAGCAGGTTCACGGCACCATCGGTCTGAAGAACTATTATCCGTTTTCTCTAACTGACGGCGCGACCACGGGGCAGGAAATGCTCGCGGCTCACATCGGCGTTATTGAGCGCGGCGAGATCGGTGTTGAAACGGCAATCGGTTCAAATGGCTTCATCTTCGCCGGCGTATGGAACGCATCAACCGATCCGATCTGGTGGTTCTATAACAAGACCCGTGGTCGTGACTGGGCTCACCTTGCACTGCTGAAGTCGATCCGTCTGCGTCTTGGCATGACCAATGTCACCCCGCATGGCGTTCAGGCTGTGTTGAATGACATGGTCGCAATCGGCCAGAAGCTAATCAACAATCAGTGCTCAGTTGGCTTCCGCGTTGGTTTTGAGGCAAATCGTAATTCGCCGGATGATCTTCGTCAGGGCAAGTTCACGGTCTACTTCGCAACCGAAGAACCGGCACCGATTGTCAATGTCACGATTGACTCGCGTCCAAACTACGAGGCGCTCGTCGCCGAACTTGGCACGCTTGTCGCTCAGGCCGCGAGCTTGCCGGCTCAATACATCCAGTAATAATTGGCGCGCGGTTTAATGCCGCGCGCTTCCTTATCAACAACTCTATTCAGGAGCGCCTAAAATGGCAGCGTCTGTCGTAATTTGGGAAGCCGCGAATATTTTTGTCGGCGACGATAGCCCTACAAATTCGAAGCATCTCACCATCCAGAACATTCAAATTTGGCAACCGAAAGAAAAGACGCAGGAGCATCATCCGGGTGGCGGAATCGGAGCGATCACTATCGGTGGCCTCGGCTTTGAAGCCCCGGAACTGACGTTTAAGGTTGTCGGCGCTGACGCTCAGTCGATGTCGCTATTCGGTCTTGGCGGCAACGGCCAGCGTCCTTACACGATCTACGGCGCGCTGCGCGACAAGAACGGCGGTCGCGTGATTGAGCGCAAGGTTGTCGTCTTCGGTCGTATGCTCGAAGTTACCCCAAGCGAGTTCAAACGCGGCGATCTCACAGATCAAGATCACAAGATTGGTGAGATTACGCATTATGAAATGTGGGAAGATAAGGCTGAAATCTATTATTATGATTTCATGTCTTCGATCTGGCGCGTGCGTGGCGAGAACCAGCTTGCGCAGGTCAATTCGATCCTGCGCATCTAATCACGCGGCAGCAATAAACGGCGCGATTGACGCTAGGTCGTCAATCGCCTCGCTTCTCGCAATCTCAGCCTCATAATGGACTTGAAGATTTAACCAAAATTCAGCGCTTGTTCCGAAGAACTTGGCGAGCCTGACTGCGGTATCACCGGATATGCCCATCTCTTCACGCATGATGCGCTCAATGCGCGTGCGTGGGACATGGCAGGATTTGGCAACCTTGCCGGCAGACAAGCCTAGCGGCTCAATAAATTCCTCGCGCAGCACTTCGCCGGGGTGCATTGGCGGCAGTTTCTTGGCCATGTTCGCCTCCATCAATGATAGTCGGTTATTTCGACATCTTCAGCGCTGCCGTCTACCCAGCGGAAACAGACGCGGAATTGGTCGTTAATGCGGATCGAATGCTGACCCGAACGGTCACGGAAAAGCGGTTCAAGCTGGTTCCCCGGCGGAACGCGCAAGTCTTCGAGATTGATTGCGGCGTGGATCATCAAGACCTTTCGGCGCGCAACCTTGACGAGGTTTGACGGAAAGCCTTTCGGGCTTTTCCCATCAAAAACCGCCGTTTCGGTTTTGCTCTTGAAGCTCTTAATCATTCCCGGCACCGTTCGATTTCCTAAAATGTATCATCAAGAGATACTGTCGTCAACAGAAATGTATCTGTAAAAGATACGCCTTGGAGAAAGTCATATGGCAGAAAAGAAAACAGCTCGAATCGTCAGCGACAAGCCGCGTCACAAAACGATACCGCTCGAATGGCCCGTGGAATTTGGCGGAAAGGTTTATGACTCTGTTCGCATTGTCCGCCTCACTGCCGGTGACGTTGCGCGGTTTCAGGACGAGATCGAATCGCTGTTGAAAAGCGACCCCAGAGCGCGAGTTCGCTTCCCGTTATTCAAGGATGGCGAAGGAAACGACATTCCGCAGGAAGTCATGGACGCAATGGACTCAGATGACCGCGACTCCCTCGACGAGGCGGCAGCAAGTTTTTTGCCCCGCCGGTTCCGGGCAACGCCGGAACCCGCTACTGGCCCGGCCACTGGCGCGAATATAGAGGCTTCATCCTAAAGCATGTTGGCGGGACGCGCGCCGAACTCGACGCGATGTTCTGGGATGATTTCCTCGCTGAATTCGTGATCGCACGCAAACTCGAAGGTTTGACGGATGGGTAGCAATCTCACGGCAACGCTGGACATCAAACTCATTGATGACGTCAGCAAGCCTGCGAAGTCCGTCGCCGCCGCTCTAAAGGAGGCCGAAGCCGCCGCCAAAGCGGCGGCGAAAGGCATGGCCGGGACTGGCGCGACCGACCGCTTTGTGAAGAATCTTTCCGGTCTGAAGCTTGCCGGCAAAGACATCGAGACGGTTGCGAAGGCTTGGAAGGATTACACGAAGTCCGCCGGTCTTGCTGCCGACTCGACGAAGTGGACGAAGGCGCAGGCATCCGGGGTCGCGGCGTGGGAGCGCCAGAACATTTCGGCTCTGCGCAATGTGAAGCGCGAGCAGCTCGCTTATTACAAGGTGCTCGGTGCCGCCGGCGGCGGTGGGGTGTCGCCTATGGCGGCGGCCATGTCGCAAAGCGCGATGGCGAACCAGCGGATGCTTCTCGGCATGGCTGGGCCTGGAAAGCGCGTCGCGCCAACTGAGGCATCTGCCGCTAGCGTAGCGAAGCACGGGCGCATTCGCGGATTCATGTCCGAGAATGCGCGGGACTTTGCCTCCGGTATGGTCATGGGGTCAGTTCCCATGATGGCCGGTATGAAAGCGTATGAAGGCGGAAAAGAACTTATCAAAGAAGGCATGGCCTATCAACACGAGAGAATTGCGCTGCTAAATGCTGGTAGGACCATCCATGAATTGAACGAAATGGAGGAAGCTGCAAAACGTGCTGCCAAGGCTGTGCCGACTTCGTCTATGAAAGAAAACCTTGCGATACTTAATGAAACTACTGGTGCTTTTGGTAGCACAGAACACGCTATAGAAAATCTTGAGTTTATGGCTCGTATGTCTTCAGTGATTAAAAATGCAGTGGGAGACAAGGTAGCAGAATCCTCTGGTGAAATGGGCAATAAGTTCGCTCGTTTTTTTGAGATGCGCGGTGCCGCGCAAAATCAAGCCAAAATGCAGGCCGAAGGCGAAGACTTGGTCCGAGCGATGATCTTTTCGCGCGGCAACTTTAATCCGTCTGAAATGCTCAACTTCGCGCAGCAAGCGAAGTCTGCTGTAATGATGAATTATAATCGTGAATTCTTGACGAGCGTAATGCCGTCTCTTGTCACGGAGTTTGGTGGCGAAAGAGCCGGCACTAAAGCAAGCGCCTTTTTTGGGACCATTACAGGTAAAGCGAGAGACAAAAAGCAGGCGCAGGCATGGATTGATGCCGGATTGCTCGACCCGAAGATGCTAATTGACGCCGACATGACTGGCAATAATGCCATTGGATGGAAAGCCGGCGCGGTTAAGGATACCGACCTTGCTCTGCGAAACCCATATGAATGGGCTGGAAAAGTCCTTCTACCTGCTTTACAAAAAGCTGGGGTCCACATAGAGGACTCAGCATCTGTTACTAAATATCTTGCGACTATGTTCCGTAATTCCAACGCGAACGATTTTGCACAGGTCATTACGCAGGCTCTAAGTAGGCAGCGAATTGATAAAGATGCCGCCCTTATGAAGCAGACGGGCACGGGTAAAGAGGTGATGGAGCGGTCGCTCAGCGACGACCCAACAATGGCCGCCACTGCAGTTTCTGCTGCATTTGAAAATCTATCAGCAGCAGTAATGAAGTCCGCGCCAATTGCGAGCGGGCTGAATACACTAGCCGCAGGGATTAATACTTTATCGGAATCTGCGGAATCTGGGGTTCTTAAAGCTCTCGCCAGCCCGTCTGGATGGTGGGCGGATACGAAATCAAAATGGGGGCGTGTAGGAGAGGGAACCGTAGACTGGTGGAATAAATATCGTGGCGCTCCCGGAGCGTTTTCTGCCCCGGCAAGCGCGGTATCAAAACCGATTCCAGATCTTCGGCCGACGTTTTCAAAATATGGCGATGAGGCATTCCGAGTAGGTAATCGCAAGATAAAGACTTCCCCGCATTCTGCCAGCGCGACGCCAATCGGATCAATCGGCGTGATGCGCGCCAGCGCCACTCCGGCATTCGCTCAGATCCAAGGGGCTTCGCCTTCTATAAAGGTTCAAGGGCTAGATGCGGCGAAAGCAGAGCTTAATGATCTCAAATCTGATCTTGGAGCTGTCGGTAGCACAACAGCCTCGCCAACTATCGGCACGGGATCAATTAAAGGTGCAATAGGCGACGTGCGGACGCTACTTGGTTTGCTGGGTCAAGTTCAAGGAGCGGCAGCGGGCGCGGCGGCGTCTGCTGCAAATGCCGCCGCCGCAGGACATAAAGCGATGGCCACGATGAGCTCGTTAAAGTCGATGAATATGTCCAGCTATTCCACCGCCGGCGACCCCGCAAAATAAGGCTACTCACCTATGCTCTACATGCTCGGCGGGATTTCCTTTGAGGTTATGCCGCTCAACATTTATGAAGTCACGCATGAGACGGGCGCAGACTATGCAGCGAAGGATGTAGTCGGGGCGTTCCGTCCCCGCGAATACATGGGGCCGTCAGATCCGAAGCTGAATTTCAAAGGGCGGCTATTCCCGCACAAATTCGGCGGTCTTCCGCCATTGACCGCTCTGCAGGCAATGGCTGTCGCAGGCATTCCCCAGATGCTTATTCGTGGTGATGGCTTCGTGTTCGGATGGTATCTGATCGAGAAGATTGAGGTCGGCCATGGGTTCATCGACGCTGCCGGCCTGGGCCGCATGATCGAGTTCGACATAGACCTTGTTTATTCGCCGCGCTCTGCCGGAGCGTCGGCCATGCTCGGTATGCTGACATCTCTATTTGGATAATGCGCCATGGCGATTGACGCTCTAAAAGTTGTCTCTGAGCTGACGACGCTCGATCTGCTGATCTGGCGCCATTACAAGCGCGAGGTCATCGGTCTCATCGATGACACGCTTGCGCGTAATCCGGGGCTTGCCGCCTTGGGGCTTTTTCTTCCTGTCGGCACGACCGTCCTTGTAAAGACGCCGGACCCGGCCCCGACTGGGCGCACAGCCGTTCCGGTCATTACGCTTTACAATTAAAACATGACCAGCCTTCCCCGCGCCTATTACATGATTTCGATTGATGGATCGGACGTTACGTCGAACTTCGACCCGGTCCTCATAAATCTGCGAATCCTGCTAACGGATGGCGGCAAGAGCGACACGCTCGAAGTCACGCTCGACGATAGCTATGGCCGGATCGCCATGCCGCGCATCGGGGCCAGCGTCACCGCCATGTTGGCGTGGTCGGACGGTAGCGGCGCGGTTTTCTTTCAGGGCAAGACCGACGAGCCCGAAAGCGAGGGCTCGCGCGGAGGGGGCATGACTCTGCGTATTACGGCGCGCGCCACCGATATGGAAGGCAAGCCGAAGGAAAAGCAGCAAGAGCACGAGGATGACAAGAAATTCGGCGACGTGGCCGAGAAGTGGGGCAAAAAAGCCGATTTGAAAGTGCAGGTCGATGACAAGCTAAAGTCGATCAAGCGCTCTTATTGGGCCATGCAGAACGAGTCTTTCATGGGCTGGGGCCAGCGCATGGCAGAAGAACTCGGCGCCACGTTCAAGATCATGGGCGACAAGGCAGTCTTCGTGCCGCGAAACTCCGGTAAGTCGGTGACGGGGACCGCGCTGGGGACCGTTATGGCGACCTATGGCGATAACATCATCAGCTGGTCGATCACGCCGGTTCAGACCCGGCCAAAATATCAGGACGCCATTGTCCGCTACTACGACAACAAAGAGGCCAAGTGGCAGCGTGAGCGGGTCGGAATAACCGGCCTCAACGGCAAGGTGCCATTTGTCGAGACGAAGAAGGCGGCGGACAAGGACCGGGCCAAGAACAAGGCAGAGAGCAACGCCGAGGAAGCGAAGCGCGGCAAGGGCGGTGGACAGATCACCATCATCGGCAATCCGAACGCCCAGGCGCAGACAAACCTGATCGTGGCCGGCGTCCGGTCTGGGGTCGATGGCACATACCGGATCACGACCGCCACCCACAATTACAGCCGAAGCGAAGGCTGGCTGACCACATGCGACCTTGAGCAGCCGCAGGGCGAGGAAGGTAAGAGCGAAAGCTGACCATCTTCCCGATCTTGGAAATATGCCCCGGCCCCGGTTTCGACCGTGCCGTATTTTTCGATCAGCTGTTCGAATGTCAGATCGAGGTCGGACAGGTCAGTCGTAAGGAAGGGGACCGTCGGATGTCTCCAGACATCCAGACCGCTCAAATTATCAGCGCCTGAGATTATCGGCTGGGGGCGGAATGGGTCGAACTGATCGGTCATTGCGCCAGACCGCAATCTGTGGCGCAATCTGGGGAGCTGGCACCGCCGATGTTCTCTAAGTCATTGGTCGGAGAGAGATGATACGAACCTCCGACCCCCTCGTCCCGAACAAGAGGGGCGGCTGCTATACTATTGATTTATCGTGATGCTTGGGAACAAATCAACCTGTTTTGTTCCCATTTTATTCACGGGTTTCTGCCCCGAAAATGCCCCGGACAATACCGCTGGTCAGGATCAGGGCCGGCAGCATGACCGACACGCAACTCTCCCTATTCATTCCAGAGCCCATAATCCCCGCCGCGTCCTCCGCCGGCGACCGTGACCTTTGGTATGACTACGGCCGCTGCGTGTGGGTGGCAGACCCATTCGACGTGTGGCTTAGCGACGATCAGCTTCTTCAAAAATATGGGCCGGCGACCGGGAAACCGGAGGCTGAGCCGTGACCGGCCTCATTCGCACCATTCAACGGTTTTTCCGGCGCCGCACGAATACGCAGCGCCGGTTCTTTGGAGGGCCGGGGCGAGCCGCACCCCGCGTTCGCGTCTCCATACAGATAGGTCGGCAGGAGAAAACCACATGATCCAGCTTGTTGATACTTCCTATAAATTATCAGGTGACGAGACAAATCGTCGGAATGGCGCAATCGCGCTGAACGCTTTGATGGCTACGTTGCGCGGGTATGGGCGCGATCAGCTTCCGGTGTTGGACCGTGACTATCAGATTTTCACCTTAACATCTTCCCCCGGCTGAAGCCGGGGGATTTTCGGCAGGCGCAAGCCCGCTTCCAGTTCGCACTTCATCGGAGAGCTGATGCCCTTCCTCCATGCGCATAGACGCCGTGTTCCGACGCAGGATGTTGATTGCAGCAT
>SXGS01704711.1_pt1 | contig 11383 bp, 10 predicted proteins | sample 3174681 | NCBI WGS metagenome assembly SXGS01 (sample SAMN11356861, study PRJNA531348) | freshwater metagenome | isolation source: freshwater sample F1-80 | place: China: Fuxian Lake, Yuxi | collected 2017-12-25 | reverse complement strand
GAAGGTCTCGCCGTTCTCGAAGGACCGCGTGTCGATCTCGCGCGGGCGTTCGTCAACTTCCATCTCGAGACCGCGCAATACGCGGACTTCATCAACACGGTGAACTCGGCTGGCGTCATGCCTGACAACGCGGCGATCCTCGAAGCGTTGCGCACAACCCCGATTCTGAACCCCGGCTCGGAGGTTCGGTCTGGCATCGACTTCCACGAGTTCCTCGGCGAGACGGGCGAGGCGTGGCAGACCGCGTGGGATGCGTTCAAGTCGGCGTGATCACTCGCACGGTACGAGCAAGGTGAGGTCCATACGGCGCGAGCCACTCACCCTGCTCGCCGGCGCCGAACTGCTGTTGGTCGCGAGCGGGTTTCTCCTTCCGCTCGTCGTGCTCGTTGCGTACGCATTCGGCGAGTCCGACTACCTGACGTTCGACGTCTCGGTGACGGGAACTCTCGATCCGTTCCGTGAGCTCTTCTCCGACGTCTATCGCCCGGTACTCGTCCGATCATTCGGGTTGGCTGCGGTCACGGTCACGGTCTGCGCGCTCATCGGTGTGCCGGCTGCTCTCGCGATCTCTCGTCTCGACGAACGACGCGCGCAGGTCGCGCTGCTGGCAGTTGTTGCGCCGGCCTTCGTCAGTTTCACGGTCCGAGTGCATGCGTGGTCGAATCTCCTCGGCGCCGACGGTGTCATCGATGAGCTCACCGGACAGCGATTGTTGTTTCGGCCAGGTGGCGTCGCGCTCGGCATGGTGGGCACGTACCTGCCGCTGTTCGTGTTGCCCGTTGTGGTCGCACTCGGGCGACGCGACGCCGCCTTGCTCGACGCCGCGGCCGACCTCGGCGCGCCGCGCTGGCGGACGACGCGCACGGTCGTGTTGCCGTTGGCTCGGCCCGGCATCATCACCGGTGCGGTGTTGGTCGGCGTCCTGGCGATCGGCGAATACATCGTGCCGACCGTGCTCGGTGGCGGCAAAGTGTTGTTGCTCGGCAACGTCTTGAACGACCAAGCCGCGGGCCGAGATCAACCGCTCGGCGGCGCGATTGCCGTTGTCATCCTCGTCGTGGTTGCCCTCGGCGCCGTTGTGGCACGACTCGGGGCGCGTCATGCGTCGTAACAGCTCTCGACGGCGCGGTGTCGGATTCGGCGCCGGGTTGGCGCTGGCGCTCACGCTGACGGTGCTCTACGCGCCGATCGCGCAGTTGCTCGTGTCCAGCTTCAACCGCAACTCGCTCACCGCGTCGTGGAAAGGTTTCACAACTCGTTGGTACTCGCAGGCTCTCGACAACGAGCAGGTGGTCGATGCGGCTGCGCGCAGTCTCCGCCTCGCGTTGGTCGTCTCGTTCGCCGCGGCGATCATCGGCGGTCTTGCCGTGCTCGTCGTGCGCCGCCATCCCAAGTGGTCTGCGTTGGTGCGATCGTTCGCGGCGGCGCGTCTCGCGGTTCCCGAGATCGTCCTCGCGGTCGCGCTCGGCGTCGTACTCCCGCTGTTCGACGTCCGGCCAGGTGCCCCCGCGATGTGGTTTGGCCACACGGTGTTCTTGTCGGGTTATGTCGTCTTGGTGGTCGGTGCTCGCCTCGCCGATCTCGACCCGAGCCTCGAAGATGCGGCAGCTGATCTCGGTGCCCGACCGCTGGGCGTCCTGCGTCACGTCGTCGTGCCCCACATGATCCCGGCGTTGTTGGCATCAACCGTGCTGGTCGCGGCGTTCTCGTTCGACGATGTGTTGTTGTCGAACCGGCTCGGAGGTCCGCAGGACACGACGCTGCCCGTGGTCATCGTGTCCATGGCGACGCGACGACCGACTCCCGAGCTCGACGCGATCGGCTCGCTCGTCGTTCTCGCGGGTGTGGGGGCGTTCATCGTCTCGTTGTTGGTCAGTCGCTTGCGGGGAGGATTTGCGCGCGACCTCGTCGCGGGGGCCAATGTAGGGACATGACCTCGTTGGTGGACCTGTGGCGTTATCCAGTCAAGAGCATGATGGGCGAACGCCTCGACCGTGTTGCCCTCACCGAACACGGCGTGTTGGGTGACCGAGGCTGGGCACCTCGAGACGAAGTGCGGGGCGGAATCCGCGGTGCGAAGAAGATCGGCGGCCTCATGCGGCTGGCGGCGCGCTACGTCGAAGAACCCAACGACGATCGACCGTTCCCCGATGCGATCATCGATCTGGGCGACGGCACCTCGGTGCGAACTGATGCCGCCGACGTGCACTCCCGCGTCAGCGCCGCGCTCGACCACCCAGTGACCCTGTTTCCGATTCGTCCCGCCGACGATCTCGACCACTATCGGCGGGGACCCGGCGACACCGACGACATCATCGAGGAACTTCGCAACGTCTTCGGTCGCGAGGGTGACGAGCCGCTTCCCGACATTTCGAAGCTCCCGCCCGTGGTCTTCGAGTACGAGTCGCCGCCGGGTACCTACTTCGACGCGCTGCCACTACTGATCATGACTCGGCAGTCGTTGGCCTCGATCGATGCCGACGCGCGGCGATTCCGCCCGAATCTGATCGTCGATGCGCCGGAGTCGGACGATCCGTTTCCCGAAAATCTCTGGGTCGGCCAGACGCTCGAAATCGGTGATGCACAGATCCGGGTCGACACCGAGTGTCCACGGTGCGTGATGATCACCCGACCGTTCGCCGACCTCCCCGAAGACCGATCGGTGTTGCGAAGGGTCGTGCGCGATGCGAATCAGAACCTCGGGGTCTACGCCACCGTCACGCGACCGGGAACCGTGCGAGTCGGTGACGAGGTCCGAGTGCTCTGAGGCGTTGGTCCGCGCTGGCGCCAGGGTTCAGAGCAGCTCGTCGCCAGCGCGGAGATCCGCACCGCGCTTGTCGACAAACGCCTGGCGGAGTTCGTCCGAGTCGCCGTAGAGGTTGATCTCGAACGTGAATCCCTGCTCCATTCGGTACGAGCGTTTGACATCGACCGGGTCGATCATGTTGATCGACTCCTTGGCCCTGCGCATGACGAGTGGGCTCTTCGCCGCAATGACTTCGGCGATCTCGATGGCTGCGTCGAGCAACTCGGCTCGCGGGACGACGCGTTCGACGCTGCCGAAGTGTTGCAGTTCTTGTGCCGTCACCATCGCGCCGGTGAAGAACATCGCGCGCATCTTGTGCACCGGTACGAGGCGAGCAAGGTGGGTGGCCGTGCCGAGGGCGCCCCGATCGATCTCGGGGACGCCGAAGGTCGCGTCGTCGGAGGCCACGATGATGTCGGCGTTGCCTGCGATCCCGATCCCGCCGCCGAGACAGAAGCCGTTCACCGCCGCGATGACGGGAACTTCGCAGTCGTACACCGCGGCAAACGTGTCGAAGCAGCCTCGATTGACCCCGATCATCGAGCGATTCGTTGGATCGGCCGCGAGTTCCTTGATGTCGACCCCGGCCTGAAAGCCCTTGCCCTCGGCCGCGATGATCACGCAGTGCACGGACGGATCCTGGCCCGACGTTCGGATCGCGTCGGCGAGGGCGAACCAGCCCGCGACCGGCAAGGCATTGACAGGAGGGTTCGCGATCGTGACGATCGCAATGGCGCCGCGGCGTTCGGTCTTGATCACGAGCCGCACGATAACGCGCGCGCCTTGTACAGGTTCACAGAGTGGGTACAGGTTCACAGGGTGGACCACCACAGCACACCGACTCCGGGACTTGCCCCCGCTTGATTCCGTAACATCCGTTGCGTGAGCGACATCGAACGTGTGCTGGCCGAGATGACCCTGGACGAGAAGTGCGCGTTCATCGCAGGACTCGACCTCTGGCGAAACCCCGGTGTCGAACGACTCGGGATCCGCTCGTTGAAGGTCAGCGACGGACCGGTCGGCGTGCGCGGTGATCAATGGACCGGCACAGTGACGAGCACGTCGTTTCCGTGCGGTAGCGCGCTGGGCGCATCGTGGGATGTCGAACTTCTCGAACGCGTCGGGCACTGTCTCGGGCGAGAGGCGCGAGCCAAGGGCGTGCACGTCGTGCTCGGCCCGACCGTGAACCTCCACCGCACGCCGCTCGCCGGCCGCAACATGGAGTGCTACTCAGAAGACCCGCTGCTTTCGGGTGCGCTCGGTGCGGCGTGGATCCGAGGGCTCCAATCCGAGCGGGTGGGCTGCACGGTCAAGCATTTCGTCGCCAACGACCAAGAGTACGAACGCCACACGATCAGCGCCGAGGTCGACGAGCGCACGCTGCGCGAGATCTATCTGCGCCCATTCGAAATCGCGGTGACCGAAGGCAGTGCGTGGGGGCTGATGACGGCGTACAACCGACTGAACGGCACGCATTGCTCGGAACACCCGTGGCTGCTCGGCTCAGTCCTGCGCGACGAGTGGGGTTTCGACGGGTTCGTCATTTCCGACTGGTTCGGAACCCACAGCACGGTACCCATGGTCGAAATCGGCCTCGACCTCGAGATGCCCGGTCCAGCGCAGCGATACGGCAGCCACCTCGCCGAGGCGGTGCGAAACGGCGAGACCGAAGAGTCCGTGGTCGACGAACGAGTCCGCAATCTCCTGCGCCTGTACGAACGCACTGGCGCGCTCGACCCAGACGACGATCGCAACTACGGCGACGAAGGACCCGCAGCGCTCGAGCACGAATCGGTGGCGTTCGCCGCCGCAGTCGGCGGCTTCGTGCTGCTGCGGAACAACGGTGTCCTGCCCCTCGACGCAACGCCACTTGGTGTCGGTTCGATCGCAGTGATCGGTCCGAACGCCTCGGTCGCGAACATCCAAGGCGGCGGTTCGGCCCGTTTGAACGCTGCCCGTGAGGTCACCCCGCTCGAAGGCATCACGGCGCGGTTCGGAGCAGATCGAGTGGTCGCGGAGCGAGGCTGCACCAGCCACAAGGTCGTGCCGCCCATCGAAGCCCGACGTACTCGCAACGGCGAAGGACTGCTTGTCGAGTACTTCGCGAATCAAGAGTTGGCCGGCGATCCGATCCGCACCGATCGATCGCCACGCGGATTTCAGATGTGGCTCGGACAATGGGCCAGCGATATACCGATGGCGTTCAGCGCCCGCACCACCGCAACCGTCGTGATCGACGAAACCGGCGACTGGACCTTCTCGTTGATCTCGGCCGGTCGCAGCCGCATGTTCATCGACGGTCGACTCGTCGTCGACAACTGGGAGCCGGTTCCGGGCCCGTTCTACTTCGGGATGGGCAGCACCGAAATCCGTTCGCTCGTTTCGTTACAGGCGGGGCAAGAGATCGAACTGATCGTCGAATACTCGGCGTCGACCCCCGGAATCGCGGGCGTCCACATCGGCCTCGATGCACCTGCGCCCGACGACCTCATGGAACGCGCCGTCGCCGCGGCAGCTGCCGCCGAGGTCGCGGTCGTGGTCGTTGGCACCAACGCAGACTGGGAAACCGAAGGCACCGACCGGACGTCGATCGCCTTCCCCATGCGTCAACGCGAGTTGATCGAGCGGGTAGCGGCGGTCAACCCACGCACCATCGTGTGCGTCAATGCGGGAGCTCCCCTCGAGCTCGACTGGCTGCCGCAGGTCGCCGCGGCGATGTGGTGCGGACTCCCTGGCCAGGAGTGGGGTGCTGCGCTCGCCGCGGTGTTGGCCGGCGATGACGAGCCCGGTGGTCGACTCCCGACGACGATGCCGATGGGGCTGGCCGACAATCCGAGCTTCACCAACTACCCAGGCGAACACGGACGCGTCTTCTACGGCGAACGCGGGTTCATCGGCTATCGGTGGTACGACACGCGCGGTATCGAGCCTGCGCTGCCGTTTGGCCATGGACTCGGCTACACGACCTTCGAGTATTCGTCCCTTCGGGTCGACCACGCCGCCATCGCGCCGGACGCGGATGTGTCGGTCACCGTTGACGTCACCAACACCGGGCGGCGACCGGGGAGCGAAGTGGTGCAGTGCTACGTGCGCGACATCGAGGCCTCGGTCGCTCGACCCGAACAAGAACTCGCCGCGTTCGCGAAGATCCGGCTCGAACCCGGGGCCACGCGTTCGGTCACGCTGACCATCCCGCCGCGCGCCTTTGCGTTCTGGTCCGTCGACGATCAGCGGTGGTCGATCGAAGCTGGTGCGTTCGAGCTGCGGGTGGGTCGCTCGAGTCGCGACATCCGGACGGTGGCGACCATCGACATGCCGTCGTAACCGAGCGTTCGCGCTATCGGCGTGTCGCCATGCGCGTGAGCCCGTCTCGCCAGTGGACCTGATTCGGTCCAGCGATGTCGATGAACTTCGTGACGTCACACGCGACACTTTCGATGGTGTGTGCAGTCGGTGCGAACTGCGCGGTGCGTCCTGCGACCGCTGCGAGGTGCGCACACCACTCCTCGATGCTCACCTGATCGTTGCCGGCCCAGTTCACGATCGTGGCCGGAACTGTCGCCGCGCCGAGCAATGCCGGGATCGACCGCACGATGTCGTCGACGTGGATGGGGTTGTACACGCTCGGTGCGTTCGGGTGGACGGGAATCGGCTTTCCGGCTTCGATCATGGCGAGGTGGAAACGCGGCCAACCGAAGTCGTCGCCGTAGGGAACCGATAGCCGAGCAATCGTGGTGGGCAATTCGTAGGCGCGTGCTGCGAATCGCGCAACGACCTCGGCGCTGATCTTGGCGATTGAGTACGTGGGCATGAAGCCGAAGGGACGATGGTTGTCGCCGAGTGGGTCGGTCTCCACGAACGCGCGATGGCCATCGGGCTGATACACCGCGGTCGACGAGCAGTGCAGAAAGGCGCGGGCGGCAGCACAGCGTTGCATCAGCAAGCCCAGCCCCTCGCCATTAGCGCGCAGATCGCGATCGAAGTCGTTCGTCTTCGCCACGGCGAAGTCGAGCACGTAGTCGACCTCGGCGGGGACGTTGTCGAAGTCGCCCGATTCCAGGTCGCCGACGACACAGCGCACGCCGACTCGTTCGAGGCGCTCGCGCGCGGCGGGGTCGGAGAACCGAGCCACGGCCCAGACTTCGGCAACCTCCACGAGGCGCTCGGCGACGGGTGCACCGACCTGGCCGGTCGCGCCAGTCACGAGCACCCGGGTTCCTTGCAGTTCGACTGGTTGGGTCATGGTCTCCCCGTTGATCTACAGCGGTCCGATGACGATTCGGGTCGTGGTCCGCGACTGCACGGTCCACGAACGATTCACATCTTGAGCAATCCTTTGTCGATCACGACGGTTTGCGCCGTGATCGATCGGGCGTCGTCGGAGAGAAGGTACGACACCGCGGCCGCGATCTCATCGGGCTCGATTGCGTCGACGATGCGCATGACCGTCGCACCCATGTGGTCCCAGTCGAGATCACGGGAGAACCCCATTTTCGCCGCGAAGTCGGTGGCGACACCGCCCGGAGCGACACAGTTCACTCGTACGCCGCGCCGCTGGTATTCGATTGCGAGCGCCTCGGTGAGTGAGATGACGCCGCCCTTCGACGCGCAATACGCCGCGTTGTAGGGCTGTCCCCGAAGGCCCGCGACCGACGCGATGTTCACGATGGCACCCTGGGAGTCGAGCAACGCGGTGATCGCGCTGCGACACATCGAGAAACATCCGTCGAGGTTGACCGACAGAATGCGACGCCATTCGTCGAAATCGTGATCTTCGGTGCGGCGCATGACACCGATCCCCGCGCAGTTGACGAGTCCGTCAACGCGTCCGTGTTGCGCGAGCGTGTCGGCCACGGCCGCGTCGCACTGCGCCGGATCCGCCACGTCGCACTGCGAACCGCTCGCCCATGTCGGTGGCAGACTCTCGGCGACCGCCACATCCACACCGTGGATGATCCCTCCCTCTGCTGAGAGCCGCTCGGCGACTGCGGCGCCGATCCCGCCGGCCGCTCCGGTCACGATGATTACTCGTCCGTCGTGTCGCACAGGTGCCACTCTTGTCGATGATGACCGGTCGGGGCACGCTCGGCGCCGCGGACGCGCGGTGAAGCAGAACCGGCCAGCCGGTACCGTCGTTCTCCATGTCCGGGGTTGCGGTGCGCGTTCGAGGTCTCGACCACGACTATCGCACCGACCATGGCGTCCTGCGCGTCGTCGCCCGCCGCGACCTCGATGTGGAGGCGGGCGAGTTCGTGGCTCTCGTGGGGCGATCGGGCGCCGGCAAGACGACGTTGTTGTCGTTGATTGGCGGCCTCGACCGGATTCAACGCGGTGAGGTCGTGGTGGGCGACACCGCGCTGCACCGGGCGACGCCCGACGAACTGGCTGCGTATCGCCGCGATGTCGTGGGATTCGTGTTCCAGGACTACGGCCTGCTCGCCACGCTCACCGCGCTCGAGAACGTCGAGTTGGCGGCGACCTTTGCCGGCGTCAGTCGATCCGCTCGTCGTGCCCGAGCGCTCGAACTGCTCGGGGCTGTCGGACTCGCGGAGCGGTCCGGGCACCGGCCAGCGAGTCTCAGTGGTGGAGAGAGCCAACGCGTGGCGATCGCGCGGGCCTTGGTCAACCAGCCTGCGCTCGTGCTGGCCGATGAGCCGACGGGCAACCTCGATCCCCAAAGCGCAACCAATGTGTTGGATCTGTTGCGACGGATCAACGACCAACGGCGGTGCACCCTCATCGTTGTCACCCATAGCGAAACCGTCGCAGGGCGCGCCGACCGGGTGATCGAACTCAGCACGCCTGCGACGGTCGCATGACCTGGTCCGATGCCTGGGTGCTCGCGGTGCGCAGCGTGCGGCGCCGCATCGGTCGCGCCGTCTTGACCGTGTTCGCCGTGGCGTTGGCGGCCGCGCTCTTGTCCTCGTTGCTGGTAGCGGCGGGCTCCGCTCGGGCACGAGTGCTCGACCAGGTGTCGCGGGGAGGTCCGCTCGCGGGGATTCGCGTCGACGCAGCGGCTCCAGATCTCAGTGCGCTCGACAGCGATTCGCCGCCCCGCGGAGATCCCCGTGCGCTCGACGACGATGCTCGAGATCGCATCGCCGCACTGCCGGGAGTTCGCAGCGTCGTACCGATCGTCGTCAACCCGGTCGAAATCGTTCTGCCCGTCGAACCGGTCGTCGATCCCGATGTCGAGCCACGTCCCGATCCCGACGACGACCGCATCTTCGATCGCATCGTTGGGGTCGACATCGACCGCGTCGATGACCTGCCGATCTCGGTGATCGCCGGTCGCCTCCCGGTGGGTCCCGGTGAGGTGGTCGTCTCGATCAGCTACTTGCGCGCGCTCGAACTCGACCGTACCGCGGCGCCGCGAGTGCTGGGTACCGAGGTTGCGTTCGGTGCGCCGCGCGCGAGGTTCGTCGACGACGACGTCATCATCACCGGACGCTGGCAACGGTCCACCATCGTCGGCGTGGTCGCGCAGGAGGCGAACAAGGGAATGATCATGACGACCCGCGCCGTTGCGGCCGAGGCGCGGGCGTGGACCTTGTCCGGCGAACTTCCCGACTTTCTCGACGACGCCGGGTCGCCGTATGCGGCGCTCTTCGTCGTCGCCGAATCGCTGGCCGAAGTCAGCGCGGTCCGTCAACGGATCACTGAGGTGGGCTACTCGACGAGCGCTCCCGAGAGCTTGATCGAGAACGTGAATCGCTACGTGCACGTGGTCGAACTCGTTCTCGGCGGGATTGGCTCGATCGCGCTCGTCATTGCCGCGCTCGGCATCACGAACGCAATGCTCGCGGCCGTTCGCGAGCGTCGTCGCGAGATTGGCGTGCTGAAAGCGATTGGTGCTCGCGACCGCGACGTACGACGCGTGTTCGTGCTCGAAGCTGCAATGCTTGGACTGATCGGCGGCATCGTGGGTGTCGCCGGAGGTTGGGCGATTGCGCTCGGCTTGGCGACCGGCGTGAACCGATACCTCGCCGAACAAGGACTCGAACAAATCGCACTCGGGTTCCCGATTCGCGTGCTCGTCGGCGGTGTCGTCGGCGCCACGGGGCTGGCCGTTGTGGCCGGACTGGCCCCCGCCCATCTCGCGGCACGGTTGCCTGCTCGCCAAGCGATGGGAGATCGATGATCGGTCATCGCTTCGCTGCACGGCACAAGGTTGGTGTCGTCCTTGTCGTTGGGATGTCGATGCTTGCGGGCGCGTGCACGGGCGGTCGCGACCCGGCGCCCGAACCGGCAGGGACTGCTGCGACCCCGAAGACGCTGTTTGTCATCGGCTCCTCACCGACGCTTGGTCGCGGGCTCGAGCACCCCACGCGAGATTCGTGGCCCCAACTGGTGCTCGACCAAGCGTTTCGCCCGGGCGACGTCCTGTACAACCTCGCGATTCCCGGCGGCTACACCTCCGAGGCCCGTGCAGGGTTCGACGAGGCCCTCAGCGCCGCGACCCCCGACGTTGTCGCGATCTGGATCGGTGGGCGCGACGATCTCGAAGACACGCCGATCGAACAGTTCCGCGCCGACCTCGAGGCGCTCGCGACCGCCGCCGGTGCCGAGGGCGCAGACGTGGTCATGGCCACCCTGCTCGCCGGCCACCCCTCGGACGATCGCGATCCGGCCTACAACGAGGCGATCCGCAGCGTCGCCGCGGCCGCCGACGCCTCGCTCGTCGACTTAGCGGTCGTCGACGTCGCGCGCATACCGGGCGACGACGAGGCGTTCCTGCCGAATGAGGCAGGTCACCGAACGATCGCCAACGAGTTCATCGCTGCGATCGGCGCGACCGGTCCCGGAACTGCTGAGATTGCGCCATGAGCCTCGTGACGAACACTGTGACCGGGTCAACCGCCGAGCGACTCATGTTGCTCGTCCACGGTTACGGAGCCGACGAACGTGATCTCGGTGGATTGCTGCCGTACCTCGAAGGGTCCGATCGCTGCACCGTCGTGCTGCCGCGGGCGCCGTTGTCCGCACCGGGTTCGCCGGGATTCGCCTGGTACGACTTCGCCGATCCGGCCGGCATCGAGCCCGGCTATCGCGACGCGCGCGCGCAACTCGACGACCTGCTCGACGCGAGCTGCGCAGAACACGCGCTCGCCCGGAATGGCGCGATCGTCGCGGGTTTCTCGCAAGGTGCTGGGCTCGCGCTTGGTTTGGGTCTGCAGCGTCCGAGCGCGACTCGCCCGCATCCACTCGCGGTGTTGGCCATGAGTCCCGCGATTCCGAGTCTCGACGTGCTCGATCTCGACGACGAGACCATCGATGCAGTGCCGGTGCTGATCCAGCACGGCAATCAAGACCCGCTCATTCCCGTGCAACGCGTACGCGACGCAGCGCGAGCGCTGCAACAACGCGGGGTGCCGCTGGTGTACCGGGAGTACCCGATGCAACACAACGTCGCGATCGAGTCGTTGCGCGATGCGTCGGCGTGGTTGGCCGAGGTCGTTGCCGGTGAGCGTCCGAACGAGACGATGGCAGACGACCCCGTCGAACTCGTGCCGTCCGTGACGACTGCGCAGTGGCAGACAGAAGTGATCGACAGTGAGCTGCCCGTGATCGTCGACT
>SXGS01311792.1_pt1 | contig 11385 bp, 10 predicted proteins | sample 3174681 | NCBI WGS metagenome assembly SXGS01 (sample SAMN11356861, study PRJNA531348) | freshwater metagenome | isolation source: freshwater sample F1-80 | place: China: Fuxian Lake, Yuxi | collected 2017-12-25 | reverse complement strand
CAGGAGGAGGCGCCTGCCCTGGGGAAACCGGTGTTGGTCTTGCGTGAAACGACCGAACGTCCCGAGGGAGTGGCCGCCGGGACCGCCCGCCTCGTGGGCACCGATCCCGAGGTGATCCGGTGCGAGGCAGGCAAGCTGCTGCACGACCCGGTCGCCTACCAGGCCATGTCCCGCGCCACCAACCCATACGGAGATGGGCACAGCGCCGAACGGATCTGCCGCATCCTCGTGGACCAGCCCTCCGGCGGATAGGCGGCGGAGCAGGGCAGGCAACCCCGAGGCCCGGGGACGCACTCTTACGTAAACGACTTGCGGAAAAGATCCCCCTCCCCGTTCAGGGGCGAAACAAGGTAAAGTAGTAACAATCACCCCCCGACCCCGGCCTGAGAAGTCGAAACCGGGCGAGCGGAGTTTGGATCCGATCAGGCCGGGCGGAGATGCTGGGCCGTCCTGAATCCTGACCCTGAAGCGTCACACTGCATTCGCACACTCCACCATCGTGTCTGTTTACGACAAGCGCTCCCGACCGGATACCTGGCTCACTGCCGCCTCGGCGCTGCTGATGCGGATCCTCCTCGTGGCAGCCGTCGGGTACTTCCTGTACCGCGTCGGATTCATCATCGTAGTGGTAGTGATGGCGGTCATGTTCGCGCTGGCGACGGCCCCGGCGGTAGACTGGCTCTGTAAGTCCGGGCTGCTCCGGTTCCTGCCCCGCAAGCTCCGGCGCAATGTGGCGGTGACCATCGTATTCGTAGCACTGGCGATCCTGCTCTTCCAGCTCGGGGTGCTGATGATCCGTCCGCTGGGACAGGAGATTCAGAGCCTGATCCGCAACTGGCCCAACCACCAGGCGCAGTGGGAGGAGATGGTGGTCTGGTCCCAGCGGCAATGGGCTCAGCTTCCGCCGGACGCGCAGGAGTGGCTGGCGCGCCAGTGGGCCGAGAGCAAGGGCGGGGCCGATCTCGGGCGCACGGCCACGGAGCAGTTAAGCCGGATAGTACATCGCACGGTCGAGTCCGGGATGTTCCTGGTCGAGTTGATCCTGATTCCCGTCCTCGCGTTCTCCTTCCTCACGGAGAGCCGCCCACTCAAACGAGAACTGGCGGTTGTGCTCCCGGTACGGCGAGTGAAGGATGGCCTCTACCTGCTGCGCCAGACGGGGATCATTCTCCAGAGCTACGCGGTGGGCCAGATCATCCTGGCGACCATCGCCGGGGTCGTGGTCTGGTTGTTGCTGGTGGGTCTGGGAGTGCGCTACGCACTCGCACTGGCGGTCATTGCGGCGATTACCCGGGTCATTCCCGTAGTAGGCCCGATCATCGGCGGGATCCCCATTGTGCTGATGAGCGTGCTGCAGGGGTGGGAGAAGGGCGTCGCCGTGCTCATCGCCTTCAGTGTCCTGCACCTGGTCGAAAGCAAGATCATCATGCCGCGCCTCATCGGCTACCGGATTCACCTGCATCCGGCGGTAGTGATCATCGTGCTGTTGATTGGGGCAGAGTTCTTCGGGATGTGGGGCATGTTCCTCGCCGCTCCCGTGGCCGCGGTGCTGCGCACCGTATTTCGTCACTTCTTTCTCCGGCCCGTACAGCGCGGGGACGGTCCCGCGTCTGGGGCCACGCGAGATTCATCCCCCAGCCAGAAGGAACCGCAAGTTGAACGTTCCGCAGTCGGTGGTGTACGGAGTCATTCAGGGGCTCACTGAGTTTATCCCGGTCAGCAGCACCGCTCACCTGATCCTGGCGCAGACCTTCTCGTCCACCCGCCTGTCCGCCAACCCACATACGTTCGATACCGTCATCCAGCTCGGGACCGTGGCGCCGGTCCTCGCATACTTCTGGCGCGACTGGGTTTCTCTCGCGCAGGCGGGCCTGCGGGTGGTGCAGAACCGGCGGGTGGGCGACGATCTGAACGAACGTCTCGTCAAGTACATCGTGCTCGGGAGCATTCCGGCAGGTGTCGCCGGGCTGCTGTTCGAGAAGAAGATTGAGCGACTCGCCGATCCCGATTTTCACGAAGCAAAGCTCTTCATCGGGCTGGCATTGATCATTGTCGGGTGCATCATGTGGTACGCCGAACAGGTCAGCCGGCGGACGCGCAGCCTGGAAGAGATCCAGCCGGGCGACGCGCTGTTCGTGGGCTTCGCGCAGGCGTTGGCGCTGTTTCCGGGTGTGTCTCGCTCGGGGGCTACGATCACCGCGGGTCTGCTGGGGGGCCTGACTCGCGATGCGGCGGCGCGCTTCAGCTTCTTGCTGATGACCCCGATCATGCTGGCCGCCACCGGCTACAAACTGCTGAAACTCGCAGGCGGCGCCGAACCGGTGGCCCCCGGAGAGTGGCAGTCCATGCTGGTGGCCGGCGTGGCCGCCGGCATCACCGGCTACGGAGCCATCGCTTTCTTGCTGCGCTGGCTCCGCCACCGCAGCCTGGGCGCGTTCGCCTTCTACCGCATTCTGGTCGGAGCCTGGGCGATCGGGCTTTATTTCTCGCAGCGTTAGGTGTGACGAAGATGCGGTTCCTGGCGACTACCTCCAGCACTCCGGGCGAGATTCGGGCCGCCCTTACCCAGGGGAACAGCCTGGACCTTCCGGAAGTTGAGGCCGCGGTACGCGAGATCGTCCAGGACGTCCGCCGGCGCGGCGACGCGGCGCTGCACGATTGCCTGCGACGCTTCAGCGGAGTAGCGCTGAGCGACTTCGCGGTTTCGGAGGCGGAGTTCGCCGCAGCAGAGGCATTCGTGGACGCGCCGTATCTCGCGGCCGTAGACCTCGCCATCGAGAATGTGCGGGCATTCCACGAAACCCACCGTCCGGAGAGCTGGAGCATGGAGCGGGACGGTGCTCGGCTCGGGCAGCGGGTGCGGCCGCTGGATCGGGTCGGAGTCGTGGTGCCGGCCGGAAAGGCGCCGCTTCCCAGCACCCTGCTGATGGCGGTCATTCCTGCTCGAACGGCGGGCGTGCCGGAGATTGTGGTGTCGTCCGCGCCCGCACCGGACGGCAGCGCCAACCCTTATACGCTGGTGGCCGCGCGGCGCGCCGGGGTGGATCGCTTCTACAAGCTCGGCGGGGCACACGGCGTAGCAGCACTCGCCTACGGAACCGAGACGATCCGCAAGGTGGATAAGATCGTCGGCCCCGGCGGCCCGTACACCGTCCTCGCCAAGCGCGCCGTGTTCGGGCAGGTGGACATCGAGAGCCTCCCGGGTCCCACGGAGGTGCTCATCATCGCCGACGACAGCGCCAACCCGATCTGGATCGCCGCCGATCTTCTCTCCCAGGCCGAACACGGCGCCGATTCACTCTGCATCTTGCTGACCCCCAGCGAATCACTGGGACGGGCGGTCGCTGCCGAACTCGAACGACAGATCCCGCGGCTCTCACGTCAGGAAACGGTGCGGAAGTGTCTGGCGGCGCACGGCTGGACCATCCTCACCCGCGATCTTGCGGAAGCCTGCGCGCTGGCGAATGAATGTGCGCCGGAACATCTCGAACTCGTCGTGCGTGATCCCGAGCCGCTCCTGGATCGCATCCATCACGCCGGGGCAATCTTCGTCGGTGGATACACCCCCGAACCGATCGGGGACTACATCGCAGGCCCCAGCCACATCCTCCCCACCGGCGGCACGGCGCGCTTCTCCTCGCCTCTGCACGTGGACGATTTCGTGACACGGACCTCGGTCATTCACTACAGCCGTGAGTGCTTTGAGCGCGAGGCGAGGCACGTGATTCGTCTGGCCGAAGCGGAGACACTGGACGCGCATGCCGCAGCCATCCGCGTGCGGTTTTGTTCGGGAGCAGGGTGTGGGGAGTAGGGTGTGGGGCGCCGGCTCCGAAACCAGTTCCCTGCGGGCTATTTGAAGAAGTTCCGGAGCGCAATGGCCAGTTGCCGGGGGCTGGGCATCATGAAGCGCCGGCGGGGAGGCGCGGTCTGTAGGGGCGTTGATTCCGTGTGGTGAGGCGCGCGTCCCGGAAGGGCGCGCAGCACTGCGAGTGCTTCCGGAGCGCTCACGCGGGTGAACTCGTTGTCCCGGGAAACGTAGAGCAGCGTGCGATCCTGGCCCACGATCGCGACCGTGGGTTTGGCGATGCCTCCCCGCTCAAGGCGGTTGATCCGGTCCCAGGCCTGAATGGCCTGCTTGTCCACATCGCAGAGCAGCACGTACGGCAGCCGGAATTCGGCGCGCATGGCGGCGGACTGCGCGGGCGTGTCGGTCGCCAGTGCGGCGATCTCTACGTTCAGCGCCCGGAATTCGTCATACCGGTCTCGGAACTCCGCCAACTGGCGAAGGCAGAAGGGTCACCAGCACCCTCGATAAAAGATCACCACGTGCGGCCGGTCACGCACCCGTTCCCCCAGGGAGCGCACGGCCCCGGAGTCGTCGGGCACCGCGAAGTCCGGAGCAGTCGCCCCCGGCCGTAGTTCACTCGAATTCGTTTCCGGGGCAGTCATTCCTGGGGAGTTCCTTTCGTGCGTGCGGGAGGCCGGCAAGATGCCGGCGCTCCCGGGAGGGCCAGTCAATTCGACTGGCGGACTCGGCGCACGGAGAGTTCCTGTGTGGCAAAGGGCTCGTTCGCCGCGGTCAGGCGCAGGATTGTCCAGATGCCGAGCGGCGGCGGTACGGAAACCTGCCACGCCGCAGTCTCTTCGCCGAGCAGCGGGGCAGTGCGGAGCGACAGAGTGTCGAGCGCCGCCTGCGGTGGAGGCGCACTCCCCCGCCACTGCACCCGCCACTCGCCCGGGGGCAGGAAGCAGCGGTAGGCTGCACGGCGAAAGTGGGTCAGCGTCGCCCCGGCGACCGCCGGCAGGCGCTCGGTGAGCTGCGGCACGGTCACCGCCGGGTCGAGCGTGAATGCGGCGGCGCGCTGCTGGAGGAGCGCGGCGGTGATGTAGAGACCCAGGTTCTGCGGGCGCGGCGTATTGAACTGGGCCAGCACTGCCTGCAGGAATGCCGGGCCGTGAGCCGCCTCCAGGGCGAGTAGCTGCCCGATGAAAAAGTTCATGCCGTCTTCATCTGTCCGGGTGCTGCGAGCAGATCCGGGGCCTTCCCGCAGAAACTGAGTGACCAGCGGCTCGACCTCGTTGGCAACGTACGCAGCGCCATCGACAGGGGAGTCCCAGACATCGGTGCTGCGATTGTCCGCCAGCATCCACTTGAGCATAAGGCGCTCTCCGAAGTAGCCGTTGCCCCAGGGCTCCGGAGAGACATAGCGCCCGAACGGCGGCAGAACCAGGTGCCCGTACTCGTGTGCCAGCTCCCGCGCCCATTCCGCAGGGGCCCGGGGGGTTTCGACCGCGAACAGGTAAATGTGGTCGCGGTAGAGCTCCCCGCCCGGCTCTCCGTCCCGCGACAGCCATACGTTTACTGTCGCCGGCGGGGTGCGGTTGAGGTAGTCCGCACACACCCAGAAGATCCGTGCCAGGGTGCTGCCCGCCCGGCGCGCCAGCAACGCATCCTCGGCGTGCGGTGTATGGATGATGAACCGGGGCGGCCGGGGGACGGTCGCCCGCAGACGGGCCGGGCAGTACACCAGCAGCCGGTGTGGGTATTCCCGGTTCTGCTTCGGGTCACGAAAGAGGCCGTAGACCTCCTGGGAAACCCCAGCCGGCGCCGCGAGAAACTCCCAGGTGCGCCGGGGCGGCAGCGGATTCAGGCGCGAGTCGCGGTATTCGAAGCCGGCCTCGGTCCCTTCGGCCTGAGTTCCGGCCGCGGCCGAGAGTTGGGCACCCTGGCCGAGCGAAACAGGCAGCAACCCCGCAGAGGCAAGCAGGAGGTGTCGGCGGGAGGGATTCATGCCTGTGGCGTTATTCGAGCGACCTCCTCGGCAAGTCCGGCGAAGGTCTGATTGAGAGTGGCCTCGCCGAGTTGCTGGAGGGGGAAGTCACAGCCGAGTTCCTCTTCCAGATACACGACGAAGCTGACATAGTCCATGCTCTCTTTGAGCAGGTCCTGTGGGGAGAGATCCGCAAAACGGGTGAGATCCGGCGCAGGCTGCTGGTCGGCGAAATAGGCGCGCATGATCTGCAGTACGGTCACGGCATTCACGGTGCGGGGATCTCCGGCGCGCACCGGCGCACGCGCCCGTAGTAGACTTCAAAACCCGCCCCCATCGAGAGCAGGTTGATTGCCTGGCCGACCGGGGTCGCTTCCCGTTCGGCGGCGAGAATCTGGTAGAGACTCACGCTGCTCTGGTTCGAGTATTCCCGGTAGTGTGCCACGGTAGAGCGCAGAGCTTCGGATGAGATGCCGAGCTTGCGGGACAGGCGCACCAGCAAGGCGATCCCTGCCGGATGCACCACCCAGCGCGGAGTCTGCCGCCACTCGGTGGCGAACTCGTTGAGCGTCTCCACGACACATTGTCGGACAGCGCCGTCGAAAGTACTCTCATCCCGGAGGCGGAAGGTGTAGTAGGTGCGGTGCTGCCAATGAATCAGGTCGAGGGTGTCCGCGGTGAAGGTGCGCCCCTGCAATTGTTCCAGCAGCAGCGGCGCCGGGCTGTCGTTGACGTTGGTGGAGAGGTGAACGGCGACACACCCGTCGCCAAACGTACAGTTTCCCTGCCAGACATCGTGGTCCGCGGAGGCTGAGTCCAGCATCACCGTGGGAAGCTCCACGGCCGCCAGCAGCACCCGCGGGAACGAGGGGAGGAGGTGCCGGGCTACCTGGAGCGCTTTCAGGCTGCCGGTGCACCCGGCGTGCGCCAGATCCACCAATGCAGCGCCCGGAGCCACCCGATCCCCGAGCCGGTGCGCGAGCCGATAGCTGAGACCGGGCATCAGGCCCCCGGTACTGGTAGTGGTGACGAGGGCATCATAGACGAAGCCTGCGTTCCGAGCCGACGGCCCGATTTCCGCGGCCAGCAGGTCCAGCGCCTGCTCCGCGCCGGCCTCATACAGGTCCGCCCGCGAGGCAAAATCTCCGAGCAGGCTCCAATCCGGAACCACCGAGCGCCGCGCCCGCTCGCCGATCAGTTGGAACCGGACAAACTGTGCGAGTCGGGCCCGTGCGTCCGAGTCCAGGGGCAGCGCTGCGATATCGCTCTCGTAGGTCAGCCGGAGCGTCTCGTTGTCGTGGCGGACACCCAGGATAGGAGCGATTACCTGGTGCAGGTAGCAGGCAGGTACTAACATCTACTTCCCCTCCGCCGGCAACGCCGGCGGGCCTACATCTGCTCCAGCACCCCGATGCCGAGCAGTTCCAGTCCCAGCTTCAGCGTGCGCGCCGTCAGATCACAGAGGCGCAGGCGGCTGAGACGGACCGACTCCGGCTCGGCATCCACGATCCGCACGCCGCGTTCACGGTCGTAGAACGTGCTGTAGGCACGGCTCAACCCGTACAAATAGTCGGTGAGCAGGTGTGGCCGCAGTTCTACCGCCACCTGGCGCAGGGTCGGGACGAAGTGCAGCAACTGCTTTGCCAGAGCCACCTCACTCGGGTGCTCCAGAAGGATCGGGAGATCCGGCGGCAGTTCCCAGGAGTGAATTTCCGGGCTATCTACTCCCGGGACGTGCTGCGCAGGTGCCGGCAAGATGCCGGCGTTCCCGGGGTGGGCGCGGCGCCTTATGCTCCGGATGCGCGCGTAGGCATAGAGCATGTACGGCGCCGTGTTGCCTTCCAGCGCCAGCATCGTGTTCCAATCAAACCGGTAGTCGCTGGTCACGTTGTGGCTCAGGTCGGCGTACTTCACCGCCCCCAGGCCTACAATCCTGGCAATGTTCGCGTCGGCTTCCGGCGAAGTGTCGGGCCGGCGCTCCGGGTCCTTCTCGCGTAGCTCCGCCACCCGGGCGGCGGCCCGTTCGATCGCCTCATCCAGCAGTTCCTTGAGCTTGATTGTGCCGCCGTCCCGCGTGCGGAATGGGCGCCCGTCAACGCCCAGGATCATCCCAAACCCGACATGCTCCAGCGAGACGGACGGCGGCGCCCAACCCGCTTTTCTCGCCCCCGCGAAGACCATCTCGAAATGCTGGTGCTGGCGAATATCCGTCACATAGATGATTCGCGCCGCGCGTTCCACCCCGGTGCGGTGCCGGATGCCGGCCAGATCGGTGGTGTCGTAGTTGTAGCCCCCATCCGACTTCTGCACCATCAGCGGGAGCGGTTTCCCCTCGCGGTTGGTCCAGCCCTCCACGAAAAAGCAGACCGCTCCGTCGTGGTCCACCGCGAGTTCGCGTGCCCGCAGCTCGGCGACCAGTTCGGGCAGGTAGGGGTTGTAGAAACTCTCGCCCCGATCTTCCAGGCGCACGCCCAGCCGTTCGTAGATCTCGTGGCAGTGCCGGAGCGACTCACGGCAGAACGCCCGCCACACCTCCAGCGCCATAGGGTCACCCGACTGAAGGTCAACCACGGCCCGCCGCGCCCGCACGGCAAACTCCGGGTCCGAGTCGAACCGCCGCTTCGCCTCGACATAGAACGCCTCGAGGTCGTCAATGTGCAGTTGCTCCGGGTCCTCGAGCACATGCGGCTGCAACTCGCGCACATGCTGGATGAGCATCCCAAACTGCGTGCCCCAGTCGCCCACATGATTCAGGCGCAGCACGGTGTGCCCAAAGTGCTCCAGGAGACGTGCGATGCAATCTCCGATGATCGTGGAGCGCACATGGCCAACATGCATCTCCTTCGCCAGGTTCGGCGAGGAGAAATCCACGACCACCCGCTGCGGCTCGGCCACCGGCGCCAGGCCCAGGCGCGGGTCCGCTTGAATCGCCGCCAACTGCGCCGCAAGAAACGCCGGGCGGAACCGGAAATTGATGAAGCCGGGTCCCGACACCTCCGGCGGATCGGTCAGATCATCCAGCGCCAGCGCTGCTACTAACCGCGCAGCCGTGTCACGCGGCTTCTCCCCGAGGCGTTTGGCGAGGCTCAGGGCGACATTGCTCTGGTAGTCGCCGAAGCGAGCATCCTGAGTAGGCCGGATCAGCGGGTCCAGTTCCCGGCCCTCCGGTCCGACGACGGCCGCCAGCGCGGCCCGCATCCGATCTTCCAGCGCGTCTCTCAAGCTCTGCATCCCGCCGAGGATAGCACAAATCCGGCCGGAAGAGGAACGTCGCGCTCCAACGGCGTGAAGTAGCACGGACATCCGGGGGGAGGAGTGAGTAAAGAGAAGTGAGAAACGAGTAGCCTGCCGCTCTCCTTACTCACACCTCCCCACTCTTTCCTTCCCTCCGCCCCGGGAACGCCGGCATCTTGCCGGCCTCCCCGAGTGCGTGCTGGAGGCCCGCTGTGGTTGCGTACCCGGCTGACGGCGCCCTGTGCCCGGGGTCCACACACCACTCAGCGCCGGTGTCGCACAGGACCGCGTCTGAAGATTCCCTCATCCCAGTGGATGCTTCCGCGGCAACCAGCAGTTGGGATTCTGCCTGGGAAAACACGGTGCAAACCGCACCGGAGGCCGGCAAGCTGCCGGCGTTCCTGCGAGCACGCGGATCGAAGGGATGCGCAGAATCCTCATCCGCAGCGGATCCACCCCGCCGGCGCCAGCGGCGGGGCGGATCCGCGGGGATCCCCCGAGCCTGAGCCGGTGCCGTCCTCCGATCCGGATCGGCCGTCAGCAGGCGATCTCGAGACAGCACCACCCAGGTTGTCGCGCTCCGATTCCAGGTGTTCCCGCAGCCGCAGGCCCTGGGCCGAGCTGGCGTGCGTCCAGGTGCGGCCCAGCGGGTCCGCATAGGTCATGGTGACGTTGCGGGCGGCATCTTCCTGGTAGGTATAGCGCCCCAGGTTCCCCGCCCGGGGGGCACCCGACTGCGGCCCAGCACCCGGGAAGCCACAGGTGGTCTCGTAGCCTTCCGGGTCCGCGATCCTGGTGATCCGGTGGCCGGCGTCATACTCGTAGCCGGTCAGACAGCCGGTCGGTCCCTGCTCCTGGATCAAGTCCCCCGCCGCGTCATACGTCAGTGTGTGGCGGCGATCCCCCCAGTCCTGCACGTACTGCACCGTGGGGAGCCCCGAGGCGGCGTAGCCCAGCGTCACCCGGCGGCCGGCGGGCTCCTCGACGGCCGCGAGGCGCTGCGCGGCGTCATATTGGTAGGAGAGGCGATACCCGTGCGGCGTCTCGCGGTAGCTGAGCGAGACGCGATTGCCGGCCGGGTAGTAGTAGCGATAGCCGGTGCCCAGGAGGGCCTCGTCCCAGGTGCCGTCCTCGTTGTGCACCAGGTAATCGAAGTTGCCGCCCTGGGCGAGGTACTGGTCGCTGCCGGCGTCTTTGGCGTACTGGCGGGTGCTGCCGTCCTCGCGCATCACGGTGACGGTGGCGCCGTCGGAGGCGAGGCGGAGGGACCCGGAGGTCTTGCGCCCATAACCCCACTCGGAGGGTCTGCTAGCAGTTCCATCGGACGAGAATGTTATCTCCCGATCCCGTGGACACCGTGCTCATACGGCTGTCACAGAGGACGGAACCCGTCCGGCCAACGGGTTGCCTGATCGGCACGACAGCCGCGCAGTAGCGCACCTTGTAGTGACGCACCGGTGAGGTTCGCGCCGCGCAGGTCCGCGCCCACGAGACGGGCATCTTCCAGGTTGGCGCCGGACAAATCCGCGTGGCGCAGATCGGCGCCAGACAAGTCGGCTTTGGCGAGACCGGCTTCCCGCAGGCAGGCGGCGGCCAGTTCTGCCTGGCGAAAGGTCGCGCCGCCTGCCTGGGCTGTGCGAAGGTCAGCATTGGAGAGGTCGGCGCGATCGAAATTCGTGCCGACCAGGTACGCTGCGGAAAGGTCAGCCCTGGGAAGTGCTGCGTCTGAGAAGTCGGCTCCAGCCAATAGTGAAACAGCGGGCGTCAAGAGGACCTGCCCACGGGTGTGATTCCCTGGTACGGTAGATTAGGCGGGAGCAGCCATCCCTTTCAACGCGGCAAAAGGCCGCAGATCGAGCCGCCACTGGGTGAGGAGGGCGGCGCGTAGCCGCAACACCGGTTCTGCCGTTTCCCGCTTCCAGTACATCCCGCTGCGGCCGAACCGCTCACAGACCACGTGCTTGCAAGCTCCTTCCACCGCCCCACTCCCGAGGGGAAAACCCCGCCGCCGGTACTCCGGATAGCGCATCCGGTCCTGCTGCTTCTCGAAATACCCCAACTGCACCCGCTGCATTTCGTGCCCCGCCGCCGTCGTGGGCGCCCACTCCCGCAGCGTTTCCAGCAGTTTCCGCGGGCCCCAGTCCTCCAACTCGCCCCGCATCGCCTCGCGCCACGCCGCCGCCGCCGCCGCCTCGGGGTGCAGCAACGGCGCGATCTCCCCCACCCGCTCCAGCACGTGGTAGAAGTCCAGGATCTCCACCCGGGAAGGCAAGTAGGCGTCCAGATCCACCCAGTCCAGCGCCGCCCCATCGGCCACCACCGCCACCACCTGCCCCCCGGCCCGGGCGCTGGCTCGCGCGCAGACTTCCCGCACCAGGCT
>SXGS01193943.1_pt1 | contig 11387 bp, 8 predicted proteins | sample 3174681 | NCBI WGS metagenome assembly SXGS01 (sample SAMN11356861, study PRJNA531348) | freshwater metagenome | isolation source: freshwater sample F1-80 | place: China: Fuxian Lake, Yuxi | collected 2017-12-25 | reverse complement strand
GTACCAAAGCGCCCACCGGCTCGGATGCCGATGAACAATAGGGCAAAAGATACCACTCTCTAACTTATACCCCACCTCAAACCCAAATTGGTACCTTTTCAAGCGCCCATCGCTGGTACCTTTTCAAGCGCCCAATGACAATATTTGCATTCAAGGGTGACACTCGATTCTGCAACGCATCTCCCACGCACCGCAATACCCTGATTTCAATCTGGACTCATGGAATTGCGAATGCTCCGAAATTGAGAGTTCAGACGGACTATTAATCGACTCCTAAGTCGGATGCCAGCAAACGATCTTGAGATGAGTGTCGAACCCGTAAAACCACGACCTCATTCTCGTTTATCGTGAATACAATTCGATGCGTTGGGCGCGAGCCAATGCCGTAGTGAATCTGTCGAATTCCCTGCATCAATAGGTCAGCTTCAGGAGCCATTGGACATCGTTCTGGAAAATTTGAAAGAGACTTTATGGCACCAAGAATCCCTTGATACCAACGAGATGAATCCGAAGCCGATCGGTTACTTGCCCACCAATCATACGCTGATTGAATATCTCTTTTAGCAGGCCCGGTGACTAGGACTTGGAACACCTAGGAATCCAAATGTATGCGGTTCTTTGCTCGAAACTCAGAGTCAAATTCCGTCAACGGCTGGACGTCACCAGATCGCCATGCGTCAATTCCAACTTGAATTGCGTTCTTCTCTTCTTCGAACAGATCAAGTGAATCCAACGCTTTCCGAATGACCTCAGACTCCGAGCCACTTGGGAGTAAGGCGGCACGCTGTTGGACACGTAGAATTAGCTCTTGGGGAAGATCGATTTGCATTTGTAAAGGTTCCTTTCTAGTCAATTATATATGCAAAAAACTGATTGCACAAAGTGTTTTGTTGGTCAGGCGCTCGGCACGCTTCGAATATGCGTGCGACCCCGATCATTCGACCGACTGGTTCTCGCTCACATCATCTCCAAGATCATTTCACAATAGCCATTCCGAAACCTTGCCCATTCGGACGAACTTAATGCTTGCCGGGTTCCAGCCAAGCACGGTCAAATTCGAATATCAGCCGATGCATTTCGCCAATTCGCGGTTCGCATACCAGTCGTTGAGATCGTTGTAGCCACGGTAGAGGTCTGATTTGTCGATGACTTCGGCGTTCGGCAACCCGGATCGGAAGAACGGGACAAGCTGCTCACCGGCTGGGTCGTGGTCGCGGTAGAGTTCGACGATCTTTGGATTCAGCTTGCGAATCGTCTCGATGGCTTTCTCGCGTTTGGCTACCGAGTTCAGGACGATCACCGTACCGTCCGGCTTGCCCCCTTCGAGCATGACCAAGCTCAGGAAGTCGAAAAAGCCTTCGAACACGAGCACCAAATTTGGATCGCCTTCGAAGACCGTAATGTCCTTGGCGCCCAGCGTCCCTTTGAAGTTCGGATTGCGAAGCTCGTAGCCACCGCTATTGTTGGCAAAAGCCAATGCGAAGTAGCGGTCACCGCCTCGCTGATAATGAGCTTCCTGGACATAGTTCTGCACTCGATGCGGATCGATGCCACGTGCACGCATGTAACCCACGAGCAATTTGGATTGGACTGGTCCGATATTCGTCAGCTCGAGTGTCGGTACCGGCTCATGATCAACAGACGCTCGTGGCGAGCGAGTAGGGGCCGGAACGCTTCCAACCAATTCCTCGATACGGACCAATGCCTCGGAGACGCTCCCGAGTCGCTCAAGCTGCTTGACCAGATCGACAATATCGCCACCTTTGCCAAGTCCAAAATCGAACCAGGCATTGCGCGAACGATTCACTTTGAACGAAGGCGTGTCCTCGTCACGCAATGGACTGACATACCAAAGCTGATCGCGGCCTTGACGGCTCGGCTCATAGCCAAGCCGCCGGAGAAAATCCTCCAGTGGGATTTGTTTTGCTTGCTCGATGTTCATACGCGGACACTACAGCACCCACTGCATTCGGTCAGCAAGAATCGTCACAGTCGACATGATACCTCCTTGCCTGCTCCGTCGAACCAAACGGACGAATCGTCCTCGTGCTCGTCTGCTGGCTCGACATAGAATTCAACAAAGTCGTCCGTGAATTCTGCGGTGGATTGCAACTGCTCCCAGTTGAAACGCTCGATCGCCTTGAACATCGCATCGCGTTGGTCAATCGCATTGACATGCTTGAGCGTAACGCGAACAATCGCGAAACAATGTAGAGCGTGTTGATCTTAGTCATGGCTTGGGTCTCCATGTGATGATTGTTGGGCTGTAGGCGGCTCGAACCGCTCGTAGGGATTGCCGTCGCACAGCCTGGCCAGCGGCACGAATTCAAAGCTCTCGTTGGCACCTGGCGAATAGTTAACGGCACAGACCATGACCGCTGGTCGCTGGTCTACATTGTCAAACGCGCTGACCAAACAGATGCGGTCCGATTTGGTAGCACTGATCAGTGTCTCGAAGTTCTGCTGCTCAGCGTCATTGATAGGGAGAGTAAGATGCATGATTTTCCTCCATGATGATGCCGGGCGAGCTGCACCCGCCCGGCGGTTTCCAGTTCAGTGTTCACTTGCTGCCGATGGTTGCTGATATCCAGCCGCCAGAATTGCAGTCCTTCAGTCGATCATCTCGCCGCATCGCATCGTTGTTCTGTTCGCAAACAAAATAGCCGATATCTTTCGCCGCTAGCCTTTTCTCAAGCAACCACACTGCGAATAATGTATTTGAGGTTTTCATGCGATGGCTGCTAGGAGCCGCAAAGACGAGATTGGTGTGTAGGTCAAATCGGTCAACGACGCGTTGGCAAATGCCGGGCTGCAAGTTAATCGGAAGTTGGTGCGCCGCACCGTTACGAAGATGTGAGCCATCTATCTATCAGGCTTTTGGACAACCGTTGCATAGCACGTTGGCAGTCTACGATGTACGAATTCTAGACGGTAGCCATTTGTGTGACACGGAGCGACGGCTGGGAGTGCATCGGATGATCACCGATGCTCCGCTTCCTGAACAAGCATTGGTAATTCTAAAGCTGGCATAGTTTTGGCCATTGATCGCAACCTCTTCACCAGCCAGCGGCGGCAAATCTATTATGTGTTGCGCATGTGTGCGTTATGATTTTCAGTTGAGTGGTCATTCAAAATTGGACGAAAATGTACCGGGTTGCTTCTTACGCGAATTGACTTGCGATTATAGGCGAACTAGGCTATATGGGAGCTTTAGGGTGAAGTGTATGCCAACAATTAAAGAGATAATCGAAGAAGCGCGCCAACATTTCGGGACAAAGTTCACGGACAAGGAGGCCACGCGCTCAAGACTTGATCTTGAGTTTCAACTTAACCATCCGGGCGAATATGTCGCGTTCGTCGATATTGACACCACTGAAAAAACTGAGAGAAAAGTGCTCGCTACTGCAAGCACGTTAGGTGAGCTCGATGAGTCCATGAAGTGCAAATACGGTGAGAACTGGAGTCAAAACCTACGTTGCGAAGGTTTAAATGTTCGGTTCTTTGCCCCAGTCACAATTCCGCCGGGTACCCCGGCTCGGTAGCCTCAAAGCCGTTACGAAGTCTAAAAGTCAACGTCCTTCGGGAATCGCGATGCAAGCCCGTACGGATCGCCTGGTTTCAAGGGCTTCTTTGTGTCAAGGGTGATACTACTATTTGTCGCTCCAACAATGTCAAAGTGCCGAAGTAACTCGCGCATCGGAAACATCAACGCTCCGCTTGCTAGAAACGGAGTCACAAGGCAAGCGCACGTCCAGTAGCGATCTTGATATCCAGGGAGCGAATACCTCAACCTCTCCCACTTGCCCACTGCATTCTTGCCGAGCCACGGAATGGGAACATTAAATTCGCCAATATTATCTTGTGTCAACCCAAGCCCAATTACCTGTGCATCGTCGGAATTTATCGTTGGGTACTCAGACCGGGTACAAATTGGCCAAATCAAATCGAACCCAAAAAGCTTTTCCCCGGAGCGAAATCGGCTTGTGATCGTCAATTCCAACGAAGGGAAAAAATGCCCGCCAAGCGTTGTGAGTTTGGTTTGAAATGGAATCACAAGTGTCACAGAGAAGCCTCATATATTGTCCGATTCCGCATCCGCCAAAATCTCTTTCACGTTTCTAAAAAACGACGGGAGATTTCCCAATCTATCCAAGATATTTTACTTTGAGCTGCAGCTCTCTGCCACTTCGATTCCAATTGGCGCCGACGCGTTCCGAAAAAAAACTAGAAACGTCAGCGAGCGACTTTTTTATCACCAACACCATTCGCTGCGTTGGAATTCCTTTTTCCTTGACATCGATCCAAGCCACATGGTGTCCTTGGAATTGAATCTGTGTTGCGATATCGAGCAGCGCTTCCTCTTGTAGACATGCCTCAAGTGAGGCGTAGTAATTAGAAACCTCCTCCATCAACAACGGTGAGATTCCGCGACGCGCGTCATCAACAGTGATCACCGCCTCTGGATTTAATCGATGCAATTTCCATCGCTCTATTGCGTTTGCCGAGTGCATTTCAACGACGTGGCAAATGTCTTCCCAGGCGGGTGAATCGTGTTGCTGCAACAAATCAATGATTGCCGAATGCTCGCTAACTGTCGCCAGCATCGTATTACAACTCCGAGCGGTTCCAATATGCTGAATTCGCTCTTGCACTAAGGAAATGATATCTCCAGTCCTGGTTGCTCCTGCAAAAACCCCAATTTCAGTGTGGAATCGGCCGTCCAGATTCCAGAATTCAATCGCACTTTTGTCACTGTATTGGGAGTTGGCTAAGGTAGCCATCTGATCGTTAATTTCAATTAGTCTTATGGCCAACAGTTGTCGGCTACCTTCCGATTCACAGACTCGCACCAAGAAGGCTGAATCAAATACGACACGGACGCGAATAAGTTTCGATTCTTGGTCCGCCGTACCCGGTGCACTCATATACAGCGGAGCCAAAAGACCCTCGATGATCGCACGCAACTCACCCATTCGTTCAACTTCCAAGCATCGAAGAATGTCGCGAAAACGATCTTCTCCGATCAAAGACTCAACTTCCTGACGTACAACTTGGACAACATTCGACGTCAACGTCTCCGACATTAGCCGACTCCTTGCAGTCATTTGAAGAAGCACCCTACCCAAAGCTTATAGAAACTGCAAGATTCTGAAGTACCCCCCAAGGCGTGTCAAGCGGTTCAGGAAAAAGAATTTGATTTGGACAGCATGGGAAAGTAGAAGGAATCTGACAAACAATCCTTGCGCCACCGCAAATTGCGCAGCGAGTGTAATGCGTGTAATGCTACAGGCGATTCGTTGAAGACCGGGAGGAATTCGTTGCGGAGAATCAGACGAAGTTCCGCTCGACGGTTCATCGCGCAATTCCCGACTGAAATTGGTCTAGATCTGCGGATCAGTTTCGTGAATTAGGCCGACCGTGCTGCAACGTTGTTGCGAAACCGAGATTGATGTTGCGTGAACGATTGCCCGGAGTCGACCTGCTCAAAGTGGCCAGTTTCAAGGTTCATTGGGAAGCCGTCTTCCGTCGTGGTTGGTTCGGCACCCTCGGTCAGACCGCCGGTTTGGAGATCGGCGGAGTTTCTGTGAATCCGAGTGGTCACCGGCTCCTCAGCAGTGGATAGAGGTTTTTCGCTGTAGCGGTTTGTGGTTTCTTCGACGGTGTGATTGTTTCGCAAAGCATTGATTTGGTTTGCTATTTCTACGATTGATAACTGAGGAGTGTCATTTGCAGGAGTGACTGTCTTGTCGGATAGGGCGGTCCGTAGTTGGTTGCGCAGTTCGATAAGATGCTTCAAGTAGTCTTCATCCGCGAAGGGTTGGCCGAGGCGTTGTTGGAAATCGTGGGTTTGCTGGCTGGCTAAGGCGAGGTCTTGGATGGTCTTGTCGAGTTGCTCCTGGTAGGTGCTTTCGAGGCGGGCTATTGCGTTTAGGATGGCGCGAGGGCCGGTGTGGTTGCGGCTGAGTTGTGTGGTGCGAGTGAGCTGGCCTTCGAGAGTGACTTCGGGAGCTTGGTAGTTCGGGAGTAGGTTCAGCCCGAACTTCAGGCCGTGGATTTCGCCGAGTGGGATTTGAGTGAGTCGGTTGACTTTTTCGGGGAGGCTCGCGAGCTTGAGGCCAAGTTCGCTTTGGGCTTCGTCTTGCAGGATGGTGCGACCGCCTATTTTCATGGGTGTGAAAGTGTTGGCGGCGATGGTGGCGATGTCTTGCTCGAGCTGGTCGCGGCGTTTGGTCAGCCGCTCAGTGGTGTCGGGTAACTCCTTGAGTTTCCGGCGAATCAGGAATTGATCGTCGGCGTGGTTCTTCCCCAGAATGGCAAGCCGCTGGATCTCGGCGTCGGCTTCAGCGAGGGTGAGAACGGCAGGGTTGCCGGAGGCGATGGCTTTCACTTCGGCGTAGGATAGTTCCTGACCGCCAATGTCTTCGGCACGGCGTGCGGTCGAGTTGCCGGTCATGATCTGGTTGATGAATCGCGCTTTGGTCTCTAAGGCTTGCCACATATAGGCATCGAAACTGCCCTCGGTGACGTAGCGGTAGATGGCGACCTCGGGATTCTGGTTGCCCTGGCGGAGAATGCGGCCGTCGCGTTGTTCGACTTCGGCTGGCTTCCACGGGGCATCGAGGTGATGCAAGGCGACCAGGCGGCGCTGGACGTTTGTGCCAGTGCCCATTTTCTGTGTGCTGCCGAGTAAGACGCGAATGGAACCGTTACGCACTTTCTCGAACAGGGCTTGCTTTCTGGCATCGGAGTCGGCGTCGCCGATGGAGGCGATCTGGTCTCGGGGAATGCCGCGAGCAACCAGCTTGCGGATGATGTCGTCGTAGGCGGAAAATCCCCAAGGTGTCTTCTGAACGCCCATGTCGCAGAAGATAAGCTGCGTGCCGCGAGTGGCGGCGGATTCCTGCCAGGCTTGAGCTACGTTGCCGACCAGGGCATTGATCTTTGAGTTCGGATCGTCCTCGGCATCGGCGGATAGCATGCGAGCGTCAAGTGCGAGCTTGCGGCCATCGGTGGTGATGGCAAGGGCATTGTCCTCACGTGGATCAACTCGCTCGTTGCGGAGTCGCTCGTATCGTTCGACCAGTTGCGATTGCAGCTCGAGTTGGGGAGCGTTCATGGGGCAGGAGATTGTGATGGGCTTGCCGGTTGCGAGCTTGGGACGTGGCAGGTCGAGCATGTCGGCGGTTTGGACGTCGGCGAATGAGCGAAACATCTGCTGGAGTTCGGGCAGATTGTTGAAGCGCGCGAACCGGCTGCGTGGCCGAAGCGATGCACCGTCGGGAGAAATCTCCATCGATTCGATGACTTCACCAAAGGTCGCGGCCCAGGCGTCAAAGTGCTCGATGCCACGGTCGTGCAGCCCCTTGGGATCGAGGAACCGCTGGAGATTGTACATTTCGACCATGGTGTTGCTGATCGGCGTACCGGATGCAAAAGTGACTCCGTGTCCAGGGTGTTGTTCGCCCAAGTAGCGGGCTTTCATGAACATGTCGAAGGCCCGTTGGCTTCCGCCGGTCTGAATGCCAGCGACGCGTTCCATCTTAGTGGCCGTCTCTAAGTTCTTGAAATAATGCGATTCGTCGATGAACAAATGGTCGACGCCCAGCTCGTCGAACACCAGGCCGTCATCCTTCTTGTCTTCGGCCAGCAACTCCTTGAGGCGGTTCTCGCGGGCGGCTTTTTGCTTCTCAATGGTCTTGATCAGGTTCCGCTTGTTGCGAGTGGCGTCGCTGTTCTTGGTGTCGGTTAGCAACTGGTCGTACTCGCGAATCTGCTCATTGAGGAATTCCTCCTGGTAATCCTGGGACATGCCGATTCGCTCGAAGGAAGAGTGCGTGACGATGATTCCGTCCCAATTGCCGCTGGCGATCTTGGCGGTCAGGTGCTTGCGACGCTCGCGCGACATGTCCTCTTTGCTGGCGACCAGTAGCCTTGCGTTTGGATAAAGCTGCATGAACTCGCGGGCGAATTGTTCGAGCATGTGGTTGGGGACCACATACATGGGCTTGTTCACCAATCCGGCCTGCTTGAGCTTCATGCCGGTCGCGGCCATGGTAAAAGTCTTACCGGCACCGACGGCGTGAGCGAGCAAAGTATTGCCACTGGACATGGCTCGCCACACGGCGTCTTTCTGGTGTTGCCGGAGAGAGATTGTCTGGTTCATGCCTGGAAAGTCCAGGTGCGAGCCGTCGAACTTTCTCAGACGTAAGTTGTTGTAAGTGTCGTTATAGATGCGGACCAGCCGTTCGGTGCGGTCGGGGTCGACGTCGGAAAACACCCAGGCTCGAAAGCGTTCCTTGACCAGGCGTTGCTTTTCCTTGGCGGCAAGTGTTGCTTCGGGATTGACAATGCGTTCCTCACGATCACCGTCCCGAACGGTGTCGTAGATGACGGGTGATTTCATGTTGAGGGCCAGTTCCAAGAGCCAGGTACCATTGGCTCGGGGCGTGCCGAACTCAGAAGTGGCGGCAACAGATTGCTCCGCAGTATAGTTCGGATCGACACTCCACACGGCATCTTTCTGAAAGTGGCCGATCGATATGGCGGACGGATCGACGTGAAAAAGTTCTGATGCGAACGCGTGAATATCGGAAACCGGAATCCACGGTGCTCCGAGATTGGTATCAATTTCACCAGGCAGCACATCGGGCGGTTGGACAGAACGAAGCTTCTCGGCGTTGCGGGAGAATTCCGGCCCAGCGGTCTCGGCGATCTTGAGTTTCTCCCGCACATTGCCGGAGAGATACACGTCGGCGGTTTCCCAGTGCTTGGAGATGGGATCGAGATAGATCAAGTCGCCAAGCTCTTGAATGATCGTCGACTCCGGCTTGCCGTAGAGGCTGGCAATCAACGGCAGGTCGACGATGCCCTTTTCGTCGAGCGACACGAGCAAACCTTCTTCGGCGGAGGATACTTTAGTGATCGATGGTTTCCGACCGACGACATCCTGGCCGAAGATAGCGGTCTTGGTCGCCTTGGCTTCGACTTCATCGTAGTCTTCGAGGGAAAGTACGAGCATGGCGTCCGGGTCGTCGCGAAAGCGGACCAGGTTGGGCATGCGGCGAATGACGGTGCCGTCGCGAGTTTCGCTGAAGGTGGTCTTGTTGATCGGCCCGTAAGCCAGAGCGAAGCGATCGTAGAGTTGACCCAGGGATTTACGGGTAGCGATGCGTTCCGATTCGGGCCAGGCTTCGTTCTGCGATTGCAGCACCAGTCGAGCGGCATCACGCAGTCCGATGAGTGCGCTTAAGCGTTTGCCCATCATGGTGCCATCGGCTTTCAGCACGGTGCTACCATGTGTCACCGGTTGTGACTGTCCTCCATCAATTTGATAGATGACGCGATCATCGCCGATGAAGAAGCTGCCTTCGGTCAGGAACTTGAGCGGCGGTGGGCGAGTGAATCGGGCAGGGGCTGGTTCAGGCTCGGCATGAATTGGATGAACCGTTTGCACTTCCGGCAGTCGAGCCACGGCCAAAGCCAGTTGATCGGAGAGATTACCGTTAGCGTGGATGCTGAAGCCTTCATCGCCATAGAGCTGGTTGTCGCGTGACCAGGTGCCAAGCACCATTTCGGGATGGTTGAGGAAATAGCGATTGACGGTAACGTCTGCTCCTTCGACGTTCTTGGTACCGGTTTCCAGCCAGGCAGGATCGACATGACTGGATTGCGTGTCCTTGTCACGCTTACGCAAGAACACGATATCGGTCACCACCTTGGTACCTTCCTGCTTGAAAGTCTCGGCAGGTAGTCGGATCGCCCCCAGGAAGTCCGCACGCTCCGCCAGAAACTCGCGAATCGCGGCGTTCTGTTTGTCGAGCGAATAGTGGCTGGTCACCAGGGCCAGCACGCCGCCTGGTTTCAAAGCATCGACCGATTTGGCAAAGAAGTAATCGTGCAGCGAGAACCGCTGGACGTGATAGTCCAGCTTGATATTGGCAAAGGGCACATTGCCGATGACCGCATCGAGCAGTGGCAGCTTGGTATCCCGAAAGTTTTCGATTCGAATGTCGTGCTGGGGATAAAGCGCCCGAGCGATCCTGCCGGACGTTCTATCCAACTCTACTCCGATGTATCTGGCATTTGCGTGACCATGTCCCATGAACCTGCCGATGCCGCAACCTGGCTCCAGAATGACGCCGTTTTGTGGCGTTCCAAGGCGATCAAGTGCGGAGTGCATCGCTTCCATCACCTCGGGCGACGTGTAGAACGCATTGAACGTGGTCCGCTTGGCACTTTCGTAGTCTTCCGGCGACAAGAGCGATTGCAATTCATCACCAAGCGTCTTCCAGCCTGCATCCTTGTACTTGCCAGTTAGCGGATCAGGAAACAGCGACAATGCAACTGCTCCAAAACCGCCAAAGCGTGACAATGCCGCACGTTCGGACTCAGTAGTAGGCCGATGCTCTGTTTCCAGCCTATTCAGTACCCGAATGGCGCTCAGGATATCCCGAGCTTTGGCTTTGTCACCCGACACCAACGTCACGGGTATTGAAGGTATCGCATCGACTTGTTTTAAATTTGCGTGAACAGCTTCCTGAACTGGCTTTGCCGTCGCCTGTGGTTGGTTGGCAACAACGGTTGCTTCATACGATGGCTTATAAGATTGCGGTAAGCCTTCATCAAGTCCGTCAAAGAGTGGTGTATCGTGCTTACGGCGAGGTTTCAGCTTTGCGGCGAACGACGTTGGATGAACGCCATCGCGCCGTCCAGCGACAGCGGGCTTGAATCGTTCGCGGGAATTTGCATCAGCAGCAGGTTCCGAAGATCGTGAATAGCTGTTTCCATCGCCTCCGAGCGGACTTGCAGTTCCGATGTACCCGGTCGGACCTCCCAAAGTTGCTCCACTATCGATAGATGACTCTCGCGTAGCTCCTTCGCCATTTGGTTGATCGTCGAAAGCAAGGAGTTGCTGGACGTGAGTTTTGCGTGGAGGTCGGGTTGCTCCTGGATCAGTTCGTGTACGATCGATTTGTACTGCATGGTTCACCTTGCCTGGATTGCGATTCGCATCATGCACCAGCGTGAATACTTCCTCTTCATTGGCCTCCGGCAAAGCGGGCAGCAACGTCGTTCCATTCATACTTGCCTTCGCCGGATCGTAACCACTCTGTGCATTCGGTCTGTGTAATCTGGCACAAGTCGTATCGTTTGGCGAGAGGTTTTTTGATCTCGCGGGCGAATCGAGTTCAAGTTTGGCCGCATGTTCGAACAGATCGAATTAGAACGAAGAGTTACCAAGACATTGAGCGTACATAAGCAGCATCCATTCTGAATCGAGTTGCTCGGCCACGACCATCGCAGCCGGATGGCGAGCAATCAAAACCCGGCTCAGGCGGGAGCGTAGCTTCACTTGCAAGAATCAAAATTGGCGGGACCGTCCGCCG
>SXGS01369620.1_pt1 | contig 11389 bp, 9 predicted proteins | sample 3174681 | NCBI WGS metagenome assembly SXGS01 (sample SAMN11356861, study PRJNA531348) | freshwater metagenome | isolation source: freshwater sample F1-80 | place: China: Fuxian Lake, Yuxi | collected 2017-12-25 | reverse complement strand
GAAGAGGGGACGAGGGCGAAAGAACGCTATTTCTCTCCCCGTGACAAACATGGCGATTGGGATTTTCGCGATCAGCCGCCGGAACTCTGGGATCAGTATAAGACGACATTCCCTCCCGGCACGCACATCCGTATCCATCCGTTGCTGGATTGGACGGAAATCAACATTTGGGAATACATCAAGCTCGAAAATATTCCATTCATCGATCTCTATCTCGACAAGGGCGACGGCACCCGCTATCGCAGCCTGGGCTGCGCCCCTTGTACGACGCCGATCAAGTCGACGGCGAAATCCGTGGACGACATTATCGAAGAACTTCGCCATACGACGGTAGCGGAACGGTCGGGCCGCGCCCAGGACGAAGGCCGCGGTATGGAATTACTCCGGAAAGATGGATACATGTAGCCATGAGCATCTCAACAGCACCGACAAAACCATCCGAGACTATGAACATTGTCATCGTCGGGCACGTCGATCACGGCAAGTCTACGTTGCTGGGGCGGCTCTATGCCGATACCGGCTCGTTACCTGACGGCAAGATTGAAAAAGTCCAGGCAATTTGCCGGCAACAGGGGAAAGAATTCGAGTATGCGTTTCTGTTCGATGCATTTCTGGAAGAACAGGAGCAGGGAATCACGATCGATACGGCTCGCACGTTCTTCATCTGGAAAGGACGCCAATACATCATCATCGATGCGCCGGGCCACAAGGAATTTCTCAAAAATATGATCTCCGGCGCCGCGCGCGCCGAAGCGGCGATTTTGCTGATCGATGCGTTGGAAGGCGTGAAAGAACAGTCGAAGAAACACGGCTATCTGCTGTCATTGCTGGGTGTCCGGCAATTCGCGGTCGTGGTCAATAAGATGGATCTGGTCGGCTACCGGCAGGATGTCTTCAGCGGGATCGAAAAAGAGTATCGGGAATTCCTGGGGCAGTTCAAGGCGGTGCCGGCGCAGTTCATCCCGGTCAGCGCCAAGCTCGGCGACAACATCGCCAATCGCAGCGACATGATGCCCTGGTACAACGGTCCGACGGTGCTGGATACGTTGAGCCTGTTCAAGAAAGAAGCGGCCCGGTCGGAGCAGCCGCTCAGGCTGCCGGTGCAAGACGTGTACAAGTTCGACGCGCGTCGCATCATCACCGGCCGCATTACGGCGGGCCGCGTGAAGGTCGGGGACCATCTCGTCTTTTCGCCGTCGAACAAACGGGCCAACGTCAAGTCTGTCGAAGCCTTCAATGTCGAGCCGCAGCCCATGATGGGCGAGGCTGGCCAGTCGATCGGCCTCACGTTGGATGAGCAGATTTTCGTGGAGCGTGGCGAAATCGCGTCGCACCAGGAACGGCTGCCGTCGGTGTCGACGGCGTTTCGCACGAACGTATTTTGGCTGGGGAAGCGGCCTCTTGAAAAGGGGCGCAAATATCTGCTGCGCGTCGCGACCAAAGAGGTGGACTGCGAAGTGGCGTCCATCCATCGCATCATCGATACGATGGATTTAGCCCAACAGCAAGGCAGCAATACGGTCGGCAAAAACCAAGTTGCGGAGTTGACCGTGCGCACGAAGATGCCGCTGGCTTTCGACCTCTCGTCGTCGTTTGAAGCCACCGGCCGGTTTGTCCTGGTCGACGAGTACGATATTGCCGGGGGTGGCATCGTTACGGAACTGGTGCATGATGAGCAGGAGTTTTTGCGGGAAGAAGCACGGCGCCGGGACTTTGCCTGGGTGAAAGGCGAGGTCGGCATCGAAGATCGCGCCAAGCAGTATGGCCATCGGGCGGCGGTGGTGTTGTTTACCGGGGGGCGGCATACAGGCAAATCGTTCTTGGCGAGAAAGCTGGAAGGACGTCTCGTGGCGGATGGGCGCCATGCGTACCTCTTGGACGGCGAAAACCTGCGCCGCGGTCTCGATGCCGATTTGAGTGAAGAAGAGCGGGGCCAGACGGCGGAGATGGCCCGCCGGTATGGCGAAGTCGCGCGGGTGCTGATCGATACGGGGCTGATCGTCGTCTCCACCACGAATCCATTTGGGCTGGCCTATCGGGACGCCGTGCAGCCGATTCGAACGCTTGTCCATCCGGCGCCGGTGGTGGCCGTCCATATGAGCAAGACAGACGAGGAGCTTCCTCCCAACACCGATGTGATATTGAGCGGCCCGATGGATGTCGATCTGGCGGTCAAGCGAGTCATGGACGAACTGAAGCGTCGGGGCGTACTGGCCGAGGCCATCGGGTCCAAGCCGACATTCCAGTATTCGATTTAGCGCCCGCGTGCCGGATAAGCAGAATCGTCAGTATTATGTGGATTCTGTCAACGCTTGTGCCTGCGATGGCGCCGCGCACTCATCACCGAATTTTCCTTCCGCCAAGCCAGTCGTTTCATCCCGGAACAAGAACGCCATCTCAGATGGATCTCCGACGATCGCCACGATAAAGGTCGTGGGTTGCGCGGAGAGGGCCGGTGGGTCAGTCCGTCAATGCCCGTGGACTGAGGGCATGGTTTGACTTTGCACCATCAGTTTTCTTTACAGCGCATCAGGCCACGCACGAATGGTCTAACCGCTTGTGAAACGAAGCTCACCACGCGCCTCCTCCCCCATCGGACCACAACGACACCGTTCAGTGTGTCAGGATTTTTTACATTGTGCGGCGTTCACCCTCAGCGGGTCACTCATAACTGGGCAAAAAATAAACACCTCTTTCCCGTGTACACTAATTGCTTAAAGAATATGAGTCGCGGGGATAGGCCCAATCTAATTGATCGTGAGGTGGGTTATGAAATGGACGGTCTTCTGTAGTGGTCTTGTGGGGCTGGCCTTACTGCTGCTCCCGCAACAGGGGCAGGCTCTGTCGTTCACCGTGGACTCCGCCACCGGGAACGTGGGCGACTCCTTTTCCATCAACCTCAACGTGGTGGATGCCATCGACCTCACCTCGTGGCAATTTGACCTGGCCTACAATCCGACCATTCTGCAAGCGAACCTGGTCATGGAAGGCCCCTTTCTGTCATCGGCCGGCACCACCTTCTTCACCCCCGGCGTCATCGATAACACCACCGGCCTGATCAGTCTGGTGTCAGCCTCATTCGTCGATCTCACCCCGCCCAGTGGGAGCGGGATCCTGGCCCATATTGACTTCACCGTCTTGAGCGTCGGCCTCTCGCCGCTGACGGCCTCCAATGTGTTCCTTAGCGGTCTGGACAGCGTCGTTACCGTGGTGAACGGCAGCAGCACGTCGGTACCGGAGCCGAGCAGCCTCGTGTTGGTCATGCTGGGTGCAGTGGGGATCTGGGGGATGCGACGATGGCACCAAGGCAGTGGACTTGTCCGCTAACCGTCCGGTCCTGGCTAGGCGGTGGTCTGTTGGCACTCGTGCTGACTGTCGGCGGTTGTGGCAGTCCTGCGTCTGACCCGCCGGCATCGAGTTCCGGCAGCAGCGTGAGCCTGGCCACCAACAGAGTCCAGGTCAATCCCGCTACTTCCTCACCAGCACCCTCGGGCACAGGGCTCACGGGTTCAGCCTCGGGAGGGGGGCTGACACCTTTCCCCGCGCGGCGCGAAGTGTCTACCCCTCTCGGCACAGGGACCGCCGCCATCAAGAAGGGCGACAGGCCCCTAGCGGAGTCGGTTCTATCCACTGAGTCGCACCTTCAGCGCGCCGCACGCGAACAGTGGTACGCCGCCATACGCGAGGCTCCGGAAGCCGGGACACGCTGGAGCACTGGGCGCGGCAGCCGGGTGAGGCGATCGATCCGGTGACCTACGCGCTCGTGGATGAAGATGAATCAGTGCGGACGCGGGCGCAAGAGCTGTATGAGCAGCACTTCTCACGCGAGACGGCACAGGGCGAGGCGCAACGGGGGCAGACACCCTGACGGAACGGTGTCTGATCCCTTTCAGAAGTCAGTTCACCATTATCACCAGGAGGGAGCACCGTGCAAAGAAGACGGTTCTTGACAAGCGGCCTCTTTGGATTCATCGCCGTGGGACTATGCTTATTCGTGGCTGGTCCGGCGTAGGCCGCGAGCGGCAACGGGCCCTACTATGCCGAACCGGCCTGGGATCAGAAACTGGCACCGGCCACGCGCTTTGTCGTGTTGTTAGATTGGAACAGCCAGGCGGTCTTGGACCGGGAAACCGGGCTGGTGTGGGAACAGGCGCTGCGCGCCACCACGCACGGCTGGCTCCAAGCGCGGGTCACGTGCACGAACCAGACAACCGGCAACCGCAAAGGCTGGTGGCTCCCCTCGGTGCATGAGTTGGCGAGCCTGGTGGATACCGCCAATTTAAATCCGTCTCTGCCAACGGGCCATCCCTTTACCAATGTCCAGTCGGCCGTCCAGTCGGCCGGCTACTGGTCGGCGACGACGGTTGCGGATCTTACGACCTTTGCGTGGGACGTGCACTTCAACTTTGGCAACGAGCGCAACACCGAAAAGGCCATCGTCGGCCACGTCTGGTGTGTGCGCGGTGCTATGAATGTGGAGGTGTATTGATCCTTCGGTGATTGGAGTCATTTGATTATTTTGGGGTGCAGGGGCAGACGTTCCCTGCTCAGGGGACTGGCTCCCCGAGCATGTCAGGGGTGCCTGTCCCGCTAGTCGATGGGGACAGTTGCTGTTCCCTTTTCTCTTGCCTCGGATAACCAATGACATGCATGGCTGGCATGAAAATGATAGTCGGAGAACGTTGTGGCCCAGATCATCTAGGCGTTCATGCCGAACCCAGGTGTGCCAGGGTGTGATGGGCGCCGCATGACGCTTTCAAACTCATCACGCCCAAGTTTGGTGCTACGCACCTTACTCCCCCTTCCTCCGGCGGTTTGACTCATCAAAAATCCCTGTGATAGCGTATCCTTCTTGCAATTGTAGACAATCTTAAACGGTTGGGATATGGCGCCTCAAAAGGACCTGAAAGCCATCCTTGGGAAATTGAAATATTCGGACGATGCAAAGGTCATTCAACAGATGACCGAGCAGACCAAGCAGGTTCATGCAAGGATGGCGGGTATTAAGCATAAGCTCGTGGTCATGAGCGGGAAGGGCGGTGTCGGCAAAAGCATGACCACTGTCAACCTCGCGCTGGCCTTCGCTCGTCAAGGCGCCAAAGTGGGTTTGCTCGACGTCGACCTGAACGGTCCCTGTGTGCCGCGCATGCTGGGACTTCATGGCCAATCATTGACGATGACGGCAGAAGGAGCCATGCCTCCTGTGGGACCACTCGGGGTAAAGGTCGCTTCGATGGATTTCTTCCTGGCCGATGCCTCCCCCGTCCGCTGGAAAGGGCCGATGGATGTCAGCCCTGTCTGGTTAGGGTTGATGGAAATGAACGTCATCCGAGAGTTTCTAGCCGATGTCGTTTGGGGCGAGCTCGATTATCTGCTGGTCGATCTCCCTCCGGGGGCCGCAGCGGACAAGCCGCCGGTCATTGCCGGGTTTATTCCTGACCTGGCAGGAGCGATTGTCGTGACGACGCCATCAGAAGTGGCATCGGATGTGGTGCAGAAGTCGGTGACCTATGCCCGCGACATAGGTATCAAGGTCATGGGCATTATCGAAAATATGAGCGAGTATCGCTGCCCTGCTTGTGGGGAAGTGAATGAGTTGTTCGAAGGCAATACCGAGGCGATGTGTGAGATGCTGGATGTGCCGCTGCTCGGGCGCATTCCCTTTGACCGGAAACTTGCGCGTACTTTCGACAAGGGGGAACCGTTACTCGACGACACGTATTCGACAATTCAGCGATACCGGGAAATAGCTGGGCGCATCAGAACGTTACTTGACTATAAGAAGGTGCTTGCCGAACAATTGTGACGCGACGCACTGAAGAGGAGAACCATGAAATTCGTATGCCTCAACTGTGAAACCTACATGAACTTCGAGAAGGTGGAAAAGCCTGGGGAGGGCACTCTCGGCGTGTTTTTCGGTTGTCCGTCTTGCAATGCCAAGTTCTCCATGGTGACGAATCCTGGTGAAACCCAAATGGTCAGTTCCCTCGGAGTGAAGCTGGGGGGGCGCACTGTTGAGGCCGAGCCGTTCGAGATGACCCGTGGGACGTTGAAGGATGAAGCCTTGGCCGGCGCCGGTCAGATGGGCGCCTACCTCAACGAAAAGATTCAGGGTGGGCAACCGGTCGCCGCCGCTGCGTCGCCTGCCAACGCGCCTGAAAAAGCGAGCGGTTGCCCGTTCTCCGCCATGGTGGCCGAGATGGGGCTGACGGCCGGCGGCAAGCCCGCGAACGGCGGATCTACTGTGTCTGAATTCGCTTGGTCGCCCGATGCCAAGGAGAAACTCGACCGGCTTCCGGCCTTCGTGAAACCGATGGTGCAGAGCAGCGTGGAGACCTACGCGCGCAAACAGGGAGTCAAGACCATCACACTGCAAGTCATGGATGATTCGAAGAATGATTCGCCGGACGGCATGACATGGTCACGGGAGGCAGAGCAACGACTAGAAAATATTCCGGACTTCATCCGTCCCATGGCGCGAAAAGAGGTGGAACGGCTGGCCAAGGAACGAGGGGTGTCGACGATCACCGCTCAGGTGATGGATGAAGCCAAAGACAAGTTTCTGAAGTTCATGTAGGGAACAGATTCATAGCAGATCATGGAAAGGCCCATCCGGCCGTCTGGATGGGCCTTTCCATTTCTTGTGCTTTTGAATAGGCGGGGGTTGCCGGGATCTTGCGTAATTGACACCTTTCTGAGGCCTGTGCTAGGTCTACATCCATAGGTGAATCCGATTCGTCGTTATCCTTAGCTGGCTGAACAGACAGACTGGCACTGAGGAGGGAGATATGGGCGGGCATAGCCATTGGGCGACCATCAAGCGGCACAAAGGGGCCCAGGACGTCAAGCGCGGAAAGATCTTCACGAGAATTATTCGCGAGGTCACGATCGCGGCCCGCTCAGGCGGCGATCCGGATGGAAATCCACGTCTTCGGCTGGCCATTGCCAAGGCCAAAGAAGCGAATATGCCCGGTGATACGCTGAAGAAGGCCATTCAGCGGGGAACGGGCGAATTGCCCGGCGTCACCTATGAAGAGTTTACACTGGAAGGGTATGGGCCAGGAGGGACCGCGGTTCTCCTGGAAATCACCAGCGACAACCGGAATCGGACGGTCGCGGAAATACGTAGCCTGCTTACTAAGAATCACGGGAACATGGCTGAGGCTGGCGCCGTCGCCTGGCAGTTTCACAAGAAGGGCCTGGTCACAATCGAGAAGGGCAAGGTCGAAGAGGATACGCTCCTCTCTCTGGCGCTCGATGCCGGCGCAGAAGACGTCAAAGTCGGCGCCAAGAGCTTTGATGTCATCACCGGCCCCCACGATTTTGAAGCGGTAAAAAAAGCGCTCGTAGACGCGAAGATCGAAACAACGCTTGCTGAAATTACATATATTCCGCAAAATACCGTTCGCCTGGAAGAAAAGCCTGCTGATCAGATGCTCAAATTGATGGAAATCATGGATGAGCACGATGATGTTCAGAAAGTCCATGCCAATTTTGATATCCCAGACGAAGTGATGGAGAAGGTTGCTATCGCAGCAGGGTGACAGGGACGCCGATCGGGCGTCGCATTCCCACCAGAGTGACGAGACGAGATGATCGCCTTTCTCACGGGGCGGTTGGCATTCAAAGCGCCGACCCACCTCACGCTGGATGTGCAGGGGGTCGGGTACGAAGTGCATGTCCCTCTGAGTACCTATTACGCTCTTCCGAATCTTGACGAAGTCACCGCGCTGAATATCCATACGCATCTTCGGGAAGATGCCATCCAGCTGTTTGGATTTCTCACGCACAGCGAAAAAGAGCTGTTTTTGCTGTTGACGACCGTGTCCGGCATTGGTCCCAAGCTGGCGCTCAGCGCCCTGTCTAGCTTGCCGGTCACGGAACTCGTTCGCGCAGTCCAAGCCGAAGACATCGACAAGCTCTCGACGGTGCCAGGCATCGGGAAAAAGTCCGCAAGCCGTATCGCGCTTGAACTCAAGGACAAGGTAGGCAAGATTCAACCAGCTATGGCGCAGGTCTCTGCATCTGAAGGGCCAGGACTGGACGGTCCTTTTGAAGATGCGTTGTCCGCGTTGGTGAATTTGGGGTATCGACCGCAAGATGCCAAAGAAGCATTGAGGCGAGTCACGAAGGGAGCCACCGGTCCCGTGGTACTGAAGAATCTGATTCGCGAAGGACTCAAGGAGCTTGCAAGGGGGTAACTCTGCGCACAGACAAAACGGGCATGAGCAGTAGGTTTGCGGCCATATAACAAATAATCCTGCGTGCGGCACGATGACAGAACGACTCATGACGAATCGAGAGATGGATGACGAGCGAGGCTTGGAGAATGTCCTGCGTCCTCAAACGCTCGATGACTATATCGGGCAGGAGAAAATGAAGGAGTCGCTTCGAGTATGCATCGAAGCGGCCAAGCGGCGGAGGGAATCCCTCGACCATGCGATCTTCTATGGTCCGCCAGGACTTGGGAAGACCACGATCGCCCATATTATTGCCAGGGAAATGGGGGCGTCCTTGCGTTCAACCTCTGGACTGGTTCTAGCGCATGCCGGCGATTTGGCTGCGATTCTCACCAATCTGCAGGAACATGATGTGCTTTTCATTGATGAGATCCATCGGCTGCCGGCTTCCGTGGAGGAGGCCCTCTATCCAGCGATGGAGGATTACCAGCTGGATTTGGTGATCGGCCAAGGGCCAACGATCAGAACGGTCAAGCTTGACCTGCCACGGTTTACGCTTGTGGGAGCCACGACAAGGGCTGGCGCTCTGACGTCACCCCTCCGGGACCGGTTCGGCCTGGTATATCGGCTGGAATTCTATTCGCCGTCCCAACTGGAGGCTATCGTGACCAGGTCTGCGGAGGTTTTGGGAGTCGGGATCGACCAAGAAGGGGCGGCGGAGATTTCGCACCGGGCGCGTGGAACGCCACGGATCGTCAATCGATTGATTAAACGGCTCAGGGACTATGCGCAAATCAAGGCTGATGGGCATATTACCAAGCGGGTGGCGCAGGAAGGGTTGGCCTGGATAGGAATCGATGAGGCCGGTTTTGACGAGATGGATCGCAAAATCCTTCTCACGATCATCGACAAGTTCAATGGCGGCCCCGTCGGTGTGGAAGCCTTGGCTGCGGCGGTGCAAGAAGACAAGGGCACGCTTGAAGACGTCTATGAACCGTATTTGATTCAGGCCGGCTTCTTGGATCGAACTGGTCGAGGGCGGCAGGTGACGAAGCTGACGTTCGACCATTTCAAGAAACCGCCCACCATGCTGATGTAGTTCGGCTACGATCGTCGAGTCAGACGAAGCTGTCGGCGTCTTGAACGTTCTGTTTCGTCTTCCCTGAAGCCGCTGAAGCTGCCGGGCTCTCCTTGCAAAATATCCGAGAGTTCCTGTAAAATTCACCACTTGTCCAGTTAGGGCTTTCTTGCCCATCAGGTTTTCCAGGATCGAAGTCCGAGGCGTACGCTCCATGCCTAAAGACATGCTCGAATATCGTCAAGCAATCGATCGGATCGACGATGAAATCATCCGTCTGCTGAACGAGCGGTCCAAGAGCGTGATCGAGATCGGAAAAATCAAGAAAGAAAAAGACGCGGATGCCAATCTCCATACCCAAGGACGGGAAACGGCCATTATCGAACGGCTGACGAAGCTCAACGCCGGTCCTTTTCCCAGCGAAGCCATTCGGTCGGTCTATCGTGAAATCATGTCCGCTTCCTTATCTTTGGAAGCACCGCAGAAAGTGGCCTATTTAGGGCCGCGAGCCACGTTTACCCATATGGCCTGCATGCAGAAGTTCGGCGCATCGGTTCAATACGTGCCTGCGCACAGCATCAAAGAAGTATTCAGTGAAGTCGAGCGGGGGCGGGCTAATTTCGGCGTGGTGCCGATCGAAAATACGACGGAAGGGGTGGTGAACCATACGCTCGACATGTTCATCGACTCCAATTCGTTGATCTATGGCGAGGTCCTCCAAGAGGTCTCGCATCATTTGTTGTCGAGGTCCGGCCTGATCGAAGAGGTGAAGAAGGTGTACTCCCATCCGCATGCGATCGCGCAATGCCGGAATTGGCTGGAAACCAATCTTCCGCATGTGCCGGCGGTGGAAGTGGCCAGCACGGCTCGCGCGGCCGAGCTTTGCATCGATGAGCCCTTGTCGGCTGCGATTGCCTCGGAGCTGGCCGGTCAATTGTACGGGTTGAAAGTCATCAAGCCTCGCATTGAAGATAACTTGAACAATGTGACCAGATTTCTGGTGCTGTCCCAGAAACCATCTGAGCGGACAGGGAAAGACAAGACGTCGCTGATGATGTCTATCAAAGATAAGGTCGGCGCGCTGTACGATTTGCTGCGCCCCTTCGCGTCGCATGGCATCAGTATGACAAAGATCGAATCCAGGCCCTCACAACGGAAAGCCTGGGAATACATCTTCTTCGTCGATGTCGAGGGGCATATCACGGAGGAACGCGTCAGTAGGGCGGTTGAAGAAGTGAAGGGACGCTGTCTCTTCATGAAAATTTTAGGCTCGTACCCTGTCTCCAGTTAGTGAGACCCATGGCACTCCACATCCATCCAGATATCCTCTCGCTCAGTCCCTACGTCCCAGGGAAACCGATCGATGAGTTGCAGCGGGAACTCGGACTCACCCGCGTGATCAAGCTGGCCTCCAATGAAAATCCGCTGGGACCTTCACCCAAGGCCGTCGCGGCGCTGGCCGGAGACTATAGCACTCTGCATCGTTATCCGGACGGCGGGGGCTATCGGCTCAGGCAGGCTATTGCTGAGCGGTGGAAAGTCTCGATCGATCACATTCTTCTCGGCAATGGGTCCGATGAGATCCTTGGCCTGTTGGCTCGGACATTCCTGGCTCCCGGCGACGACGCCGTCATGGCCGATCACACGTTCGTCATTTACAAGATGGAGGTGACGGCTGCGCATGGGAAGGCCGTCACGGTTCCACTCGTCAATTGGGCGCATGATCTGGACGCCATGGTTCGAGCGATCACCCCACGGACCAGGCTGCTCTTTATCTGCAATCCCAACAACCCGACAGGGACGATGGTACCGGCCGAAGCGATCAGCCGGCTCATGGCCGCGGTGCCCAAGGATGTCATCGTCGTGTTTGACGAAGCCTACTTCGAATATGTCCGTCATCCGCAATTTCCTGACACGATCACGTATGTGAAGGAGGGGCGGCAGGCCATCGTCCTCAGGACATTTTCCAAGATTTATGGGCTGGCGGGATTGCGGATTGGGTACGGCATCACCACTCCTGAGATCAATGATGTACTCAATCGGGTGCGGCCTCCCTTCAACGCGAATAGTTTGGCCCAGCGGGCTGCGCTGGCCGCTTTGGGCGACGATGAGCATGTGGCCAAGAGCCGAG
>SXGS01217206.1_pt1 | contig 11389 bp, 10 predicted proteins | sample 3174681 | NCBI WGS metagenome assembly SXGS01 (sample SAMN11356861, study PRJNA531348) | freshwater metagenome | isolation source: freshwater sample F1-80 | place: China: Fuxian Lake, Yuxi | collected 2017-12-25 | reverse complement strand
GTGGAGATATCGCTTAGAAGAAGCTGTTCGTGATCACTTCCTGGAAATTGAAATAGGGGAATGTTCGCAATGTCATCTAAAGATTGGTATTGGTTATCGACAGTTACAGAGTAGTTTAATTTGTCTGTGGAGATCGTGCCGATTGGTAAATTGAAATTTGCAAATTTAATTGCACTAGAGATTTCGCGCAAGCCTAAGCCGTAATATTCGGCCTTATCTTTATCAACTTTTACTTCGACAATTTTTCTTTGGCCGCCAAGGATGTTTACCTGGGAGACCCCGCTGATTTTTTCCAATTCATCCTGAAGATCTTCGGCAACTTCTTTTAAGCTGGAAATCGGCTTTTTGCCGCTGATAGAGAAGGTGATTATTGGCAAAGTGTTGGTTTCCGGTTTTATGACAATAGGGTCCTGACTGTCTTCCGGTAGAGAGTTTTTTGCTAAATCTACGCGATCTTTTAATTCATCTATTTTTTTGTCGATATCGATGTTTGCATCAAATTCGATGATGATATTGGAAATTCCACGTCCGGAAATGGAGCTCATTTTTGTGATGTTGCTGAGGCTGGAGATTGATTTTTCCAGCGGTTCAGTGATGAGGTTTTCGGTATCCAACGGGCTTCCTCCTGGAAGAATTGTTGTCACTACGCCGATTGGAATGTTAATTTCCGGCTGGATCTCGCGGGGGATTGTGATTGCGGAAAAAGTTCCAATGATGGCGATTCCGATAATTATGATCCAGGCGAGCGGCCTTCTATCAATAAGATTTGTCATTTTTGAGCGATTTTAACTTTTTCTCCTTCGGATAGCTCGCTGATGCTGGTAATGATTTTTTCATCGCCATTTAGGCCGTTGATGATTTCTGCGTAGTTACCGATGATGCGTCCGGTTTTTACAGTTTTGAATTTGATCTCTGCATTTTCAAGAACGCGAACAAATGGAGTGTCGCTTAATTGAATGCTATTTAGTGGAATGAAAATAGCCTCATTTTTTACCGGCAGAATAATTTTTGCAAAGGTTCCTGGAAGAATTTCTTTATTTTCTTTGAGGGCAATTTTGACGCGAATTTTTTTACTGACGCTGCTTAAAGAAGGGCTGATTTCGATAATTTTCCCTTCAATTGTAGTGTCGCCAACTTCAATTTCGGCGTTTTGATCTAGGTCCAAAAGTTTTTTCTCTTCATATGTGATACTGGTTTCTGCAATCAGTTGGCCGTTTTTTTCGATTTTAATGATTGCCTGTCCCGGTGCAACGAAATTGCCTTCAGTAATGAGGATTTCTGTAATGGTACCTTCGATAGGGGAGGTGATGTGTTGATATTTTTGATTGGTGCGGGCGATTTTTTCACTCATTTCGATCTGGGTTGCCTGTGAAAGGATCTGCAAATTTTGCAATTCGGAGCCGATTTGTGCGGCTTCAATCTGGGAAAAACTGCCGTTTGCCTGAATTTCTGCCGAATTTTGGGCAAATTCCAGTTGATCGATCTGGGACTGCTCAGTTAAGTTGAGCTGATCCAGGGTCATTTCGGCAATTTCTACACGTTTTTCGGCGGCTAAAACTGCCTGCTTTGCCTGGGCGATTTTAGCTTCAGAGTTATCTAAAAGACCACTGAATTCAGTGATTAAAGTTGAAATGAGATTGTCTTTTTCGGCGTACATTTGCTCATTTTCTTGAGATTTTAAAAGATCTTCGAGATATTCCTCGCTTTCTTCAAGGGCATCTTCCGCATCTTCAAGCTCTTCTTCAGTGTTTTCGACCTGAAACTCGATTAGGTCTTCAGCATTTTCAATCTGGCTATCGAAGCTGTTGATGGTGTTTACCGCTATCTGGCGGCCATTTTCGGCCATATCAACATTTACATTTCCAAGCTGATTTGTGAGATTTCTTGATTCTTCAGAGAGCTGGCGGCTGATTTTTGCGGATTCCAGCTGGATTGCGGCAATATCTGTGCTTAAGGAGTTGCCGATGAACGCAAGTTCTGATCCTCTTTTAACGTAATCTCCAACTTCTGCATTGAGTTCGGTAATAATTCCGCTGACCTGTGGTACTATTGCAACAGTGCTTTCGGCTTTGATTTGGCCGCTTTTTGCCAGTTTTATCTTGGGTTTTTCGGTCGTTAAATCGAGAACAGTGACTTCCTGAAGGGGGATTTTTCGGAGAATTTTTTCGGTTTCAGGCTCAGGTTTTTGGAGGAATTCTTTAATATCTTCGCGAGAGTAATCTCCGGCGCCGACTAGGGCAATCAGAATCAGAAAAGTGATAAATTTGCGCATTTCTATTCTTTTAGATGGGATGATTTTAGTACCACTATTGACAAAAGTCAAGATATACAGTATAAATATGTGCTCTAAAAAATTTTATGAATTTAAACGAAAAAAATCTGCTTCTGGAAACGCTTGTAAAAGGGCGTGAAGATGAGATGATCCAGCGCTATATAGTGGATGGTCCGAGCCAGCTTAAGGCGGATTTGGCTTTAAATGAGGATCAGTGGCGCGTGGTTTTTGACAGCTTGGTTTTTGATCATAATATGCTTTATCGCTGTGTGGCCGGAAATGCAGAATTCTTTGTGGATATCTATGTGAAGCACGGCTTTACTCACCTTCGCGAGGTTTTGGACGTTGTTGATGAGAAATATAATACGGTTTTGGCGATGATTTTTGATTTTATTGCTATTTCTCACGACGGACTTTTCAATCACGTTCTTTATCATCGTGAAAGATATATGACTGCTTTTCGCACTCATGGCAGTGATTTTTTGCGAAAAATTCTTGGAATTTGGCACGAGCGCTACAATGAATACTGGATGAGAGTTTTGGATTTTATGCTAAAAACTGTCTGCGATAATCTTTTTAGCCAACAAACTTATGATCATGGGCTGAAGGCCTTTGCGGAGATTTTCAGCCGTGGCAGAGTGCATCGGGCGATATTTCATTCGAAATTGATATAAGGAGTCTTTATTTTACTTTTTGATATAGAGATAATAAGACTAGGCTCTACTATATTTCCAAAAATTTTTGGGCTTTTTCTACGTCATCTTCTTTTATCTGGAGTTCAATTTGGCCGGTTGAGTCCGAAAATAGGGCGTGGGTATTAACCAGTCCTTCATTTTTTAAGAAGCAAGGAATTCCCTCGGACTCTAAATGTCCTTTCAGAATGTGTGCTTCACTGCTAGTGAGAAATGATTTTATAGTTACTAAATTGTTCATAGAAGTTTTTTTATAATTTTATGGTGCGCCCGGAGGGAATCGAACCCCCATTGCTGGTTCCGAAGACCAGAGCTTTATCCATTAAGCTACGAGCGCATTTTGCGAAACCCCGCTTTTTTAGGGCGGGGCTTATATTACTTTATTTTCGTTTCTTGCTCCAGTCGTTCCAGACTACCAAAAGTGGGCCGGCGACGAAGATTGAAGAGTAGGTTCCAATCAGGATACCAAGACATAGTGCCAGTACGAAGTAGAAGATTGCCGGGCTGCCCCAGATTAATACAGCTACAAGTGCGAGTAATGTTAGTAAAGGTGTGTTGATTGAGCGTACTAAAGTTTGGGTCAAAGATTCGTCGGTGATTTGAGCAAGGCTCTTGTCGCGGGATCTTAGAAGGTTTTCACGGATTCTGTCGAAAATAATGATCGTGTCGTTTACGGAGTAACCGAAGACTGTAAGCATAGCGGTGATGAATAGAGCGTCGATTTCGACATTGAAGAAGTAGCCGAGGACTGCAAAGATTCCGGTTACGATTAAGATATCGTGAACGAGTGCGACGATCGCGGTCACACCGAATCTCCATGGGCTAACTTCTTTTGGAATGCGGCGGAAGGCGAATGCAATATAAATAATCATCATAATTACTGCGAAGATGATTGCAACAATCGCTTTATTTAGAAGGCTTTTTCCGATTACCGGGCCGATGCTTGTGAAGCGAAGTTCAGAGAATTTTGGCAGTTTATCCTTCATCAAAGTGAGAATTTTTTCGTGATCTTCGTTGTTTAGATATTTCGTTTTGATGATGAAACCGTTTTCGCCGGATTCAACGATGTGTGCTCTTGCGAGGTCGATTTCGCTTTCCTGTTCAACACTTTGAAGCTGATCTTCCTTAATATTTGTTGCGGCAGGAACAGATTCAGTTGTAGCTGTTTCTGTTTCTGTCTGCGGTTCTGAGGCAGGCTCTTCTACTTTCACGCTTTCTGGATTTTCTTTTAAAGTTTTTTCAATATCTGTCAGGGTAGAAGCTAGTTGTTCTTTTGTAACCGGTGAGTCGAATTTGAATTCAAGAAGTGTTCCGCCTTTGAAATCGATGCCTAGATTTAAGCCGAAAGCCAAAATTAGAATCAAAGAAAGTGCACTTAGTCCTGAAGCAATTGTCAGATAAAGCTTTGATTTGCTGGTGAAACGGATGGTTTTTAATTCTTTTTTGTCTTTTGGCAGGCCGAAGGCGTAGTGGTTTTGTGCAATCTTTGTGCCGACGAATCCACGCATTAGGGTGCGGGTAACGATGATTGCGGTGAACATTGAAACCAGAATACCGGCTGCAAGGTTGAAGGCGAATCCTTTAATGATTGAGCTGCCGAAGAAGAAGAGGATTGCACAAGTGATCAAAGTTGAGAAGTTTGAATCGCGGATGGCGTCCCAGGCACGGCTGAAACCGTTTTCTAGAGCGGTCGAGAAGTTTTTACCTTCTTTGATTTCTTCTTTAAATCTTTCGAAGATCAAAACGTTCGTATCTACGGCAACACCCATCGACATGATGATACCGGCGATGCCCGCAAGTGTTAGAACAACACCGGAATTTAAGAGGAAAGTTAGGAAGAAGAAGGCGAAACAACAAAGGATGAAAGTGATGAATTTTTCACTGCCGGAATCTTTGTTGTTGAGAGTTTTGCTTACAATGAAGATGAAGACAGCCAATGATATTAATAGTGCCAATGGCAGACTTAGTTGTGCCTTGATTAGGAAAATTAAAATTGCTGCGTAGGTGGCAAGTGCGAAGTTCGCAACTAAACCGGAGATTCTATAGAAAACTCCCATGAAAATTACCAAGAGAACGAAGCCCATAACTCCGGCAAGAAGGCTTAAATCAAGTGCTTCCTGGCCAAGTGTCGCACCGATTGTGTATTCACCTGTTAGGATAATTGGTGCAGGGATTGCTCCTGTATTAAGGTCGCGTGCTAGAGATTTTGCTTCTTCAGTTGTGAATTGTCCGCTGATCTGAGCGGTTCCACCGGCGATTTTTTCGTTAACGTTTGGTGCGGAAATTAGTTCACCACCAACGAAAATTGCAATTCTTTTTCCAACATTTTTTTCTGTTAGTTGTTCAAATAATTTTGCTCCTTCGTCATCGAATTGAATTTGGACAAATGGCTGATAGAATTGATCAAGCTGAACATCCGCATGGACGAAATTTTTTCCGGTCAGGCCAGTTTCTTTCCATGGATCCTGTAAAGTGGAGTAGGAGATTGATTCATATTTGTATTTTTTCTCTTTAGAGTCAGTCACTACATTGTCAGCCTTGATAACGTGGAAGCCGAATTCTGTTGGTACGGGTTCGCTAATGTCGCCGTTTTTCGCGAGTTTTAGAGCAGCCTGTTCGAAGTCATAAACATAATCTCCCGCACCTGTAACTGATTTGTCGAGTTTTCCGCCCTTGTCTTTATTGCTTACATCATCAGAAAATTCTTTTGCTAATGTCGCGAATTCTTCACCTTTGGCAAGTTTCGTTTTGATTTCTTTTGCGAGTTTTTCTGCTTCATCTTTTGTTCTAGTCACGGTTTCCTCTGCTCTTTCCGCTCCTTTGTATGAAACTAAAATGTGGCTTACAGAAACTTCTTTTTCGTTTTTTGTCTCTTCTTTTACGTCTACTAATTTGAGGATGGCGAGGCCAGTTGCTTCAATTGCCTGACCGGTTTCATCAATAGTGAAAGTACCGCCGGCTTCTACAAGTTTATTTGTGTGTTCTCCTTTTTTAAGTCCTAAAAGCGCTTCTCTGATGCTTTCCGGAATTTCGCTTTCGAAAACATAGTCAGATTTTGTGTAAGTAACTTTTCCTGGATAAGCCTGTTCTTCTTCCTGGCCTATTACGTTGTAGTCTGCACCTTTATTAATTTTATCTAATGCTTCTTGTGCTAGAGCCGTTACTTTTTCTTTTTCAGCCGGATCCGGTTCGCCTTTTTCCTCTTTAAATTCCAACTGAATTGTTTTTCCAACAGTGGCTTTTGCTTTTTCCAAAGCGACAAGTTTTTTCTCTTCAGCTGTTAAATCTTTTACTTCTTTTTTCTCACCAAGATAAGTGTCAGCATCTTCCTGGCTTACTTCTGCAGTTTCGGCAATTTCCACGACGATATGTTTTTCACCGGCTAGATCTGCTACATAAATATTTGGCTCGGCAACACCCAGGCTGTTTACACGTTTTTCAATAACTTCTTTTACACCTTCAATAATCGATTCCTGATCGGCTTCCGGTACTTTCCTTAGATCAATTTTGTAATCGAGCTGTGATCCTCCCTGAAGATCCAGTCCAAGATTGATTTTTGAGGTCCATGAATCCGGGATGAATGGAAGGATTGTCTTTTGTGTTTGCGCTGGTAAGTCAAAAAAACCAAGGATTAGAGTAATTACGATGATGCTAACTATCTTCCAAGATAAGAATTTTTTCATGTTATTAGATGTTATTGATGAGAATTATGTAATTGGGAATCTAAGTCTGGATTATTGCCTTTGCCGTCGCGTCCGTAATCATCATGTAGTTTTACGACGTCGTCGAGATCAGGGGTAGATACTTCAAATACCTCACTGTCCTCTAAAGCCTCCAAGCGGTGGATAGTATAGGGATGAACCTCGATTTTGTCACCAGCATTTAAAATTTTCTCTTTTAGGTCGTTTTGGTCTGTACCAAAGGTTAATTTGACCTTTCCTTTATAGATGAACTGGGTCTCACGTTTTTTTTCGTGATATTGTAGGCTGTAACGGTGGCCTTTTTTGATTTCAAGCACTTTTCCGGCGTAGTTTTCGGTATGTGCAAACCAAATTTCGCGGCCCCACGGTTTTGGTTTTATTTCGACTTTGTTTTCCTCCATATTTTGCGGATTATTTTGCGGTAATATAGTGGAAAACTTGGATTTTGGCTAGGTGAGTTTGAGGTTGAAGATGGTTTAGTTGAAATTGGTAAAATAGTAAAAATTTTTTACTATTTTACGTTTTTTGGTTTATATGTGCTCGTTTTAAATTCCTCGCAAATCTTTCACTTTTTTGCTCTGATCTTTCTGGCAAACCAAAAGTCCCTCTTTTGTATCGACGATAATCGTATCTTTCATGCCGATTGCGGCGATTTTTGTGCCGTTTTCCGCATAAATAAGACATCCTTCACAATCGATGGATTTTACGTCGCCGCGCTCGATGTTTTCGGTCGATTTGGAAGATAGTTCGCTCCAGATTGCCTCCCAGTTTCCGACATCGGACCATCTGAGATCGGCCTTAATGATTTTTACCATTGAAGGGTCGACTTTTTCCATGATGGCGTAGTCAACAGAGATTTTTTCGAGGGTCGGGTAGATTTCGTTTAAAATTTTTGCGCCGTTTTCACTATCGTAACTTTCTTGGATTTGCATTAGTTTTTCGTAGGTTTCGGGTTTTAATTTTGCGAATTGTTCGAGCAAGTTAGCGGCTTTCCAGACGTAAATTCCGGTGTTCCAGAGATATTCGCTGGAAGAGACAAATTTGCGGGCTGTTTCGAGATCCGGTTTTTCGACGAATTCTACAAGGTCGAATATTTCGCCATTTGGTGCCACTTTTACGTAGCCATAATTAGTGTTTGGTTCAGTCGCCTCGACTTCCACAATGTTTAAAGTGTTTTGTTCCAGTGCGATTTTTTCGGCGAGTTTTAGTTTTGTGGCGAATTCCTGATGATTTTTTATTAAATGATCGGCGTAAATTACGGCCATCACTTCACCTGGATGACGGAGTTCAATGATTGCGGTAGCGAGGCCGATGCAGGATGCGGTGTCCCGAAGAGCTGGTTCAATGATGATATTTGCCGCGGGAATTTGCGGGCAAAGATCTTTTACCAAACCGATGTGATCTTTGTTGATGGCAATATAGATGTCTGAAGGTTCGAGAAAATTTAAACGTTCGACGGTTTCCTCCAGCATCGTTTTGTCGGAGATTAATTTTTGGAACTGTTTCGGTTTTTCGGCTGTAGAGAGCGGCCAAAGTCGGGTGCCGCCGCCGCCGGCAAGGATTACTGCTTTCATCTTTTCGGTTAAAATACCAAGTGATATTAGCAGAAATCGGCTTTCATTGAAATTATTTTCTGATTATATTATGCGCATGATCAAACTAGTTTTACTTCGCCACGGGGAGAGTACTTGGAATATGGAAAATCGTTTTACCGGTTGGACAGATGTGGATTTGACGGAAAAAGGTATTGCGGAGGCGAAAGAGGCTGGCCGTCTTTTAAAAGAGGATGGTTATCATTTTGATATTGTTTTTAGTTCGGTTTTGAAAAGAGCGAATCGGACGATGGATATTGTACTTGAAGAGGTGGGCGAAAAGCCGGAAATTTTTCGGGACTGGCATTTGAATGAGCGCCATTATGGTGCACTTCAGGGCTTAAATAAGGCGGAAACGGCGGAGAAATTTGGCGAGGCGCAGGTGCATATTTGGCGCAGAAGTTATGATACGAGGCCGCCGGCACTGACAAAAGATGATCCGCGTTATCCGGGAAATGATCCTTTATATAAGGATTTGTCTGAAGAGGAGCTGCCTTTGACAGAGTGTCTGAAGGATACGGTTGAAAGGTTTGTTCCTTATTATGAAAAAGAAATTGTTCCGCAACTTATGGCGGGAAAAAATATTTTGATTGTTGCGCATGGCAATAGTCTGCGGGCATTGATCAAATATCTCGATGAAATTTCTGATGAAGAGATTGTTGATTTAAATATTCCAACAGGAGTTCCTTTGATTTATGAATTGGATGAAAATCTAAAGCCGATTCGTCACTATTATTTAAAATAGTGAGAGATTTGTGTAGTATTCCAAAATCGGTGTGCCGTAAAATAGAGCAATCAAAACTCCGATAACAAGGAATGGTCCAAATGGAATTGCGGTTTTTCGGGTCGCTTTTTTGCTGATTAACAAGAGAATACTGACAACTGAACCGATAAAATAGGCGAGGATTAAAGCGAGGATTCCGTGTTCAAGACCAAGCAGAAAGCCCATCAGCAAGCCAAGACGGATGTCGCCGCCGCCGATCCAGGTTCCGCGGGAAACGATGAATTGGAGAAGGAAAAAGAGGGCGATTGCGCCGCCGGCAATGAGAACATTTGTTACCGGTAAGCCAATAATTAGTGGTGATCCGACCAGGGCGATGGCCGCTGCAGGAATAGAGAAGCGGTCAGGAATTTCTTTGTACATCAGGTCGTAAAAGAAAATCAGAATTAGAAAAACAATTTCTACGAGATAGAAAAAGAAGACGGAGAAGATTTGCCAGTCGATAGTTAAGAGAAAATTTTGAGTGATTTCGATGAAGTTGTAATTGAGAAAAAGAGCGAGGAAGGAGAGGCCGGTGACGAGTTCCAGAGCCATGTAGTGAAGTGAGATTTTTTTTCCGCAGTAGCCACATTTTCCGCCCAGGAAGAGCCAGCTAAAAAGGGGAATAAGATAATTCCATTTGAGTTTTTTCTTGCAGTGCGGGCAGATGGAGCGGCTGAAGACGATGCTTTTTTCGCTGTTGTGGGTGCGATAAATAACCACACTGAGAAAACTGCCGATGACGGCACCGAGAGTGAAAACAAGAATTGAAATGAGGAGAAGCATATTTTTGAGGTTAAGGGGCGGAAGGAGCTGAGATATTTACTTGAAGACTCTGTAAATTATTAAAGCGGATTGCGGCGAGGTTGGCTACAGAACTTGTGCCGCCAAGATCGTAAGCTTTGCGATAATATTCCTGGGCGAGAGCATTTTGGGTTTGTTTTTCGTAGAGCCAGCCGTAGTTTAAATAAGCGGCGGCGAGATTTGGATTTAGTTGAAGTGCTTTGTTTAGATATCCTTCGGCGTCTTCGTAGTTTTGGTTTGCAGTCAGGGCCCAGCCGGCAAGATTGAAACTCATGGCATTTTCAGGAAAAAGTGTGAGAGCGATTTGGGCATTTGCCAAAGCTTTTTTAGGATTGTTTAATTTTTCGATGTAGATCCAGACGGTGCGCGTGAAGATTTCGATATTGCTCTGATTTACCGCTAATACTTCCTCGTATTTCATTGCGGCGTCCTGGTAATTTTCCTGGAGCATGTAGAGATCGCCGAGTTTTAGTTTTATCTCATCTTTATTTGGATATCCGGCTTTGTCGGCGGCTTTTAGATAGTAGATTGCTTTGTCATAATTATTGTTTCCGAAGTAGGCGAGACCGAGGAAGAAAAGGGTTTCCGGCTTTTCCGGGTCAAGAGTTTTTGCCTGGAGAAAGGAGTCGATTGCATCCGGAGTTTTGTTGGTATTGAGGTAAGCGTAGCCGAGAACGATCCAGGCGTCGCGGTAATTATTTTTTTGATTTAAGACGTCAAAGAGTAGGGGAATGGCGCTTTCAAACTGGCCGCTTTCAGTGAAAGCTTTTGCGAGGAGCGTCTGGAGATGGAGTAGGCTGCCTTCAGCAAAAGAAGAAAAATTTTCGTAAGCGGCGAGAAAATTTTTGCTGTTTTTGCGAATTTCATTTGGAATCTGGCCCTGCGCGCTGTTTATTTCCTGGAAGATTTTTTTTGCGCCATCGAAATCTTTATATAAAACCAGAATTAATCCGCTGTAATATTTTACCTCGAAATTGGTTTTATCTAGTTGCCAGACCAGATTTTTTGCCTCCTGGATGTTTCGTTGATTGAGATAGGACTGAGCGATTCCCAGTTTTATTTCCAGGGAATTGGGTTCAAAGGTAAGAGCTTTTTTGTATGTAGTCTCAGCGTTTTTTGGCTCGTTATTGAGAAGATAGGCCTTTGCTAATTTTGCTAAAGGTTTTGCGGATTTTGGATTTAGGGCGACTGCTTTTTGATAGTTTTCAATTGCACTTTTAAGATTTCCATTTAAGAGATCATTGTCGCCTTTGGTTATGTATTCGCTGTAGGTTCCAGAGATTGTTTCTGGAATTTTTTCTTCTTCGGTGATGGTGGTTTCATTTGTTTGAAGCGGCTTTTCGCCGGCGTTTTCCGGTTTGAAAAGTTTGATACCAATGATGACAACTCCTGTAAGGATGATGACCCAGAATATTGCTAAGACTTTATTGTTCATATTGAGTTTGTAGTGGTAGGCAGTTTGCGAGGCAGATCGCGGCGGCAATGGCGTCGGCGGCATCGTCGGGACGCGGTGTATGGTTTAAATTTAATATCATTTTAACCATTTGTTGAACCATTTTTTTGTCGGC
>SXGS01146086.1_pt1 | contig 11389 bp, 8 predicted proteins | sample 3174681 | NCBI WGS metagenome assembly SXGS01 (sample SAMN11356861, study PRJNA531348) | freshwater metagenome | isolation source: freshwater sample F1-80 | place: China: Fuxian Lake, Yuxi | collected 2017-12-25 | reverse complement strand
TCGCGCAAGTACCTGCTGAGCTCACTGGACCGCTCACTCGAGCGCATGGGGCTCGACAGCGTCGACATCTTCTACAGCCACCGCCCCGACAAGGACACACCCGTCGAGGAGACCGCGGGCGCGCTGGTCAGTGCCGTCGAGCAGGGCAAGGCGCGCTACGTGGGCATCAGCTCGTACTCGGCGGCGCGCACCCGCCAGATGGCGGCACTGCTGTCCGATGCGGGAGTGCCACTGCTGATCCACCAGCCGAGTTACTCGATGCTCAATCGCTGGATCGAGTCCGATCTACTGCCGGCCGTCGACGAGCTGGGAGTCGGCGTGATCGCGTTCTCCCCTCTCGCGCAGGGCATGCTGACCGACAAGTACCTCGGCGGAATCCCCGACGAGTCGCGCGCGGCACAGGGGAAGTCGTTCGATCCCGAGTGGCTGACCGAGGACATGCGCGGGCATCTGAACGCGCTGAACGACATCGCCGCGGCGCGGGGGCAGTCGCTCGCCCAGATGTCGTTGGCGTGGGCGCTGCGCGACCCGCGGGTCACGACGGTGCTGATCGGCGCCTCGTCCGTCGAGCAGCTCGACGACAACGTGGGTGCACTCGCGCAACTCCGATTCGACGACGACGAACTGAGCCGCATCGACGAGCACGCAACCGAGGCCGGGATCAACCTGTGGGAGGCACCCTCCCGTATCTGAGGGCGGCATACGATCGAGACGTGCATGCCATCACGCTGACCGAGTACGGCGACCCGGAGGTCATGGTCTGGACCGAGGTACCCGATCCGGTGCCCGGCCCGGGCGAGGTCCTGATCTCGGTGTCCGCATCCGCCGTCAACCGCGCCGATCTGCAGCAACGGCAGGGCAACTATCCGCCGCCCGCCGGCGCCTCCGACGTGCTCGGGCTCGAATGTTCGGGTGTGATCGCGGAGGTCGGCGACGACGTCACCGCATTGAAGGTCGGCGATCGGGTCTGCGCGCTGCTCGCGGGTGGCGGCTACGCCGAGCAGGTGGTGGTGCCGGCCGGACAGGTGCTGCCCGTTCCCGACGGGCTCGACCTGCACGTGGCCGCATCGCTGCCCGAGGTCGCGTGCACGGTGTGGTCCAACGTCGTCATGTACGCCGGCTTGTCCGCCGGGGACACGTTGTTGATCCACGGCGGTGGCAGCGGCATCGGCACGCACGCCATCCAGGTGGCGAAGGCCCTCGGCGCGCGCGTCGCGGTGACCGCCGGCTCGGCGGAGAAGCTCGAGATCTGCCGGTCGTTCGGCGCGGACATCCTCATCGACTACAAGACCTCGGACTTCACCGAGGAGTTACGGTCCGCGACGGACGGGCACGGAGCCGACGTCATTCTCGACAACATGGGCGCGAAGTACCTCTCTCCCAACATCTCTGCGCTCGCGATGGACGGCCGCCTGGTCACGATCGGCATGCAGGGCGGCCGGGTGGCCGAGTTCGACTTCGGCGCGCTGATGGCCAAGCGCGGCAGTGTGCACTGCGCCGGGTTGCGGGCGCGCCCCCTCACCGGCCCGGGCGGCAAGGCCGACATCGTGCGCCAGGTCCGCGAGCACGTGTGGCCGATGATCGCCGACGGTGCGGTCGTGCCCGTCGTGCACGCGGAGGTGCCGGTGTCGGACGCACCGCAGGCTCATCGCATGCTGGACGACCACGCCACGGTGGGCAAGGTGATCCTGCGCGTCCGCTGACGGGCGCGGATCAGGTCAGCGTCTCGAGAACCGTGACGAGCTGGTCGATCTCGTGCCGCGTCGTGTACGGGGCCAGCCCCACCGTGATCGCGCCACCGGCATCGGCGACACCCAGCGACTCGAGCAGGCGGCTGCCGCCGTGCAGGCCACCGACCACGTCGATCCTGTTGTCCGCCAATCGCGCCGCCACCTTGTCGGAGTCGACGCCGTCCACGCTGATGCTCAGGCACGGGATGCGGCTGGACGCCTGACCGATGGCCATGACGTGCGGCAGTGCCGCCACGCGCTCCTGCAGGTACGCGAAGAGCCGATCCTGGTAGTCCTGCAGCGAGCCGATGGACATCTCGAGGCGCTGTCGACGCGTCCCGCTCGCGTTCTCGTCGAGGGCGGCGAGACAGTCGACGGACGCGGTCATGCCCGCGAGCAGTGAGTAGTGCAGACCGGCGACCTCGAGCCGCGCCGGACCCTTCGCATCGGTGTCGAGCGCCTGCGACGGCAACCGGTCGAGCAGCTCGGGGTCCCGGAACACCAGCGCTCCGACGCGAGGCCCACCCCAGGCCGCGGCGTTGACGGCGACGACGTCCGCCCGGAGTTCCTCGATGTCGAGCACCGCGTAGGGGGCCGCACCCACCGCGTCGACGACCAGCAGCCCACCGGCGTCGTGCACGAGGTCGGCGGCGACACGGACGTCGGGGGCCGACCCCACCACCGTCGACGTCGCGGTCAGCGCGACGAGCCTAGTGTTCGCCGCGATGAGTTCCCCGAACTGCCAACTGGGGAGCTCGCACGTCTCGATGTCCACTTCGGCCCACTGCACCTGGGCGCCGTACCGATTGGCGATGCGCAGCCACGGTGCCACGTTCGCCTCGTCGTCCAGCCGGGACAGGACGATGCCTGTACCGAGGCCGAGACGCGTGCTGAGGGCTTCCGCGAGAGCGGTCAGGAGGATGCCGTGGTCCGGACCGAGGACCACGCCCTCGGGGGTTCCACCGACCAGATCTGCGACGGCCTGCCGAGCGTCGTCGGCGACCTTCGCGCTGCGCTGCGCGTAGGGGTGCCGACCGATGTGCGTCGATGCGGTCCCTCGGAAGGTGGTGGACACGGCCGTGGCCACCCGGTCGGGGATCTGCATGCCCAGCTGCGGATCGAGATGGATCCAGCCGTCGCCGAGCGAGGGAAACAGCCCTCGTACGCGGGCGACGTCGTAGGTCATGCCGCACACTCTAGGCGCCGACGGCGACAGGGCGGGCACGCACGGGCACGCCCCGGACCCCACCCTGGTGAGCGACCCGGGTCAAGATGGAGACATGACGTCTTCACACGAGCAGAACTCGGACGGCGGCCGCGCGGACGACAGCGCCGACCACGTCGTCGTCATCGGTCCGGACGGGCAGCCGATCGCGCTCAGTCCCCGCGAGGCGGCGGCCGCCGCGGCCCGCGCGAACGTCACCGGGGCCGGCGACTCGTCGGACGGCGACGACCAGGAATCGCTGGCGGACATGGTCGAGCAACCCGCCAAGGTCATGCGCATCGGCACCATGATCAAGCAGCTCCTCGAGGAGGTGCGCGCGGCACCGCTGGACGACGCCAGCCGCACCCGCCTCAAGGAGATCCACACCTCCTCCATCCGTGAGCTCGAGCAGGGACTCGCGCCGGAGTTGCGCGACGAGCTCCAGCGCCTGGCGTTGCCCTTCGGCGAGGACGCGGTGCCGTCCGACGCCGAGCTCCGCATCGCCCAGGCACAGCTGGTGGGCTGGCTGGAGGGACTGTTCCACGGCATCCAGACGGCACTCTTCGCTCAGCAGATGGCGGCGCGCGCCCAGCTCGAGCAGATGCGCCAGGGTGCACTTCCGCCCGGTGTGTCCATCGGCGGCGGCGGTCAGGGCCAGCACGGGCAGGGCACCGGCCAGTACCTCTGACGGTTCTCGTCTGTAGGGTCGTCGGTCGTGGCAGCACCAGCGATCGACTCGAACACCGGGGACTCGAACTCCGGGGATGCACCCGCGTCCGATTCGCAGACGTTCCGCCGGGCCGTCCGCGATCTCCGGCAGGGCTACGCCCAGCGTGAGCTGTGGCTGAGCCTCGGGTGGCAGGACATCAAGCAGCGGTACCGGCGTTCCGTCATCGGCCCGTTCTGGATCACCATCGCCACGGGTGTGCAGGCCGTCGCGATGGGTCTGCTGTACTCGGTCCTCCTCGACATCGACCTGAAGTCGTTCCTGCCCCACGTCACCGTCGGGCTCATCATCTGGAACCTCATCAGCGCGTCGATCCTCGAGGGCGCCGACGTCTTCGTGGCCAACGAGGGCCTGATCAAGCAACTGCCGTCGGCACTGAGCGTGCACATCTATCGGCTCGTGTGGCGCCAGGTGCTGCTCCTCGGCCACAACATGCTGATCTACCTGATCATGCTCGCGGTGTTCCGTCCCGAGCTGCACTGGACCATCGTCATGGCGATCCCGGCGTTCGGTCTGATCGTCGTCAACATGGTGTGGGTGTCACTGCTCTTCGGCATCATCGCCACCCGCTATCGCGACCTGGCCCCGATCCTCGGCAGCCTCGTCACGCTGCTGTTCTTCATGACGCCGATCGTGTGGACCACGGCGAATCTGCAGAAGATGGGCGGGGCCGCGGCGGACCGCGCGCGCCTGGTGGAGATCAATCCGCTGTTCCACTACCTCGACATCCTGCGCGCGCCCCTGATCGGCGAGGACCAGCAGGCGTACCACTGGTACATCGTGCTGGCGTTCACCGTGGTCGGCCTGGCCGTCACCATGGTGGCGATGCGTACGTTCCGGGCCCGCGTGCCCTACTGGGTCTGATCGGACGAGACACACATGACAGTCAGCATCGAGACCCACGGCGCGTGCGTCGACTTCCCCATCTTCGACGCCAAGACCCGGTCGCTGAAGAAGGCGTTCCTCGGCAAGGCCGGCGGCACCATCGGACGCAACAGCAGTGACGTCGTCGTCGTGGAGGCGCTGCGCGACATCACGCTCTCACTGAAGGAGGGCGACCGCGTCGGACTGGTCGGCCACAACGGTGCGGGCAAGTCGACGCTCCTACGCCTGCTGGCGGGCATCTACGAACCCACCCGAGGCAGTGCCGTCGTGCGGGGTCGCGTCGCGCCGGTCTTCGACCTGGGCGTCGGCATGGACCCGGAGATCTCCGGCTACGAGAACATCATCATCCGCGGCCTGTTCCTCGGCCAGACACGCAAGCAGATGATGTCGAAGATCGACGAGATCGCCGACTTCACCGAGCTCGGCGAGTACCTCGACATGCCGCTGCGCACCTACTCGACGGGCATGCGCGTGCGCATCGCCATGGGCGTCGTCACGAGCATCGACCCCGAGATCCTGCTGCTCGACGAGGGCATCGGCGCGGTCGACGCCGAGTTCATGAAGAAGGCGCGCACTCGTCTGCAGAAGCTCGTGCAGCGCTCGGGCATCCTCGTCTTCGCCTCGCACTCCAACGAGTTCCTCGCCCAGCTCTGCGATTCGGCGATGTGGATCGATCACGGCCACGTGCGGCAGCAGGGCGGTATCGAGGAGGTCGTGCGGTCGTACGAGGGCGACGACGCGGGAGACCACGTCGCGCACGTCATTCGTGAGCTGGAGGCCGCGGATCGTGGCCAGGCCGATCACGATCCGCATGCCTGAGTTCATCGTCGGCGTGGTGGTCACCCACCGGCGCCGCGAGCTACTGGCCCAGTCCCTCGCCGTCCTGACGTCGCAGACCCGTCCGCTCGACCATCTGATCGTGGTGGACAACGCGAACGAGACCGCGGTCCGCGAGCTCGTCGAGAGCGCGGCCGTGCCGACCACCTACCTCGGGAGCAAGCACAACCTCGGTGGGGCCGGCGGCTTCGCGCTGGGGATGCTGCACGCGCTGTCCCTCGGTGCCGAGCGGGTGTGGCTAGCCGACGACGACGGCAGGCCGGAGGGGCCGGACGTCCTCGCCACGCTCCTCGACTGCGCGGTGCGCCACGGCCTCGACGAGGTCTCCCCCGTCGTGTGCGACATCGACGATCCCGATCACCTCGCGTTCCCGCTGCGACGCGGCACCGCGTGGCGACGGTGGCGGTCCGAACTCGGTGACGAGGAGTTGTTGCCGTCCTACGCGTCGTTGTTCAACGGTGCGCTGTTCTCGGCCGCTGCGATCGACGCCGTCGGTGTCCCCGACCTCCGGCTCTTCGTCCGCGGCGACGAGGTCGAGATCCACCGTCGCCTCACACGCTCGGGGCTGGCTTTCGGCACGTGCCTGCAGACCGCGTACCTGCATCCGAACGGCGCCGACGAGTTCAAGCCGATCCTCGGCGGCCGGATGCACACGCAGTATCCGGACGACGCCACCAAGCGCTACTTCACCTACCGCAACCGCGGATACCTGATGGCTCAACCCGGCATGCGCAAGCTTCTCCCGCAGGAATGGGTGCGCTTCGGGTGGTACTTCGTGGTCACACGACGGGACCTCCGCGGCCTGCGCGAGTGGTTGCGTCTGCGCAAGCTCGGCCGGGATGAGTACTTCCGCAAACCCTGAACTACGGTATGTCCCCATGATGAGTGGACGGTGCGGGTGATGCGGTGGAGCCGACGCGTCAGAGCCTCGGCGCGGGGCAAGGTCGTGCAGGCAGTCCAGGACGCCGTGGCACCCGAGGCCGACCGTCGTCACAGTGAGTTGATAGACCTGATCACGGGTCAGGCGAAGACGATCGCCGACCTCCAGGAATCCATCACCACGCTGGAGTTCCGGATGCGCCGCGACATCCCGTTCGCCTCGGACCTCGAGGCCACCGCCTCGAGTGCCGACTTCGCCGAGACACATCTCCCGATGACGCCGTCCTTCACCCACCCCGACCTCACGCTCCGACACGCGCTCAGAGCCGTCTCCATCGACGGCATGGCACTCGAGTTCGGGGTCGCCACCGGGACCACCCTCGGCACCATCGTCGACGAGTGGCGCCGCGCCGCCAACGTCGGAGTCATCGCCGGCTTCGACACCTTCGAGGGCCTGCCGGAGGACTGGCGCACCGGCTTCGAGGCCGGGACCTTCGCTCAGGACGCTCTACCGGACGTTCCGGGAGCGCACCTGGTGAAGGGCATGTTCCAGCAGACCCTCGGGCCGTTCCTGTCGAAGAACCGCGGCCCGGTCGCGTTCCTGCACCTCGACGCCGACCTGTACTCGTCGACCGACTTCGTCCTGCGTCGTCTCGAGTCACGGCTGGTGCCGGGCACCGTCATCGTGTTCGACGAGTTCTTCAACTTCCCCGGCTGGGCCCTGCACGAGTACAAGGCGTGGACCGAGTTCGTCCACCGCACCGGGGTGACGTTCGAGTACCTCGCCTACACGTCCAACAACGAGCAGGTGGCGGTCCGGCTCACCTGACCGATTCGGCTGCGGGATCGTCGATGTCGTACAGGCGGGCCCAGTTCTCGCGACTCGTCAGGGCCGGCAGGGCAGCGCGGAACTGCCGCTGGACCTCCGGTCCCTCGGTGCGGAAGCGCCGCATGACGTCCTTGAGACGCGCGGCGACGACCTTGGCCTCGGCCACGTCGCGTCGGCGCACTCGTACTCCGGACTGGGACGCGTCCGCCACCACGGCACGGTCGAAGAGCGACACGTGCCACCAATGCGCCTCCGCCGCAGGGATGTAGGCGAACTCGCCTCGCACTCGCCCTCGGAACTGATCACGCACTCTCTTGAGGAGAACGAGATCGAGCATCTTCTTGTTCGGGGTGAAACCCGCCGGACGCGTGACCAACTCGGAGGACACGATGCCGGGAACAGCACTGGCCGGATGCTTCACCGTCTCCGGGTGCGCGCTTCGCATGGCTCGCACCGAGGCGAGCACGGACTGTCCACCGTCCTCGAGGATCGAGGGACCGACCAGGAAGTCCTCGATCGCCTGCAGTGTGGTCAGCGCGAGGCCGTATTGCATCGACACCGCGAACTGCGAGATCTCGCGTGTCAACTGCTTACTGAGGGACTTGACGTCGAAGTCGCTGTGCAGTGCAGCGGCGATCAACGAGTTCCGGGCACTGAAGTACTTGGCCCAGTCGTCGCGATCCTTCCAGTGGAAATCGGCGTGCCACACACCCGCGTTGGGAAGTGTCGCCGTCGCGAACCCGTGCGCCCGCGCCCGGATGCCGAACTCGATGTCATCCCACTGGAAGAACATGGGTAGCGGCAACCCGATCTCCGAGATGACCTCGGCGGGGATCAGACACGACCACCACGCGTTGTATCCGGCATCGACACGCTTGTTCTGGCGCTTCTCGGTCAGATCGGCGTCGTGCAGCGAATGAGCCGACCAGCGGCCGGCTTTCAGCTTGGGCAGGTCCGCTTCCTCGCCACTGACGTGCAGATTGAGAGGATTCATGAGGTAGAGCATCTGCGCGCCGACGAGCGTGGGAGTCACCGTGACGTTGGCGAACGCGTTCATTCGGAGAATGCTCTCCGGCTCACACAGGATGTCGTCGTCCATCAGAATGACGTTGGCGTGCTCGTTGATGGCGGTGATCTCGAACATCCCCCGCGTGAAACCGCCCGCGCCACCGAGATTCGGCTGCTGGATGTAGACCAGCTTGTCTCCGAGGATCGCGCGGACCTCCGCGAAGAGCGGCCGGTCGGCGACGACGTCCGTGCCCTGGTCGACGACGAAGACCGCATCGAGGCCCGCGACCAGCTGCTCGTCGGCCGCCAGCGCGGCGAGCGTCTCGGCGCAGTCGTCGGCCCGGTTGAAGGTGCAGATGGCTACGGCGGCGGGGCGCACGACGGCCGGTGCGGCCACCGTCCACTCGACGGCCGACACTCGCACCCTGTCCTCGACCGCCGCGATCTCGATCCACAGGTAGCCACCGTCGAGGAAGCTGTTCACCGGGGAGGACAGAGTCTGCCTGCCGGAGCCCGACACCCGCACGGTGGTCACCGTCCGGTCGTTGCCACCCGAGTCGGACGCACGAAGTCGAATCTCACCTGCACCCTCGAAGTCGAAGGAGACGGCCACCTCGGTCACGGTCGTCCATCGCTGGAAGTAGCTCGCCGCGAAGCGTCCGAAGTAGGTGTCGGTGTCGACGGACGCACCCTGCTCCACCGTGACGTCGAAACGACGGCGATGGACGTCACCGACGGTGATGGAGGCGTACAGATCGTCCGACACCCTGGGGGATGGACCGGCGAACGTTCCTCGCTGCACGACCAGGCGGGTCGGGGCGTCGTGATCGACCATCGTGCGGCGTACTGCCGCGAGGTTGTTGGATCGAGCATCGGCGTGCACGGAACTGCTCATCACACTCTCCTATGGATCTGCGGTGTGAGCCACCACGGTGCCGAACCACGTCGAACGACGGCTCGACGATATCAACCGAGCGAGCTGCCGCTGCCCCTACGTGAGCGAGCGCGTCGCCACCCGACCAGGCCGACTCCGATCGACATGAGTATCGCCACACCTGCTGCGGACACTGTTGCTACTCGTCCCAAGGTCAGCCCCGGCGACGAGTAGGTCAGCTGCAGTAGCCCATTCCCGGCGGGAACGTCGACCGCGAGAAGACCGGCGGGTCCCTGACGCACCGCCACGGGCGAACCGTCGAGAGTGGCGTCGTATCCTGGCCATGCGAGCCGGGAGAACACAATGGTCCCGGCGTCGCGGGCGTCCACGCGGAGAGTCTCCCCGGACGGTGTACTCGTCTCGGTGTCGAACGACACCTGCGACGACGACCAGGTCGCCGGACCGGCACCCGGGACGAGCACCCGATCGCGCACCCAGACCACTCGGGCGACGTCGGATGCCGCAACGCGCCAACCGGGCGGTGGCGGGCCAGACGTCGCCTCGGGGAGAAGAGTGCGTTGCAGGACCAACGTGGACACACCCATCACGTCGAGCAGTGGCGCGTCGACGGTGTCGGACGCCGGCGCGAACACTCGATCGAACGCGTCGGCGCACACGGCGCCTCGGTAGTCCATGCACAACTCGGTCGCGAAGGCGTCGAACCCCATTCCTGTGTAGCTCGCCACCGTCTGCGCACCCGTCGCACGACCCACGTTGCCGAACAACAGTCGGCCGTTCGCGGAGTCCTCGGTGGTGACGGTCGATCGGTCCGCCAGCTGGAGCACCGTGCCGCGATAGGACTCGGCGCCGGCACGCATCCGGTCGAGCGAGATCGCGGGCGAGCCCCCGTTGGGGGGTGCCTCGGGTTCCGGCTCCGACGACGGCAGCGGTGGCGCAGCGGAGGGGAACGACGAGGTCTGCACGGCGAGCACCGCCGTCGTTCCCACCGTGGCGATCACGACCATCAGCAGCGTCGCCCCACGTCTGCCGGCGACGACCACTGCCGACACGAACACAGCGACCACCAGCAGCCCCACGAGGTGCGTCGGGGAGAGATCCGGCCGGACGGCCCACGACAGATAGCCACCGAGAAGAACGACCGCTGTCGTGAGAGCGGCTCGTCGTCGCACGTGATCGCGCGCCAGGCCCGCGGAGAGCGCGACGGCGAGTGCGACGGCCACCACGAGATACAGGTACTCGACCAGCCGGAACGGCCAGCGGAACAGCCAGACGTTGGATGGGGCGAGGCTCGCGAGGAGATAGACGACACCGACGACGGCCAGACCGACGGATCCGGCAAAACGCCGACGGAGCGACGGCCAGCGCAGCCACGGCAGCAGAGGCAGGAAGAACCAGGCGAAGTAGGTCGACGGAACACCCTCGAGCCGTTCCCCGCCCCAGTTCGAGATTGACGGCAGGTACGTCGGCGAGCTGCCCGCGACCAGATCCCCGATGTCCGGCACGAGGAACGTGTCGTTGGCGATGGCGGCCAGGGACTGCCTGTCGGTGACCTCACTCGAGCCCAGCAGCGGGAGGAAGACCATCGAGGCGACCGCTCCGACGCACGCCCCCATGACAGTGAGCATGACCAGGCGTGCGCGGTCGCCCCGGACCACCAGTTCGACTGCGAGTGCCACGAGCACGACGACGAGTCCGAGTGGGGCGTACGGGTTGCCGGCCGTCATCGCGAGGAACCCGAACACGAAGGGCACCAGAGCCGGCAGCCGACCGAGCGAGAACATCCGAGCGGACCACCAGAAATGGACGACCCAGGTGAACGCGGCCAGTCCGGCCGGCCATCCCGCCGCTTCGTACCAGAGAGTGAGTCCGGAGACGGGGATCGCGACCGCGACCAGGTAACCGGGCAGACGCCCCGCACCGTAGGACCGTGCGAGTAGGAACACACCCACACCGAGGATCGCCGTCATCTCTGCTGCGACGACGAACGCAGCCAGTGCGAGATCGTCGAAACAGGACACGATCACGAAGTTCAGCAGGTTGACCGGATTCCAGATGCCGGTGAGTGCCTCGGCTGCGTAATTGCCGCCCATCCAGCCGGCAGGATCCATCGTGGGCCAGTTACCGCTGCGCAGTTGCGATCCGAAGATGTGCCACAACGGAGCGAACTGCTCGTACATGTCGCCGACGTAGAAGAACAAGGAGCCGCGCCACTGCGCGAGCGCGGCCGACAGGCCCACCGTGACGGCGACGAGAACGACGCCCACGACGTCCGGGCCCCGTCGCGCGAGTCGGGAGTTCCGTCGTGGTTCCGCGGCGGTGTCGAGTTCCGCAGGCGATGTCATCGCGTTCCCGCCGACGGGACCGGGGTGCGCGTGAGAATCTTCGTCGACAACAC
>SXGS01606543.1_pt1 | contig 11395 bp, 9 predicted proteins | sample 3174681 | NCBI WGS metagenome assembly SXGS01 (sample SAMN11356861, study PRJNA531348) | freshwater metagenome | isolation source: freshwater sample F1-80 | place: China: Fuxian Lake, Yuxi | collected 2017-12-25 | reverse complement strand
TAAATTAGCTGCTCCTGCAACACACACAAGGAGTCGCCATGTCAGGTTTAAGCCAGTCGCACCCCCAGGCGTTTCAACTGCTGCAGGCTCACGATGGTGGTGGACAGATCCTGCATCAGCATCGATTCGGTGATCTCCAGTTCAAGCAAATGAGAGGGCAGGCCGGTGGCGTGCAGGACTTCCTCGATCATTTCGACGAAACCAGGCTTCTGGAAGTGTGATCCGGGAATGTTCACGGCAACCCTGATCGGGGGCAGCCCCTCTGCAATCCAGGCGGCCGCGTCACTGGCCGCTCGCCTGAGCGCCCATTCGCCGAATGACACGATGAGGCCGCTTTCCTCGGCAATCGGGATGAAGACCGACGGCGGCACCGGCTTGCCTTCGTGTTTCCAGCGCATCAATGCTTCTGCGCCAACCACAAGCCCGGTCACGCCATCAATCTGTATCTGGTAGTGCAATTCGAGTTCATCGCGCTCCATTGCCTTGTTGAGCGCCTGCTCCATTTCCCAGCGTTGGCGGTCGATCGTCTGCATTTCCGGCGTGTAGGAGCACAGGTCATTCCTGCCTTGCGCCTTCGCCGAATACATGGCTGCGTCGGCGTTGCGTAACAGCTCGTCCGGATTGGCACCATCCTGTGGATAATGTGCGATGCCGATGCTGGCGCTGACAAATGTTTCCTGGCCGTTGATGAGGAACGGGGCACGCAGCGATTCGAGCATGCGCTCGGCAACCTGTCTGGACTGTTGTTCCTCAGTGATGTTGGCCAAGAGGACGACAAACTCATCGCCTCCCAGTCGAGCGACGATATCGCGGTTGCCATCCCGCCAACGCACGCACTGGCTCAGGCGCTCAGCCACTTCACGCAGCAGCAAGTCGCCAGCTCCATGGCCCTGGGTGTCGTTGACGTGTTTGAACCTGTCGAGGTCGACGAACAAGGCGGCCAGCTTGCCGACAGAGTGCTCGGCTTCCGCTACCGCGTCTTCAAAGGCAACGTGAAACAGACGGCGATTCGGCAAGCCCGTCAGGGAATCATAGTTTGCCAGAGAGAGAATCTGTTCCTCGACGCGCTTGCGCTGCGATATGTCCTGGATGGTACCGGCGATCAGGTCAATCGAGCCTGAATCGGAGCGCTGCGCCTGCGCTTCAAGGTGCACGCAGGATAGATCGTCCGCATTGCGTCCCAGGCAAAGTTCCATCGCCAGTTCGCCGCCGTCTTGGGCGAGCCGTCCCAGTGAACGTTCTAGCGCCTGCCGATCCTCACTCGTCACGCTTTCAAAAAATGCATCTAAGGTCAGTGTGCCCCCTGCTGCTTCAGCGTTTGTGATGCCCAGGCTGATCTGGCAAGCCGTGACTTCATTCGTACGCAAGTCGAGCTCCCAGTTGCCCAAGCGGGCAATCTTCTGGGCGCGCGCCAGCTTTGCGCGGCTCTCCTCAAGTTCCTGGCGCATGTGGCTGGCGCGCAGTAGGTAGCGGGTGCGTTGCGCCAGCAGTGTCCATTGGCTCGATTTGACGAAAAAGTCGGTGGCGCCGGCCTCGTAAGCGAAAGCGATCGATCTTTCGTCGTCCAGGCCGGTCAGCATCAAAATCGGAACATGGGCACCGTTGATCTGTCGGCGAATCGCCTTGCAGACCTCAAAACCGTCCAGTCCCGGCATCAATGCGTCCAGCAGCACACAATCGAAGGCCTGGAGAGAAAATTTATCAAGCGCCTCCTGGCCGCTCCCTGCTTCAACAATGTGCATGCCTTTCTGAGCCAGCACCGATGCTGTCAGGAGGCGGGAGATCGGGTCGTCATCCACCAGCAGTACGACATCACGATTAGTGGGTTGCATCAAGTTGCTCCTTCGCTTGCATGGTCTGCGGGTACAAGATATCGTCCATGACCAACTGGACCTTTGCCTCTACTTCTATCATCAGTTCCTGCGCCTGTGACAATCGATCGGCGCCGGCGGCCAGTTCGATCAGGCGAAAGAGCTCGGCCGCCTTCAGCGCGCCAAGGTACGTATGCCCGGATTTGAGCGCATGCGCGGTGGCACGAACCTCGGATGAGTCCTGCTGTTGCAGGGCGGACCGCAGCTTTAGCAGGTTGTGCGGCAGGCTGCTGACATACGCTTCGCACAATCGACCCAGAAGTCCCGGCGAACCGGCCTGTTGCAGGTTGATCAGGCGCTCGACCACCTCTTCGGAGAGTGATTGCGTGCCGGGGCGTCTTGCGGACTGGGCGGGGTTCTCCAGCCGGGCCGCGCTCACTGCCCCAAAGGCACGGGTCCCGGCCGGTAGCGCTCTGCCCATCAGCCATTGCTGGAGCATGTGATATAGCTCCGTATCCGTGAATGGTTTGCTCAGGTAGTCCGAGAAGCCGGCAGTAAGGCAACGAGCTCGGTCGCCCGGAAGGGCATTGGCCGTCAAGGCAATGACGAGAATGTCGGTTGGCACGCGCAGCGGTGTTGGCGATTCGGCAGATCGACGAATCGCGGTAGCTGCCAGAAAACCATTCATGACTGGCATCTGGCAATCCATCAGCACGATGTCGAACGCTTCACATGCGAGGCGGTCCAGAGCAACCCTGCCATTTTCGGCACATGCGATGTCGAATGCGTCGCCTTCCAGCATGGTCAGGGCAATCTCCAGATTGATCGGGTCATCATCGACCAGGAGAACTCGTACTGGATGAAACGGGTCTAGCGGTCGCTCAGTCCGTGCAGCCGCAGCCGCCAATGCAATGGGCGGTGGTGCTGACGGCGATGGAGGGAGGGGAAGGTGCACGCCGGTCTCGCAGATTCAGTGCAACATTGCCTTTGCCGTGTCACGGTACTCAGGTGCCAGGCTTGCTGGACCGGCGCGCAGACTCTTCAGTTCGGCTTGCGCATGGCGCAGTGAGAGCAGGTTGACCACGCGGGCAACCAGTTCCGGCAGATCCACCGGCTGCTCCAGGAAATCCGTTGCCCCAATGCGCAGGGCATCACCGCGCAGGAAACGTGCGGAATGGTCGTGCATGAGGACCACTGGATTGTCATCGCGGCCAGGAATCTGACGGAATCTGCGAATGAATTCCAGACCGTCAGTGGCACGCATCAGATGCGAAACCAGAACCAGATCCGGTTCGTTTTCGAAGCTCCAGTCCAAAGCGGCGGCGGGATGCTCGAAACCGAGAACAGTAGCCAGCCGGCATTGGCCAATCGCCTGTTGAATCCATGACACCTCCTCAACGCGATCACTTACGACAAGAATATTCATGGTGATGAGGTTCTCCAGATTGAGGTTAGTCCTCCTTTTACGGCAGACAGCGGGAATTCTTGAAGCCTGGCCGGATGCAAGCCGTAAACTGGCTTGCATAAAACTGCCTATTCGGCGCTTTCTGGCAGCAGCGGCAAGCGTAGAGTGAGGTGTCCATATCGGCAATCCGGTAAATGTTCCCACCACCATGACAGCCGCTCTAGCCTCGCCACTTACTGCAAATCCGACCGAAGCGGCCCGTGAAGTCATTCGTAAGTTGGCACTGGGGCGCATTCCGCCAACGCCGGAAAACTATGCCCGGCTGTTTGCCGAGATATCTGGTACTGAAGACCGGCATCCGGTGGTTGATGCAGTCCGCAAGTGGGCAGCCAGGTTGGTGCGGGAGCCCGGCAGCGCGGCCCTGGGGCGCCAGGTTCTCAAGGCCGTCAAACAGCAAAAATGGAACGAACTGGATCAGGCCTTTGATCAGTGTTCGAGCCAACCCGTGCACGGACACGCGGATTGGAGCGCACTGGTGCAGGAAATGGCCCGCAAATGGCCTTCGCGAACCGACAATGGTGCGTCGAGTTCGACCGCCGACTTCGTGATCAGCGCTTTGCGCAGTGCAGAAGGGGATCAGGATCGGGGCCTGACGCATTTAAGGGGGATTGTTCGCTCGTGGGGTGACGTGGCATCGGTTCGGCAACCGTTTGTCGAGCCGGGGAGTTCAAGCACGCCGGTAGCGCCGGGTGACGCCGATGCCAAAGTGCAACAGTTCCGCGAACTCCTCGCTCGCACTCTGGAAATTGCCGTGGTTGAGCGGCTGGGGTATACCCCGGATTTGGCGGCGCATGCCCGTCGCCTTGCCGAACAGTGCCGCGGCGCCCACAAGGCGAAAGACCTGCTGCAAGCGGAGCAGGATTTGCGCCAGTTCTGGATTCGCCTGGAACTGCGCGGCGAAACGCTGGACCGGCTGGTAAGCGGATTGCTGAATCTGCTGCGTCTCATGATCGGTAACCTTGGCGAACTGGCTGGCGAGGATGCTTTGATCCAGGCGCAGTTGGGGCGTGCGCAGGAATTGATTGCCGACCCGATTGATATCAATGCTGTCCATGAGGCGGAGCGCAACTTCCGCGAAGTAGCAATTCGCCAGGGCACCATGCGGCATTCCCTCGACGAAGCCAAGAATGCGCTCAAGAGCATGGTGGCACTCTTTATCGACCGCGTCGGGGCGCTGACCCTGGCAACCGGCGATTTCCACCAGAAAGTCGGTGGATATGTGGCACAGATTGAGGAGTCGGACGATCTGGCGAAACTGTCATCCATTGTTGGCGCCTTGCTGGCGGATACCAGGATGGTGCACGCCGACATGGAGCGTACCCATGACGAATTGAAGCGCACGCGTCAGGAAGCACAGGCCCGGGAAGCGCGGGTGCGGCAACTGGAATCCGAACTGGCCTCCCTGGGCGATCTGATCAAGGTTGATCCGCTCACCTCCGTGCTCAACCGACGCGGCCTCGACGAGGCCTTCTCCGCCGAGGAGGCGCGGGCAGTTCGCAGCGGCGCACCACTCAGCATGGCGCTGCTCGACGTCGATAACTTCAAGCGGCTCAACGATCAATATGGCCACAAGACCGGCGACAACGCATTGACCCACCTGGCCGAGATACTGCGCTCGACGATTCGGCCGTCCGACAAGGTGGCACGGTTTGGCGGAGAGGAATTCGTCCTCCTGTTGCCTGACACGCCTGCGGAGGAGGCGGTCGCAGTGATGACACGCGTGCAACGCGAACTGACGCGGCGGTTTTTCCTGCACGCCAATGAAAAAATCCTGATCACGTTCAGCGCCGGTGTTTCGCAGTGGCGCAAGGGCGAAACCAAGGAACAGGCATTCGAAAGGGCCGATGCGGCAATGTACGAAGCCAAGCGCACAGGCAAGAATCGCGTGGTGTGTGCGCCGCTTTCCTAAGGCAAGCGTGGAAACGATCGTTCAAACCGCTTCACTGAGCCGCTCCGGGCACTGGGCCGGTGCTGCCAGCTCAGGCGGCGCGTGGTCGGCGTTTGATCAAATGCCGATCGGCGTGATGCGCGTTGACGCGCACGGCCGGGCCAGCTATTGGAACCAGGCGTTATCCAAGTTGCTGGGTCTCGATGGCATGGGGCGAGACACGCGCCACATCCAGGGGCCTTGGGTGAACCGCGGTTTACGCGAGCTCGTTGCAGCTTGCCAGCAACATTGCGGAGTTGAAGAGCTGATTGCGTCGGAAATCGAAATTCTCGATGAAGGCGGCTCCCGTCGCCCTCTGCGGCTTTCGGCCTTTGCCGTAGAAATCGAACTGGAGGAGGGAGCCGCCTGGTATACGGTTGAGGATGCTGGCCGGACGCGCCATTTGATGAATCTGTTGGCCCAGAGCGAAGCGGATTCACGCCTCTTGTCCGCGATTGCCGGACACACCCAGAACATGGTGATCATCCTTGGGCGGAGCGGTGAAATCGAATGGGTCAGCAAGACGTTCGAGCAATTCAGCGGATACGCGCTTGTCGAACTGCAGGGGCAAAGGCGGGACCGTGCTTTTGCAGGTAACGAAACCGACGAGACCGCATTGCAGCGTATCGGGAACTGCCTCGCCGCGCACGCACCGTTTGCCGAGGAACTGCTCAGTTACAAGAAATCGGGTGAAGCCTACTGGTCCGCAATCGAAGCCTCTCCGGTGTTTGACATGGACGGCAACCCGGACCGCTTTGTCCTGATCGAGCGGGACGTTACCGATCGCCGCCGCGCCACGGAAGCGCTGCGTGCCAGCGAGCAGGAGTACCGGCTCATCGTCAGCAGTGTTCGGGACGTGATTTTCAGATGGATGGGCAAGGGCGCTGGACTTTTCTCAGCCCTGCCTGGGAGCACTTGACCGGGTTCACCGTACAGGAGTCCCTTGGAAGGGCAATCTGGGACGATCTGGACGCTGCCGATAAGTGGCCTGCCGAAGTTGCCGTGCAGCAACTGATCCATGCACCTGACACCGCCGGTGAAGACGTGTTCCGGGTTGCCTGCAAGAATGGGCAGCAAAAGTGGTTCGAGTGGCGCATGCGCAGCCTCGCTGCAGAAACCGGAACTGTGAGCTGCACGGGGACATTGCACGACGTCACGGATACGCACCGGGCCGGCGAGGCGGTGCGCCGTCTGGAACAGGAACTCCTTCGACTGCAGAAGCGCTATCAGACTGCTGTTGAAGGTGCCAATGACGGCCTGTGGGAACGTGATCTTGCCAGTGGCATCGGTTACTACTCGGCACGCATGTGCCAGCTATTGGGGCTGCGTCGCAAGGAGTCGGTGCAGGAGACTGATGTCATCCTGATGTGCCTCCATCCGGATGACATGGAGCTTTATCAGGAGGGACTGGCGCAGATGCGGCTGTCACGTCGCGCCGAGCCGCGCGACCTGCGCGTATTGGCGCCACAGGGCGCGGTGCAATGGATTCGCCTTAGAGGCGGCGCTGTGTTTGATGCTGAAGGCGTACTGGAGCGAATTACCGGAACGGCCACCGATATTTCTGCCGAAAAGGAAGTAGAACACGAGTTGGATGGCTACCGGCAGCACCTGGAAGAGATGGTGGCTGAGCGTACCGAGGCTGCTGAGAGCGCCCGACGTGAAGCCGAACGCGCAAGCCAGGCCAAGAGTGAGTTTCTGGCCAACATGTCACACGAACTGCGCACGCCCATGCACGCGATTCTCAGTTTTGCCGATTTTGGTGCTGACAAGTCCGCAGCCGGTAATCACGCGCGCTCGAACCACTACTTCGCCACGATTCGCAAGAGCGGCAGGCGGCTGATGGACCTGCTGAACGACCTGCTCGACCTCTCCAAACTGGAAGCCGGCAAGATGGAACTTCGCGTCAGCGCCGTGGATTTGCGTGAAACACTTGCCGAGGCCATCGCTGAAGCCGAGGCGATGGCGCATGCCAAGGGTATACGCATCTTGCTATCAGGGGCGGAGGAGTCACAGGTGGTGCAAGCGGACGCGCCGCGCATGTTGCAGGTGTTTCGCAATCTTTTGTCCAATGCCATCAAGTTCAGCCCGGCAGATGCCGTAGTCGAGGTGGTGCTGGCAGTTGATGCCGCGCGACCCGATTGCGTGGAAATGCGCTTCAGCGATAGTGGGGTCGGGATTCCGGAAGCAGAGCTGGAGTCCGTCTTTGACAAATTCGTGCAGTCAACCAAAACCAAGAGCGGTGCCGGCGGAACCGGCTTGGGGCTGGCGATCTGCAGGCAGTTGCTGGCGGCGCATGGCGGCACCGTTCATGCTGTCAATCGAGACTCTCCGCTTTCGGGCTGCACATTTGTAGTGCGATTGCCTCGCTCTCTGCACAGTCTGGCCGTGAACTGATCGATTGGGAATGGGGAGCTTGACATGGCAGATCCGGACGGACTTTTGGATGACACAGAAAATGCGGCCAACCAGCGACGCAAGCTGCTGGTGGTCGATGATGAACCGCTGAACATCGAGATCATCTGCGAGTACCTGGACGGATTGTCCATTGATATCGAAACGGCCGCTGATGGCTTGGCGGCCTGGTCCATCCTCGATGCCGCCCCGGGCAGCTTCGATGCCGTACTGCTGGATCGCATGATGCCGGGGATGAGCGGGATCGAGGTGCTGGAACGGATTCGTGCAGATGACCGTACCCGCCACCTCCCGGTGATCCTGCAAACTGCTGCGGCGGGACGCGACCAAGTACTCGAAGGCTTGCGCAGTGGTGCCTACTATTATCTGACCAAGCCGTTCGAGCGTGACATGTTGCTCTCGGTCGTGCGTGGTGCGCTGGAGCAAAGTGCGCGTCGGCAAGAGTTGCTGGTTGAGATTGTGTCAAGCAGGGCAGCCATGGAAGGTTTACAGGAGGCCTCGTTCGGATTTCGCACGCCGGCCCAGGCGCGCGCGATTGCCGCATTGCTTGCGAAAGCCGCGCCGGTTCCTGAAATGGCGGTAATCGGCCTGAACGAACTGATGCTCAACGCCGTCGAGCACGGGAACCTGGAAATCTCCTACGACGAAAAATCAGCGTTCCTGCAGGCTGGACGTTGGGATCAGGAAATCGTCGTGCGTCTGGCCGACGCCAGGCGTGGTGCGCGCACCGCCCGGGTGCGAGTGACCCGCGCCGGCGGGGAGGTGGTGTTTGAAATTGAAGACGAAGGTGCCGGCTTTGACTGGAGCAAGTATCTGGAAGTCAGCGCCGAACGGGCATTTGACAGCCATGGCCGCGGCATTTCGATGGCACGCAGCCTGAGTTTTTCGACGATTCAATACCTGGGGGCAGGCAATTGCGTCAGGGCGGTTATTGGATGACGCGTGGCAGGGCAGCACGCGTGCCTTACTCAACCAGCTTGTGCTTCAGTGCGTAGTGAGTGACCTCGGCATTGTTCTTCATGTTCATTTTTTCCAGGATGCGGGCACGATAGACGCTGACGGTCTTGGGGCTGAGCGACAGCAGTTCCGCAATTTGTGAAAGCTGCTTGCCCGAGGCAATCAGGCACATGGTCTGGTATTCGCGGTCTGAAAGTGATTCATGCGGCGGGGCGTCTGACTCATCGACCAGGTGGGTTGCGAGCGTTTCGGCAAGGCTCGGGGTGATGTAACGCTTGCCCCGCGAAACCGTGTGGATGGCTTCCAGCAATCGCTCCGGGGCGTGATCCTTGGTCAGGTAGCCGGATGCGCCGGCCTTGAGCGCGCGCAGGGCGTACTGGTCTTCCGGGTACATGGACAGGATCAGTACGTGCATCTTCGGGTAGGTTTCCTTGACGATCTTCAGGATCTCGATGCCGTTCTTGCCAGGCATGCCGATATCGAGCAGCAACACGTCACAGACCGCGCCGCGCAGCAAGCGCATCAGCTCGCTGTATTCGGAGGCTTCGCCGGTGATCTCGATGGTCGGGCTGTCACCGGCAATCAGACGCATGCCCTTGCGCACAATGGCATGGTCATCGGCGATGACGACTTTGATCATGGTGCTGCCTTTCTGGTGCTGCCCGTTTTTCGCGGCAGCGACACCATTACGGTGGTGCCGTCGCCACCCGCGCCGCTGATCTCAACCCAGCCCTCGAGGGCGCGCGCCCGTTCCATCATGCCTTTGATGCCAAACGAAGCTTCCTTGTTGAGATCACTGGCTGCCATACCGACCCCATTGTCGCGGATTTCCAGGCTGATGCTCGACGTGGTGGCGAACAGGTGCGATTCGACTTTGCTGGCGTGGGCGTACTTGTAGATGTTGGTCAGGGCTTCCTGAAAGATGCGGAACAGGGTGGTCGAGTGATCAATGTCGAGCTTGATCTCGTCCTCGTTGCTGTCGAATGAGACCGGGATTCCCATGCGCTGGCTGAAGTCCTTGGCCTGCCATTCCAGGGCAGGCACGATGCCGTCGTCGAGGATGCCGGGTCTAAGCGAGCGGATGATCCGGTTGGCGGTGCCGACCGCACCATCAACCAGCTGCTGCATGTCGTCAAGCTTGGCGGAGGCCATTTCGTCGTTGCTCAGCCGCTTGCGCAGCCAGGCGGCATCGGCCTTCAGGCCGGCCAGAATGCTGCCAATATCGTCGTGGATTTCCCGCGACACCGCCATTCGTTCCTGCTCCTTGAGCGAATCCATATGGGCGCTGAGTCGGCGCAATTCCTCGCGCGAGCGGGTCAATTCGATCTCGGCAAGCTTCTGTGCCGATACGTCCGTGATCACGCCATCGAAGAGATGATTGCCGGATTCGCCGGGAGTGACCGAGGCCGAAAGATGGATCCATTTGATGCTCTGGTCAGCAATGGTGACGGGCCACTGGCCTTGCAGGGGCTGTCCGCTGCGCAGCGCGGAACCGACGGCAATGCGAATCTCCTCTTGCCCTGCGGCATCAAAAAGCTGGGTAAAACGGGCCGGATCCTGGATAAAGGCCTCTGGTGGCACGCCGAACAAGGTCTGGCATCCGGCACTGACGTAGGTAATGCGCGCCGCACCCAGATCGGGACGAAACTGCATGCGGAACAGAACGCCGGGAAGATTCGACGAGATTGCCGTCACGTGGGCTTCGCTTTCACGGCTGGCGGCTTCCGCTTGTCGCTGACTGGTGATATCGGCAGCAAACAGGACGGTACCACCGCCGCGCGAGGCCGGCAAGGGGGCCGCCGATACCAGCAATGCCGACTCCGTGCCATCGTTTTGCAGCCAGGTGGCAGCAATGTTTTGTACCGCTTGGCGGGAGGCCACGGCGCTGAAAGCCTGATTCAGCACCAACTGGTTGGCGGGAATGCGATCGCTTGCGGGTTGGCCCAGTTCGAGCCCCGAGCCGGGAAACAGGAGGTCGACGGCCGGGTTCAGCAGGGTGACGCGACGTTCGGCATCGAATGCGATGACGGCGACGGGCGAATTGATCACCAAGGTGCGCAGGTAGTCTTCCGAAGCCTGCAGGCCGGCCAGGGCACTCAGGCGGCTGCGGCGCACCGTGGCTTCCTTGAGCGCGCGTTCTACTGCCGTTGGCAGGCGCCCAAGGTTGTGTTTCATCACATAGTCGTCTGCACCCTCGCGCATGGCTTCGACCGCCATGTCCTCACCCACGGCGCCTGAAACGATCAGGAAGGGCATCTCCGCATCGTGCGCCTTGGCTATCGCCAGTGCGGCGCTGGCGGAGAAGCGCGGCATGCGGAAATCGGAAATGACAATGTCCCACGTGGCCGACTTCAGCGCTTCCTGCATGTCGGCTTCATGGTCGACGCGCCGGATTTGCTGGTCAACGGCGAACTGCGCCTTGCGCAAAGCGTGCCTGATCAGGGCGAAATCGGTTTCCGAATCGTCAACCACCAGGATCCGGATCGGATGCGCGGGCAGGGCAGGTGCCGAAGGTGAGCGCTGCTGCCAGTCGGCAAGGTGATCGGTGGCCGGGGTGATGGTCAAGTCGGGATGCTCGAAGACAGGAGGGTGATTGGGCCGTTAATCGCCGCATGAACGGCTCGGATCATTGCATAAGCTCCATTGTACAAACCCTGCGGGATTGATCAGGAGGGTGAAATCGCGCTGCCCGGTTATGCGCAGATGGCCGGTGACAGTGGTCTGTCGCGCCGGATCGCCGACGTCCTCGCCTGTGGCGTCAGCACCCGCAAGTACGCCAGAGTGATGTATCGCTGCGCCGACGAGATGGGCATTGCCCGCAGC
>SXGS01275939.1_pt1 | contig 11398 bp, 9 predicted proteins | sample 3174681 | NCBI WGS metagenome assembly SXGS01 (sample SAMN11356861, study PRJNA531348) | freshwater metagenome | isolation source: freshwater sample F1-80 | place: China: Fuxian Lake, Yuxi | collected 2017-12-25 | reverse complement strand
GTGCGGGGCCGCGGGCGCGAGGTGCGCGGAGTGTAGAGCGCGACGCCAGGGTGCGGGCTTCGCCTCACGAGCTGCGGCGGCGGGCGCACACGAGGCCATGGCGCCGAGCTCACGACCATGCTCGGAGACCTTCGCCTCACGAGCTGCGGCGGCGGGCGTACACGAGGTATTCCAGGTTGCCTTTCGGGCCGGCGATCGGGCTATCCGTGCCGCCCAGGATCTCGAACCCACCGTCGGCAATTTCGCGCGTCGCGCCCTCGATGGCGCGCGCTCGCAGCGCCGGATCGCGCACGACGCCGCGCGTCCTCGAAGCCTCGCTGCGGCCCACTTCGAACTGTGGCTTGACCAGCGCAACGAGCTCGCATCCGGGCCGAAGGAAGCTCGCGATGGCACCCACGAGCTTTCCAATCCCAATGAAGGACGCGTCGACGACGCAGAGTTCGATGCACTCGTCGAACGACTGCGCCGTGAGCTCACGCGCGTTCGTGCGCTCGCGGACGACCACGCGGTCATCGCTGCGCAGCTTCGCATGCAGCTGGCCCCAGCCGACGTCCACCGCGTAGACCTTCTGCGCGCCGTGCTGCAGCAGACAATCGGTGAAGCCTCCCGTGGACGCACCAACATCGACGCAAGTCGTTCCAGCGACGCGGAGGCCGAGCGGCACGAATGCCTCGAGGGCACGCTCGAGCTTCTCGCCGCCGCGCGAGACGAATCGCGGACGCTCACTCACCGAGAGCGGCACATCGCGCGCGAGGAGCACGCCCGCCTTCTCGACGCGCCCCGTGGAAGTCGTGACCCGACCGGCGAGGATCAGCGCTTGGGCCTGAATTCGCGTCTCTGCTAGCCCGCGCTCCACGACGAGCACGTCGGCGCGCTCACGCGACGTGGTCTTTCGCTCCGTCATGGGGCTCACGGGGGCGGCGCGGCCGAGCTTTCCGTAGGAAGACGGGCGGGAGCGTTCGGGCCAGGGTCCCGCGGCGGCGCCAGGCCATGGAGGGCCTGCGTCAGATCTTCGAGTCCGGACGCCAGGCGCGGGCCCGGACGAAGGGCAGCCGCGCTCGCAAGCCGGCGCACGCGCCCCTCCTTCACCGCACGAAGGCGAGAGAACGAAGGTGCCGAGGCGAGCTCGGAGACGCCGCCGTCGCCCATGGCGCTCGCATCGATGACGACGTCGGGGTCGAGCGCGAGCAGGCGCTCGACGTCGATGGTCGGAAACGGGCCACCGCTATCGATGGCGTTCGTTCCGCCCGCAAGCCGCAGCATCTCGTCGAGGAACGAGCCAGGCCCCACGACAAACAGCGGGCGAGTGTCGAGCACCATCACGACCCGCACGCCCTCGCGCGCCTTCGCCCACTCCGCAATTCTCGCGAGAGCGACGTTCATTGCTTCGCGGGCTCCTTCGCCCTCCCTCTTGTGGCCGAGGCGACTGCCGAGCTCCGTGAGCATCGCGCCGACCTCCGCGGTGGAGCCGGCCGGCGGGAACCACGCTTCGATGCCGACGGCGCGGAGCTGCTCGCCAAGTGTCGCTGAGCCCGCGTTCGCCTCGCCGATGACGAGCGTCGGCGACAGCGCCAAGAGTCGCTCGAGCACGGGTTGTGCGTAGTCGCCGACCACCGCGACCTGTGCCGCCGCAGGCGGGTAGTCGCATTGCCGTGTTCGCCCAACAAGGAGAGCACCGGCACCGATCGCGAACATCGCCTCGGTGGTGCTTGGCGAGAGCGAGACGACCCGAACGTTCTCGCGCGAGACGCCCTCGGGCTCGCGGCATGCGCCCGCCGCGAACAGCAACAGCAACGCGGCCGCCGCCACGCGTGCACCGAGGGCAGCGACACCGCGGGACACCCGACGCCTCCCATCTCGACAGGGCATCGAGCGCCTCACGTTCGGCACCCTCGTGCCCGGAGTCCGAAAGTCGCTGGCGAACTCGCTCGGCCACCGTGCCGGGCGAGGGCGAGGGAATTCGCCGCCATGCGCTTCGTATCGACTCACCAACGCATTGGTTCTTTTGGTGGCGAATCTCTGATGCGCCACGCTAGCGACTCGGCCCGCCGGTGCACCGTGGTGCCGGCCGCCGCCGCCACCCGGCCAAGGCAACGACCACCGGAAAGACCATCCACGGGATCGGCTTGGTCGGATCCTTCGTGCGCGCGGCCACGCTGCAGCTCGCCGTGACCACCTCATCGTCGCCGCCTGGTTCGCCCTTGGGCTCCGGCACGCGCTCGCAGACGCCGGCCTCGTTGCAGGCATACTCCGCGGGGCACGGCGCGGCGTCGATGCAGAGCCGCGTGCAATATCCATTGAGGCAGGCGTTGGAGGCGCAGTCCTCGGGGGCGTCACAGGCATCCCCGATCGGGTGCGAGTATGCGGGATCGGTCGGGTAGCCGTTCGCCCACCCGGGGATCTCGAGGCCGGCGCTGCTCGTCGCGTACGCGGTGACGCCCTTGAGCCACTCGCCCCAGCCGTACACATGGCCGTACGTCGGGTACTCGCAGCCGGGTGCGCCGCGCGAGGCAACGCCGGCGACGCGGTTCTGGAGGTCGAACGCCGGCCCACCCGAGTCGCCCTGGCAGACGCCGGTGTCGCCCAGGAACTCCGTCGTATCGATCGAATCGAAGACGCACGCCTCGCCCACGCACTGCGTGAAGAGATCGTCGCGGCGGTACCGCGTCCCGCTCGGCGCACCGTCGCTGTCGTACTGCTGGCCGTAGCCCACGGCGTAGTACTCCTCGCCCTTGACGAGGCTCGAGTCCACGCGGGGCGTCACCGGCGACGCCTCGGATGGGTCGATCGGATCTTTGAGCACAATGACCGCGAGATCCTGGCCGCAGACCCCTGTGTCCCCCGGCGGTACCAGGATTTCCTTCGACGGGTGATAGTCGGAGGGAGACTGCGTGAAGCTCGTCTTCGTGGTGACGAAGAGGCTGCTGGCCCCATAGGCCGCGCCAAACTTCGTGACCCCGCAAACGACGCTTCCGTCCCCGCTGATGGGCGCCACGCAGTGCTGTGCGGTGAGGACCACGTTGGGCGCAATGAGCGACCCCGAGCACGCGCCGACGCCGCCGCCGGCCAGGTGCACGATGCCGACAACGGCCGTGTCCGTCGCATCCAAGTAGCCGCCCTCGATCGCCTGCCCCAGGGCCGCGGTCGGTCCCTCCGAGGGATCCGACTCGGGCGCGGGAATGGCGCAGGCCACGACAGGAACACACGCAAGCACGGCAGCATTCAGTCGACGCACGGGGCTCTCCTCCAGTCAGGATGCAGCCGCGGATGGTATCGCGAACGGGCGCGCGCGGCAGCCCCGATGGGAGAGGGGCCGACGAAGGGGGCCAGCCGGCAGCATGGTAGGTGTCCGCACCACACGTGCTCGCAGCCGCACTTGCGAACGGCCGCCCGACTAGAACATGCTGCGTGTGCCATGAGCCTTGGAGCACGCTTGAGGGTCACGCTCGCGCTTCTCGTCACCGTCCTCGCCGCTCGGGCTGCGCGGGCCGAGGAGGAGCCCGCAACAACGCCCGCGACGGACCACGAGCGCGTCGTTGGGACCGTCGCGGTCGCGTTTCACGGGGCGCGCTTCGTGCCAGTCGCGCTTCCCCAAGCTGCGGATGCGATCGTCATCGACGCGCAGGGGAACGCCGAGCTGTCGATTGTCGAGGGCGACGTCACCGTGCCCATCTTCGGCGGGCGCTATTGGTTTTCTCGGCGGGTCGGCATTGACGTCGGACTTGGCTTCAATGTGCACTCTGGCAGCGTCGCCAAGGAAATTCCGAACGCCGACGCGGCGCTCGACCGAACGGCCAACGCAGACGCGCCGACACAATTGGCACTTGCGGCGAAGGTGGGAGTTCCCATCTCGGTGCATGCCGGTGCACACTACAACTTGATGGTCATTCCAGACGCTGGCATAGGCTACACGTCCACGACGATTGAGGCGTTCAACAAGGGGACGAGCGGCGAGGACCTCGACCTCGTGCTCGACGGGCTCGTTCTCGCAGCTGGCGCCAGGCTCGGGGCGGAGCTGGAGTTCGGATTCGTCGGCGTGCCCGAGCTCAGCGTTCAGACGGCGTGGGGGCTCGCGTTCGAGTCCCGACGCCGCCGTGGCCGGATCGGCGATGCCTCGGCGACGCTGTTCGAGAAGGCGATTGGAACGTCGTGGCGTGACGATCCTTGGGACGTCTTCACGGGGACGTTCTCTGTCTTCTATGCGTTCTGAATGCGCCGTGACTGGCCCATTGTGGCGAGCGAGGCCGGGCACCGATCGAGAGACGGTCTGTGGCTGACTGGAGAACACTTGGCTTGCATCCTTCGTTCGGCGTGACGTGCGCGTTGGGCCGTTGCCGTTTCGCCAGGTTCAGCAACGGCCGTGCCGCAGCGACGCGAACGGTGCGCCACGTCCGGCACGTGTGATTTCGCGATCTCTCATGCGTTGTCATCGAGCCGAAGGGTGGCGGTCCGCCATGTTCCGCCTGGCGGCCGCCACCTCGTGAGCTCGCCGCCGCGGCGAAAAGCGGGCAATTTCCCAGGCACTGTTCGCGTCGAGCCGATTGGCGCGCGGCGTGCTCTCGCGCTGCTCCGTGAACCTCGCGTTCCTGGCCGTCATGCTGGCATCGGGGCCGGCGCTTGCAGTCGCGCCGATTCCTGCCGTCCTTGCACTCGGCGCGGCCACGATGATCGTGCGCCGCTCGCTCGCTTCCATGTTGCTGCTTCTTGGGGGCGTCGTTGCGTCCTTCGGCGCGGCGCGTTCCCATGCGGCGCTGGCGGGGGCTCATGAGCGCTATCGAGCGATCGCCGAAGGCATTGAAGCTCCGACGACGTGCGTGCTGAAGGGCCGCATCGTACGTTCGCCGATGGTCGTAGCGGGCGGCGGTGCCGGGGCGGCGTGGACGACCCATCCTGCCGACGGGCGGCGAGCTCGTATCGAGTTGCTCGTCGATGCGCAGGACTGCGGTGTCCCCGCCCTCGTCGGGACGCGCGCGCGGCTCTTCGGTGCGCCCGAGGACCTCGCGCGCGGCGATGAGGTCGAGGCAGTCGCCGCGGTCGCTGCGGTGCAGCTCTTTGCCAATCCCGAGCTCGGGGATGCGCGCGTGGCATTGGCGCGGAGTGGATGTTTCGTGAGCGGCTCGTTGGTCGAGATTCTCAGGCTCGCCCACGGCACGGGAATTCGCGCAGCAATTGACCATGCGAGGTCGCGAGTTCGCGCCCGCATCGAGGCTAGCTATGCGCCTGGCGTGGAGGCCCTCGCGCGGGCACTCGTGCTCGGGGAGGCCGATCTGGTCGACGCGGAGCGCGAGGCGTTTCGAGCCAGCGGGCTGTCCCACATCCTTGCCGTGTCGGGGACGCACCTCGTCGTCGTGGTGCTTACGGTCGTGAGGCTCCTCACTCTAGTGTTGTCGGTCATGCCGGCTGGGCGGCGCTTCGATGCCGGCCGCTTCGGCGCTGCCGGGGGATTAGCCATTGTTTGGCTGTACGCGGACTTTGCGGGTGGCAGTGGCTCGGCGTTGCGCGCCGCGGCCATGCTGACGTTCGTCCTGGCGGCGCGGGTTCTGGCCCGCCGGCCATCGGGTGCCAGGTGCCTCGCTCTCACGGTGGTGTTGGCCTCGGTCGTCGAGCCGCTCGCGATGTGCGATGCGTCGTTCGCCATGTCGCTGGGGGCCACCCTCGGGCTGCTGGCAGCTCAGCAATATGCGGCAGTGAGTGCGACGGGGCGCGGCGGAGAGCGCGGGGCGGCGGGGGGGCTACTGGGGCTCATTCGGTCGACGCTCGCCGCACAATGCGGCTGCCTGCCGGTCGTGCTCTGGCTCTCGCCGGACGTTCCGGTTCTCGGCGTGTTTGCCAATGTCATCGCGGCGCCGATTGGGGAGCTCGCTGCGCTGCCGGCATGCTTGCTTCACGCCGCGACGTGGTGGGCTCCGTCGATTGAGCGCGCCGCCGCGCTGCTGGGTGGAGGCGCGTTGGTCCTCGTGCGGACCGTCGCGCTCGGCACGGCCAGCTCACCCCTCGCCGCGCTCGCGGTGCCGCCGCCGACGCACTGGCAGGCGGCCGTGGCGGCGGTAGCGGTCGTTGCCGCGTATCGCTCTGGGCGAGCGAGGCGGCTCATCGCGAGCGCGGCACTCGTAGCGACGCTGTTGCTGGAGCAGAAGGCGAGTAGCGACGGCGCGCCGGTGGGCGAACTTCGGATCACGGTGCTCGATGTCGGACAGGGCGACAGCGTCGTCGTGGATCTCCCTGACGGGCGCGTGATGCTGATAGACACCGGTGGGCGCTACGGTCCAAGTTCCGACGCCGGCCGCCGCGTGCTCGCGCCGCTCTTCAGGCAGCGCCGGCGGGCGCGCATCGACGTGCTGGTGATCACGCACCCGCATGCGGACCACTTCGGTGGTCTCGCGAGTCTCTTGGCCCAGGTCGAGGTCGGCGAGGTCTGGGACAATGGTGTCGCGGAAGTGGAGGAGCCGGACGGCGAGCTCGCGAGCGTCCTGCGCGGGGTTCGCTCACGCGGCGTGCGCGTCCTTGGGCCGGCCGACTTGTGTGGCGGGCCGCGAAGCTTCGGGTCTGCGGCAGTGACCGTCCTCGCGCCGTGCCCAGAGGCGAGCCGGACGTGGAGCCACAATGACAACTCGCTCGTATTGCGCGTGGTGCTCGGCCGAGCGTCGGCGTTGCTGGCCGGCGACGCGGAGGCGGCGTCCGAAGAGTTGCTGGTCGCGGCGTACGGTGGCTCGCTGCGCTCGTCGTTCTTGAAGGTCGGGCACCACGGCGGAGACACCTCCACCCGGAGCGAGTTCCTCGCCGCGGTCGCCCCGGAGGTGGCCGCCATCTCGGCGGGAGTTCGCAATCGCTTCGGACACCCGCACCCGAGGCCGCTTCACGACCTTCGTCGCCACGGCGCAACCATCGGTCGGACCGACCGCGACGGCGCCCTCGAGTGGACGACGGACGGAGCGACCACGCGGTGGCGAAGCGTCCTCTCGGAGTGGGACGTCACCTCGATCGCGGGGCAGGGGGCTCTAACGCCATGAGACGGGCGAGCCTGGCGCCTGACGCTCGGCGGGGCCGCATCGCGCCGCGGCGAAACGCGCTCATGAGCCTCGCACCTGACGCTTCGGGGGGCGCCTCGCGCGGCCGCGACACCCGCGCATTGCGCGCGCCGCACGGTACCCGCAGCGTGAGGCAGCGTGGAATGCCGTGGGTGGGCTGCTATGCTGGCCGCGGCTTGTGCGCGGAAGTGCGCGCGTGGCCCACTTCGCCTGGAACATCGTGTAAGGATCACGAATTCGTGCGGCAGGATCGATTTCGCGAGCTCGTGCGCCACCGCCTTCGGCTCGAGCGTGGCCGGATCGAGAAGCAGGCGCCGTACGTCGTCGCGCTGGCATACCCGTCCCCGTATCGCGTGGGCATGAGCTCGCTCGGGTATCTCCAGATCTATCGAGCGATTCAGGGGGACCGCGAGCTCGCGTGCGAGCGGGTGTTCTTGGGCGACGACGCCGGCTCCGGGAGGTTGCTCGATGCGCCGCTGAGCTACGAGGGGCTGCGTCCGCTCTCGGACTTTCCGGTGATCGCGTTCTCCGTGGCGTACGAGCTCGAGCTCGCGGGCGTCGTGCAAATGCTGGAGGCGGCGGGGATCCCGGCGCCGCGGACGGAGCGCGACGGGCGGCATCCGCTCATCGTCGCCGGTGGGCCGCTCACGTTTTCGAACCCGCTGCCGCTCGCAGCCTTCGTTGACGCGATCGTCATGGGTGAGGCGGACACGCTCGCGGTGGAGGCGCTTCGGGTGGCGAGCGGCACGAGCGGGCGAGCGAACCAGCTCGCGGCGCTCGCCAAGATGCCGCATGTTTTCGTGCCCGAGCATCAAGAAGACGCGATGCCGCCCATCGCACAGTGCGACGACGCATTGTTGCCGGCGTGGGCACCGATCCAAACGCCCGACACCGAGCTATCGGACATGTTCTTGGTCGAGACCGAGCGGGGCTGCTCGCGCGGCTGTTCGTACTGCGTCATGCGCCGCACGACGAACGGCGGGATGCGCATCGTCGGCAAGGAGCGACTGCTCGAGATCATTCCCGCGGATGCGCGGCGCGTCGGGCTCGTCGGTGCGGCCGTGAGCGATCACCCGGAGATCGTGTCGATCGTGGAGAGCCTCGTGGCGCGGGGGGCGGAGGTGGGGCTCTCGAGCCTGCGCCCCGACCGGCTCAAAGAGCCGTTCGTGCGGGCGTTGAAGTCGGCGGGCTATCGGACCCTGACGACCGCGCTCGATGGCGCCAGCGATCGGGTGCGCGAGATCCTGGACCGACGCGCTCGCACGACGCACATCGTCAGCGCCGCTGAGTTGGCAAAGAAGCACGGCATCGCGCGCCTGAAGCTCTACCTGATGCTCGGAGTCCCCGGGGAAAACGACGACGACGTCGACGAGTGTGCGCGGTTCGTGTCCGAGCTGTCGCGGATCTGTCCGGTGGCGCTCACGGTCGCTCCGTTTTGCGCGAAGCGGAACACGCCGCTGGATGGGCAGCCGTTTGCCGGCATCGATGTCGTCGACGCGCGCATCGAGCGGCTTCGGCGCGGGCTGCGGGGACGGTCGCAGGTGCGGGCGACGAGCGCGCGCTGGGCGTGGGTGGAGTACGTCCTCGCGCAGGGCGGCGTCCGAGAAGGCATGGCGGTAGGCGCCGCCGTGGCGGATGGCGGGCGCTTCGCGGCGTATCGCAAGCGCCTCGAGGAGCTTCCGCCAATCGCGAAGCGAAAGCAGCTCGTCATCATTCGTTCCGAGGCGGCGGAAGGGCGGCGGCACTTGCGCTGGCTGGCGCCCGCCGACCGCGCGGAGCCGTGACGGTGCGCAAGCTGACGATGTACACGCGCGCCGGTTGCCACCTCTGCGACGAGGCGCTCGCGGCGCTCGACGCCGTGCGAGCGACTCATCCGTTCGAGCTCCAGGTCATCGACCTCGACGGACCGGCCGGGGCCGACAAGCGCGAGAGCTACGACTGGGAGGTTCCGGTCGTCGAGCTCGATGGTCGCAAGGTCATGAAGTACCGCGTCGACATGGCGCGCCTCGTGCGCCTGCTCGCGGCGCCGTTCTGAGCGGAACGGGCCGGCGAACCCGCGGTCGCGCGGTGCACTTCGCCGGATGGCGTGTCCGCATGAACCGCGCGCCGTGGCGCATCGCGGCGTTGGGTGGGGAGAGAGGCCGGTGCGCTTCGCCGGATGGCGTGTCCGCATGACCCGCGCGCCGTGGCACGTCGAGGCGGTGGGTAGGGGCAGAGGCCGGTGGTATACGTCCGCGCATGCAGGCCAAAATGGGCCAACTGGCGCAGCTCGCCTTTATCGCTGTGGCGTCCGTTGCGGTGTTCTCGTTCGTGCGGGCGGCGCGGAACGACGCGCACGTCGCGAGGTGCACCGCGACGTGCTTGTTTCGGCCGACCTACGCCGGCCTCGATCGGACGGTGCCGGATTTCGAGCTCGTGAACCTCGAGGGCAAGCCGGTGAGGTTTTCGACGCTGCGCGGCAATAAGCCGGTCATCCTGAATTTTTGGACGAAGACCTGCAAGCCGTGCCTCGAAGAGATGCCGTCGCTCGCGCAGCTCGCGCAGATCGTCGCCAAGGACGGCGTGCGGGTCGTGACGATCTCGACCGACGCCGGTCCCGAGGCCGTGCGGGATCAGTTGAGTGTGGTGCTCGGCGCGAAGCCGGCGCCGTTCGAGGTCTTGTTCGATCCGGACGCGAGCGTGGTCGGCGACAAGTTCGGGACGACGCTCTTCCCCGAGACCTGGCTCGTCGACGGGTCCGGCGTCATCCGTGCGCGCATCGACGGCGCACGGGACTGGACGAGTCCGGTGTCGCTGGAGGTGATCTCGCTGCTCGGCTACCGGGGCGCGTGCCCGGTCGAGTTTCGGCGCGGCGCCCCGATCGGCGCGTTCAAATCGCTGTGCGACGAGACGCTGTGAGCGCAGCGAGATCGGGTGCCGCAGGTGACGACGCAGATGGCCCCTCTTCTCCGGCCGAGAGCTAGCGGGCCGAGAGCTAGCGGGCCGAGAGCTAGCGGGCCGAGAGCTAGCGGGCCGAGAGCTAGCGGGCCGAGAGCTAGCGGGCCGAGAGCTAGCGGGCCGAGAGCTAGCGGGCCGAGGATCAGTTCGTGTTCATCTCGACGCGCAGGAGCTTACGTCCGATGAAGACGAAGTCCCCGTCCTCGAGGACGCGCTCGGCGTCGATGCGCACGTAGGTGCCGTTGCGGCTATCGAGGTCGGTGAGCGTGAACGCTTCGCCGTCGCGCTCGATGCGGCAGTGCTCCCCGGACATGTAATTGTCCTCCGGGAAGTTCAAGTCCGCCCCGTCGCGGCCCACGACGATCGACGTCCCCTCTGCGTGAACGCACATGCCGACGGCGCCACCGCGGAAGATTTGGCTCAGGCGGAAATTGCTCGGTTTTCGGGGCGAGGCATAAAACGCCGTGCCGTCTGACGCTGGGCCGTCATCGCTGACGGGCTCGGCGGTGTCGAGGCGGAACACCTGTTCGCCCGCAAGAAACGTCTGCCCGGGCTGAAGCGGCACCGCGCCGCGGAGGCGGACGTAGACGCCGTTGAGCGAGCCTTCGTCGCGCACCACGAGGTGACCGTCGCGGTAGAAAAAGTTCGCGTGCCGCGGCGACACGAACGGATCGTCGGGGAACATGAGCTGGCCCTCGCGCCCCACGATGTGTTGCTCGGCCTTGAGGTAGAACGACGTTCCCTCCATCCCCTCGCCCCGAATGAGGATGAGCTTGGCCTTCGCCGGGTTTTGCATCTCGCCGAAGAAGTTCGTCTTCAAGTCCCGCACCTGCGCGGGCACCGGGGTCCCGCATCGCCCGCAGAACTTGTGCCCTGCGGGTACGGCTGTGGAACACGAACGGCAGACGTAGTGGCGGGCTGGCTCCATGAGTTTCTCCTCGAGGGTGGCAAGTGGCGCGGCCATGCGCGGCGTGGGGGCTTCGGCGTCCGCCACCGAGCTGAGCCCGGGCGCGGAGGAAGGTGTCGACTGCGTGATCGTCGGGATGAACGGTTCGGCGTGAGCGGTTTCGGTGGCCGCGTGAGCAGGCCAGACGGCAGGCTGCCTGGCGGTGGCCGAGGCTCCTTGTGCGCCGCGCAGAGCCAGCGGCGCGCTGCAGCGAGGGCATACCGCCGTACCGATCGCGGCGAAAGCGTGGCAATCCTCGCACACGAGGCCGAGCTCGCGCTTGTGCTCTAGCGTACCCACGCGATGCCGCTTCTAGCACGACTCTCGGGCGGAGGCTTCGCCGCGCCCGCAGCGCCCCGCAGCGCTCTATGCGCCCGCGCGCCGGCGCATTCGCCGCGCCCGCAGCGCTTTATGCGCCCGCGCCCCGGCGCATTCGACGCCGCCCGCAGCGCTTTATGCGCCCGCGCCCCGGCGCATTCGACGCCGC
>SXGS01042473.1_pt1 | contig 11398 bp, 11 predicted proteins | sample 3174681 | NCBI WGS metagenome assembly SXGS01 (sample SAMN11356861, study PRJNA531348) | freshwater metagenome | isolation source: freshwater sample F1-80 | place: China: Fuxian Lake, Yuxi | collected 2017-12-25 | reverse complement strand
GGCGCTTGGCCTTGCCGAAAGCGACTTGCCTTTTGACAGCGGCCGCTTGCTGCAGCACCTGGAAATCAAAGGCCTGTGGCTGGACCGAGGCCTCATCGACGCCCAAGACCGCGCCCTGCTGGACGGCCCCTGCGGCTGGGCCGGCCTCCGCGTGCTGGGCAGCTTGGTGATGGCGCAGCCCGAGTCAATTCCGGGCGCTGAAGCCTTGCTTGAAGCGACGCGCGCGCTCATCGACGCCAGCGGACTGCGTGCCGGCGCCAGCTTGCTGCACGGTCGCCTGTTGTTGCTGCGCGTGCTGGGCATGGAGCTGGAGCCGGCGGCGCATTTGATACGGGCTGTGCGGGCGCTCTGGCGCGAACGAGTCTGGGGACTTGCCGCTTGTGAGCCCCGCATTTGGGCCAGCTGAGCGAAAAGGGCCAGCTCTTGACCGCTTCAAGCTTCGAACTCCTGCGCAGCTTCCCTGACGAACTGCAGGCCGCGGCCTTTGACGTGATTGAACTGGCGCGCGAGGGCTCACCCGTGGAGGCTCTGCCTTGCCACTCGCTTCGAGTGGGCGTGGAGACGCTTGACTATCCTCACCGTATCTACATCAGTCACCGGCAACTAGAAGATGCTGCGTTGGAGTGGTCTGGTGTGCGGCGGCAGATCGCCTTTTGTTTGGGCACCCGTCACGACGACGGGTACTACCGCGAGTCCTGCCTGCGCCGGCTGGGTGCGTTGGATGCCGAGTGGAAGATTGCCTTCGCCGTGCTCTTGCTCGGCGACTATGTGATGGAGATTTCAAGCCTGGCTGCACAGCGCCTGCTCGAGGCACCCGGCACCCTGACTCGCCCCTTCTTTGCGGCCAATCCTCAGGCGGTGCAGACCGTTCGGCGCCGCGCGATCAGTTACTGGGACTGCTATTACCGTGAGGACTTACCGCAGTACAGCCAGGTCCCAGCCATTGCTTGTGTCGATTGGCTGCTTGCTGCCGGCCCATGATGCTCTTGGCCCAGAACGGGGTGTGCTTCGCAGACACTCGCGCCGCCCTTTTCTCCTCAAGCCTGTTGAATGCGTCTTCTTCTAGCGTTCCTGTTCGCTCTCGTCCTGTTGCCCGCCCAAAGTGCCGAGCTCCTGAGCCTGCCCCAAACCGCCGTTCACTGGCTCGACGACGCTGAGCGCCAGCGCCGCTACCCGGTCTGGGTCGACCTGCCAGCTGGTTATGCGCAGGCACCGGCAACGCGGCGCTATGCGGTCGTTGTGGTGGCCGACGCGCCTTATGCCTTGCCGCTCACACGGGTCATCCGCAACCGCTTGGGCGCGGGCGGTCAGAACATTGAGGACTTCATCCTTGTGGGCCTGGCCTACGCCGAGGGTGACACGCCGCGCGCCAGTCGCAGTCGTGACCACACGCCAAGCTCTCCCAAAGATCGCCGCGACATGGGCGAGAAGGTGTACGGAGAAGGCAGCGCCTATGCGCGCTTTGTGGCCCAGCAGGTCCTGCCACTGATCGACCGCGAGTACCGCAGCGACCCTAAGCGCCGCACCTTCATCGGCCACAGCTATGGCGCGCTGCTCGGCCTGATCCTCATGCGCGAACAAGCTGGCGCTTTTGGCCAGTTCGTACTCGGCAGCCCATCGTTGTGGTTCGATGCCGGACTGCCGCTGAAGCAGGCGCTACCGGATGCGAAGACCGCCAAGGCTGGCAAGCTGCGCGTCTGGATGGCTGCCGGCGCTTACGAGCAGCCCGGGCAAACGGCACGGCACGCCAAGCGCACGAGCATCGTCGCCGACATGCGGCACCTTGAAACTCGTTTGCGCAGCGCCGGTCACGAGGCAAGCAGCCGCGTCATCCCAGACGAGGACCATCTCTCGGTGCAGCCTGTATACACCGGCAAAGCGCTGCTTTGGGCCTTGCCCGGCAGCGGACCGTACAACGGACACTGACCCCCCCATCAGGAGGAAACATGCGCGCCATTCAATGCACCCGATGGGGCCCACCCGAGGCCCTGCAACTGAACACCATCGCAACCCCCGAACCCGGCCCCGGCCAGGTGCGCGTGAAGGTCGAGGCGGCGGGAGTCAATTTTCCCGACCTGCTCATCGTTCAAAAGAAGTACCAACTGCAGCCGCCGCTGCCCTTCACGCCCGGCGCCGAGCTCGCGGGCACCGTGGAAGCCTTGGGTGAAGGCGTCGCGCACCTGAAGATCGGCCAGCGCATCGTCGGCTTCAGCGGTCTCGGTGCCTTCGCTGAACAGGCTCTGCTGCCGGCCGCGCAGTGCATGCCCTTGCCACCGGGCCTAGACCCCGCGCTGGCCGCCAGCTTCACGCTCGCCTATGGCACCAGCTGGCACGCACTGCGCGACCGCTGCGCGCTGCAGGCGGGCGAGACGCTGCTGGTGCTGGGCGCGGCTGGCGGGGTGGGCTTGGCGGCGGTGGAGATTGCCAAAGCGCTCGGCGCCCGCGTGATTGCCGTGGCCTCCAGCGACGAGAAGCGCGCCGTGTGCTTGGCCCACGGCGCTGATGCGGCGATTGGCTACGACGCACTGCGTGACGACATCAAGGCCCTGACCGAAGGCACAGGGGTTGATGTGGTCTACGACGCCGTGGGCGGCAGCGTGGCCGAACCGGCCATTCGCAGCATGGCGTGGCGCGGTCGGTACGCGGTGGTGGGTTTTGCGAGCGGCGAGATTCCGAACATTCCCATCAACCTGCTCTTGCTCAAAGGCACCAGCTTGGTCGGCGTGTTCTGGGGCGAGTGGCTCAAGCGCGAACCCAAGGCCTGGGCCAAGGGCCTTGGAGAGTTGATGCAGTGGCTGGGCGAGGGCAAGCTCAAGCCCTTGATCAGCCACCGCTACGCCTTGGCCGAAACGGCGCAGGCGCTGCAAGACTTGGCCGACCGCAAGGTCACCGGCAAGGTGATCGTGGAGCCGCAGCGCTAGGCGTTCAGCGACTGGCGGCAGCCTCCGGCGCCGAAGCGGGCGCAGACGCCGCCGATGAGGCTGCAACCGGGACGCTTGCCAGAGCTGCGGGTGCCGTAGGCGTCGCGCAAGGCCGCAGCCCACCGGGCCACGCCGGGTGGCTCGCCTTGAGTTGCACCTCGGTCAAGGCGGGCAAGCGCAGCCACTGGCTGCTGCTGGGCAGGCGCATGGGCACCACGCGCAGCAGGCGCAAGCCTTTTTCGCGCAGCCGGGCTTGCTCGGCCTGCACGGCCTCCACGCTGTCAAAGCGACCCAACAGCCAGCTGGCTTCAGATTCGCCCAGGAGGTTTTGCGAGCGCAGCGGCTTCACGTCGGCGCGTTCCAGCGCGGTGCGCTTGCGCGCGAGGTCGCCGGCGTCGTCGGCAGCGCGGGTGGCCAAAACCCATTGGCCGGGCTGGCGGCGCTCTTGGCGCTGCCACTGGCCGGGCAGCAAGCCCATTTGCTCTTTCAGGGCGGTCTCTGCGGCTTGCAGGCCGGCTTCATCGCTGAATGCGCCGATCTCGCGGCACTGCAGGGGGCGCTTTGCGGCGCTGGCGGCCTCGGGGCTCAGGAGTTGAAAGCGTTCCGGGCTGACCTGTGCGGCCAGCCGCGCTGGCTCGCGCTGGGTGGAGCCCGGCTGCCCGCCGAGCCAGCCCTGGCCCCACGCGAACAGCAGGCCATTGGCGGCCACCAGGGCGCTGAGCAGCACCGTGAGCCCGGACGGCAAACCTTTGTTGCTCATGACATCTCCCGCAAGCGGGCTTCACCCGCGCGCAGTTCGTGCAGTTGGCCTTGCGCATCGCGCAAGCGCAAAAGACCCTGGGCATTCACCCCTTCGGCCACGCCGGACCATTCCCCGCCCGCCACTTCGCGGCCGCGCAGCGCGTCGCGGGCTGCAAAGGCGGCTTGCGCTGCCGCACCAAAGCCGCGCCACTCGGCCAGCAGCTTGACCAAGGGCGGCAAAACGGCGCTCAGCGCCATGGGCGCCGTCCAACGCGCATCCAGCTCTTGGAGGCCGCTGCTGGGCACGTCAACTTCAGGGGCCATCACGTTCAGGCCCACACCAATGACCACGCTGCGGGGCTCAGCGCCGTGGCCGGCGGTTTCAATGAGCACACCGCCGAGCTTGCGCCCGTGCAGCCAAAGGTCGTTGGGCCATTTGAGCTTGAGCAACTGCGTGCTGGGGTCGAGGGCATCGGCCAGTGTGGCACCCACGGCGAGCGAAAGGCCATCGAGCTGGTTGCTGGTCAGCGGCCAAGCCAAAGAAAAGGTCAGTGAAGCCCCCGGTGCCGACTGCCAACTGCGCCCAAGCCGGCCCCGGCCCATGGTTTGATGCTCGGCCACCAGCATTTGGGGCGCGGCATCTTTGCGGCAGGCTTGCAGCAAATCGGTGTTGGTGGAGCCGGTCTCGGCCACCGCACGCAGCAGCACGCCTGGGCCGAGCAACTGGCTCAGGCCAGCGAGTGCGTCGTCAAAGGCGGTGCGCATGCTCAGCGGCGCTTGGGCTGCAGCAAGCTGCCACGGCAGCTGGTGGCGCCGCAGCGGCAGGCGTAGTCGCGCTTGAGCTTGGGCGTCAGGCGCTCGTCAATCGTCAGGTGGTAGTCGTAGAACAGCTCTTCGCCCGGCTCGATGTCGCGCAGCGCATGGATGAAGACACGGCCCTTGACTTCCGCCGCCTCGCAGTTCGGGCCGCTCGGTGCACAGGCGTGGTTGATCCAGCGTGCGCTGTTGCCCTTGTGGCGGGCGTCGATGACGCCGCCGCCTTCGAGTGAAAAATAGAAGGTGTGGTGCGGGTCGGCGGGGTCGGCCGGGTGGCGGCGGGCGGCCTCTTCGTCGCTGATGCGTTCGCCCGTGTACTCAACCACACGCTCGCCAGCCGCGATGGGGCCAACTGCATACACACCACGGCCATGCACACCGGAGCGGCGGACTTGAATTCGACGGGGCAAGCGAGACGACATCAGAGCTGCGTATATTGATTACATGGGTGTGCGCGCGTGTGAGCGTGTGCGCACACGCGAGGCGGCGCGCATTGTGCCGTTCACTAGAGACTGGATTCATGAGCACCAAAACCCTCGTCATCGCTGAGAAGCCCTCCGTTGCCCTCGACATCGTGCGCGCCTTGACGCCCAAGAGCGGCAAGTTCGAGAAACACGATGAGTTCCATGAGAACGAGCAGTACATCGTTTCCTCGGCCGTGGGCCACTTGGTGGAGATTGCTGCGCCCGAAGGCGTGGACCCCAAACGGGGCAAATGGAGCTTTGCCAACCTGCCCGTCATTCCGCCGCACTTTGACCTGCAGCCCATTGACAAGAGCAAGGGCCGGCTCAACGCCCTGGTCAAGCTCATTCGCCGCAAAGACGTGGGCGCCCTCATCAACGCCTGTGACGCGGGCCGCGAAGGGGAGTTGATCTTCCGCCTCATCCTGCAGTACGCGCAGCCGGCCAAGGGCCCGCTCAACAAGACCGTTCAGCGCTTGTGGCTGCAAAGCATGACGCCCGAGGCGATTCGAGACGGCTTCAAGAACCTCCGCACCGACGAAGCCCTGATGCCCCTGGCCGACGCCGCCCGCTGCCGCTCCGAGGCCGATTGGCTGGTTGGCATCAATGGCACGCGCGCCATGACCGCCTTCAACAGCCGCGACGGCGGCTTCTTCCTCACCACTGTGGGCCGGGTGCAAACGCCCACGCTGTCCATCGTGGTGGAGCGCGAAGAGAAGATTCGCAAGCACGTCTCCCGCGACTACTGGGAAGTGCGCGCCAGCTTTGCCGCGCAAGCCGGCGAGTACGAAGGCAAGTACATCCAGCCCAACTTCAAGAAGGGCGACGACTTGGAAGCCCGCGCCGACCGCCTGTGGGACAAAGCCAGCGCCGATGCCATTGCTGCCGCCGTCAAAGGCCAGCCGGCCACCGTCACCGAAGAGAGCAAGCCCACCACGCAAGCCAGCCCGGGCCTCTACGACCTGACCACCTTGCAGCGCGAGGCCAACTCCCGCTTCGGTTTCAGCGCCAAGACCACGCTAAGCCTCGCGCAGGCGCTTTACGAGAAGCACAAGGCGCTGACCTACCCGCGGACCGACAGCCGCCACCTGCCCGAGGACTACCTGCCGGTGGCCAAGCAAACGGCCGAAATGTTGCGCGATGAAGACCTGCCTGGCCCGCTGGCTTTGCTGTCTCAGCACGCTGGTACGGCGCTCAAGGCCGGCTACATCAAGCCCACCAAAAAGGTCTTTGACAACACCAAGGTTAGCGACCACTTCGCCATCATTCCCACGCTGCAAGCGCCCAAAGCACTTAGCGAGGCCGAGGCCAAGCTGTATGAGTTGGTCGTCAAGCGCTTCCTGGCCGTATTCTTCCCGGCCGCCGAGTTCCAAGTGACCACGCGCCTGAGCGTGGCCGCCGGCCACACCTTCCAAACCAACGGCAAGGTGCTTGTGAATCCCGGTTGGTTGGCCGTATACGGCAAAGAAGCCCAAGACGACGACGCCACCTTGGTGGCCGTGGCCCAGGGCGAGAAGGTGGCCACCGAAAGCGTGGACGTGAAAGGCCTGCAAACCAAGCCCCCCGCCCGCTACACCGAAAGCACCTTGCTGGGCGCCATGGAAGGCGCCGGCAAGCTGGTGGACGACGACGAGTTCCGCGAGGCCATGGCCGAACGCGGCCTCGGCACCCCGGCCACGCGCGCCAGCATCATTGAAGGCCTGCTCAACGAGAAGTACATGCTGCGCGAAGGGCGCGAGCTCATCCCCACCGCCAAGGCCTTCCAGCTGATGACGCTCTTGCGCGGCTTGGAGGTGGAAGAGCTGACCAAGCCCGAGCTCACCGGCCAGTGGGAGCACCAGCTCAGCGAGATGGAGAAGGGCCGCCTGGCACGCGATGTGTTCATGGCCAACATCGCCAAGATGGCCGAGCAAGTGGTGGCCAAAGCCAAGAGCTACGACCGCGACACCGTGCCCGGCGACTACGCCACGCTGGCCACGCCCTGCCCCAAGTGCGGCAGCGTGGTCAAAGAGAACTACCGCCGTTTTGCCTGCACCGGCTGCACCTTCTCCATCACCAAAATCCCCGGTGGCCGCAGCTTTGAGTTGCCCGAGGTGGAGCAATTCATTCGCGACAAACACATCGGCCCCCTGGAAGGCTTCCGTTCGCGCATGGGCCGCCCCTTCACCGCCGAACTGCGCATGGTTTTTGATGAAGAACTAGAGGGCGGCGGCAACTGGAAACTCGAATTCGCCTTCGACGACGACAAAGCCAGCGACGACGGCGAACCTGTCGACTTCAGCGCCAGCACCAGCCACGGCCCCTGCCCCAAGTGCGGCGGGCACGTGTACGAGCACGGCAGCAACTACGTCTGCGAGCACAGCGTGGGCGCCCACATCACCTGCGACTTCAAGAGCGGCAAGATCATCCTCACCCAGCCGGTGGACGAAGCGCAAATCCACAAGCTGCTGCACGCCGGCGCCACGGACTACTTGGAGAACTTCGTCTCCAACCGCACCAAGCGCAAGTTCAAGGCCAAGCTGGTGTTCGACAAGAAGGAGGGCAAGGTGAACTTTGAGTTTGAGCCAAGGCCTGAGAGGAAGCCGGCGGCGAAGAAGGTGGCGGCAAAGAAGGCGGCGAAAGCCTGAGCCCCAAAGGCCTAGAACATAGGATTGACCAGCGAGGAGGGTAGTCATGGTCGGAGAGAAATGGCGGGATTGCCGCAAGCGCTCGCATTGGCAGTTCTGCATCTTTGTGGTCATGGTCTACAGCGGTCACGCTACGAGTTATGCCCAGGGATATCGGTGCGAAGTTGATGGCAAGCCGGTCTTCCAACAGATGCCTTGTGAGGGCGGCAAGCGACTTGATGTGCCCCCAGCTCTTGCTCCGGATAGCTATGAAGCGCGTGCGTCCGCTGCAATCGGAAGACAACGAGTTTTCATCGGAATGCTCGAGAAGGATGTGGTCCGCTCGTGGGGTAAGCCATCCAAGGTGAATCGGAGTGTTGGCTCATACGGCATTCACGAGCAGTGGATTTATGAACGCGGCGAGATCGGTCGCACCCAGTACCTGTACGTTGAGAACGGTGTGCTTAAGGGCATCCAAGGTCCAACCGATTAGTCGAGCAAACCTTTTTAAGAGTGACAGAAGAAGTGGAGTCGCCATGCCAGCCGAGTTCGGTCCATGAGCATCGCGATGGATGGGCTATCGCGCAGGGCTTGATTCCAACGGCTCGACCCAACTCAATGCGATGCCAACCCCATTGCCACGCAGACCCTCCGAGACGTCGATGGTCGCGGCAAGTTGACGCGCTGCTGAAGCAACGATGGCCAGGCCAAGACCCGAGCCGTTGACAGTTGGGTGCTTGCCACGGCGAAAGCGCTCGAACATGCGCAGCCGATCTTCGGGCGCGATGCCAAGGCCGTCATCAGCGACGATCAAGCGCAATCCGCCACTCGCTGGCTGCTCAATACGCACCTCGACCTGCCCACCTGGTTGGCCATAGCGGATCGCGTTTCCAACCAGGTTGTCGAGGATTGACACCAAGGCCTGGCCGGGGCTGCGCGTCATCAAGCTGTTGGGCCCGACGTAGCTCAACTCGATATGTCGATTGCTGGCCTCGGGCGCGTGTGCGGCCAGACACTCACGCACCGTATCCGCCAGTTCGGTGGCGATCAGCTCGTCTTCGGCATCGGCGTCCAGTCGCGCCAGTGACAAGAGTTGGTTGACCAAGCGCGATGAACGTGCCACGCCGCTGTGCAGGCGCTGCGCCGCTTCTTCGCGCAGTTTCGGTTCGTGGGTGTGGAGCAGCGTGTCGCACTGCGCGCTGATGAGCGCCAGGGGCGTGCGGAGCTCGTGCGCAGCGTCTGCAAGGAAGTCGCGCTCGCGCTGCAGCAGGCCCTGCAGCCGCGCCATGGTGGCATTGAGCTCGTTGACCAACGGCGCCAACTCGCGGTACACGTGCGGAACCTTCAAAGGCATCAGGTCTGCGGGCTTGCGCGCGGCCAGTTCGCGCGACAGCCGCCGCAATGGCGCAAGGCCCGTGTACACGGCAAACCAAACCGGTAGAAGCAACAGCGGAAAGCCCACCAGGATAGGGTTCAACAGGCCTTCTCGGCTGATCATTACTTTGTCGAAGATCTGCTGCCGGCTGATCTGCGACTGCGTGATGTCGATGCGGTACTGTTTGTCCAAGGACCAACGGCGCAGGACACGGAACCGCTCGCCCTTGATGTCAGTGTCAAAGTAGCCCGCCGCTTGCGCGCCTTGTGGGATCACATCAGGCCCGTCGCCGCCGCGAGCCACCAACTGCCCGAGGGCGGAGTGCACTTGAAAGGCCTGGAAGCCTCTGGGTGTGTCCCCGGATGCGACGGCGACTTCGATGACGGTGCTCAGGCCCGTCAAGGCCAGCGCGATGTTTGCGGGGTCGGCGTTGGTTTCGACCACGCGCGTCACGGACTCTGACCAGGCCAGCATCTCGGTGTCGAAATTGCCTGAACCTGACGCACGCGTCATGTACAAGCCCTGGACGTACACGCCCGCCCACACCAAGGCACAGGCCAGCAACAGTGAAGCGATCAACCGACGCGCGATCGAAGCTTGCAGCACGGCGCAAAGTGCTGTTTCAAGCATCTTCATTCGCCCAGCAGGTAGCCGACACCCCGCACCGTGCGGATGGCGTCCTCGCCCAGCTTGTGACGTAGGTTGTGCACGTGCCATTCCAATGCACTGAACTCAAGGGGTTCGTTCAGCGGCGAAACCGCCCCGGCCAAGCGATGCTTCGGCACCACCTTGCCAGGGTGTCGTGCCAACTCGGCCACGATCAGAAACTCCTTGGGCGACAGCGCCACGACAACGCCATCGGCACGCACTTCGCGCTTGCCGATGTCAATCCGCAGATGGCCGACGCCCCACACGGCCGACGCCTGACCCGCCGCCCGCCGAGTGACGGCGCGAACGCGCGAGGCCAGCTCCAAGGGCGCGACGGGTTTGATGACGTAGTCGTCGGCGCCAGCGTCCAGACCGGCTACGCGTGACTCGAGGGCATCCCTCGCTGTCAGCACGATCACCGGCAGCGCAAGGTCGGCACGCCGCCAAGCGCGCAGCAGGTCTAAGCCTTGGCCATCGGGTAAGCCCAGATCGAGTACGGCGCATGCGAAGTGCGCCTCGGCGGCGTCGATGGTCAGCGCACGTGCGTGCTTCACACCGCGAACCCACTCGCTCGTCAGGCCGTGGCCACTGAGCGCCCGTTGGAGTTCTGCACCCAGTTCAAGATCATCTTCAATCAACAGGAGATGCACGGCCTGCTCCAGGACTTGAGTGATCAACAGCGTACAGCGCTGTTCCTAGGCGTTTGCAAAGGAGGCCCAGCCTAAATTGCCCCGCTGTCCTCAACCCCTCGGCCCTTTCGGTCTACATCATGCAGTCATTGAATCGCAAGCGAATTTCCCACGCATCCCTTGTCACGGTGCCCGTTGCCTTGCAGGCCTTGGTCGGCGCGGCGTTGTTGGCGCATGGGGTTCCCGCCGCCGCGCAGGACGATAGCAAGGCTACGGCTTACGGCCTTAGCGGCAGTCTCGGCGTCGGCGCTGCGTCTCTGCCGACCTACGAAGGGAGTGCCAAGCGCCGCACCGTGGTCGGCCCCGACTTCTCCCTGAGCTACCGCTCCAAGGACTGGGGTAGCGTGGAGTTGGGTCAGCGTGGATTGGTATGGCAAGCCCTTGAGGTGGACGACTTCAAACTGGGGCTTGCCGCAGCCATAGATCCGGGTCGCAAAACCAAGGAAGCTTCGACAGGCGACCCGACTCCTGGAGACAAGCGTCTGGCCGGTATGGGCGACGTGCGCGCCAGTGCCGAGGCCGGTGTTTTGGTGGGGTACGGTCCCCTCAGTCTGCTGGCTCGAAAGTCCCTAGGTGATCGTGGCCACAAGGGCGCGCAGGTGGACCTCAGTGCCGAGTTCCCGTTCGCACTGATCGACACCGTGGGCGTGCGTTTTGGGATCGGCGCGACCTGGGCAGACAAGCGCTACATGCAGACCTACTTCGGCGTGACGCCGGTTCAAGCCCAGGCTTCACGCTACCGGGTCTACACCCCGAAGGCCGGCGTTCGTAAATTCGAAGCCAGCGTGGGGGCCGAGTACGCATTCGCCCAAGACTGGAAGCTCCAAGCTGCGCTGGTCTGGTCACGCCTGGCCGGCGATGCCCAGCACAGTCCGTTGGTCGCGCGAAAGTCCAGCTCCTCAGCGGCTGTGAGCATTGCCTATGTCTTCTGACGCCGGCGCCGCGCCGATGGCGCGTGTGACCGACCTGTGCATGCCGCAGTACTCGCGCTGGCAGGTGTTGGCCGTTTGGGCTGCTGCGGCCCTGCCGATGGCGCTGATCGCCTGGGTTGCAGCCCCACTCCTCGCAGCGCAAGAGGGGGGTGAAACGGCGTTGGCAAAGTGGCTGATCGGCGGCCTCACACTGGGCCTCGCCTGGCAAG
>SXGS01774762.1_pt1 | contig 11399 bp, 6 predicted proteins | sample 3174681 | NCBI WGS metagenome assembly SXGS01 (sample SAMN11356861, study PRJNA531348) | freshwater metagenome | isolation source: freshwater sample F1-80 | place: China: Fuxian Lake, Yuxi | collected 2017-12-25 | reverse complement strand
TGTTGCTGCTGCTGGTTCTGGGGGTCGTTTTCGTTGTTGTCCTGCTCCAGTGCCTTGGCAAGCTGTTCCAACAGGTTCTGCGCTTCCATCTGCGCGGTCTGTGTGGGGTCCATTCGGGTGTTGGATTGTCCGAGCGCCTGACCGGCCCGGCTCATGGCGCCGCGGGCACGGCCGGAGAACGCCTTGAAGACATCACCCGGGAGATCGCCCTCGAGCTTGCCGGCGTCGGACTCGATGCCCGACTGTGCTCTGGAGAGACGTTGGGCGTTCGCTTTGAACTCGGGCTTTTCCGCATTGGCTTCCGAACCGGCGTCGAGCTTGGCGGTCTCTTCCCTCACCGCCTTTTGACGCGCTGCGAGTTGCTGAAGGTTTTTGCGGAGCTCTGCAAACGGGTCGTCGTTTTGCTGCGCTTCCTGCATGGCGCGCTGTAGACTCTCCATGGCCTGGCGCATCGATCGCATCGCCTCTTGCTGTCTTGCCTGCGCCTGCTGCCGATCCCCCTGCTCCAGAGATTGGGCCGCTTCTTCGAGCCTTGGCTGCGCCTGCTGCAGCGATTGCGCTGCCTTTCCTGCAGAGGGCGATCTGCGCTCCAGCCGCTCCAGCTTTCGGCGAAGAGCTTCGATTTGCTGCTTCAGTTCGCGCTCCATCTGTGCCAATTCGCGCCGCTGCTCGGGAGACTGCTCCTGCGCGGTTCGACGTGCGGCGTCTTCCTGTCGCTGCATGCTCTGGCTCAGAGAGCGGGCGGCATCTTGAAGCTGTCGCTCCAACTGCCGGGGATCGCCGGAGTCTGCGGCGTTCTGAAGCTGTCTCGCAGCCTCCTCGAGAGATTGCGCGGCGTCTTCCTGCTGGCTTCGAGCCTGCCCCAGCGAATTCTGCTGGGTGTTCTGCGCAGCTTGCGATTGGGCGCCGGTGACGTCATTCCGTCGGAGTTGTTCGGCCGTCGAGCGCGCGGCTTCGGCTTGATCCGGCTGACGACCTTCCATGGAGCGCGCGGAACGGTCCAGATCCTGCATCGCCTGCGCCGTTGCTCGCTGGAGGCTTTGCTGCCGTTGAGCATTCGCCTGGAGCTGGGCGCGCTGCTGCGGCGTGAGCTCCGACGCTTCCTTACCCACGGTTTGAGGCAGCATCGCCTCGGACTGCTTCTCCAGATCACGCTGCTCCTGAGCCAGGCGGCCGAGGCGTTCCGCCATTCGCTTCAATTCGCTCGTCGGCTGCATGGACTTCTGGATGCTCTCCAGTTCCTGCACGATGGACTGTTGCTGGTTGCTGGTCTCACTCAGTTCTTGCCGGCTCTGCTCCGGAGCAGTCTCTGCGGATGCCTGGGCGCCTCCCAGCTTAGTCGCGGCCTGAGTCATGGCGCCTTTGGAGACCTGATCCAACCGATTTCGAGCCGCGGTCTGCGACTTCCGCTCCGCATCGCTGCCGACCCGGTTCATCTCCGACATTCGCCGCAGCTCGTCGACGCGCCGAGCGAGGTCTTCCGCCGAGCTCGCAGCTCCGCGCTGTCGTTCCTCAGCGGCCTGAATCCCGGTGGGGTTGGGGCGCGTCGAGTTGCGCTGCGCCTCCACGTTGGAGCGGGTTTCCTTCTGCTCCCGGGTCAATTCAGTCATCTGACGGAGCACGTCTTGACGCGCCTCTTCATAGCGCCGTTCGGCTTCACCGCGGTCGATGATGTGGAGCTGATACTCCGAGGTTCGACCGACGTGTGGCCCGTTCAGATTGTCGTAGTCCTGGGCCTCAATCCGGTAAGAGACGGTGTCGCCGGGCTGCAAGGAGAGCGATTGTAGATTCCAGACACTGTCAAGCTCGATCAGCTTCTGGCGTCGGTTGCCGGCGCCTGCCGGAACCGAACCGGATCTCCCTTCAACAGAGTAGGGGACCCGCACCGGACCCACGCCATAGTCGTCGGTGGCTCGAATAGCGAGTGGGATGCGGGCATCGGGCACGACATCCAGATCGCCGTTGGGGCTGCCGAGGGTGACTTCGGGGGTCTCGTCGGCAATGGCTTTGATCGGGAAGGTTTGAACGTCAGGCGCCTCGAACCCGTCCTGATCTCTCAGTTTCACGCGGTACTCGCCGGTCTGCTTCACCTGTACGGAACCGAACACTCGTAAGTCTTCCGTCCGCCACGGAACTTCCGGGGCCGGAGGCATCGTCACTCGGGCTTCTTCAAGAGGCTTGTTTGCCCGCAGCTCCATACGGACATCGGTCCCCACCGGCGCGGCGATTCCCGCGGACTGAAGGGTCACCTCTTCGGCCGGGCGGTCCATGTAGGCCGGAAACTCCAACTTCAGGCGAGCTCCGACGATAGATGCGGCATCTACAATCTCCACCCGGCCGCGGTCCGATTTACCGTCTCCCGCCTCGGCGTAGTACTCGGCAGCTTCGGAGAGGTTCGGCAAGACGTGGGTGAAGGCGCTGTTGGCGTCTGCTGCGAGATCGATGTGACGCCACTTGCGTTCATCCTGAAATCGGTAGAAGAGGCGGGCCTGCTGAACTCGCTTCCCTTCCTGCCGAATCCGAATCTCGAAGTTTGAGCCCCGCAGCGCCCGCGCGAAGGGCAGCGGATCCACCTGGATGCGGGTGTCGCGCCAAACCGGGGTGTTTTTCAGCGCCATCCGAGAGAGGAATGCGGCGAAAGCGGGTCCGGCAAGGATGAAGTGTAAGGCAAGCACTCCGGCAGCAATGCCGACAGCCATACCTGCTCGGCGGACACCCCGGCGCGGAAAGGCGGCTTCGAAATCCAGCGACCCGGCGGCATTCTCGGCATCCCGGGTCAGGTCGTCAATCAGGGTGCGGGAGTAGGGCATCCGCTCCTCATCCCGTTCGCCCGCGAACGAGACGGCGGCCAGGAGGCGTTCTCTCAGCTCGGGATAGCGTGTTTCCACGTATCGAGCCGTGTCGAGTTCCCCGCGCTGGCCGAGAATCGGCTTCAGGATCAACCTTAGTACCAGCGCAGCGAAAGCGATCCCGAGCGCAGTCCAGGCGACTATTCGCGTCTCAATGTCGAGCACGAGGATTCGATCCAGGTGGAAGACGCAAAGAAACGCCGCGAGCAGTGTGGCAGCTGTCCAACCGGCGCCCTCGACGACCATCAACAATCGCTGGAAGCCGCGGGCGCGGGTGAGACGTGCCGAGATCGCCAACTGTGCCATCTTTGTCCGGGCCCTCCGGGGGAGTCAATCGCCGCTGTTCTACCTAGGACGCCGGCGCGTGCCTTACGGTTGCAGTTCCAAGCGGATCCGTCCTTCGCAACATCGCCCTGGAACCCTGCGATGAGCGTGTGGAAGTCCCCCGGGTAGCGGACTCCCGCCGCCGTCCCTGTGAGGCGGGGCGTTCCGGGTTGACCCTTCCGAAAGGGTCTGCTAGCATTCGGTCTCGCGTGACCCCGCTGCGGAGAGTCCAGATGCCTAAATGCAAAACCAGTAAGACGGCCGCCAAGCGGTTCAAGCTGACCGGAACCGGCAAGATTCGGTTCGAGTGCTCGCACCTGAACCACCTCATGTCCTGCAAAAAGGACGGGGGTCGGGCTCGGCGGATGCGCGCCGGCGGTGAAGTGTGCAAGGGCGATATGGATCGCGTGCGCCGATTGCTCCCGAACGGGCTCTAATCGGTCGCGGTCGGATCGTTCTAGATGACTCGGGTCGAGGATGGGGGTGGCTCCCTCTCGGCCCTGATGAGACGGATCGGCTCCGTCGGAGGAAACTAAATGCCACGAGTCAAGCGCGGGATCATGACCCGCAAGCGCCACAACCGCGTTCTGAAGGACGCGAAGGGCTACTGGGGCGCACGCTCTGCGTGGTTCCGGTTGGCGAAGGATGCCGTAGCGCATTCCGGACAGTACGCCTATCGAGACCGTCGAACCCGCAAGCGGGAGTTCCGCCGCCTCTGGATCGCGCGCATCAACGCCGCCTGCCGTGCTGAGGGAATGACCTACAGCCGGTTCGTGAACGGCCTGATCAAGGCGCAGATCAGTATCGATCGCAAGGTGCTCTCCGAGCTGGCGATTTCCGATCCGGCGGCCTTCAGAACTCTGGTGCAGCAGGCTTCGGCCGCTCTCGCCGGCTAGCCCCACCTTCAGGTTGTCGGTCAGTTACCGGGCCGGATGTCGCGTTCTAACGGCGCGGCATCCGGCCCGTTGGCCGTTCAGCCTTCTCTGTTGACGTCTCAACCGCGCGTTTCTGCGCGTGGGACGAGTGGAGTCCCCCATGAGCCATCTGGATGACCTCCGGCAAGCCGGGATGGACCGCATTTCCGCCGCAGCGAGCCTCGCGGAACTGGAAGCGGTGGAGGTCGAGTTTCTCGGTCGCAAGGGGAGCGTGGCCGGCCTCATGCGGCTGATCCCCACGTTGAGCGCCGAGGAGAAGCCTGCCTTCGGACAGAAGGTCAATGCCCTGAAGACGGTGCTGACTCAGGCGGCGGAGGCCCGGCGCTCCGAACTTCAATCCGGGGAGTTGGACCGAAGACTTCGAGCTGAGTCCATTGACATCACCCGTCCCGGCCGCGTGCCGGCGTTGGGCCGCCCACACCTCTTGTCCCAGACCTTCACTCAGGTTGCCGACATCCTCGTGGGTCTGGGGTTCAGGCAGGTTGATGGCCCGGAGTTGGAGGAGTTCCGGTTTAACTTCGGCGCCCTCAACTTTCACGAAGAGCACCCGGCGCTCGATGAGCAGGACTCGTTTTACGTGAGCGACACGCGTCTGCTCCGCACTCAGACCACCGCGCTGCAGGGTCGCGTGATGCCGACGCTAACCCCTCCGTTTCGGGTGTTCACGCTCGGCCGCTGCTTCCGCAGGGAAGCCGTCGATGCCACTCACTACCACACGTTTCATCAGGTGGATGCCTTCCTCGTCGATCGAACCTCCAGCCTGGCGGACTTGAAGGGAACGCTGGGAGCTATGGTGCGCGAGTTGTTCGGCGACGATGTGACCGTCCGCTTTCGACCTGATTTCTTTCCCTTCGTGGAGCCTGGTGTCGAGATCGCAGTCAAGCTGCGGCACCGGTGGATGGAACTCGGCGGCGCCGGCATGATCCATCCCAACGTGCTTCGAAACGTTGGGATCGACCCGACGGAGTGGAGCGGCTTTGCATTTGGCCTGGGACTGGACCGAATGCCCATGGTCCGCCGGAGCATTGATGACATCCGGCTTCTGTTCGAAAATGACGTCCGCCTGTTGCGACAGTTCTGAAGGGAGTAGCCGATGTTGATTCCCGTGGATTGGCTGCGGACGTTTCTCGACCTGCCGGAAGATGCAGAAGCGATCGCCGAACGGCTGACGACCACCGGCAACGAAATCGAGGAGATCCGTGACGAGGGCTACGGCCCGGTGTTCCACCTCAAATTGACGCCGAACCGCCCCGACATGCTTGGTGTCGAGGGCGCCGCACGTGAGTTGGGGGCGCTCTTCGGGCGACCCATCACGCCGGCCCCGGAAGGCCCGGACCTGCAGCCGGCGGCCCTGCCCCCGGTGAGGGTGTCGGTGGAAGACACCGAGCGCTGTCCCCGCTATGTTGGGATCACGATCCGCGGCGTGAAGGTGGGCCCTTCCCCGGCATGGCTGTGTCGACGCGTGGAGTCGGCGGGGATGCGTTCGATCATCAATGTTGTGGATGTCACGAACTTCGTGATGTGGGAGCTCGGACAGCCCCTCCATGCCTTCGACCTCAAGCACCTGCTCGAGAGTCGAATTGTGGTCCGGCGGGCGGCGGCGGGTGAGCGGCTTGTGTTGATCGACGGCGCCGAGGCGACCCTCACTCCGGATGATCTGGTCATTGCAGACGGGACTCGAGCCATCGCCCTGGCGGGTGTGATGGGCGGACGAGAGTCGGAGGTGTCCGTCGACACCGTCGATGTGTTCCTCGAAGCGGCGTGCTTCGCGCCCACCGCGATTCGCCGCACCCGGAAGCGCGCAGGCGTACCCACGGCCGCGTCCTACCGATTTGAGCGGGGGGTGGATCCCAACGGAGTTCTTCGGGCCGCCATCCGCGCCGCGGGGCTGATCGTCGAGACCGCAGGCGGCGCGATCGACGGTGGCTTCACCGACCACTACCCGTACCCCGCGACGGCCCGGCCGATCTCGTTTCGGCCGGACCGTTGCTCTTCGCTGTTGGGGATACGCGTTGGGCCGTCTGAAGCCGAGATCTACCTGACCTCGGTTGGATGTGAGATTGAGCGTGACGCGGACGGCTGGTTGGTCTCAGCGCCATCGCGTCGTCCGGACCTTCAGATTGAGGAGGACCTGATCGAAGAGGTCGGCCGCCTCTACGGTTATGACCGACTCCCGGAAACTCTTCCGACCGGCAGTAGCGGCGCCGGCGCCCTTTCGCCGCTCGAGCAATTCAACCGCCAGGTTCGGGTACTCTTGACTTCCCAGGGTCTGTTTGAGATCGTCGGCAATACTCTGACCTCCCGCACGGCGCTGGAAGCCTCGCGGCTTTCGAGATCTCCGGCGTGGGATGAGCCCCGATTTGAGATCGTGACGCTGAGAAACCCGTTGAGTGATGATCTGGAGTTGCTGAGGCCGAGTCTGCTTCCAGGCCTCTTCGCCCTGGCCCAGCACAACCTCCGCCGAGGATTGGGAGACGTGTTTCTCTATGAGGTCGGACGTGGTCACATGCGGGACGGGGCCGCGGAACCCGAGGAGCACGTCCTGGTCTCCGGTTTGATCTGCGGCAACCGGCTCTCCCACTCATGGAACGCGGGAAGGGATCGGGCCGACTTCTACACGGCCCGAGGCGTTGTCGAGGCCCTGCTGGCTGGTCTGGCGTGCCCCAGGGCGGAGTTCACGCGGGCAGACCATCCGGCGTTTCATCCGGGTAGGAGTGCGTGGATCAAGAGCGGGGCCACGATCTTTGGAATTGTGGGTGAGATCCACCCGGACGTGGCGGCGGCATGGGATTTGCAGGCGGATGTCTACGCCTTCGAACTGGACGCCGAGTTCCTGATGGGGTCTGCCGACGGAGATCGACGGTATGCTCCGCCGAGCCGCTTCCCGCTCGCTCTGAGGGATCTTGCGTTCCTGGTAAACACGGATACGCCCGCGGAGAGCCTCTGCCGGGTCTTTGTCGAAGAGCTGGGCGACTGGTGTCGGGGCGCCCGGCTGTTCGATGTCTATGACGGGAAGTCGCTTCCCCCCGGCAAGGTGAGCCTTGGGTTTGCCCTCCAGATCGGGTCGGACGACCGCACCCTGACGGATGTCGAGGTCGAGGCACGACTGCGCAGCGCCATCGAGCGAGTCGGGCGCGAGTTTGGCGCGGAACTTCGCGGCTAGTTTCGGTGAGGGAGGGGGTGGCTCACGAAGCCGCCCCCTCATATTGGGCTAACCGTCCACGTACTTGGAGGCGATCGTGGTTGCGAACGCGGTCACATAGTCCGGACCATCAACCTTCTCGCGATACTGATCCAATCCCAGAGCTCTCAGGAGCGGCTCGAACTGGGTGAACAGACGTCCCGGTCGCGGTTGAGTTACGGGCTCGACGATTTCCATGTAGACCCGGAGCAGGGCTTCCGTACCGCTGGCCCGGACCAGGCACCAGTGGGTCACCCGTTCGGCGTCGCCGTCGACCCGGTAGACGTTGATGCGGGCGCCGTCGTGGCGCTGCATCCCGGCGGGATAGAACTCGATGACTCGATCTCCCTTTTGATAGCGGGTGGCGGTGGGGTGCACCGTGACCCACACGCCATCCCGCTTCACGAGGAGATGGATTTCCTCCAGTGGACGATCGGGGAGGCGGACCGCAGCCTCGTCGCCTTCCGCGACGGCTGCGATCAGCGAGTCGTGATCGCCGAGCAGGGTGTGGAGGCGATCGAGCACTTCCGACTTCGCCGCTTCGGCGAGATCGGCCAGCGCAGCTTTCTCCGCGGTGGCACGGTCCGGCAGATAGGCATCGAGCCGTTCGAAGTAAGCCAGTCCGCCCAACTGCCTTGCCATGTCGACATAGAAGTCGAGTACGCTCCGGCCGCCTCCAGCAGCTCCCAGGCGAGCGGCAAGTCCGAAGAGCGCAAGGGCCAATGCACACGTGTCCTTATCGCGGTGGATGGTGTCGCCATGCTCGTTCCACGGCTCGAACGGTCCGATCTGGGCGCCGCCACTCTCTTCCATGAGGGCCAGCACCACATTGCCGGAGCCGGATCGGTCGATCTCGAGCGCTCGCTTGCCGAGATTCTTGAAGCCAACGGCTGTCTGGTGCAGTTTCAAGTCGTAGCGTCGGGCTACCAGCTCAGCCAGTACGCTGCTGGCGATGGAGGTGAGAATGTGAAAATCCGCGCCGGCGGCGCGCTTTGAAGCAAGTGCGTCATCCAACGTGTCCAGTTCCGCCCCGGCTGCGGCGAGTAGCCGGTCGAAAGCGATCAGCGTGAAGACCTGATTCGGTGTGAACCGAACGACATTCACCGGCTGCCCGTCGGGTTGGTCGAAGGTGCTGACGAACAGTCCGTATCGTCGGGCTTCCGCGACGCGATCCGACGGCACTCGCACGGCGGTGCCGATTCGGTCGGCATCCATGTCCGCCGTCACCGAGATTGTGATCTCCGGATTGGCCGCCAGCCGGTCGATGGCCCCCGAGACGATCAGCGTCTCGGGAGTGCTGGGGTCCGGCTTTTCAATGCCGCCGATCCTGGGATCTGGAGCCTCATTGATCAGATGGACGGCTCCCCGCCACTCGCCGTCTGGAAGCAGCAACTCGAGGTAGCGCCGCATGGCGCCCCCGCCGACTCCGTGCAGACCATCGAAGAGCACCTGGACACCGCCGCGGAATGCACTCGCCAACTGCCTGACGACTTGCGGAGGAAAGGTCTTCCGCAGGTAGTGGTCGGTGTAGAGCTGCTTGGCGTCCAGTTCGCGAACCAGCTCGGACGCGCGCGGCCCAATCCGAATTCGTCCGGAGCCTCCGTAGACCAGGGTGCGGATTCGCGCTGCGATCGCATCGGAGATGTCGTCGGTGTCGACTCCGCCATACCAGGTGGATGACTTTACGCCGTTGTGATTCGGTGGATTGTGACTCGCGGTGATCTGAATGCCCGAGTCAAGACCCAGCAGCACTGACATGAAAGAGGTAACCGGCGTCGGAGTCGCGATCCCCCCTTGATCCCGGCCCACCGCAACCCCATTCGCCGAAAAGATTCGGGTAAAGAGGTCCCCGTATTGAGGGCTCAGAAAGCGAGGGTCGAATCCGACGAATGCCGACGGAGTTTCTCGCCCCCGCGATCGGAAGTCCGAAGCCACCAGGTACTCCGCGTATGCCTGTGCGAGCACGGCAATGACCACGGGCCCCAACTGCGGAGCATCGGCCGCAGCCAGAGGGTCAATGTTGGGGAGTCGATGGTCCGTGGCCACCTCGCCGCGAACGCCCGCAGTGGACTTGCTCAGCCGATCCATCAGCCACGACAACTGTTTTTCGTTGCGGAGCCGGAAGGCTTCGTCCGCGACGAGCTCGAGCCGATCGTCGGGATCAGCGAGAAGCGCGGCGATGCGAACCGCATCGGGGGAGGGGGATTGAATGGTATCGCCGTTTGTAACACTCACGGAAGCAGTCCTTCGGTGCGCATGAGTGGCCGCAGATAGGCCACATCCTCTCGGGTCTGAGCCACAAGTTCCTCGGTGGACAGGTCACGCCAGGAACTCTTGCCTTGATACTCGCTGTGGAATGTCACGATGCCGGCCCAACTCAACTGCTTCAGACAGCGAAACACTTCCCGCCAGCGAACGGTTCCTTCTCGGAGCGGCACGATTCTGTGGTCCCAGTGAAGCTCACCGGTCAACTCGTCCCGACGCGACGTCGGTCCCCACGACTTGACCGCGACCATGGTTACGTACTTTTGGAGCAAATCGATGCCCTGCATCCACCCCAGGCCGCCGCCTTCCAGAGTCATATGACCTGGATCGAGGTAAGCGCCCACGTTCCGAGGATTGCGGTCCTTCAGGATGAGGTAGATATTGCCGGCTTCCGCGCTCAGGGCCGATCCGGAGTGGCTGTGGATGCTGAAGCGAACACCATGCTTTTGGCCGAGTGCCTCAAGACCATCCATCGACTGCCGGGCTGAGTCGATCAGTTCGTGAATGCGGCCAAACTCCTTGTACGGCCAATAGCCCAGCTTCAGCTCTTTGATACCGAGCGACGCGGCGGTTGCGGCAATCTGTTCGGCGGATTCGGTCCGAGCGTCGGTGATGGCGGTGGTGATCATCGGAATGGCGAGCCCGTGGTCGCGGGCCGTCTTCAATGCTGCTGGAAGATCCTTCGCTACGTTTTCCGGCAGGACGTGGCCGCCGGGCCGAACCGTCAGATCGAGTCCATCCAGATGCAGATCCCGAACTCGGGCGCAGCTCTCTGCGATGCTCAAGGGCGCCAGGTGCTTGGAAAACATGACGAGTTGCACAGTTTCATCCCCTCATGCCTCGAATGGCTGGTCGGACGGCGCCGGGACGGCGATCCTGTTCTTGAGTGTGCGCAGATAACTCACGCTGTGATTCAACTGGCGTCGCTCGTAGAGCGCCAGGTCGCGCCCCGATGACTCCTTCTCAAGCGGTGTTCGCCAATCCTCGGAGCGGGGCCGCACGCCGTCCCAGATGACACGCAGCGCCGACACCGAGTCGGAGAGGGACCGCCCTGGATGGTTGTCCCACCATCGGGCTTCAAGAAACGGGATCAGGCGGGCTTCCAGAGCTCCCATTTCAATGGTGGTGCTGATGGGCCATTCCTGCTCGGAGAAGAGTTGAAGGAGTTCGGGGAAGTTGACCACGCCGGAGCCCACCGCGCACCGCACGAGCCGGCAGCCGGTGGGCGCGTGGTGGATTTCGTAGTCCTTCAGGTGAGAGTGACGGAGATACGGCGCCAGCCGTCGGGCGAACTCCACCGGATCCTCCATCACCGCCAGGGGATTTGCGCAGTCCAGAGTGACGCCGAGATAGCGTGACTCGAAGGCGGTACAGAGGCTCAGCAGATCGCTCGAGTCTGCGTCCTGATGGTTCTCAAGCGCCAACGCGACTCCGGCTCGCTCGAATTCCGGCAGCAGCACTTCAATTCGCTCGCGGCAGCGTTTGAGGTGGTCGGGCCAGCCGCCCGGAGCAGAGTTCCGCTCGCCGCAGAGAACCGTCGAAAGCGTGCAGCGTACCGTGGGGGCACCAAGAGCCTCAGCGGCGGTCAGAGCCGCCGATAGATCGTCGGTGAGAAGCGGGCCGGCGGGCACAATAAACCCGACCCCGAGTCGATCTCCCGTAGCTCGAAGGCGTTCAACCTCTCGTTGTGACTTCGGGAGCATCCGAAGCGGCATTTCTACTGAAGCAAGCCCGAGCCCGGCGGCCCAGCGAACGACTCGTTCGGCGCCGAGCGGGCGAGGGTGGACCCGTTCGGTCCCCGCCCACGTCAGCCCGCACTGATAGGTGACGCCAAAGACACAGAGA
>SXGS01740148.1_pt1 | contig 11399 bp, 9 predicted proteins | sample 3174681 | NCBI WGS metagenome assembly SXGS01 (sample SAMN11356861, study PRJNA531348) | freshwater metagenome | isolation source: freshwater sample F1-80 | place: China: Fuxian Lake, Yuxi | collected 2017-12-25 | reverse complement strand
TCGCGCTCGCCGCGCTCGCCTGGCGGTGACACCCGGGCCGGGTGCGCGCGTCCGGGCGGCGTCCTGGGCGCGCCCACCGTCGCCCGCGAGATCTTCGCGGTAACGCGCGATCGCGCTGCGGCTCGGCGCTTGCTGACGTTGCGGGGGCCGCGCCGGTGGCGGTGCCGCCCTTCGAGGAGAACGATCATGTCGTTGAATCGCGTCGTTGCTGGTGTTCTTGCCGTGGTCTCGGTCGGCGGATGTGGCGGACAGGGCCCGGACGACGGCTCGGGCCCCGACGAGACGGTCGCGTCCACCGCGCAGGCCATCCAGGGCGGGGCGCTCGAAGCGGAGCACCTCTACCCGTGGGTGGTGACGGTCGACGGCAGCTGCCACGGCGTGCTCGTGGATCCCTCCTGGGTGCTGACGGCGGCCCACTGCGTCGACGCGTCCACGATCCCGATCGCCCGGTACTCGCGGACCGACCCCTACACGGGCGTGGTCCACGCGGGCAGCCGGTACGCGCGGAGCAACCCGAGCAGGCTGGTGTACAAGCACCCCGACTACAACCCGGCCACGCTTCGCAACGACATCGCGCTCTTCAAGCTCGACACGCCGTTCACGCTCGACCGCTACATCCAGACGGTGGCCATCCCCGCCGCGGCGTCCGGCGCCGGCAACGTCGCCGCCGTCGCCAGCTACATCCGGCACGGGGGCACCCGCCCGGCCGGCAAGGTGGTGGTCATGCGGGCGCCCATCGCGGCTTCGAGCGTCTGCGGGGCCGGCACGAGCGAGCTGTGCTTCCAGAAGAACGACGCCGCGCTGTGCAACGGCGACAGCGGCTCCGGGCTCGTGAGGAACGTCGGCGCGTCGCTGGCGAGCAACGGTCGCGCGACCGTCGTCGGCGTCGCCAGCAACACGCCGGCGAACAACTGCTCGTCCGACGACCTCGGCCTGCCGGTCACGATGATGGACGTGTACCGATACCGGACCTGGATCTCCCAGACGATGAGCATGTCGCTCGCCGACCTCGCCGGTGACGCGCGCCTGCGCTACGAGGGCCAGGCTTCGCGGGGGCAGCTCGAGCTCCGCTGCGAGCGGTCGCCCTTCGGGTCGACGACCAAGAGCTCGGTCGGGCCGATGAACGCGCCCGGCGTCGAGCTCCGCCACGCGTGCGGCGCAGGCACGCGGGCACGCGCGTCCTGCACGGGGGTCACGGGCGCCGCCATCACCGGCTTCAAGCTGACGACGACCAACAAAGTGAACGGCGCGTCGAGCACGACGAACCTGCCGTTCACCGCGAGCTCGGCGTCCTACGTGACCAGCTACGACGCGACCGGGATCTTGATCCGCGAATTCAGCTGCACCGTCGGGCCGATCCTGACCCGGTAGGGGCGGTCTCCCGGCCGGGGACGCGCGCTTGCGCCGGTTGCGAGGAGAAGGGGGGGCCGGGCGAGAAGTCTCCGAAAATGCGATCCATCCCCGGCGACCGGGCGTAAGCTGAGGGCGCATGTCGATGACCCCCGCCACCCTGGACGTGCCCGCCGGCCGAGGGCGCGTGCGCCTCGCGCGGTCGACCGTGCGCGCCGGCCTCGCCGTGGTCGCGACCGTCGGCCTGCTCTCGGCGGCCGTTGGCTTCCTGCACACGCCCGCCGGGCACCCGCTCCTCATGCGGCTCGCGGGGGTCGGCGGGTGCCCGGTCGGCAAGGCGAGCGCGGCCGATGTGGACGCGGTCCGGAGTGCGGTGCTCGCGAAGGACAAGGGCGCGCATCCGGCGCCGTCCCGCCCGGCGCTCGGCTTCGATCTCGACCGGACCACCGTCGCGGACGTGCGGGTGTGGCGCGAGCGAGCGGGCGCGAGCTGCACGGAGTACCGCGACGCCACGCTGATGCTCTGCCGCGACGTCCCCGAGGCGCGCGCCTTCCCGGCCACTCCGGCGCGGGCCTCGCGCGGCGTGATGACCGAGATCTCCTTCGGGTTCTCGCTCGACGGCAAGCTGACGAGCGTGGCGACCCTCTACACGGGTCGCGCGGGGGACGAGGCCTCGCGCATGGGCGAGGCCACGGAGGCGGACCTCGCCGTCTCCCTCGGGCCGGCGCACCAGCGCGCGGGCTCCTTCGCGGAGCGCGGCTCGGTCGCGACGCTCTCCTACCGCTTCTCCGACTACGCCGTGGACGTCACCGCGTCGGAGGTCTCCGGCTCGCGCCATGTCCTGCGCGAGAGCTTCATGTCGGTGCGCTGAGCACCAGGTCTTCATGTCCTCGTCACGAAAAATATCGAATGTCGCGGGCCGTGTGCCCGGGGAGGCTCCCATGGTTGGTATACGAGCTCGGTTTGTTCTGGTCGGTGCGTTCCTCGGTGCCTCCGCCGTCGGCGGGGCCTGCAGCTCCAGCTCCACGACCCCCTCCCCGGCGCCCGCAGCGACGGTGCCGACGAAGACCGACGCGGGAAGCACGAGCCCGGGCTCGCTGTACACCCGCCTGGGTGGCCACGCGGGGATCCGCAAGGCGATCGACGCCATCGTGGCCGAGGAGCTGAAGGACGCCGAGATCGCGGCCTACTTCGCGAACGTCGGCAAGCCCGGCCGCCCGACGGCGGATCAGGTCTCGGAGTGCTTCACCAACCTGCTCGGCAAGGCCGCGGGCGGCACGGAGACGTACCCGGGGATGGCGAACGGGTTCGCGTGCCGCGACATGAAGGCGGCGCACCTCGGCCTGAAGATCACCGCGGCGCACTTCGACAAGTTCGTCACCATCGCGGCGGGCGTTCTCAAGAAGGCGGGCGTGTCCGACGCCGACATCGCCACGATCGGCGGCGTACTCAACGGGACGAAGAACGACGTGGTCGAGACGACGACGCTCTACTCTCGCCTGGGAGGGCACGCCGGGATCCGCAGCGCGGTCGACGCGATCGTGACCGAGGAGCTGAAGGACGCGGAGATCGCGGCCTTCTTCGGCGACATCGGCAAGCCCGGCCACCCGACCGCCAGCCAGACCGCGGAGTGCTTCACGAACTTCCTGGGCGCGGCGGCGGGCGGCGCGGAGAAGTACCCCGGCCCGGCCGAGGGGTTCGACTGCCGCAGCATGAAGGACGCGCACGCCGGAATGGGCATCTCCAGCGCGGTGTTCGACAAGTTCGTCACCATCGCGGCCGGCGTCCTCAAGAAGGCCGGCGTGTCCGACGCCGACATCGCGACGATCGGCGGCGTGCTCAACGGCACGAAGAAGGACGTGACGGGGACCTGAACGGCCTCGATCAGGTGCCGGGCTGAGCGAGCGAGGAGCGCCGGACGAACACGTACGGTCCGGCCGTGGCGCCCCACACCTGCTTGCCGGATGCGTCCCATCCTCGATCCCACGAGCGTAGCGACGACGCGTCGAGCCGCACGTCCGTCGTCGCGAAGGTAGCCCCCTGGAGGGTGCTCGCGCACCGCACCGTCCCCGGCACCGGTTCGAAGGTGCTCCCGTTCCAGCGCGCGTCCGGCGTGTGTCCCACATAAGCGTCGCCGGTCCAGTGCATCGCGACGGTGCAGCCGGAGCGCTCCGTCGCGTCGATCGCCCGGAGGGTCGGCGGCGACGCCCGCGTGCAGGCGCCTACCATGGGCTTCGGATCGGCGAGTTCGAGGACGCGCGAGGTCGCCGCATGGGCCCCGGCCGCCTCGAGCACGTAGAGCCGCTGCCTGTACGGCGGCGACCCCGGCCGCGCCTGCTCCACGTAGAGGACACGGGGTCCGATCTCGGGCGCGACGACCGGGCAGGAGTCGAGCGTGATCACGAAGTAGCTCGGATCCGCCTTCGCCTGGTCCGCGGAGTCGAAGTGCCCGACGAGGAAGCGGGAGAGGCGGGCCTCCTCCGGCTCCACCACCGGAGGCGGCGTCGCCGGCTGGGCGACGCCCGCGTCGTCCGATGCGCCTGTCCCGCCGTCCCTCGCGCTCCCCGCGACGGCACCCGCCTGCGGACCGCACCCGGAGAGGAGGGCGAGCACGGTCAGACTCGCGGCGGCCCTCCCTTCGTGCCCCCGTCGAGCGACGTGCTGCCCCACCTTGCCGGCGCCCGATGCGCAGGCGGCGGACACCGGGATGGTGGCGATGCCCCGAGCCAATCTGTTCATGTTCGTGACTCCTTGTTGTGGACCGTGTCGCGAGAGCGCATGGAGCGCCCGGAGGGGTGGCCCCGGGCCGTGCGACGAGTGGACGGAGAGAGAGCGTCGTGACGCGCGGGCGGACACGTGTTACGGCGTCCGCCGCGCGGCTCGAACCTCGAGCACGTGACGGCCAGGACCGCCGCAGTTCACGCGGACCGGCTCGCCCGCGGTCGCGACGACCTCGGCGCCATCGCACGTCGCGCGCGAGAGGACGTGATGCGCACCGAGCGACACGAGGTTCTCGCGAGACGCGGCGATGCCCTCGATCTCGACGACGAGCGAGCCCGGTCCGTCGGGGTGCCGCACCGTGACCATCCGCCCCGCGACCGCCTCGATGCGGACGCGCGCGAGGGCCGACGTGACCTTGGCTCGCTCGACCCAGCCACCGTCGGCGGCGCGGTCGAAGAGGCCCCAGCTCCCCTGGCTGGACTCCTTCCACACCCAGAGGAAGGTGCTCGCGTGCAGCTCCTCGGCGAGCTCCGCGTGCCACGAGAGGTACGGCCCGAACTTCGGATGCTCGGGCGGGAAGCCGATCTCGGTGACCATGAGCGGCGCCTGCCAGCCGTCGGCCTCCTCCCGGGCGGCCCGATACGATCCCGCGACGGCGTCGCGGGTCACGGCGTCGCGCGTGGCCTCCGAGCCGAACGACGCCGTGTAGACGTGCGGGGCATAGACGGTCCCCGGGCCGAGCGGGGACGAGGGAACGGGCGCACGGTCGGTGAAATTCCGCGTCGCCGACGGCTCGAAGAGCACCAGCTTGCGCGGCGCCGCGGCGCGGACGGCGGCGAGCACCTCGGCGTGGAACGAGGTGAGCTTCTTCTCGGTCGTGAGCGGCTCGTTGAAGATCTCGAACCCGATGACGGCGCTGTCGTTCGCGAACCGCGCGGCCACGTGCGCCACCATCCGGGCGAAGCGGCCGCGCAGCCTCACGCCGTCCGGGCCATCGCCGAAGAACGTCTCGAACGCGTCGAGGACGGGCTTCGAGAGCCTTCGCGCCTCGAGATCGGTGAGGGGGCCGCCCAGCAGCTTCGGCGGGGGTGGCAGGATCGCCCAGAGCGGCGCGCCGTCCTCTCCGATCTCCTTGCTGTAGGCGTCCTGATGCACGTCGATGAGGACCAGGAGCCCCGCCGCGCGCGCGACGTCGCCGGCGCCCGCGACACGCTCGAGGTAGCCCGCGTCGAAGGGACCGGCCTCGCGGGGCTCGAGGCCGCTCCAGTTGATCGGCAGGCGCAGGGCGCCGAACCCGAGCGCCCGCATCCGGCGCACGTCGTCCGCCGTGAACGCCGGGATCTCCTCGAGGGGCGCGCGACCGTCGTCGAACGTGACGTCGAACACGCCCGCTACACGGGCGTTGATCCCCGTGAGGAAGACCTCCCGGCCCTGGGCGTCGAACAGGGTGCCGCAGCGGACCGACAGCGGGGCTCCCTCGAAGGACGGTCCCGCGCACGGCAGGGGCTCGACGGCCGGCGACGGGGTCGGCGACGAGCAACTGAGGGCCGCGACGAGCGACGCGGCGAGGAGGGCGGCGGGAGCTGCGGCCCGTTTCATCGCGGTCCCCACTCGGCGACGTGGTTGCGGTCGAGAACGGTCGTCATCACATCCGAGAACATCCGGGCCTCCGTCTACACCAGTTCATTATCTACCGATAGGTCGATTACAGGAACCGTGCCACGTCGCGACGCGCGCAACCACCTTGAATCATGGCTCTCTCTCCCGCCGTTGCGGTGGGTTGGGAGCAGGCCTGGGGTGTGGGCGATCCAGGACGCGGCGAGGTCGGCCCGGACCGGGCGGGGACGCGGGCGAGCGGGTACCTTTCGGCGCACGGGACCCCGGAGTTGATCGCGCGCGCCCGCGAGAACGCGGCGCTCGTCGGTGTGGAAGCCGAGAGACCGGCTGAGCGTCTCCCGTCCGGCGAACGGGCCCAGGCGACTCAGGTGGGCGCGTCGACGTGGAGTAGCGCTCGGCGGGAAAGGTGGGCGCGCAGGTCCATCACCATTAGCTTCCCTGCCGGAGCGAGGACATGAAGAGGACCACCGCAGGGCAGCTCGGCCGCGAGGCCGTCGAGATCATGGAACGCGGCGCATACCTCGCGCCCTCGGGGCGTGACGTGTCCATCGCCCTCCCCCTCGCGGACGCGAAGGCGCGCACGCGCGACTTTCCTCCGGACCTCGGGGGCCTGACGCGCGGCGAGGCCCGCCACGAGACGGTCTTCGAGGTGACGGGCGAGACGACCATGGGGGCCGCCCGTCGCCTCGCTGCCGAGCGGCCCCTCGCGCTCAACTTCGCCTCGGCCAAGAACCCGGGCGGCGGCTTCCTCGGCGGCGCCATCGCGCAGGAGGAGTGCCTCGCGCGCTCGTCCGGGCTGTACGCGTGCATCGCGTCGAGCCGGATGTACGCGCACCACCGCGCCCTCGGCGACCCGATGTACACGAGCTGGGTCGTCTACTCGCCCGACGTCCCCGTCTTCCGCGAGGACGAGGGCGCCCTGCTCGAGGAGCCCTACCTCGCCAGCTTCCTCACGTGCCCCGCCGTGAACGCGGGGGTGGTCCGCGAGCGGCGCGCCGAGGCGGAGGCCGCGATCGCGCGCGCGATGGACGAGAGGGTGAACCGCGTCCTCGCCGTCGCCGCGCACGCGCGCCACACCACGCTCGTCCTCGGCGCCTGGGGCTGCGGCGTCTTCCGCAACGACGCCGACACCGTCGCGCGCCTCTTCGAGGAGGCGCTTCGCGGCGACCACCGTGGCGTCTTCGCGCGGGTCGTGTTCGCGATCCTCGATCGCTCGCCCGACGGGCGCTTCATCGGGCCGTTCCGCCGACGCTTCGCTCCGGCTCGGGCGGGCGGCTGAGTCCTCCACGAGCGGGCGAGCTGTGGGCCCACGGGCGACCCGATCGGGTAGCATGACCGCCGGAGGCGGGATTGCGCGAACCCACTCGAGTGACGAAGCTCCCGCCCCATCCGGCGAACCGCGCCGCGACGGTGTACGCCGTCCTTGGCGGGCTCAGCGCGCTGGTCGCCGTCGCGGGTGTCTCCGGCGGGAGCCTGGCGGCGATCCCGGGTGCGTTCGTGATGCTGGGCATGAGCGCACTCTTCTTCTGGCTGGGGCGCTACTTCAAGACCAGCATCCGCGTCGTCCAGATCAACAACCTCGCGTACGATCTGATGACGCGCGGCAACCTCGAGCAGGCCGACGCGATGCTCGCGCCCGTGGCCGCCGGGTTGACGCGTGGCTCACCCGCGCGGGCGGTGGACATCCAGCGGGGACTCATCGCGCTGCATCGCGGCGATCCAGCGGCCGCGATCGGTCTCCTGACGCGCGCGCTCGGGGCGCGGAAGGCGCTGCTCACGCGGCGCCACGAGGAGACCCAGATCCCCGGCGCGCACGCGCTCCGGGCCGTGGCGCACGCGATGCTCGGGAACGAGGCCGAGGCCGAGGCCGACGCGCGCGCGGCGGAGTCGGCGGTGACGAGGACGCCGGACACCGTCGCGAGGGCCATGCTCGCGCGCGGGATCCTCCACGCGCGCGCCGATCGCCGGGAGGCGCTCGTGGAGACGCTCCGCGGGCTCCGGACGTTCAAGGAGTCGCTCACGCCGCGGGAGCGGGCGCTCGTCCGCGCCTTCGAGCGGATGACCCGGAGCGAAAAGCGCTCCGTGTACCGCGAGCCCGCCCCGGTCGTCGAGGAGCGGAGCGCCGCCGGGCTCGCCGCGTGGGTGGAGAAGATCGCGCCCCAGGCGGCGTCCTTCGTGATCGACGCCGCGCCCGCAGGAGAGCCCGAGCCCTGGAACGAGCGGCCCACGGCGGAGGGAGCGGCGCGCCTCGCGCGGACGCGACGGGACGCCCAGAAGGCCATCCCCCACGCGCGCGCGGGGGGAGGGAGCGTCGTCGCGCTGTGGCTCATCTTGATCGTGATGTTCCTCGCGATCTGGCAGTTCCTGTCGCCGTCGGGCGACCCTGTGGGCGCCCCTGTCGACGCGGGCGGCGACTCGCTCCTCGACACGCTGCTCGGCGTGGCGCCGCCCGTGATCGCCCTCCTGTTCGCCGTGGCCGTCGCGAGGGGCCTCCGGGCGGGCACCAAGGAGGAGGCGACCCTGCGGCAGATCAGCCTGCTCGCGGCCGCGGGAGGCACAGCCGAGGCGATCACGCTCGCGCGCGCGGCGGCCAGGACGAAGCTCGGCGCGCAGGCGGCGGCCGCACAGCTCGTCCTCGCGCAGCTCCTCGAGAAGCGCGGAGAGTTTCACGCGGCCGCCGTCGAGGCGCAGGCGGGGATCACGCGGGCCAACGCGCGAGGGGTGAAGGTCGCGGTGTCGGACATCCTCCTCCCCGAGCTCATCGCCGCGCGTGCGTTCTCGCTGGCCGCGGACGGCGAGCTCGAGGAGTCGATCGCGGAGACGAACGATCTCGTCGAGAGCTACCCCGCGTTTCCCTACCGGGCGCGCGCGCTCCTCCGGATCCGGATCGCCCAGTCCCTCGCGCGAAGGGACTTCGCGGCGGCCGCGGTCCTCGCGCGCACGCGCACGCCCGAGCTCCCGATCGCCGTGCGCGACGAGGTGCTGTGCGATCTGCTCGTGCTCTGGTCGGAGGGCAGGAGCGGCGGCGATCCCGGTGCGACGGCCGAGGAGGAGCGGGCGCGCCTGATCGCGGCGCTCGAGGACGATCGAGAGCTCGCCGCGTGGGTCGACGCCCTCGCGCCGGGGCTGGGGGCCGACGTGGCGAGAAAGGTGCGCCTCGCGGTGGAGCCGGACGCGGAGTCGGACGACGAACCCGCGGTCCCTGGAGGGCTGGCCTCCATGAAGGTCTGAGATCCGTCGGGAGGGGCGTCCACGGAGGGGCGGGGTCGCCTTCGCGCGGTGGCTCACATGGTACGGTCGGTGGCCATGCGCCTTTACGCCCTCGCCTTCGCCGCGCTCTTCGCATGCGGCGGGGCGCCTTCTCCCGCATCCGCTCCGGCGGCCCCCGCATCCGCTCCGGCGGCTCCCGCGGCCACCACCATGCCGACGGTCACCGTCGACGAGGCGGTGCGCGACGCCATGCGCGGCAACGAGCAGCTCTCCCCGATCTTCTTCGAAGGCGGCGCGCTGAGACCCGAGGTGGCGAAGAAGGCGCGCGAGGTGGGCGAGGAGATGTTCCGCGCGGCGAACGTCCCCGACGGGCGCCTGGCCGACATCCTCTTCGCGGGCAGCCTGGCGAGCTACGAGTACACTCGCGACTCGGACGCGGACCTGCACCTCGTCGTCGAGAGCTCGACCCCGGACCCCAAGCTCTTCGTGGCCTACCTCCGCGCGCTCAGCACGACCCTGCACCAGGACACCGGCATGCGCTTCCTCGGCGTGCCCATGCAGATCACCCTCGTCGCCACGCCCGACGCGCAGGGGGGCGCCTGGTCGGTGGTGAAGGGCGCGTGGGCGCATCGCCCCGAGAGGCGGCCGGTGCGCTTCGCGGAGGCCGAGCTTCGCGCCGCCGTGGACGGCTTCGCGCGCGCGCGGGATCTCGAGATCGCGGAGTACCGGCGCGCGCCCGCGACCTTCGACTGCGCGCGGCTCGCCAAGCTGCGGAGCGAGCTCAAGGATGCGCGGGGCAAGGGGCTCGCGAGCGAGGCCGGCGTCGTCTCCCTCGGCAACATGAGCTACCGCGTCGTGCGCCGCCTCGGCTGGTTCGACGAGGTCGAGCGGGTCCACGCGCAGTGCCTCGACGCGCGCCGCTCGCTGGTCCGTCCCTGACATCGAGCGAGCCACGCCCGCACGTGACCGAGCGGGCACCGGTACCGGCGCGGTCGCGCTCGAGCCGAAAAGACCCGGTCCCAGGAGTCCACGCGTGGCACCCGATCCGGCACCGGCTCACAGTGGCACACACGCGGCTGGGTAACCGCGCGATATCGTGAAAGACCGCCCGTGGCACACAAATGGCTTTGGCGGCACGCATGAGCTCGCTTCATCTGGGTCGGATCCTCCGGTCGCTCCTCGCCGCGTCCGCGGGCGGAGGCCTCCTCGCGGCGTGCGGGGGGGCCGTCGAGGCACCCATCGACGAGGATCCCTCGGCGACGGATCCGACGACCTCCACGCCGACGCGTCCGTCCACGACCCCGCCCGACGCGGGCCTGCCGGTCGACGCCGGTCGCGACGCGTCGAAGCAGCAGCCCGACGCGCACATCCCCGACGTGAACGTCTCGGAGACGACCGTGATCACGACGTGCCACTCGGGACAGACGGATCCCAGCCCGCTCTTCTGCTGCGCCGATCCCAGGAGCCCCGGTTGCGCGCCGTCGCCCGGCGGCGACGCGTGCGCGCTCGACTGCATCACGGTCTGCGAGAAGATCGCGCCGGGGAGCTCCGTCAACTTCCGCAACTGTTACTGGACCGGCACGGGGGCGAGCGCCAAGATCGGCTATCTCTGCGGCTCCTGCGGCGTCGGGCGCGTGCCGGGCGACACGACGCCGTGCGACCGCGGGGCGAACGTCGCGGAGCGCCTCGCGATGCAGGCCTACTACGAGGCGGCGAGCGTCGTGGCGTTCGAGCGGCTCGCGGCCAGCCTGGAGGCGGCGGGAGCACCCCGCGATCTGGTCGCGTCGGCGCGCACGGCCGCGGGGGACGAGCGAAGGCACGCGGAGACGTTCGCGCGTCTCGCCGGAGATCGCGGCGCGTGCGTCTCCTGGCCGGCGCACGACGAGGCGAATCCGTCGCTCTTCGATCTGGCGCTCGAGAACGCCTCCGAGGGTTGCGTGCGGGAGACCTACGGCGCGCTCCTCACGCTCCACCAGGCGCAGCACGCGGCGGATCCGGAGGTGCGCGCCGCGTTCCAGCAGGTGGCGCGCGACGAGATCGAGCACGCCGCGTTCTCGTGGCGGCTGGCCAGCTGGCTCTCGGATCGCCTCACCGTGGACGAGCGGATCGCGGTCCGCTCGGCCCACGCGTCCGCGCGGCGCGCCCTCCGGCCGGCCTCCGGGATGGACGCGGTCGATCTCGCGCTCGGCCTCCCGTCCGGGGCGGCCGGCGCCGCCCTCTACGCGAACCTCTGGGTCGCGCTCCCCGACGACTGCATGACACACGCGATGGCCGCCTGAGGGCGGACTTCACCCCGGCATCCCTCGTCAGGCCGCCGCGCGCGCCCCTTCGTCGGCAAAGAACTTCGCCTGGAAGCGGTCGACGAAGGCGATCCGCTCTCGTCCGCCTCGTGGTGCGAGCACGAGATCCAGCGCAGCGTGTCCACCGGGATCTCGGAGGCGACCGCCTCGCGCACGAGCGGGAAGATGCTCCGCAGTCCCGTGTGGAAGCTGAGGCATCCC
>SXGS01243138.1_pt1 | contig 11399 bp, 9 predicted proteins | sample 3174681 | NCBI WGS metagenome assembly SXGS01 (sample SAMN11356861, study PRJNA531348) | freshwater metagenome | isolation source: freshwater sample F1-80 | place: China: Fuxian Lake, Yuxi | collected 2017-12-25 | reverse complement strand
CGAGGCCAGTTCCTCTTGTTCGGCCAACTCCTCGATGCGCCGCTCGAGATCGTCCATCCTGCGTGACAACTGCTCGGCCTTACGGGCGTTGCGGGTGGTGCAGTCACAGCGCGTGAGATGGTTCAACTGGTCGAGCAACGGCCCCGCGTCGCGTACGTAGCGACGCACGGCGGAGTCGGTCCAGCCCATCCGATAGGTGTGAAACCGCAGGTGCAGGTACACGAGTTGCGTGACGTTCTCGATCATCTCGTTCGAGTACCGCAGCTCGGTCATGCGCTTCCGGGTCATGCGCGCGCCGACGACTTCGTGATGGTGAAACGTCACGCCCCGGTTGGAGATCCCGCGAGTCTTGGGCTTTCCGACATCGTGGAACAACGCCGCGAGCCGAACCGTCAGTTCGGGTCGCGTGTTCGCAACCACCGCGATCGAGTGGGTGAGCACGTCTTTGTGGCGGTGGATCGGATCTTGTTCGAGACTCATGTCGTTCAGTTCCGGGAGGAACTCGTCGGCCAGCTTCGTCGTGGCCAGGAGCCAGAGTCCGGGGCTCGGGTCGTCGGCGACCATGAGCTTGTCGAGTTCGTCGCGGATGCGCTCGGCGCTGACGATCGCGAGACGCCCACGCAGTCGGTCCATCGCTTCGACGACTTCGCCCGCGGGCGTGAAACCCAGTTGCGCGGCGAAGCGGGCCGCACGCAGCATGCGCAGCGGATCGTCGGTAAAGCTGATGTCGACCTCAAGCGGCGTGCGCAGCACCTTGGCCATGACGTCGCCCAGACCGCCGAACGGGTCGATGAGCTCGAGGTCGGGAAGTCGCAACGCCATCGAGTTGACCGTGAAGTCACGTCGCCCGAGGTCGGTGACGATGTCGTCGCCGAACTGGACCTCCGGTTTGCGACTGTCGTCGTGGTACACCTCGGCGCGAAACGTCGTGATCTCGAAGCGAGCCCCGTCTTTCGCCGCGCCGATCGTTCCGAAGCGGGCGCCCTGTAGCCAGACGTTGTCGGCCCAAGGTCCCACGATCCGACGAATGTCGTCGGGACGGGCATTGGTGGTCAGGTCGAGATCCGCGATCGGGCGATCGATGAAAACATCGCGCACCGGTCCGCCGACGAGGTAGCACTCGAAACCGGCCGAGGCGATTCGCTGCGCCAATTGTTGCAGCGGCGTTTCCGGCCCGAGCAAGGGCGCGAGTCGGGGCGGAACCGCGTTCACCGGTCCATTGTCGCGGACGACCCGCGCGGACCTCGGTTCGATTGGCCGCGCGGTCCGGGCCTCAGGCCGATTCGGCCTGCGCCAAGGTGTGTTGTTCGATCATCAAGCGCAGGTCATGCGGTCGACTCGACGCAGCCAGCGCCTCGCGCAGGTCGATCGCGCCTCGCTGATACAGCCCGAGCAGAGCCTGGTCGAACGTTTGCATCCCGTAGTACTCACCGTCGGCGATGATCTCGTCGATCTCGTGGGTCTCCTCGGCGTTCACGATCTTGTCGAACACTCGACCGGTCGCGACGAGGACCTCCACTGCGGGAACCCGGCCCTGCCCGTCGCGACATTCCACGAGACGTTGGCTCACGATGCCGCGCAACGAGCCCGCCACCGCCATCCGGACCTGTCGCTGTTCGTGGGGCGGGAAGAAGTCGATGATGCGGTTGATCGTCTCGGTCGCGCTGATCGTGTGCAAGGTCGAGAACACCAAGTGGCCGGTCTCTGCGGCCGACAAGGCAGTCTTCACCGTTTCGGGGTCGCGCATCTCACCGATGAGAATGACGTCGGGGTCCTGGCGCAAAACCCGCTTCAACGCGCTGTGGAAGTCGGCGGTGTCCGTGCCGATCTCGCGCTGGTTCACCACCGATTGCTTGTCGCCATGGAGCACTTCGATCGGGTCTTCGACCGTCACGATGTGGCGCGACATCGTTGCGTTGATGTGATCGATCATTGCGGCGAGCGTCGTCGTCTTTCCCGAACCGGTCGGGCCCGTCACCAACACGAGACCCCGCGGGTTCTCGGCCAAGCGGCGAACGGCGGGCGGCAGTCCGAGATCTTCGAAACTCAAGATGGCACTTTGCACCCGGCGCAGTACGAGGCCGACGGATCCTCGCTGGCGCAGCACGTTCACTCGGAAACGCCCGAGACCTGCGACCGAATGCGCAAAGTCGGCCTCACAGGTGTTCAAGAACTCTTCGGCTCGCTGCTTGGGCATGATCGCGAACGCGATGCGTTCGGTCTCGGCCGGCGTGATCGGAGGGTGGTCGACCCGTTCGAGACGGCCATCGATACGCAAGATCGGAGGTGATCCGACCTTGAGATGGATGTCGGAAGCCTCGCGCGCCGCCGCTTGACGCAGGAGTTGTTCGAGATCGAGCACGGGCCTGGGCCTCCCCTGGTGGTCTGTGCCTTTCATCGGCACCACCGGCGCTCGACTGAACCGCCCAATCACCCCGAACGCCACAAAACTTCGCGACATCCTCGGGCCTGGGCACGGCGCGAGCGCAATCGGCAGCGATCTCAGTCGTCGATGCGGGTCCAGAAATCGCGCACACGCTCGACGAGGTCAGCGCCGGGACCCCCTGACGACCGCGGTTCTGCCGCGACGGAACGCCCGAGCAACGTGGTTGCCGTCGCTTCCACCCCGTCGCGCAGCGCCTCGAGGTCGTAGCCGCCCTCGAGGAACACGATCGTGCGGCCACCGCTCGGAGCGAAGTCGACGACCCTCTGGGTGAGTTCGACATAGTCGCCGGCCGACCAACCGAGGTCGGTGATCGGATCCGCACGATGCGCGTCGTACCCCGCCGACACCAACACCCAATCGGGCGCGAACGCCGCGACCCTGGGTTCGACGATGTCGTCAAAGGCGCGCTCGACCACGTCGCCGGTTGCTCCGGGAACCAACGGCACGTTCACCGTGGTTCCGCGCGCGAGGGGCCCGCCGATCTCGTCGGGCGCACCAGTTCCCGGATACAACGGCCATTGGTGGGTCGACACGTACATGACCGTCGGCTCGTCCCAGAAGATGTCTTGGGTTCCGTTGCCGTGGTGGGCGTCCCAGTCGACGATCAACACGCGGTTTCCGGTGCCGACCAATTGGCGCGCGCACACCGCGATGTTGTTGACGAGACAAAACCCCATCGACCCGGCGGGGACCGCGTGATGGCCCGGTGGTCGCACCGCCAAGAACGCCGCGTCGGCAAGCCCGGCTTGGAGCTGTTCGACCGCCGCCAACCCCGCACCGGCCGCAAGGACGGCCGCGTCCCACGACGCCGAACTCGCGACCGTGTCGGCGTCGAGGCGGCCGCCGCCGCTTCGACACGTCGCTTCGAGTCGGTCGAGATACGACGAGGGGTGAACCGTCTCGAGTTCGGCGCGCGTCGCTCGCCGCGGCGTCAGTCGTGCCGCCGGATCGGCAAGACCGGCGCGGCGAAGCCCCTCGGCGACCGCGTCGAGTCGCTCCGGCCGTTCCGGGTGGCCCCGACCCGGATCGTGGGCCGCAAACGCGTCGTCGACCGCGGTGAGCACTCGCACGACTCGACGATAGGGCAGTTCCCCGAATCCCGAGCCGGCGCGCGTCGTGCGGCATCGACCCACACCTCCACCACCGACGTGACGACGGATCGTTCGAATCAGGGAATTCGGTCCGCGCCGGCTCCGCGCGCGACCCGGACCTACGCTCGGACGGATGCGACACGCTCGGTGGCTCCTCGTGGCCGGCTTGCTCGTCGCCGCGTTGCGTCCAGGACCCCCCGTCGCGGCACAAACCGCGCCCGCCGCAGTCAGCGTGACCGTCATGCGTCAACGCCCGACCGTCGAACTCGGCGGAACCGCCGACCTCCGCCTGCGGATCCAGGGTCCGATTGGCCTCGGTGACGGCCTCGAAGTACAGGTCGTCGCGCATCCCAGGGTCGACTCGTTCGAGGCGTTGATCGAGTCCATCGCGACCACCGACATCGAGGGGTTCAAGGACTCGGTCGAGTTCGAGTTGGCCAGCCTGCAGCGCTACGCCGACGGTGACGTCGCGGTCGATGTCGACCTGAAAGAAATCGACGGTGGCTTCGATTTCCAGAAACTCAACATCCAGGTTGCCGGGGTCTACCCGATCGAAATCGTCGTTCGCGACGCCCGCGAAGACGACCTCGCCCAGACGATCTCGTGGTTGGTGGTCACCGAACCCGAGACCGAACCGTCGATCCGGATGAACGCGATCTGGGTCGCGCCTTCGGATGTCTTGGTCGAACGCGACGGCGTCTCGCCGAACGCCGACTTCCTGACGTCCACCGCGGCGGGCGGCGCGCTCCACGGATTCGCCGAACGCCTCCACACCACGCGACTCCCCGTCGCGCTCGCCCTGTCGCCCGCAACGATCGACACGTGGGCGCGCGCCACGTCGCTCGATCCCGACAGCGCCACGTCGTTCAGCCGTCTCGAAACCGGGCTGGCCGAGGGACGGTTCTCGGTCCTCCCCCAGCCGTATGCCGAGATCGACGGTCCGTCGGTCGAGGCCGGCGATCTCGGGAGCCGCGTCCCCGATTCCTTCGTCGACGGCGCGCAAACCCTGCAAGAGGTCATCGCGGTCCGGCCGCAACCGTCGACGGTGTACGCGCCGACGCTCGACACCGCATCGGCAGAACGACTCGGAGCGACCTTCGCGTACCAACTGGTCGTCGAACCCGCAGCGATCCGACCGTCGCCGCCGACCGGAACATTCACGCTCCAGGCGGGCGAGCGCGACTTCGCCGCGACGGTGGTTCGCCACGACCTCGCAACGCTGGTCGCACCGAACTCAGGGCGGGGTACGGCGAACGCGTCCGAGAGTCGACGACTCCAGCAGTTGTTCGCCTTCTTGGCTCTCGAGGCCGATGTTGATCCTGATCGCCCGCACACGGTCGTCATCGGGAACGACTTCGATCGCGACCTGTTTCGGCGCCTCGAACGGTCGCTCAACGATCAGTCGCTCATCGACTTCGTTCCGCTCGACGAAGCGTTCGTCGAGCCGCCGCCCACCCCCATCTTCACCCTCGCGCCAGCCGCGACCGCGGCACCGATGATCACACCACTCGAGGTGTTCGAGATCGAACGGCAGATCGACGCCTTCGTCGCGTTCGTGGGTACCGAGCACCCAGCGGTTCTGGCCGCCGAGGCCAACCTGCGCCTGGTCTTGGCCCGCGACCTACCGGTCGCCGAACTCCGTGATCGGCTCGACGATCTCGACCGCGCCATCGCGGGGTTCGTCGGCGGCATCGGCACCGAGTCGAAGCACGTCACGCTGACCGACCGTCGGTCCGAGGTTCCGTTGTCATTCCGGAACGACACTGGCCGCGAGGTCGAGGTACGCGTTCGCTTGTCCAGCCAAAAGCTCGTGTTTCCTGACGGGCCCGAGCGCGTGATCACGCTCCCGCCGGGCCGCAACACGCAAGCGGCATTCCTCGTCGAGGCGCGCGCATCGGGCACCTTCCCGTTGGAGGTCGCGATCACCAGCGTCGATCGCTCGCTCGCGGTCGGCAGCCCAACCCAGATCACCGTCCAATCTGCCGTGTTCGGCTCGGCAGGGACATGGCTCACCGTCGGCGCGCTCGTGTTCCTTGCGTTGTGGTGGGCGCATCACATCTGGCGCTCGCGTCGGGTTCGGCCTGCCGCCTCGTGACCACCAACCCACTTCGCGCCAGCAGTCGTATCGCGCTCGGAACATTGCTGTCGCGGGTCACGGGATTGGTACGCGTCGGCGCGACGGCTGCGGTGCTCGACATCGGCGCGCTGACCGACGTCTACAACAGCGCAAACTCGACCCCGAACCTGATCTACGAGTTGTTGTTGGGTGGTGTGCTCACCGCAACGCTCGTGCCGCTGTTCGTCGATCTCGGTGCCCGCGACGACCGCCGCGGCACGCAAGCCGTGATGGGCGTCGTCGGCACAACGCTCATCGCGCTCAGTGCGTTGGCGGCGGTGGCCGCGCCATTGATCGCTCGTCTGCTGGCTGCGCAGGTCGACCCGGCAATGCACGGTGACGCCGTTGCCCTCGGTACATCTCTCATCCGTTGTTTCGCGGTGCAGATTCTCGGCTACGGGTTCGTCGCAATGGCTTCGGCCGCCCTCAACGCACACCGACGATTCGCGGCGGCGGCCTTCGCACCGATCTTGAACAACGTCGTCGTGACCGCGGTGTTGGTCCTCGCGGCGCAATCCGCGAGCCTCGACCAACCCGGCGACCTCGCGCTCGACGCCGTCGAACGCAACCGATCGCTGACCTTGCTGCTCGGGTTCGGCACATCTGCTGGTGTCATCGCGACCGCACTCGCGCTCGTGGTCCCGTTGTGGCGCGCCGGCATCCCGCTTCGACCACGCTGGCTTCCGCGCGACCCCGCCGTGTCGCGACTCGTGCGCGCGTCGGGTTGGACCCTTGGCTATGTCGTCGCCAACCAAGTTGCGTTGTTGTTCGTGATGGTCATCGCCCGCGACACGCCTGGCGCGCTCAGCGCCTACCAGTTCGCCTTTGTCTTCTTCCAACTCCCGCACGGATTGATCGCGGTGTCGATCATGACGGCCTGGCTCCCGGACCTCGTCGCCCAGGCCCGCGCCAACGACCTCGGCTCGTTCGCGGCGCGTTTCGACGACGGCCTGCGTTCGATGATGTTGTTCATTGTTCCCGCGGCAGGGGGTTACCTCGCCCTGTCGCTGCCGATTGTCGACTCGTTGTTGACGGTCGGTGCCAGTTCCCCCACCGCCACCGCAGCGGCGCTGACCGGTTTCGCGGTCGGGCTCATCCCGTTCAGCGCCTACTTGTTCGCGCTTCGCGGCTTCTACGCACTGAACGACACCCGCACGCCGTTTGTGATCAACGCGGGCGAGAACGCGTTGAACATCGTCTTCGCTGCGTTCGGTTTTGCGCGTTACGGCGTGCGCGGGCTCGCCCTCGGCTACAGCGCCGCGTACGCCATCGCCGCAATCGTGGCGCTGATCACGTTGCGGCGACGCCTCGGCGTCTCGTCGTACCGAATGCCTGGTCGTCACGGAATCGCCGTGATGGTCGGAGGCATTGCGTGTTGCGCGGCCGCGTCGGCGGGCTCTCGATCGGTCGACGCACCCGGTGTCGCGTTGGTCATCGGAGGGTTCGCGGGCGCGGGCGTGTATGGCCTGATCGTTGCGACGACGAGTCGGGCGGAGATCCGACGTCTGGTCGGTGGCGCGGGCGTGACACGGTCGACTGCGAACGCAGAACCACCCACCGAAGCGTTCGGCGTGTAACGATGGACGCAACCGGGGGTCCGATCCGCGATCTGCCTACCAGGGCCGGTTCCGACGCGGAACCGGGGGAGGAGCCAGCCATGGGTACCAGCAATTCCACGAACAACGGCCGCGTACGCATCGTGACCGACTCTGCGTGCGACCTGCCGATCGGATTGTGCGAAGAACTCGGAATCTCGGTGGTTCCGCTCACGATCCGATTCGGCGAGCAGGAATACGTCGACCGGGTGGAGCTCACCAACGATCAGTTCTGGACGAAGGTTCGCACCGCCTCGGCCCTGCCCGAGACGGCGGCGCCCAGCGTCGGTGCGTTCGAAGAGACGTTCCGAGCGCTCGCCGACGACGGAGCCGCAGGTGTGGTTTGCGTGAACCTGTCGTCGAAGATGTCGGCCACGATGCAGTCCGCCCAAGTTGCCGCAAAGGCACTCGACGGGATCTGCCCCATCGAAGTGGTTGATTCGAAGAACGCAACGATGGGAATCGGCCACCTCGCTGCGCACGCGGCGCGCCTGGCCCTCGAAGGCGCCGACGTCGCAACGATTGTTGCCTCCACCGAAGAACGCCGCGAGCGTTCTCACCTGCTCGGCATCGTGGACACGCTCGACTTCTTGCGTCGAGGCGGTCGAATCGGCGGCGCGCAAGCGTTCCTCGGCTCGGTGCTCTCGATCAAGCCGATCATCGAAGTACGCGACGGATCGGTTGAAGCCGCCGGCAAAGTCCGCACACGATCGAAGGCACTGCGGTTCGCTGTCGACAAGTTGAAGGAAGTCGACGTCGAGTCGCTCGCCGTCATGCACGCGCAGGCCGACGACGTCGAAGAATTTCTCGACATGCTCGACCCGATCGTGCCGCGAGCAGAAATCCTCGTCGGCGAGATCGGTCCCGTCGTCGGTGTCCACGTCGGCCCGGGCACCATCGGCACCGTTTGGACCGTGCGCGCCTGAACCTCGGATCGGTCGGTAGCGTCGAGCACCGTGGTGCGCAGCGACGACCGGCCCGACGACGAACTTGCCGCGTCTGCCGCTGCTGGTGATCGGCGCTGCCTCGAGACCCTCCTGGATCGACACGCCGACCGTATCTACGCGATCTGTCGACGAGTGCTCGCGCACCACGACGACGCGCTCGACGCCGCGCAAGAAGCCATGATCGCCATCGCACGCGGCATCAACCGCTTCGACGGGCGTTCGCTTTTCACCACGTGGCTCTACCGAGTGGCAACCAACGCTGCGCTCGACGAGGCCCGCCGCCGCGGACGTCGGCCTCGGCCCGTCGAGCACCTTCCCGAACCGGTCCGCATCGACCGTACCGATGCGATCGTCGACGCCATGGTGATCGATGAAGCGTTGGCCGAGATTCCGCCCGATTTTCGTGCTGCCGTGGCGCTGCGCGACCTCGCCGGCCTCGACTACGCGGAGATCGCCGAGGTCCTTGGCATCCCGGCCGGCACCGTGCGGAGCCGGATCGCCCGGGGCCGCGCGGCACTCGCGGAGCGCATCGGCCCACAATTGTCCGAATCCGGGAACCAAAGCCCGCCTTCCAACGCCGTACCCGAGTCATGAACGTTCCGACCGACCCGAGCCGCGATCCCAGCGCGGATGCGACGACGCCCCACGAGGTCGACGCGTTCTCGCGCTTCGACGACCGGCCGCCTACCGACGCCGAAACCTGGTGCGCCGACGCCCTCGATGGCGTTGCGCTCGATGCCGCGCCTGACGGCGCCGGCGAGCAACTCGACGCGATGCGGGCCGTGGTCGCCGGCATCGGTTCGGTGCCGGCGCTCGACGAGGTCACCCGCGCCCGACTGGTCCGCCAAGCCCTGGCGGCAACCTCCGAACGCGCGACCGGCACCGAGGCCGCGCCGCCGGGAGTCGACCATCCGCTCGGAGACTTGATCGCCCGCCGTGATCGCTCGCGGCTGCAGCGTTGGATTGCGCCCGTCGGCGCGGCCGCGGCCTCGATCGCGATCGTCGCCGGGTTGCTCGCTGCGAACAACGGCGACCCAGTGCGGCCCACGGCCAATCCCAAGGACGCAATGATCGAGAGCGCCGACCTCGACGCCTCCACGACCGAGGGCGCGCCCGCGAACATTGCCGACTTCGGCGAGATCGCCGACCCGGCAGAGTTGCGCCGCCAGCTCAGCGCATTCACCGCAGCATCGAACGACGCGGGAACGACGCCACAAGAATCCGGTGACCCCGAGACCGGTGCCACCGGAAGGAATGACGCGAACCCACCCGGTTCGTCTCGGGTCTCGTCGGTCGAACCCGACACCACACCTGGCGGTGGAGTGGTCCTCTCCGGCGGGGCACTCCTTCCGGACCCGTGTCTCGCGTCGCTGAATCCGGGGGGCGTCACGCCCGTCATGGTTGCGATCGCGACCTACGAGGCCGAAACCGTCGCGGTGGCGATCGCGAACGAGCCGAATCGGGCGTTGGTGTTCGTTGTGTCCTCCGACTGTCGGATCGTCGCCAACCAACAACTCGCAACCGACTGAGCCAGCCCGACCCACCGGCGATAGCCTGCCGCCCGTGGACTCGAAGCCAGCGAACGACAAGGGCACCGATCACGCGGTTGGCGCGAGTCATGCGAGCGCATCCGGTGACGGCGATTGGGTCGACCAGGTCACCGACCTGATCATCACGGCGGTCGACAACCTGCGTCGCTACACCGTCGATCCCGTCCGCAGCGCGACGAAGGCAATCGTGTGGGGAACCTTGGGGATCGGCTTCGCGCTCCCAGCGCTTTGTCTTGCCATTCTCGGGTTATTTCATCTATTGGTCCAGACCGTCAACGCCGCGACCCCCGGTCCCGACGACAACGCCTGGATCGTGTGGTACGTCCTCGGTCTGGTCGGCGTGATCGCCGGACGGCTGTTGTTCGCGAAACGTAACGCCACCACCAATTCCTGAACCATCCCCGGGATCGAGCCGAACGGCCGACGGGATTCGTCCCCAGCATCACCGCATGAGGAGCAGCAGTGAGCGAGATTCATGATGTCGTGATCGTCGGCTCGGGCCCGGCCGGACTCACGGCCGCGATCTACACCGCGCGAGCGAACTTGGCTCCGGTCTGCATCGAGGGGATCGGGGCGGGTGGACAACTCATGTTGACCACCGACGTCGAGAACTACCCCGGATTCCCCGACGGCATCATGGGACCCGAGCTCATGGCCAAGTTCCGCGAGCAAGCCGAGCGCTTCGGCACCACGTTCATCACCGACGACGCAACCCGCGTCGACCTCTCGGCTTCGCCGTTCGGGGTTTGGGTCGGAGATCGAGAGTTCCGGGCGCGCTGCGTCATCATCAGCACCGGCGCGACCGCCAAGCTGCTCGGGCTTCCGTCCGAAGAGCGACTGTTCGCTCGCGGGGTTTCGACCTGTGCCACCTGCGACGGCTTCTTCTACCGCGACAAGCCCATCGCGGTCATCGGCGGTGGCGACTCTGCACTCGAGGAGGCGAACTTCCTCACCCGATTCGCCACCAAGGTCACGCTGGTGCACCGACGCAAGGAGTTGCGAGCGAGCAAGATCATGCAAGATCGTGCGTTCGCGAACCCCAAGATCGAGTTCCGCTGGAACGCAGCGGTCGAGGAGTTCCTCGGCGACGGTCACGTCACGGGCTTGCGTCTCCGCGACGTCGAGACCGGCACCATCGACGATCTCGAGGTCGACGGCGTGTTCGTCGCGATCGGGCACACCCCCAACACCGCGTTGTTCGAGGGTCAGGTCGACCTGCACGACAACGGCTACATCGTCACCCAGGCCGACAGCTCCGTGACTTCGGTTCCGGGCGTGTTCGCCTGCGGCGACGTGCAAGACTTCACGTATCGCCAAGCAATCACCGCCGCGGGTTCCGGCTGCATGGCCGCGCTCGAAGCCGAGCGATACCTCGAAGCCCTCGGTCACTGACACCCCGATCGACGAGTTCGGTGTCCGGACAGGTCGCCGGGGTGCATCGTTGCCGGAAAAATAGTTGCCGGGAAAATAGTTGAAGGAACAAATATCCGGCGCCTGGGGTTCGGGCACCTGAAGTCCGTCGCATCACGATCAGAACACCACGAAAGGAAACCATCATGGCCGCAGGAATCGTCGAACTCTCCGACGCAACCTTCGACGAAACGATCTCGAGTTCCGACACTCCGGTCGTCGTCGACTTCTGGGCGGTGTGGTG
>SXGS01462341.1_pt1 | contig 11401 bp, 14 predicted proteins | sample 3174681 | NCBI WGS metagenome assembly SXGS01 (sample SAMN11356861, study PRJNA531348) | freshwater metagenome | isolation source: freshwater sample F1-80 | place: China: Fuxian Lake, Yuxi | collected 2017-12-25 | reverse complement strand
TGCGTTTACGCGATCTCGCCAGGGACCAGCCAAAAGATCCGCTGCCTTAAGGAAGATCGCGAGGCGGTGCTCCATTGGCAGGGCGGCCCAGTCGTGGCGAGCGTCTTCCGCCGCCTGAATCGCCGCGTCGATGTCTCGTTCTCGGCCGAGGTGAAGGCGGGCAAGAACGTGGTGGTGATCGCTGGGCATGGTGATGTCGACGGTGTCCCCCGTGAACACCGATTGCCCCCCAATAATGCAGGGAATTTCGACGACATGGCTCGTTTGGCGAGAAAGCTCGGCCTGCAGAGAACGTCGCTCGCTGGATCCTGGAGCGTAGTTTCGAACCGGCTCATTCGTCGGGGTGGGAAGTTCGAAGATCCCTACGGACATCGCTGCCTCCAGTCTGGCCCTCAAAGGCTAACCTAAATCGCGGAATGGGCCCGATTGGAATACAATGGGGTTCGGAGGGGTGTTGAACACCACGGCGATCATCATTGCGGCGGCTGCCATTTCAGGTTTGTTGGGCATAGTGGCAGTGGCCTTTTTGGCCGTTGCCGCCTGGATGGCTTTTCGAAGTCCGCCTGCAGCTGCGTCGGTTCCGCCAGCAGTTCGACGTTCGGTTCCTCCTGCTCCGACGCCGGTCAAGGGTCCACCACCTCCTCCGCCATCGATGCGGAGCTTGGTGCCAATCGATGGGTCGAAGATCGACCAAAAGAGCCACTATTCGCTGCCGCCTTCGCTAAATCTGCTGGACCCGGACACGATGGAAACTGCGAAAACGGAGCATATTTCGATGATGAAGGTGCAGCAGTTCGTGCCGGACGACGACACCGAGTCGGAACGGACCGAGATCTTTCACGATGCTCAGCTCGACGTGGACGAGTTTCTGGGGATCGACGACAGCAATGGTACCGGCGCCCGCCGCCGCTGATCGGCGCGCGCGTTATTTTTGGCCGCAGGCTTGGCGATACTTGAGATCGCAGCTGATGATCGCGTTTTCGCCGGCCCGAATCGTGACGTGACCGTATTTACGGTCGCCGACCCAGATTTCAGCGACGCCGACGGGAATGGGCTCGCCAGCACTATAACTCTTGCCCTGTCGAACGACGCTGGCGTCGATGCTGGCAGTCTCGACGGAAAACGAGCCAGTTCGGGCGGGCTCCTCTGGCGGTGGATCGGGAGGGGGAGCTTGCTCCGGAGGCCGTTTCTCTGCCTTTATTGGAATTAGTTCGTCGGGAATGTTTTCAGCGGAAGGAGGATGCGCGACTGGAATGGGCTGTTGTTTGGGATCCAAGCGCTTTTCGGGGGAAAGAGGCACTTGTGTCGGATCCACAGGCGGCGGGAGTTCCTTGGGTGTCAATGGAGTTTGTGCCAGGGGTTCGCCGGTGGCTTCTGACATCGAGGACTTCATCGCCCAACCGATGCCGACCACAGCGACGAACACGGACAGAGCGAGAGCCCCAAGAGCGGGAACTGCGAGCGCAAGCCCTAGACGCCAGGGGCGATAGCTATGTTTCGAAGGTCCGCTCTTGGGAGTACTGGATGCGGGAGGTTCGACGAGGGAGTCGGACCAGGTGGGTGTCGGCGACTGAGTGGGGTAGGAAGGGGTGGATCGTCGCTGTTCGGACAGATCGGCGACCATCGCGCCTGCCCCGGCCGCCACCGACAAGGCCCGACCCTGTGTGAGCGCCCCCAAGCGGGAACGAAATGTTGCGCAATCGGCGGTACGGCGTCGGGGATCGGGTTGAAGCGCCTCTTTGATGGCATCGCACAAAGCGGTGGGAATCTGAGGGTTTAGCTTCTCCGGAGGAATGTAGCTTCCGCTTGCGATTTGGGAGAAGATCTCCATCAGGTCCGCGCCGTCATACGGCGGGACGCCGCAGACCAGCTCGTAAAACAGGCATCCGAGCGAATAGATGTCCGCCCGGTGGTCGACCGAACTAGCGTCACGGATCTGCTCCGGTGACATGTAGGCGGGCGTCCCCATGGTTGTGCCGGTACGGGTTTTACGCATACCGCCTTCACCGCGGCTTTTTGCGAGACCGAAGTCGGTCACTTTCGGCACAATCAAGCCATTTTCGACGGCAAGCAGCACATTACCGGGCTTTAGGTCGCGATGAACCAAGCCATTTTGATGAGCATAGGCGACGCCGTCCAGGATGCCGCCGAAAATGCCGAGCGCTTCGTCCAGAGAAAGACTGGTTTTCGCAAGTAATTGCTCAAGCGAAGGGCCGGCGACGTACTCCATCAACAAGCCTGGCATACCTCGAGCGTCAAGAACATCGGTGACGGCGACGATATTGGGGTGTCGAACGTGTGCCTGGAGTTTGCCCTCTTGTATTGTGCGCTCTCGAAGAGTGCTGCTCCCAGAAGTCAGGACTTTGAGCGCATGGATCGTGCCCAAGGTGCCATGGCGCACGCGATACACGATCGCCATTCCGCCTTCGCCGAGAACGTCTTGAATGACGTAACGATCGATGGTGGTGCCTGGCGAAAGCACTAAAACTCCGCCACAAATACGGCCGTGACCCCCACGCCGACCGCGCCAACTCCGGTCACCAAAGAAACCACAGTCAACGCGTTCGCGCGACGCTGATACTTGGTGAGTTCATCCTTATATTGTTTAAAATTATCGGGTTCATACAAGTCGGCGTCTACTTTATTGAAACCTTGTTTGTTGAGCAATGCGGCGCCATAGGTCAACCCGGCGGTCGCCAGGAGGGCCCCGGAACTCGCAACGGCGATCCAACGCCGCTTTTGGTTTCGCTTCGCGATGGGTGGGGCGTCCACTACTGGATCGCGTTTGGGTTCGACGGTGACGCCTGTGTACCGAGGTGCCTCCGGCAAAGGAGAGCCAGGAAGAACATACTTCGAAACACGAATACCGCCATCGGCGCCGATCCACTGTACAACGGCAGGTCGGTCGATTGGTCGGGTGCTGGACGGCGATCCATCCAAGGTAAACCGACCATCTGCCAGGCGCGGAACGGGCTCAGAGGCGTCGACAGGGTTGAGCGCGGAGTATTCCACGAGGATCGGGTGGTCCTTGGGGAACAGAGTTGAAGGGAAGTTGTAAGCGGGTTCAAGCGCGCGCGCCGCTGCGAACGAGCGCCGTGCCAAGTCCAGATCGTCCTCTCCAAAGGCGCGAATCCCACCGAAACGATGTAGCTCGGCAGCCAAGTGGATCTCGATGGGCTCTTTGAGGCATTCGACCCCTGCGAACGCCCGGTCTAACTCGGACTCAAATTCCGGAATCTCAAACACCGAAAAGTGGGCTTCGGCGGACCGCAGCGCGTCCTGGATGTCGGTAGCATAAGTAGGAGTGTCGCACGCAACGGCATATTCACCCGCGGTGAGCCAAAATACAGCGGCAGTGAGAAGCGTTTTGCGCATGCAGTGGACAGCGTACATGAAAGAGACAGGCGTGCCAGCATTGGCATCAGGACCCTGTGCCTCGCCGCTTTGTGGGCGCCCCTTGGCGGCGCCGAGGCTGTGGACGGCGCGGGGCCGAGGATCGAATTAAGGGGCGCGTCCGGGGGCACCGATGAGCAAGCTCGAAAAACAACTCGTTGGCCTTGTCGGCAAAGCGAGCATCGATTTTGGACTTATCGAGCCGAACGACCGGATCATGGTTGGCGTCTCCGGCGGAAAGGACAGCTATTCAATGCTGTACCTGCTGCGAGAGGTTCAGCGCAAAGCCCCGTTTCCGTTCTCGTTGGTGGCGGTAAACCTAGACCAGGGCCATCCGGGTTTCCCGGCAGAAATGTTACGCTCCTACCTCGAACGTGAAGGGTACGAGTACAGGATGCTGAAGCAGGATACCTATTCGATCGTTCTCGACAAAATCCCGGTTGGGAAGACATTTTGTTCGTTATGCTCCCGACTACGCAGGGGCATTTTGTACAATGCAGCAGTGGAGATGGGGTGCAACAAAATTGCGCTCGGTCACCATCGCGACGATGTCATTGCGACGTTGATGCTGAACTTATTGTACGCGGGTTCATTGAAGGCGATGCCGGCGAAGTTGCGGTCGGACGATGGTAGAAACACGGTGATTCGCCCGCTCATTTACTGTGAAGAGACGGACTTGATTGCTTTTTCGGCGGAGAAACAGTTTCCGATCATTCCTTGCGATCTGTGCGGATCACAAGAAAACCTGCATCGCAAGAGGGTCGGCCGCCTGTTGGACGATCTTCACGCCGAGAATCCTCATGTGAAACACAATGTGTTTTCGGCGTTGTCGAAGGTAGTCCCGAGCCATTTGTTGGACCGACGGCTGTTTGGAAAGGTAGAGGACGAGGTAGTTGCCGGTGAAGGCGGCAGCGAAAGCTGGTCTACTTTCGGCGAGCGGTCCGAGTCCGGAACTTGCACAAAATAGGTAGATTGCTGGTGAGGGCAATCCCAGCATTTTAGACAATAGTGCACGCGGGTGGGTGGGGTTACATTCGGCGTGGGAGATACCCATGGCCGTTACTGTTCTCGATGACTCGACCTTTCAAAGCGAATTACCGAGCGCCGCCAATGCGGTAGTGGATTTTTACGCGGGTTGGTGTGGTCCATGCATCATGTTCAAGCCCAAGTTTAAGCGAATTTCGGAGGACTATCCCCACGTCCGCTTCTTTATGGTCGACGGGGAAAAGGCCCCGGTCGCCAGAAAGACGGTGACCATCGACAACCTGCCCTACTTCGCGGTCTATAAGAGTGGTCAGTTCGTTGAGGGATTTTCGACCTCGGACGAACCCGCATTCCGGGCGTTTATCGAGGGGAATTTTGGAGCAACGCCATGAAGCCGACCGCGGTGCGTCGGCTCGCCACCGAGCGTACGTTAGCGGAATTGGAGGCCGCGATCGAAGTGGTGTCGGAGGAAGGTGTGCCACCCTTCGAACTGGAGGCTGACGAAGCCGCCGAAGGTCTGACCCACTTGCTCCTTGCGGCGCGAGTCCGGCGCCGTGTCGACGGAGGGGAGGAGCTGAAAGAGGCTTTTCGAGCGGAAATGTCTGCGGTGAGAGATGTTCTGACGAACGGGTGACGGTAAAAAGGGAGGGATCGTGGGCAGCATGTGGATCACGGTCATGGGCAACCGATGCCCGTATTGTCAGCGCGGTGCGTTGTTTGAAAGTTGGTTTGGACTGCGCGAAGCATGTGCGGATTGCGGTGCCCGGTTTTCGCGTCAGCCCGGCGCATGGGTCGGCCCGACGGTCGGAAGTTACGGGGTGGGCGGCGTCGTAGGCATCGTTGGCGGCGTCCTATTGATAGGTGGTAATCTATATTTTCCGCATGCTGAGGTAGCTTTGGCGTTTGTGGCCTGCGCCGCGGCGATTGTGTCCTATCGCTTTTGGAAAGCGGCGTGGGTCGGCTGGTTATACGACAATGGGTACGTGTACCCCGACGCGGATCCACCGTGAGCGGCGTCAACAATTCGAGACCGAAGCGCACCGAGCTCGTTGCCGGGCGTGTGCTAAGAACAGCGACGGAGGGGTGATGGTGGGTCTGTACGGAGCATGGTTGGGGGTAGCGCTCGCCGCTGAGCCGACGGTTCCGGCGCCGTCGGATAAGCCCGAGGCGACCGAGGATTTGTGGCAGTTGTTGGAAAACATGCCCCCTCGCGCAAGTTGGGATTTGGCTGCGGCGATTGGCTTTACGGAGATCACCCATTTTCGCGATCAGGTGACGCCGTGGATCGGGTTTGGGTTTCGGGCGGGGTGGGGCAAACACCTTGGTGAGCTTAGGAATCATCGCTTGGGTGTCGGTTTCAGCGTCAGCGTGGAAGGTCCACTGCCGGAGTATTTCACTCTCGCAATCGAACCTTCGGCGACCTGGGACTACGTCCACCCCAAGGGATTGGCGCTGGGCGCCTCGTTAGGTCCGGCGATTTTGGCGCATTCTCATATGGCGCTCACCAAACAAGAATGGACGCCCGGAGTAGCTCCGAGCGCGGCGGTTAGGATCGGTTGGTCAAAACCGTTCAGTCGGGTGCTACGTCGTTTGTTTGTGACGGTAGAACCTAAAGTTCGCTGGATGGACGGTCGCATCAATCCGGGCGTCTATGTCGTGGTGGGAACCGGGTCGGGCTACTAGAGCGCTGATCAGGTCATGGCCTACTGCGCGCCTCGGTCCGCCACTGCGCGCGTTCCTCCTCGGTCGTCCGGCCTTCGACATACGTCTCGGCAGTTCTTGGTCGTGGAAACCCGCTCGCAACGCGGCCCACGGAGTGTCAGACCGTCGCCGACTTTTGTTCGCCGGGCAGTGCTTCCTGAAAAATTCGGTGGAGCTCCGCGAGGTGCTCCTCGACGCCAGCCAAGGTCCAATGCGTGGTTTCCACGGCCGGGAGCGCGTGCACTTGGATTGGCACGGCGCGGACGAGCAGGGTGTTTTTCTCCCAAGCGCGGTGTGCGCCGGAAACTATAACAGGAACAATGGGAAGTTTCGTTTGTAGTGCGAGATGAACGATCCCCTTTTTAAACGGGAGGAGCCGTCCGGTTCGGGAGCGGGTGCCCTCGGGCCACATCCAAATCGAGAGTCGGTTCTTGTACACCAAGTTTCCGAGTCGAATAAGTGACTTCACGGCTCTGGAAGTGTTTCCGCGGTCGATCAGCAGATGCCCGGAAAGAAGGTACAGCTGGCCCAGCAAAGGGTACCAGACTACCTGCTTTTTGGCGATACCCACCGTACCGATGGGTGCAAGCCACATTCCCAGGAAAAGATCAAAGATCGACGTGTGATTGGAGATGTACAGTGCGGGTCGACTGGGATTTAGGTGCTCCATCCCCGCAAACGTGAGGTGGCAACCCGAGAGCATCATCATGCTTGAACCGGCCACCTTCCCAAAGTAATTGCAGGCTTTGATACGAAGGGTTCGTGAGGGCAACAGGGGAATGCAGATTGCGAACCAGATCACGACGTAAATGGTCATAGCCAAGGTGCCAGCTACTATTCGCACGACGCTTGACACCCGATCCATCGATTCCTCTTGACGTCCACCGGTTGTATCCGAACCCACCCCCTCGCGCATTGCGACGATTCATGACGTGGTGGTGCTGGCGGCGCGCGACCGTTTTGAATATGGCCGTGCTGTATTTAGGTTGGAGGATACGTGCGTCGCATCTTGAGTCAAGCGGGAATGATGGGTTTGCTGGCCCTTACAGCGTGCACCGATCCAGCGGTTGAGCAGCGGATCGCCGATCTCGAAAAGAAGGTGGAAGAGTTGGAGAAGCGCCCGGCAGGTCCCGCTGCTGCAGGTCCGGCCGCTTCGGAAGCGGATGAAAAGGCTGCAGGGGAGTTGCTCCAGGCGGCGCAAGCGGCGGTTGACGCCGGAAAGGCCGACGAGGCCAAGGCCAAATTGGGCGAGATGGAAGCTAAATTTGGCAACACCAAGACCTTCAAGCGTGCCGGTCGTCTAAAGGCCGAGCTGGAAGTGTTTGGCGTCGATGCTGGCGCACCGGAAGTCGACAAGTGGTTCCAGGGCAACGGTAACTTTACTGACGGCAAAATCACCTTGTTGGTGTTCTGGGAAACCTGGTGTCCACACTGCCAACGCGAAGTGCCGAAGTTGGAAGAGACCTACACCAAGTTCAAGTCGAAAGGCCTGAATGTGGTTGCCTTTACCAAGGTCAACAAGTCTTCGACCGACGAGAAAGTCACCGAGTTTATCAAAGAACACAAGTTGACCTTCCCAGTGGGCAAGGAAAAGGACGCTTCCATGTCCAACCGTTTCGGGGTTCAGGGCATTCCTGCGGCCGCGGTTGTGAAGAATGGCAAGGTCATTTGGCGTGGCCACCCCGCTCGCCTCGACGATGCCAAGCTGGAGAGCTTGCTCGCCGGATGACGATTGCTGGTTCCTGAAGCGCGTTTTGCGCGATGGGGCCTTTTCGTTGTACCCACGCCCGCTGCCAGCGGGCGTTTCTTTTGGTGAGCGGTGACTGAAGCGTCTGGCGTTCGAATCTGGAGTGGAGCCCTCCTATTTGGAGGGATTTCTGGTTGCGGGTGTGCGGCGTTTGGGGCGCCCTGGAGCATGGCCTGGCTTGAATTGGACGGCTCGAACTGGGGTTGGATACAGACGATTCTGCACTTTGCAGGCGCCGGCTTGGGTTTCGTCTTGGCGGCAGCGCTGGCGGTGCTGTGCGGCGTTGCTGCTGTTGGGTCGTTGAAACGTCAGAACTGGGCGTTTTGGCTTGGTACGTTGCTGTTGGTGCCGCTGCTCTGCACCGGAAACCTATTGCCGGTGTTGATCCTACTGTTTCTATTGTCCTACCCCGAGATTCGCGCGCACTTCACGGCGAAAACTCCGCAGGAAAATCCGACTCCGGCCGGGTCTGCCACTCGGTCGCCAGCGCCGAACTGATTTGCGCCGAAAGAATGCCGCCTCCAGGGACGGCAATGCCACTGAGTTGGCGATCGGTCCCCACTTCTCGAACCCGTTTCTGCATGTCGGGCACTGTGGAGGAAGGCCGGGGTTGGGTGCCTGCTTTGAGGCTCAACGCCGTTCTACTGAAGTCGATCCAGGCGTCCTCCAAAGTCAAACGGTCGGTATCCGCCAGGTAGCACGTGACCAGGGTCTTCGAACCGAACGACTCGACCGAGGCAATCGCCCAGTAGTCCTTCCTGCCCATGGTGCACAGGCCTCCGGTTGAGGTCTGGTGATCCGATAGAATGGCGGGTTTGTCCCAGCGCATTCCCTCGCAACTGACGTTGACCCACTGGTTCACCACGACCTGGGGATCGTCGGTGGTGACCCAAGCAATGTCGAACCAGCGCGAACCGTCGGCCGCGTCCACGCGCAGCCGCTCCAGTTCAGGGCGGACCGTGGCGTGTGCGGGCACCCGAATGGCGTAGCCCTTTCCGATCCAGTCCTCCAGCGGTTCGGTGACCACACGACCGCCGGGACCACTGTCGCAGCCAGCCCACAGGAGACCGATGAGTATCATTTGGAACTCCAGGAGATGACCCCGCCGCTTTCAATGCGGGGATTGGCGCGAGGGCTGCCCCACGGGGTTGCGGTGTATGGTGTATTGGCCTCCCTATTGGTAAAACGACAGGGGAGGTACGCGCCATGCGAAATCGGAATGCACTTGCTCTTTTGGCGTTGCTCGTGGGTTGTGCTGGTGGAGAGCCTGCGGAAACGAAGCCGGTCGAGACCGCCGAACCGGTGGTGGAAGCACCAAAAGAGGAGCCGAAGCCGGAGGCCAAGGTCGACTTGGCAGCCATGCCAGAAGCCGAACGGGTCGCGTGGCTGATGAAGCGTGGTGAGGAGGTCTACAAGACGGGTGGCACCGGTGGGGTTGCTTGCTCCAGTTGTCATCAAGAGACCGGTATGGGCGTTCCTGGCGCCTTTCCTCCGCTGGTTGGCCAGAAGGATTTGATGGGCGATTGCGTCCACCATGCGGGTCTGGTGGTGCACGGATTGTCCGGGGAGATCACGGTGAACGGAGAGAAGTTCAACGGTGCGATGCCCGCGCAGGGCAACCTGCCCGACGAAGAGATCGCCGCAGTAATTACTTACGCGCGAAACAGTTGGGGCAATGCCTTTGGCAACTGCCTGCCGGAAGATGTGGCGAAGGCTCGCGGCCTCCCCGCACCGGTTTTGAAGTAGGCCAGTTCGGTGTTCTGAGCGGCGCTCTAGGCCGAACGTCCTTTTGTGGATACAATGCCCCTGGCCAGTGTGCCGGGGGTTCTTGTATGGGCGGCCTAATCACGACGCTGGGGCGCGAACTCTCAGCGGCAGATGAGCTGTTTCGCATCGCTCGATGGCCGGCAGCGCGAAATGCGTTCGAAGGTCTGGTAGAGCGGGCCCAAGAGCGCTCAGATCCGAGCGTCGAAGTGGTGGCGCGTTCCATGTTGAGCCGATGCCTGCTGGCGCAGCAGGATGTGGAAACGGCCTTTACTTCCTTAGAACTTGCGCGGAGTCGGTTGCCTTTGGCGTCTGGCGAAGCGCGGCTTCGTTGGCGGGCGGCGCGCGTTCGGGTGTTGGGCGCTTTGGGCGAAGCCTCCATAGAAGAGTTGAAACTCTACTTTTCTGACGCGGAAGATCAGCAAGAGTGGGTGGCGTTGATCGATGCGGCGCGATTGCTGGCGGACGCTCAGCCCGATTCGCGTATTGACTGGTTGGAAAGGGCGCTTCATTTTGCGCAAGAGCACTGCCCTGCCGAGGTTGGACCCGTTGCCCGTGGGCTGGCCTTTGCATTGGAGGCGGAGGAACGCTTTGATGCGGCGATCGCGGCCTGGCATGCGGCATGGGATGCTCTTCAGGCGCTGGACTCTCCGGTTCGTGAGCGCATTATGGCGTCGTGGGCGATTGGATCGCTTAGTTGCCGTGCTGAGGATTGGCCTGCGGCGTTCGAATGGCTGGAAACCTGCCTGCAAGATGCGGGGGACAATGAAGACTGTGGCGATGTCGTTGCGTTGACACTCGCGGATTTGGCGCGGGCGCATGAAGCGGCGGGCGATGTGATCGAAGCCCGCCGTGTCCTCATTCGAGCCCTGAACAAGGGTAGAGACTACGACTTGGCAAGTCTCTGGCCCGCACGATGGGACGCGATCGTCGTGCACGCTCGCACGCTCGACCTCGATCCGTACGAGGTTATCCGGCGATCGTAGGCGCCCAAACCCAGTCACCGGCGAAACATGGCGAGTTGGCCCACGCTAAAACGACGGATCGAACGGGAACCTGGGTGCGCTGCTGCAACTGCCAACCGATCCCCTTGCCGCCTTCGACGTGGACCCGGCTTGCGAGCACCACTAAGTATCCCGTTTGGTCCCACCCCGCGAGAGCATTGTCGGCGATCTTCCAATCTCGCCAGGCGACGGAACGCACAAAGTCCTTCTGCATCTCCGGCGGCACCTCATGCCCGGCCATCGCGGTGCTGAGCACCGAAAAGTACCCGGATGGCACAGGAAAGGCCGCATCTTTCGGCGGAGGACCTGGGTTGGGCCCTGCCGCCACGATGGTGTCCCCATAAACCGCGGCGGTGAGGATGCTCTCGTAGGGTTGATACGGGAAACCCCAGGAGTTCGTCCAGTCGAGCTCGGTCTCCAGGGCTTCGGTGGCGATTCGGCTCTCGGAAAAGTCCTTTAGTACAGGGGAAAATTTCTCGTGCACCGCTTCCAACGCAACGGTGACATGCGCCTCCGCCCGCAGGGAACGGATGATCTTGCGGGCGCGCGACAAATCGGGTTGGGTGCCGTGGCGCTCGCCCAAGACGAGAATGGCGGGCGCTTCAATGTCGGTAACGTCGCTGAGACCAACCTTTTCGCAGCCTTCTTGAGCCCAGGCCAGACTGGCCAACCAGACGATCATGGAGACTCCAACTTCCAGGTATTCAAGGAAAAGTTGAGTGTGTGGAGGCACTTTTCGAGCAGGCCAGGGAACAGAGGTGTCCAGGTGGCGTTTAACGGCGAGGGGTGCGGCAGAGGGCGAAGACGC
>SXGS01076206.1_pt1 | contig 11401 bp, 11 predicted proteins | sample 3174681 | NCBI WGS metagenome assembly SXGS01 (sample SAMN11356861, study PRJNA531348) | freshwater metagenome | isolation source: freshwater sample F1-80 | place: China: Fuxian Lake, Yuxi | collected 2017-12-25 | reverse complement strand
TGGTGCTGAATGTCTTCGGGGGTCATGTGAGGGCTCCGAGAAGGGCGGCGCTGGGTGGGCGGCACGCGGGGTTACCTGTAGTGAATCGCACCCCGTGCCTCGGCGTCCACGCTTTCCCTACCGTACCACAGAATTACACCCAACGAGAGGTGCCAATGCAGGGAGGAACTCAGGGCAAAGTGGGACCGGAACGAGACGGTTATCATTGAGAGCCGGCAGGAAACCAAAAGGGGGACGCTCGTGATCGAGTCCATTTCCCTCTCGAACGGCAGATCTATCAAGTACCAATACGGGGAATGCGTGAGGAACGCGTGCGACGGCGCAGATGGATAAGAAGCTCCAAGCGAACGCTTTCGGTTGCTACCTTCTGACGGGAGCGATTGCTGTGTACGGCACCACAGGGATCGCGCTGACGACGCAGGATAGTCACCCGCTGTGGTCGCCGGTGCCGAGTCGACAACTCACTACTACGGGCGAATGTCCGCTCTGGAAAGCCGACTGTAGTGAGTTGCTATACGTCACTACCGGCACCCGAGGCCGTACGACCGACCACGGAACTCGGACGCGCCAGCGGCCCATCCGACGCCTGTATGTCGGACGAACACGAGTTGGCCGCGCCGCGGCACTCACACCTGTAGTCGGCCTGATTGACTACCGCTGGAACTGGCGGGGGATGCCGGAAATCACTCACTATCCGAACGAGAGACAGACAGTGCGGTATTACGGGGACGGACGGGTAGTCCTCCGGCGCCCGCGTCTCCGAACTGTCCTCTGGCCGAGAAGTATCATCCCCCATTCGGAAGTGGTACTCTCCGAGTGGGACGTGCCCCTGCGCCTCTCCCCGAGTGGAAGTTGGCTTGTGGTGGGTAATCAGGACCATGCACTGCCGTGCCAACTCCGTCGCCTCAACGAATCAGTCGTCTACCGCACCTCGCCGATCCTACCTGGCGAACACGGAGAGAGTACTGATTGGTTCGGGTGGAGTACAGAAGGGCCTGGAGATGAACGGATGTGCTTGCTGCAGATGGGTCTGCTGGCGTACGGCCGATGTGGGGATGCCTTTACGGAGTATCGGGCCCATACTCCCACCCGATCCGCGAGCGGGGGCACTCTTGAACATCACCTGCCTCACGGACCGCTGGTCATGATGCAAAATCGCACGGTCGGATATATCTCGACTGATTCCCCTATCGGCGATGAAGGTCTCGGTTGGTGGGTGAACATTGTCCGATTTGCGGAAACGGCAAAGCGGACGCGACATCGCATTCCGCGTCAATTCGCCGATGAACACGCCGTAATGGAGTTCTGTGTGGATCCAGGCAGTGGTGAATTGGTGTTTTTGACGAGAGACGGGTTATTGTGGAGCGTGCAGTTGGACAAACTTGAAGACGTACGGCGGTGGCGGAGGCGGGCAAATCTCTCCTATTATCTCGGAGATCTCTCCAAAGTCAACCTGTTTAACGTGACGTTTCAGAATCGACCGGCGCTGGTATTTTCCCCCAAGCACGACAAGCTCGCACTCGGTATGCGCGATCGGGGTATTGTGGTGTTGGATTGGGATAGTAGGCGTAGGAACCAATGATCCCATTGGGCAAACGACGGGCGTGAGTTACCCCACCGGCCACGTGCTCACCTACCTGCTCGACGGAGAAGGGAATCGCCGGGTCCTGCTGGACGGGGCGCAGCGCACCACCTGCACGTGGGACGGCCTAAGCCGCCTGGCGGGGATCGTCAACCCGCTCGGGGAGCGGACCACGCTCGCCTATGACGCGCTGAACCGGGAGAGCCGCAAGCAACGGGCTGACGGTGAGCCATCAGTACGACGCGGCGGGGCAGGAACTGGTGCTGGAAAGCCACAGAGCCGACGGTCCCGGCGTGGGGATCTACACGGCGACCTACGAAGCGGCAGGAAACCGGCGCAGTGTGCTCGAACTGGACGGCGCGCGCGTCACCTACGGCTACAATTCCGCCGACCAACTGACGGCGGAGCAGCGCAGTGGATCGAGGGCCTACAACCTGCCGTACGAATATGAGCTGGAGCAGATGGTGCCACGCAACGATGACCCAACGAACAACTCCCTGACTCCGTCAAGGGAGGCAAAGGAGCCGGGGCGCTTTCCTTCTTTTTCAGAGGAGGAACAGCGGGCCATCCGCGTGGCGAGGCACAAGTTTGGCCGGTGGCGGAAGGGGGAACAGGCCAAGAACCCGAGCCACTGCGCGATGTGCTGGAAACAACTGCGGGCACTGGAACAGAGACGATTCCCCGGCACCGGGAACGACCTCGAAGGCTCTACTTTCAACGAGTGCGAGGACTGTCTTCGCGAATTCGGGACCCGGATGCTGTTGGACGAGACCGAGCACCCGGGGAATCGCCTGTCAGCCTGTCGGACTCTGCTGCTGTTGACGTTACCCAACCCGGCAAAGTTGCCCGACATTCAGCCGATTGTGCGCCACCTTGAGGAATGGGGGCAGAACAGGGCGTACCTGGCGGGTGTGCTCTGGACGATCAAATACATCTGCCTCCACGAGGAAGCCTGGAAGACAGCGCGCACGGAGATCCGGCGATTCTTGCGGTGGCATTCTAGAAAGTACCCGCACCCTCTTCATACGAGTCTGAGAACGGCGCGAAACTGCCGGATGGAGGTGCTCTCCATTGAACAATACTGGTTCGGGCCCCCATCAAATACGTGAGGTGCGCCGGGGGAGTAGACACCTACGAGACTGGATGCACGGCGCTCTACACAGCGACCTACGATGCGGCAGAAAACCGCCGCAGCGTGCTCGAACTGGACGGCGCGCGGGTCACCTACGGCTACGATGCCGCCGAACAACTGACGGCGGAGCAGCGGAGTGGGACGGGCGCCTACGACCTGGCGTACGAATACGACGGCGTGGGCAACCGGCTCGCGAAGGTGGACGGAGGGGCACGCACGGCCTCGACGTACAACGCGGCGCACGCACTGGTACGGGTGGATCCGCCCACGGGTTCGCCGACCGTGCTGACGTGGGACGGGAACTGGAACCTGGCGCAGGAGGCGACGGGGAGCGCGGTCACGGTCTACACCTGGGACGGGGAGGACCGGCTGCTCTCCGTGGCGGCGGCGGGAGAGACACAGGTCTACGCGTACGCGGGGGACGGGAAGCGGCGCAAGAAGACGGAGGGGGGCGCGGTCACCTGGTTCGTGTGGGACGGGGAGAACGTGCTGCTGGAGGCGGACGCCCTGCTGGCGGAGGCAGCGCGCTACACGGACTCGCCGGGCTATTGGGGCGGGCTGGTGAGCGGACGGCGGAGTGGGGCGACGCGGTACTTCGCATTCGATCCGCAGGGAAGCGCGCGGTTGCTGCTGGACGGAAGCGGCGGGGTGACGGACACGTATGGGTACACAGCGTTCGGGGTGGAGCAATACGCGACGGGAGCGACGGGGAACCCGTATCGCTATGAGGGGAGCGTGGGGTACTACCGGGATGGGGCGGAACGGCTGTATGTGCGGGCGCGCTACCTCCAGCCGACGACGGGGCGGTGGCTCTCCCGGGATCCGCTGAGCGTCTCGGACCCCGCCCAGGCGTTCTTCTATGCCTCCAACCTGGTACCCAACGTGAACGATCCGGCGGGATTGCAGGTGCCTGCGTGCCCCCCGACTGTGGTAGGAACCGCGAGGTTTATTATTGGGGACCCTTGTAAGTATCGTCCGATCCAGAAGCAGGTCGGCTTATACCTCTGCAATCGCCATGCGGACGCTGACTGGTGTCTGTGCAGCGGATCCGCCACCAGAGTGAACACCACCGCGACTATCATTTACACTGATGCCAAGGGTAAGCCTTGCCAGTTCAGTCTCCCAGTGGTGTGTCCCAGCATCCCCTTCGGCCCGCTGATGCGACCGTGCAAGAAAGACGAGGAGTGCGCCGGGGCCTCTGGCATGAAGAGCGGAATGGGGGACCAGGTCGAGACGAACTACGAGGAGGTGTTGATGACACCCGACGGGAAAACGACCATCGGCAAGCTCCAGGTCCATGTGAAAGGAACCACCGGCTACCAGATCAGCTGGATTCGGTGCAAGAAGAAGAGTTCCTGCGACTAGCAATCGCTCCTGACAGTACACATTGCATCCCGTGCGTACTGCCAGTGACATCCGAGATTATCAGTACAAGCGGGCACAAGTCTCATGTTACTTCTTTTGGCCGCCGGACATCGATATACGCCGCTTGCGAACTCGCAGCCGCCCGTCCTGCAGAGTCCGTCAACCATTTCCGCCCACGTGTAATTGGACGTTTCGTGTAGACGTTTCCTATCGCTGCTGAGATAGCGAGAATCGTATTAATCGTATGAAATACGCAGTATGCAGGCAGAATGTAGGGCAGAGGAGGATGATGTGATCCGACCCACGTTGAAAGGTGCAAGAAACCATGCAGGCCGCAGCAGAGACTCGCTGCCCCTCCTCTTGCTGGGTGGTGTCCCGGTGATCGTACTCGTGCTTCTCGTTATCGTGTCGATTCCGTGTCCCATCGAGTTTGTGATCGGTAGAGAGCGCGTTTTCCTGGGTGCTGTTCGCATGCCTTCGTGGGTGCCCCCGAGCAAGCAGATCCTGATTGACAGTGTCCTCCCCGGAGAGCAACCTGGAACTCACTTTGGGTGGGCCACCATGTGGAGGGATCTCGGCTACTCGGTGGCTTTTATCAGCCGCTCTGGCCCAAGTCGTTCGATCAAAGAGGAGCTATCCGACTCTGGGTTCCGATGGCTGGTCGAGCCCTGACCCAGGGTGTCCACCCCTTGTGCGCGCCTGCGAGGGCATGCGCACGACCGGGGCCAGAACCACGACGATGTACGACGCGGCAGGTCACGTCGTGGCGACCGAGGATCCGCCTACGATGCGGCGGGTGCGGAGGTGGCCCGGGTGGATGCGTTGGGGCAGCGCACCACCACCCTTTACGATGGCGCGGGTCGGTTCGCCGCCACGGAGGACCCGCTGGGGTGCCGCGTCTCGCTGGTGTACGACGCCTTCGGGCGCCAGGTGGCCACGGAAGACGGCCGGCGCAGCCGAACCACTACCCTCTACGATGCCTACGGTCGCCCGGCCGCCACGGAGGACCCGGTGGGCGCGCGGGTGTCCCAACTCTACGACGCCTACGGGCATCCGGTGGGGACCCTGGACCCGCTGGGACGGCGGACCACGCTGACCTACGACCTGCGGGACCGGGTGATCGGGACGGGGGACGGGTTGGGCCAGGTGACCACGACGGTGTACGATCCGCTGGGACGGCCCGTGGCGAGCGTGGATCCGCTGGGGCGGCGGACCACCACACAATATGACGGCAACGGGCGCACCGCCGCCACGCGGAACGCCCTGGGAGACCAGACGCAGTTCTCCTACGACCGTCGTGGCAGCCAGAGCGCCCGGCAGAACGCGCGCGGCTATCGGACGAGCAGTGTCTACGACGCCGTGGGCCGCCTCGTGGTGGAAGAGGATGCGCTGGGGCGGCGGATCACCCGCACCTACGACGGAGCCGGGCAGCGGACGGCCAAGCAGGACGGACGGGGCTGGACCGTCACCCTGGGCTACGACCCGGCCGGGCGCCCGGCCACCGCGCTCTCTCGGGACGGCAGCCGCTGGACCCAGAGCTACGATGCGGTCGGGCGGCCACAGGAACTCGTGGATGCGCTGGGCCGCTGGACCCGCACCTACGATGCCGCCGGGCAACTGCTGGCGGAAGTGGGACCCAGCCACCCCAGCCCGCTCACCCAGCTCTACGACGGCAACGGCGCCCGGATTGCTCTCCAGACGTGGTTCGGGACCGTCACCGCCGTCTACGACGCACGGGGCAGCCTCGGCGGACAGGTGGAACCGAGCGGAAAGCGGAGCACCTGGAGCTTATGATGCGGCGGGGCAACTCGCCGACCAGCAGGCGGGGGACGGTTCCCGCACCACCTGGACGTACGATACCGCCGGGCGGCTGACCGGCACCCGCCACCAGAGAGCCGGCGGCACGGAACTCGACCTGGCGCTGCTGGTCTACGATGCCGCCGGGAACCCGCTCCTCAAGGTGACGGGCGACGGTCGCCACACGATGGCCTATGATGCCGCCAACCAACTGCTGGCGGAGCAGCACCCGGTGGCCGGGCTGAAAACCTGGACCTACGATCCGGCGGGGAACCGGCTGTCGCAAGACCAGACCCAGGCGGGGCTCCGGACGCTCACCCTGTGGACCTACGACCCTGCCGACCAGTTGGGGACGGAAACCACGGGGGCGGCGGTGACCCAGTACACCTTCGACGGGGCGGGGAACCAGCAGGTGGAAGCGGCGCCGGAGGGACGCACCACCTACGTGTGGGACAGCGAAAACCGGCTGCGGGAAAGCCTCCTGCCGAGCGGCGCGCGGAACACGATGAGCTACCGGACAGACGGCCTGCGCTACCAGCTGTGGGACAGCGAAGGGAACAAGCGGATGGTGTGGGACACCCAGGGGAGCAGCGGCTATGGCGACCTGCTGGAAGAGCAGGCGCCGGCTGCGCCCACGCTGGACTTCTCCCAGAGCGACAACAGCCAGTACACGCCGCTCACGTTCTGAGCGGAAACCACCAAGGAGAGCACGATGGACAACCTGGAAATCAAAGACGGCGGCGGCGCGGCGCGGACGCTGCGCACCACGGACGCCAGCGGGATCCACATTCCGCACCACCTGGCGCGGGGCTGGGACGGGAGTAGCAGCCAGCCGTTGAAGGCGGACAGCAGCGGCATCCTGGAAGTGAACACGGAACTCCCGGCAGCCGCAGCGCTGGCGGACGGGGCGAGCAATCCCACGGCGCCCGCGGTGGGAGCGGCGGGGCTGCTCTACAACGGGAGCACCTACGACCGGGAGCGGGGGAACGTGGAGGGGACGCTGCTCGTCTCGGCGGCCCGCACCGCGACCAACGCCAGCGATCCGCAGACGAACTACAACCACCGGGGGGTGGTGCTGTTTCTCTACGTGACCGCCATGCCGGGGGGTGGCGAGACGCTGACGGTGCAGCTCCAGTTGAAGGACCCGGTGAGCGGGTGGGGGACCTATGTCGCCTTCCCGGCGGTGGCGCTGACGGGCTACTACCAGTACGTGGTGTATCCCGGGGCGGTGGAGAGCATCGCGGCGACGAACTTTGAGGTGGTGGCGTTGCCGCTGGGGCGCACCTGGCGGGTGAACGTGGCGCATTCCGGTAGCGGCAGTTGGACCTACTCGCTGGGCAGCATGCTGATCGTGTAGCGCTCCCTTTAGCGGCAGTTGGACCTACTCGCTGGGCAGCATGCTGATCGTGTAGCGCTCCCTTCCCACGCAACCTTTCCTGCACCCGGCACGTCCAAACCAAGGAGCACCCCCATTGAGCACAGCCCTCCGCACCTACTGGCGCGGCGCCACCCTGGCAGCGATGCAAGACCACGTGGCCGGCGTCACGCGCACCTATCATCTGGACCATCAGGGCACGGTGCAGTGCCTCACCGACGACAACGGCGTGGTCACGGATCGCTTCGCCTGCGACACCTGGGGGAACGAGTTCAAACGTACTGGTACAAGTATCAATCGCCATTGGTACATCGGGCACCTGGGATACTATCGCCAGGTGGATCAGGCGCTGGACTACGTACGGGCGCGGTGGTTGGCACCTCGGCCGGCAAGATGGATTGGTCCGGACCGCTACTCCACCACCCACTCCTATCCATACGCGGACAGCAGTCCTGCTATCGCGGTGGACCCCACAGGGTGGGAAGCAAGTCGCCCGGCTGCACCAGCTACATCGCTTCTTCCACTGCTATGCAGAAACGGCCCCAGTGGTCAGCCCGGATGCCAATCACGCAGCGATACCTACTGTTGTATGGCCGATAGTCTTAGCCGATTTAACCGGGGTATTAGCTGCTTCTGCCACGTGTCATCTACCTTGTGTGCGCATATTGGAACATACTGTGATGCCTTCAAGAGATTGAGAAATTTCTTCGGAGATATTGAAATTCAGCGGGGTGGCGCTTATACTTTGGCGCTGTTAGGCCCCTGCGTCGGTTTCATGGAATGCGGGAACAAGTGCCTCTATGATTGTTTCGAAGACGTGCGCAAGTGTGACCCGAAGAGCGCTGCCTGTTGGCGGTCGTTGCCGAGCCACTGTCGAAACGCAAGCGAATTGCGAAATAATCCGATCCAGCAAGATTTGTGTTGCCGAAAAGAGATCGAATGCGAGCAAACCCGTCTCACCTGGTGCCTTGCCGCTGGGGGGTGCAAGCTGCCCCCGTTGTGGGAACCCTGTTTCGTGGGTATGTGGCTCAACTTTCCGTTTGACAAAGGCGAAGAACCGAGAATCGCGCATGGCCGGAAGCTGTGCTGCGAGGGGAGCGCAGGTAGGTGAGCATTCGTGATGACTCCGCCTGTGTGATTCAGAAGCGGGCCGCTTCCCAAAGGGTGCACAGGTGCGAAGTGCGAAGAAGCCGCATCCGCGTGCAGGCGGCCTGCCGTAGCATTGTGACTGCGGTCGGGAGACGCGCGTGGGCAATGCGTCTGCCAGTAATGGTACTCCTTGTGGGTCTGGAAAGTACGAGATACCTGCCTATACGCTTTGGTACAGACGACCCGGAAGTCCTGTCTCCTGCGTTCCTCGCCCGGGTGGAACCCGGCGCGATGCACTGTGGCGTCTTCTCCCAGGACAGTCGTTTCTTCGCCGTAGGAGGCGGCACCCGCATCTACCTCTGGAAGACGCCCTTCCACGGGACTCCCACCTCGGTGCAAGGCTACCCACACGGCGTGTTTTCGCTCCACTTTTCGGCACAGTATCACACATTATTGAGTGTGGGAGGGTCATTTGACCCCACGCTTCGGTTCTGGCGCTATCCCCCGCTGCGTGCAACACCCCGCCCTCTGGACACCTCGAACGAGCTGGATGGGTTTGGAGCCGCCCTGTCTCCTGACGGAAAACACCTTGCCGTCGTCCACCTTCTGGATGGGAGGTGTTCGATCTGGGATGTAGGTTCCCGCCGTCTGGTCGCCAGGCTAGCTACCGGCGCCCCGTTCCGCTTGAGACCGTGCTTCTCCCCCGACGGACGCCTGTTGGCGATCGGTGACGGTGATGGGGGAATTGCATTGTGGGATGTGCGGCGGGCCCTGCGCCTCAGGCAGTGGCAGGCGCACGGGAAGGCGATCAATACCCTGGGCTTCCTTCCGGGGGGACACACCCTCGTCTCCACCTCCGATGACGCTACAGCAAAGAGGTGGACCGTTCTTGACGGGACGCTGCGCAGTACGCACCACGAGCATACCTGCCCGGTCGACGGCTTGAGTATTGCTCTGGCGGGGCCCTACTTTGTGACCTGCGATTTTCTTGGCCGGTCGGTGGTGCGCCGGGCTTCGGATGGAGGCGTGGTGCGTACCTACTGGTCGCCGGGAGCGGCTGGTGAACTCAACCCGGCGGGGGACTTGCTGGCGGTGGGGGGCCGGGGCCAGGCAATCGAGATTTTCACCCCGGCCACAGCAGTCATGCGGTATCGTCTGCGCGGGAGCCACAGTTCTCAGGCCTATTCGTTTTCCCCGAACGGTCGGTGGATCGCCAGATGGAACGATAACGGCACCGTGGGGATTTGGCGTCTTCCCCACACGCCTCGTCACCGCAGATAGCCAGAAAGCGGGAGTTTACCCCCCATGCCTCGAGGAAGCACCTAACGATGAGCACCGCCCTGCGCACCTACTGGCGCGGCGCCACGCTGGCCGCGATGCAGGACCACGTGGCCGGCGTCACGCGCACCTATCACCTGGACCACCAGGGCACGGTGCAGTGCCTCACCGACGACAACAGCGTGGTCACGGATCGCTTCGCCTGCGACGCCTGGGGGAATCAGTTCAAGCGTACCGGCACCAGTATCAATCGCCATTGGTACGTGGGGAACCTGGGTTACTACCGGCAGGTGGATCAGGCGCTGGACTATGTCCGAGCCAGGTACCTCGTTGCTCTGCACGGACGGTGGCTGGGGAGAGACTTTCTCTTCCCGTGGTTGGGATACCCGTATGCTGGTGGACAGCCTGTTGCTTCTGTCGATCCGTCCGGCTGGAAGCCGGTGATCTTCGAGTTCAACGCCTTCATTCCCGGCCGGATTGGTGGCTGGTTCCGAGATCCCTGGCCCCTGGTCAACTGCGAGTCGAAAGGAGACTCCCGTGGGTTCGGCGGGGGCACCGCTCGCTTGCGCTGTCGGGGAACTATCGAGACCACGACATTTCAGGTAAGCGGCCCGCGTTGCTATTCTGACGCCTCTCACCGCCGGTGTTTTAGCCTGACTACCGGTAAGCTCGAGGCGGAAGTCGGCACGGGACATCCTACCTATCGTGTCTTTTTCACGAGAAGCGCGTGGGAGCCCTGCAAAGTCAGCGTGCACGTATTTGCATCGGTACGGCATCCGCTCATTCCGGTGGCACCCACGGTGGACGTGGCGGTTGTCTGGACGATCACTGCCAGCCCGAAGAAGGGGAAGGACATGGTTCGATTTACGGTTGTCGGTAGTCACGATGCCTTTCCCAACTACGAAGCGGTCTTGTTGGAGGCGTGCCAACAACCCGACAACGAGAGGTTGCTGGCGCAGGTATACGCGTGCGACACACCGGACTCTGGCCCCACACCGGTCAACCTGAACAGTACTGTGGAGTTCCCCGAACACCGAGCTGACATCACTGCGAATCTCGCACAGGTGTGCCGCACGCCGCTCAATTGATCTTCGCTACGCCTACACACAGTAGAATTCCGGCATAGACATGGAGAACCGCCGCTGGGTTTGGCTGCCCCTGGTACTCAGCCTCGGGGTGGGCCTGCTGGTTCTCCTGTGGGTGTGTCTGTTCGGGCTGGGCAGCTCCGTCGCACGGATGGTCTTCCCCGTCGGCTTCCGCGGCGTTGCCAAGGTGACGGCACAGGATGGAGCCGCCTGGACCTGGCCACCGTTCGGGGAGGAAGTATACCATATCCCACCCAGTGGCCACCTCTTGCTTCCGCGTGGTGGACCGTTTCGCGTGTTCCAAAAACCAAGACCGGTGTATTCCGATGGCACTCCCATTCGGGTCGGAGACGAAGATGATCCGACTCTGACGGACATCGCCTGGTGGATGGGACCCACATCGGGCATTGGGACGATCACCAGTGCCTCCGGGACGATAACGGAGAAGGCATCACACACCTGGTTCTTCATCGGCACTCGATCGGAGTTTCAGTACTGGCATGGCAACATGGATCTGCCGAACGGGCCTCCCGTGATCCGGGAACGGGGAAGTGGGCAGGGGGTGTAATTCTGTGGTACGGTAGGGAAAGCGTGGACGCCGAGGCACGGGGTGCGATTCACTACAGGTAACCCCGCGTGCCGCCCACCCAGCGCCGCCCTTCTCGGAGCCCTCACATGACCCCCGAAGACATTCAGCA
>SXGS01377122.1_pt1 | contig 11404 bp, 8 predicted proteins | sample 3174681 | NCBI WGS metagenome assembly SXGS01 (sample SAMN11356861, study PRJNA531348) | freshwater metagenome | isolation source: freshwater sample F1-80 | place: China: Fuxian Lake, Yuxi | collected 2017-12-25 | reverse complement strand
GACGGCAGACGCGAAGAAGCGCCGGATGTACTGGCGGGAGCGCGGGGGGCGATGGAGCGCCGGGGATCTCGCGCCCGCTGAAATGAAACTTCTGGATGCGTGGGTCCGCGGCAAGCCGGTGGCCGGATGACCGACGGTCCCGCCGATCCGCAGGGGCGCCCTGGCGTCGTCTCGGGCGGTAAGCGTCCAACGGAACCCAAACCTGCGTGATCCGATGCAGTCGACGGAGCATCGTTCCAACGTCGTGCGTCGGATCGGCTGACGTCGCAACGGAGATGGGCAGCTAACCCTTGACGCTGCCCATCTGGATTCCGTGGATGAAGTGCCGTTGGCCGAGAAGGAACGCGGCGATCATGGGGAGGGTGAGCAGTACCGACCCGGCCATGAGGAGCGGCCACTGGATGGAGTGCAGCTCCTGGAAGCTCGCGAGCGCCACCGGGAGCGTGAACAGTTCCTGTCGGTGGGTGACGATGAGCGGCCAGAGGAAGCTGGTCCAGGAGCCGAGGAATGTGAAGATCGCCAGGGTGGCGAGGCCCGGGCGGGCCAGCGGCGTGACGATTCGGCGGTAGAGGTCGAGCGGACCGCAGCCGTCCAGCCTCGCGGCTTCCTCGATCTCGGCGGGGATGGTGAGAAAGAACTGTCGGAGCAGGAACACGCCGTAGGGGCTGAAACTGGCCGGCAGCACGAGCGCCTGATAGCTGTTGATCCATCTCAGTTCCCGCATCACCAGAAACAGCGGGATCAGCGTCACCGCCGTGGGGACCATCAGCGTGCCGAGATAGACCAGAAACACGGTGTCGCGCCCCCGCCAGTGGAGGCGCGCGAAGGCAAATGCCGCCAGCGAGCTGGTCAGCAGGGTCAGCGCCGTGATGGCGGCGGACGTGAAGAGGCTGTTGGCGAAGGCGCGCCCCAGGCCGGCCTCGGTCCAGGCCCGGCCGAAGTTATCCCAGTGAACGGGCCGGGGCAGCACGTGCGCCGGATCCAGAATCGGTTGATCCGGGGACTTCAGCGCCGTGGCGATCATCCAGAGGAACGGCGCGGTGGTGGTCAGCGCCAGGAGGGTCATCGCGACAACAACGAGGGCGTCCCGGAGCCCGAGCGCCGCACGGTTCGAACCCGTCATTCCCGGCTCCCCCAGCGCCAGTTCAGCGCCGTGGCGACGAAGATGACGCCTAACAGCACCACGGCGATCGCCGCGGCATAGCCCATGTGAAACCACCGAAAGGCATGCTGAAAGATGTAGTAGCTGATGGTGGTGGTGGAGCCGTCCGGGCCACCCCGGGTCATCACGTAGGCCGCGTCGAACCCGCCCTGAAACCCGTGGATGAGACCCATGGTGAGGATGAAGAAGGTGGTGGGTTGCAAGCAGGGCCACACCACGTGTCGAAAGCGCCCCCATGCGCCCGCGCCATCCAGCGCCGCGGCTTCTTCCAGCTCGGACGGGACGTTTTGCAGGCCGGCGAGGTAGAGCACCATGTTCGTTCCGCCGGCGGCGCTCCAGAGACCCATGAGCATCAGCCCCGGCTTGGCCCACTCGTAGCTCTTCAACCACCCCGGGCCGGCAATCCCCACGACCGCCAGGATCTTGTTGAGGGCGCCGGAGTCGGGATTGAGCAGCCACTGCCACATCACGTAGATGCCGATTCCGGTGCAGATGCTGGGCAGGAAGTAGAGGGTGCGGAAGGTCACCTGCAGCCGCCCGCCCCGGCGGAGCAGGAGCGCCAGACCCAACGAGGCCGCCACGTTGACGGGAATCCCCAGCATCAGGAACAGCGTGTTTCCCGTGAACTTCCAGAAGCGGGGGTCGTTCGGAGCCCATCCCTCCGGCGTGTTCCGAAAACCGAGCAGGTCGGCGAAGTTCGCAAGCCCCACAAAGCGCGGCTCGGTGAAGAGGTTCCAGTCGAAGAGACTGAGCGCCACGGCAGCCGCAACGGGAAACAGGGTGAAAAAGGAGAAGCCGAGGGCGTTGGGCAGCAGGAAGAGCAGCGCCGCGCCGAAGTCTCCGCGCTTCGATCGAGAGTGGCCGGCGGTCATCTCAGTGCCGCCTCGCCAGCACTTCGGCGATCTCACGAGACGCAACCCGCATCGCCGCTTCCGGTTCGGCCCGCCGCTGAATCACCCGCTCGACGGCATCGGAGAGGCGGGATCGCAGCTCGGTGAGGTTTGGAACGCGCGGATCGGCGTTGAGGTGGTCCACCGCCTCGCTGAGGACGCGCAGGTCCGGCCGGCTGATGCCGAACTCCTTCAGCATGCGGGTTCGGAGCGCCTTCTTCACGGGCGCGACATGATCGGCGAGGGGCCACAGCGCATCGGAGGTGACCAGGTACCGCAGGAGCTGCCAGCTCGTTTCGGGATCCCGTGTGTCGCGGGAGATGCAGAAGCCCTGGCTCGATGCCCAGTGCGCCCGACCGTTCACCCCCGGCGGCGGGCAGATTTCCCAGCGCCGCCCCGCCATCCGCTTGCGCAAGTCCGGCAGCAGCCAGGAGTGGCCGTGGAGCATGGCGACCCGGCCCGACTGGAAGTCCACCATCGACTCCTGCTCCTCCAGGTCCGAGGCGGCGATCGGCGGCGAGACCTTCCACCGGTACATCAAATCGAGACTGAAGCGAAGGTAGTGGATCATCTCGGGCGAGGCGACATCCGGCGCCGTGTGATCCGCAGTCAACAAGCGGGCGCCGAAGCTGAAGGGCTCCATCCCGCCCCGGTAGCCCCACACTTCGGCCTTGCCGTCGCCATCCCGGTCCTGCGTCAGCCTTCGGGCGGTGGCGAGGAACTGTTCGAGAGTCCAGTCCCAGCGGGGATACGGCTCGCGGGCGGCGTCGAAGAGGTCTTGATTGTAGACGATGAAGTTCAGATCGAGCCCGAACGGCAGCCCCGAGAGCCGTCCGTTGGCCCGGTACCAGTTCAGGACCTCGGCCGGCATTTCAGAGGCGTCCAGGCTCGGGTCGGCGCGCACCCGGTCCTCCAGATCGAGAAACACGCCGCGGTCGGCGAATTCTCCGAACCCCTGCCCCATCCAAACCACGTCGGGCGACTCCCGCGCCGCCATCAACACGAGCAGTTTGCCGTAGTAGTCGCTCCCCGTGATGGGGAGCGGGCGGACCTGCTTCCCCGGATGATCGCGCTCGAAGGCGTCCGCGGCGTCGGCATAGAGGCGGGTCATCTCGGTGGATGCCGGGTGGGCCAGAACGATCTCCCCCGAGCCCCGACTCGGTCCCCCCGAGCAGCCCGCGAGACCCAGCATGGCCGCGAGAAGCGCCCACCGGGGCCACCCCGGGAGTTGCCGGCGGATCGCCACGCCTTATTCCACGCCGATCCGATAGAGGTAGGGCGTGCTCTTCTTGTAGCCGCTCGTGTAGCGACTCATCGGGATCCAGAGCTCGCGGCTGGGACGGTCCTCGAAGACGGCGGTGTGCGCGCAGAGCTCCACGCCCTCGGTATCGCCCGGCTTGAGGTCATCGATCACCAGGACGCTGGATCGAATCAGGCGCAGGGTCTTCCGATCCACCTCTCCGATCACAAGCGGCCTGCGCGGATCATTGCCGCGAGGATTCTGCCCGCTGATATTGCCCACCCAGAACAGGCGGCCGCTGGAGTGCGGCACAAGCTGCGACATGCTGCTGGGGGAGTAGAACGGCGTGCCGTCGTCGTAGGTCCAGGGCTCCGGTTTCGACCACGTGTAGCCGCCGTCGGAGGAGATCGAGGACCACTTGTAGGCGGGCAGTTTGAAATCGGGATCCTTGCTCCCGCCATTCGAGCCGCGCATCACCATGAGCAGCCGCCCGTCCGGCAGCTCGGCGAGAGTCGGTTCGATGATGCCGCGGGTGGTGCGGGCCGGATCAGCCTGGACGCGGGCGACCTCCCAGTTCAGGCGGTCGCGCGAGGTCCACGAACCGATGAGGACCGCCACATCGGTGTAGGTAAACCCGCCGCCGGGGGATGCGAGCTTGCCGTTGGGGCCGAGGATGCAGGCCTGCGCGGGAACCAGAATCTTGCCGGCGCGCGTGCGAATCGGCAGAGAGCCGTAGTCGCCCATGAAGAGGCCGTTCTTGTTCTTCCACACGCCCTCGATGGGGTGTTCCAGGGAGTAGTTTCCCTCCTGGATGATCGGCTCGTCGAAGAGCCAGGTGCGTCCGCCATCGGTCGACACGCGATAGCGCAGGTAATACGCTTCCAGCGCGACGGGTGGTTCGACGATGTTGGGGTCCAGTCCCAGCGTATCGAGCGAGTTCACGATCCAGAGAACACGGCCATGCTTCTGATCCACAAAGAGCGGGAAGCTCTCCCGACGGTAGCCCTTCGGCAGCGAGGAGTCGAAGTCCGGATTCGGCTTCAACGCCTCCCATGTGGAGCCGTTGTCCGGCGAATAGCCGCCATTCGCGAGCAGGTCGATCCCCATGGGCCTCAGGTAGACCGTATTCTTGCGGGGTGAGCCCCCGGTGAGCGGTTCGGCGGAGATCACCCGGGGGTGGGGCGGGGGCGCCGCCGGGGGCGCCGGGAGCGTCTTCTTCGGGCGCGGCAAGGGTGGCGGCGCCGACTCGGCCCACTTTGCGCCGATCAGGCAGAGGATGAATCCCGCCCACAGCCACGGTACGAGAGGCTTGTTGGAGAACCTCAAAAAGCCGGATCCCAGGCTGCAGAAGTAAGCCCCGATCAGGAACAGGAGCGCGGGGGGCCGTCGCTTCATGGTAGGTACCCTCTCATTGACCGTGTTCTGGGTCGTGTCAGTCCTCATGCTGCTCGCAGACGGGTGGGAGGAGCGCCCGCGGAAACTCTAACGCTGCGGTGTAGCGGGGAGAGACGATATTGCAAAGACGGACCCTTCCCACCTGTCCAAGAACGTGCAGGGCATCGAAGCGTTCGTATCCGTACTCGGCTTCCAGCCACAGCACCATCTCGGTGTGGAGGATTCGGATGACGTCGATCAACGGACGGCCGCTGGCGATCGTCGCGATGGAGTCCGGTCCCACCACTCGGGGCCAGGTCAGTTTCCGGTTTGCAAGAACGTCGACCCGAAGCGACACGCGGGCGCTGGTTTCGAGCGCGCCGCCCAGGATCTCGCCGTCGCCCTGCGCCGCGTGCGCGTCTCCCATGAAGAGGAGCGCCCCGGGAACGAAGACGGGCAGATGAATCGTGTTTCCGGACCGTATCAGGGGACAATCCATGTTTCCTCCGTGGTTGCCGGCGTCCACCGAGTGGATCGCTTCACCCCAACGCGGCGCCACGCCGAAGCATCCCAGGAAGGGGTGGGCAGCGATCGTCACCGCGCCGATCCGGCTGTTCGGCAGTTCCAGATGCGCCTGCGTGTGATCCTTCCCTTGAAGGGCCCAGTGGTAGGCGCGGCCCTGGATGGGCGGCTTGAGCCCGGTGGGTCCCACAAAGGTCATGTCGTCGCCGAGCAAGGAGAGATGGCTGTGGACCGCCCCGAAGGCGTCGGCGCGGTTCAACTCCACCGCCTCCAACTCTACCACGAGGGTGTCGCCGGGTTCGGCGCCTTCGACATGGATGGGGCCCGTGAGGCCGTTGTACTCGAGTAGCCCCTCGCCCGGCTGGCGGCGCTCTTTCGGGACGGTATTCCCCTCCAGATCGCCGTTGTCTGAGTCGATGGTCCACGTGCGGATCCGGTCACCCGGTCGAACCCGGAGCGCCGGCGGATGCTGCGCGAAGGTGTAGTAGAACCGCTCCGGCTCGAAGTCGATCAGGGACATGCGTACTCCAACTCCACGGCCGTGAGACGCGGCGAGCATCCCCCCGCGACGGCTCCGAGAAACAGGCGGTACTGAACCCATCCCGAGCCCAGATCATGCCCGCCGGAGCCGCCTTCGAATCGACTCCCCTCCCCCATCGCTCCCTGCCAGACCGCCGACGTCAGGCCTTCTTCCGTCTCAGCAGTCCGGACTTGCGCGTGCACCCACGTCTTCGGCTGAAGCTCGGCCTCCCACCGGATGCCGGTGAGGCGGCCGCCTTCCGGAAGCCGGAGCGCCGAGGAGAGGTACGTTTCCTCGGGCGAGCGGTCCATGATGTTCCCCGGATCGACGGCCAGCATCCCGTGGGGACCATGCGTGGGCAGAAAGGTGCGGCGGTCCGGACGGAAACCGTCGGGACCGTTCCACCAGACTTCAGACAGTCCGCTGTGGTTGCCGTAGGTCTTGTGGTTCGCCACAGCGAGATCGACCCACCCATCGCCGTCCAGGTCATTGGCCAGAACGCCGCATGAGGAGTGCAGAAAGAAGCGCTGCACTCGATGCTCGCTGAAGTGACCTCCCGGGGCGCCCCAGTAGAGGTAGGCGTCCAGGTCCCGCTCTCGGCCGCCGTTGTAGGATGTCGCGAAGAGATCGAGAACGCCGTCCCGATTGAAGTCTGCAACGGCGAGCGCGTTGGCCGTGCGGGCGGGGAGCGAGGTGCGCCGGTGCTCCTGAAATCCGTTCGGGCCGCCCCAGTAGATGGTGACGGAGGACTCCCAGCGCCAGGGCTGAGAGGGCCGATGGTGGCCGCCGACGATGAGATCGAGCCAGCCGTCGCCATCGAGGTCCGCCGCCTGCGCGCAGATGGCGCCCTCGGTGGCCAGCAGCGTCATCCGCTCGAACGAGAAGCCGTCGGGTCCGCCCCAGAAGAGCATGCAGTGGGCGCCCATGCACTGCGACACGAAGAGATCGAGCCAGCCGTCGCCGTTGAAGTCCGCTGCCAGCAGCCAGCGAGGCTCCGTCCAGTCGCGCTCGGGGTGGCCCGGCGCCTGCTTCCCCGCTTCCCGCAGGTCGAGGATCTGAAGTCGCTCGGCGCTCAGCCCGTCCGGGCCACCGTGGAACCATCGAAGTTCGGGGTTGTTGAAGCCGACCACGATGAGATCGAGATAGCCCGTGTGCCGGAAGTCGCCGATGGCGCAGCCGTGAGCGCGATTGGTCGGCAGCGTGAGGCGCCTGTCCGGGCTCGGCGGGTCCGTTCCGCCCCAGTAGATGTACGTGCCCGAGTCCATCTCCGGCGCATCTTCACTGCAATTGCAGATCACGATGTCGGGCAGCCCGTCGTCATTCAGATCGGTGACCGCGGCCGCGGGCGCCGACCAGGCCGGCAGTTCCCACTTGCGCTCCGGCGAGAAACCATCCGGCCCACCCAGGTAGGCGTAGGCGTTGATCTCTCCCTGGTGACTGCCGCCGCAGTGGTGCACGAAGATCAAATCCGGCATCTCCGCCGCGGAGGTGCGACCCGCCAGCACCGTCGTCGCATCCTGAGTGGCGAAGCGGCGTTCGACTCGGCGGCTGAGATCCCGAGGCGCGTCGCTGTCCGGCTTCCAGACCACCGACTCCGTCTCGTTCGTCTTCTCGTTTCGCCCGCAGCAGAGGGCGACCTCGGGCCGCCCATCCCCATCGAGGTCCGCAGCCAACACCTGCCGGGCATCTCGCGTGACAAAACGGGACGGTTCTCCCTCGAAGAAACCGCGTTCGTCACCCCAATAGATGCAAGACTCGGACTCTGCGCCGAGCTCGCCCCGAACGGCCAGGATGAGATCGTCGAAACCGTCGCCGTCCAGATCCGCCGCCGCGGCGGACACGACCCCCGGGCAGTCGAGCCGGCGCGCTTCTCCGAGCGAGCGCCCGTCGGACACCGGATAGAGGACGGCCTGATCGCCCTCCGCCCGGAAGAGGTGGAGCGCGCCTTGCAGTCGCAGCGCCGCGGGCCGCCAGCCTTCCCCGAAGCGGATCCAGCCGTCGGAGGAGCCCGGCTGTGCTGCCGCGTCCGGGTCATCGCCGCCGACCACCATCCTTCGAGCGAGGTTGAGGCCGTCGGGTCCGCCCCAGAGGACCAGCGGACGGGAGCCTCGCACGCGAACGTAGAGATCGCAGTAGCCGTCGCCGTCCAGATCCGCGGCGCAGAGGTGCGTTACGGGCACGTCGAACTGCTGGAAGCTCCCCGCGAGAAAGCCCCTCTCGCCCTGGAGAAAGAGGCGGAGGCCGCCGCTGCAGGCGAAGACGAGATCGGGCCGGCCGTCGCCGTTGAAGTCTCCGATCGCCACGCCGCGCGCATCCGGGGCGGGCAGCTCAGTCCGATAGCGTTCCGAGAGCCCTTCTTCTGAACCGTAATAGAGGAATGCCGTGAGATCCGAGTGGGTGCCGTTGTTCTGGTGAGCCAGCACGAGATCCTCGAAGCCGTCGCCGTTGAGGTCTCCCAGAGCGCCGGCATAGGCTCCCTGCGAGGGGACGCTCCGCAGCCCCGCCCCTCCGAGCGGGTCGTTCACGATCAGCGTCTCCGGCCGCTCCCCCATATCCTGGCTGTTGACGAAGACGATGTCCGGGTAGCCGTCGGCGTTCACATCGAAGCGGAAGATACGCTGGAGAACTCCCTTCCGCGAGACGTAGAGGTTCTGTCCTCCATTGCCGAAGGTCCCCGCCGCGAACGCCTCGTAGCCTTCTTGTCTCAAGACAGGCATCAGCGCGCGGTCCCTTCTCGAAGCCGCCGCCCCTCCGCGAGAGCCGCCGCCTGCGCTGCCGGCAGGCCGGTATCGCCACCCAGCGCGATCAGCCGGAAGCCCTGCGCCAGCCGCTGCTCCATGTTGGAAGCAGAGGCGAAGGCCCCGCAGGGAATTCCGCGAGATCGACACACGCGCGCCACCTGGTCCAGCACCGGCTCCACATCCGGATGTCCGTCCGGGAGCCCCAGCGAGGCGGCCAGGTCGGACGGCCCGATGAATACGGCGCCGATCCCCGGGACATCCAGGATCTGTTCCAGATCCCGCACCGCCTCTCCCGTTTCGATCATCGGGATCAAGAGGAGTTCCCCATCGGGGTCCAGGGGCCAGAGATCCGCGACCCGGGCGTACTCTTCGCCGCCGACGCCCCACACGTGGCAGGCCCAACCGTAGCCGATCCCCCGCTGCCCGCCCGGACCATGATCCGATGCGGCCCGCATCGGTGGGAAGCGTGCCGCCCTCACGGCGTTCAACGCCTCACCGGGCGTGCTGACATGCGGCGCCACCACCCCCATCGCTCCGAGATCCAGCACCTGTTTCGTGAAGAGCTGGAGGTTCTCTCTCCCGTAGGAGGGGATGCGCACCAGCGGCACGACATCCGGCTGCAGCGAACCCTTTTCCAGCACCCGGCCCCGCGAGTGAAGCGCGAGCAGGAACGCCTCGAGGCGCGTCAGATCGTACGGCGTGTGCTCGAAGTCGACGAACACAAAGTCCAGACCGGAAGCCCCGAGCGCCGCCGCCGACCGGGTGCTCAGGTTGCCGCAGAAAACACCAAAGGCGGGTTGATCCCGCTCAAACAGCTCCACCAGGCGGTTCAGCCGCGCCATCTCAACGCTCCCCAGGGCCATCCAGCCCATGAACCAGGAACCGTTTGCGGCGGGCAGAGGGGAGCCCTTCCTCAGGTGGAAAGTGGCATTGCGACGGCGTCAGACATGTCTGACATCGTCGTGCCGGCAAGTGCGCCCAGACCCTCGGGCTTCCCGGAAGTACCTGGCCCAAGTTCCGCAGTTGGATTGAAAAAAGGGGAGCTCAAGGTCGAGTTTGCGGGTTTTTGCCCCCTGTGTCTACACGACATCTCCGTGATCCGGATCCTGTTGGGCAGCCTCGTTCGGAGTCGCTGAATCAGGATTGTCGGGCGCCTCTCCGGGCGGATGAGCCCCGAAGTCGGATCTCCGGTCCGTGCTGTGCCGGCAGCACCAGATCCACCCTCTGGATCTGCGTCAGTTCGTCCAACACCTTCCGAGGGCAGCCGCCCAACCCGGCGGCCCGGCAGAACGGGCGCAGCGTTCTCCAGAGCTCAAAGGCCAGGAAGCACACCATGATGTGCGCCTCCACCCGCTCGACGAGCGACCAGCAGGCGCAGGTGTGGGCGCCGCGGGTTCGAGAGTTGCGTGGAAGGAATATTCGCGCAATCTACCTGAGCCCAGCCCGGGGCCGTGTCTACACTACATCCGCAAATCCGGACTTTCCCCATCCAAAATCCCGGAACCCCGGGGAAAACAGGCCAAATCGAGGGTCAGAAAAAACTCTGGGTACCCCCCACTGCGGAACTTGGGCTAGCTTTCCGTCCAACAACTGCCGCGGCTTGCTCTCAAAGGCGAAGTTGAGGGTCTTGGCGAGCTGCGTTCCCTCCAGGCGGGGAGCCGTCGTTGCGATCTGCAGGTTGCCGATGGGGAGCCCTGTCACCCTGTCGAATACGCGGGCCCATGGGCAGGATGAGAGTCGTTCGCACCGTGAGCGGCTATACGCTTTCCCGCTGAGCGGTTGCGGCGACGTAGGGGTACAACTCCACCTCCGCGCAGGTTGCCATCTGCGGCGTCTGAATGAGCGCGTGTCCAACGTCCAATCCTTCCAGCTTGGACACGACATCAGAGATGAAGTGCGGTGCTTTGAGGTATCCGGCTACACGCTTGGAGAGCGGGTAATTCGTGCGAAATATTACTTTGGTCCCAGCGTTATCTAGCACCTCGGGCCGGAAGTCCTGCATGTTCTGGCTGGCGACCACGACGGCGATCCCGAATTTCCGTCCTTCCTTCATGATCTTGGGGAGGGTAGTGTCCTTCGCCAAGCGATGAGCCTCATCTAGGACGACCAGCAACCTAAGGCGATCCGTCTCGCCCCACAGGAACATGTCCTTGTAAAGCTTCCGCAAGACGAACGCCCCTGCGGCCATCTGCATCGTCTCGATCCCGACGCGGTGCAGGTCGATCACACTGGTTTGCAGCCTTTCGGGCTGGAACGCCAGTGTCTCCGCAGCCTCTTCGCGAAACATGTCGAACTCGAAGAGCATGCGGCAGCGTGCGACGGTGTTCTTGATGCCTCGCCGCTCGCTCTCCAACTCCTTCAGGCGCGTGAACACCCCAGCCATCGTAGGCGGCGTGAGGTTCGAGACCCGATCACCCTCGCTCTCGTAGCCAGCCCCCTGGTAGCAGTCGCGGATCGCTTCATAAATCAGGTCCCCTTGCATGTCACCGAGACCGAACACGTACTCGATGATCTCGGCAACCTGGAACGCATTCGTGCGCCACTGGTTGGTCCCTCCACCTTGACCCGGACTGGCCTCGAACGGTGAGAAGGGGAGACCCTGTGACACGTCTAGGACCAAAGGCTGAGCTGCCGTCGCGAAGGGAGTGTCCGTCTGACCGAACTGGCCATGGAAGTCGAAGATCAGCGCAGGAATCCCTCCACGCGTGACCTCGGATAGCAAGTGAAGAACGGCCCAGCTTTTCCCCTGCCCTGGAATCCCCAGCACGAAGAGGTGGGGACTCCCCGAGACGGAGCCAGTCCAGGAGACCTCCGCATCCGAGTGGACGCTCTTGCCGAGCGGAACTACCAGTGCCGCCGACTCTCCTGCCCTCCGGTCATCTCGCTCGGGTGACGGCTCGTGTCGTTCCTGCTCCGTTGGGTCGGCAGGCTGTGGAACTTCCTGGACGAGTTGGG
>SXGS01440597.1_pt1 | contig 11407 bp, 10 predicted proteins | sample 3174681 | NCBI WGS metagenome assembly SXGS01 (sample SAMN11356861, study PRJNA531348) | freshwater metagenome | isolation source: freshwater sample F1-80 | place: China: Fuxian Lake, Yuxi | collected 2017-12-25 | reverse complement strand
GCCGCAGGGCGCTAGCCCCGGTTTTTAGCGTTTCGGCCCGCACAAAGCCTCATTTTCCATTGGGCAACCGGGGCTAGCGCCTGCGGCTGATAAAAGTGGCGCTGTCCAACTAGTCGTTGAATCGCCGCATGAACTCTCCCATTATTTTTTGTTAGACAGGAAAGCCATGAACGATGTCGACACCTCCAAAGTTAGTGGACGACGAGTCCTCAGATTTGAATCGCTGGAAGATATCTCGGCCGAAGTAGAGCGGCTTGCGGCTGCCAAGAACATCAAGACGCTTGGCAACTGGTCGGCAGGGCAAGTCTTTCAGCATTTAGCGATCGTCATGCATGGTGCCATTGACGGCATGCAAATCAAGCTTCCGTTGACTATGCGCATCATGATTCCGGTCATGCTCCTTTTCGCCAAACAAAAGTTCCTCAATCAGCGCATGAAATCCGGAGTTCAACTTCCCAAAGCGGCCATGGCAGCCCTGGTTCCGCCACCGACCTCTTGGGACGACGGTCTAGCTTCGATTCGTTCGGGGTTAACGCGACTTCAAGCCAATCCCAAGCTCGCTAGGCATCCGTTTTTGGGAGATCTTTCTACTGAGGAATGGACCAAAGTACAATGTCGCCACTGTGAATTGCATCTTTCCTTCCTTGAAACCGAGTCTTCAACGCTTGCCGAAGCGAACCTTTAATCCCTGAAACTTGGGTTCAGCGGCGAGCAACGGAAAATAGTCGTCCGAATCGAAAACCCAGGTTTGATTGAACCCCGCTTCGAATGCTTTTTCCATCCAATCCAAGGTCGACGAGATGTGGGCCGTTACTTGCTGACGATCAGTGGCCTGGGTTGCGATTAGATTATGTGCCCGGCCTATTTCGAATAGCATCGTAGGGTGCATCGATGTCGCAGTTTCAATAACTTTAAGTTTTTCGATGGCTTCCTCATGTTTACCTGCGCGAATGAGACACTGGCAGGCAAGGACCGAAAAGAATCCTTGGTTCTCGGTGTACTTAGAGCTTTGGTTTTCGGCTAAACGTCGAGCATCGTCGAACTTGTTCATTTGTGTCGTGACGTGAAAAAGGGCGTAACCGGCATTGAAGTTCAGCTCTGAGGCAGATGATTGGTCGCGCAGTTGCTCATGGAGCAAATCGGTACTAGCCATGACTTGCTGGTAATACTCTGCAGCCTTTGCGAAATCTCCAGATTTCTTGCTCATATCACCGAGCTTCAGGAGCACCCAACCATGATCGAGCCTGGACTCCCACGCGTCGGGTTTGTCAGCGAGGATAAGCTGAAAACCTTGCAAGGCTTTTTGAAAGAGTTGTTCTGCAAGTGAGTCGTTTTTAGCCTTCCTGGCGTTGTCCGCGGAATCACTGAGCAGCATCAATTAAAGTCGTTTGTGCTCATTATTCTTAGGTGACTCGGCACAGAGACGCTCTGCGATCTCGAGTGCTCGAACGAGAATCGTATTCGACTCACTCAATCGGTTTGTAGCAGACGTTAGATTCGCTTGTTGGCGAAGCGCCCATGCCAATTGCAGCCGATACACCGGAATGGACGGGCGACTATCTGCAAGTGCATTTTGAATCTGCTCGCATTTTTCAAAGGCTTGAAGGGCCTCGACTGTCTGTCCCTTTGCGGATTGGATTTGCCCGAGAAGGTACCAGCAATTTGCAAGTCGGTGCTGGGCGACTCCGTCACTCGATTGCTCGGTTGCGCGAGCACTGCTTAGTTCGATAGCCTTTTCGCATGCAATCTGTGCCTGATCAAGTCGACGAAACTGTCGATATTCTTCTCCCAATAGTTGATACAAGCGCGCGAGCAATCCATTCCATTGTTTGCCTTGGTCATCGGTCAGTCCATCCGGCCGCGTGGACTGGACCGCGGCCTCAATAAGCTCTACGCACTCTGTATGCCGATTGGCAACATCCAGATATTCCGCGTGCACTATTTTGAAGTTGAGCAAGTCGATTTGATCCCGGGGATTTCCACTGGTAACAAGTTTCTTAAAGGTTATTTGAGCCTGACTCAAGTACTTTTCTACTCCGTCAAAATCCAATTCGCTCCGTCTTTCAACGAGCAACTGCTCAAAGGCTCGCACCTCGAGTCTCAGAATGGAAAAGTCGTCTGGCCGGGATCGCTTGGCAAACTCAATCAATTCTAGCGATCGTTTAGCATAATCTTCCGGTGCGGCATTCTCACTTAGCCAATGAAGCTCTGCGAGCCCAAGCAGGGCCTCGGCGCGTTCGAGTTCAAAGCCTGCCTGTTGAGGCGAGTTGTCAGCCAACCACGCATAAAAATCAGTTGCGGAGCTAAGCAATTGACGTCGCAAGTCAACGAGATCCAACTGTTTCAGTTCACTTGAGTTTCCAACATGCAGCAGGTATTGATCAATCGCATCCTTGGCTTTGGCGTATGCTATGTTCGTCTTTATTGACTGTTCCTCAGCCTTCTGCCTCTGAGTTCGTTCCCGAGTGTTGGCGCTGGCGAGCATTGCGGTTGAAATCGAAACCGCGATTAACGTGACGATGACACTGGCAACCAGACTGGTAGCCAGCGTTCTGTTACGACGTGCCCAACGGGTCAGGCGTGTCGTAATTGGGTCGCGATAGCAGGACACCGGTTCGTCTGCCAACCATTGTTCGATATCTCTAGCAAGCTCCATCGCGGTTGCGTATCGTTGATCTTGATCGCGAGACATCGCTTTTCGACAGATCGCATCGAGCGCGGGGGATATGGTTTTGTTGACGCTGCTGGGAATCGCAAAGTCACCTTTGCAAATCTTCCTCTTGATTTCCGACGACGATCCACCGACAAACGGCAGTTTTCCGGTCAGGATCACGTACAGGGTCGCTCCTAGGCTATAGATATCGGACGACTTATCGACGATATCCCATTGCCCTGTCGCCTGCTCAGGGCTCATGAACTGTATCGTGCCCATCGGCTTCCCCGGTGCCGTGGAATCGGATTCGGCAGGCTGTGGATGTTCGAAGTCACCGGTTGTATGCATTGAAATCGATTCATTTTCGGATGCACCGTCACTTTCGATTGAAGTTGGAAGCACTTTCGCAAGTCCCCAATCCACCACCCACGTCTCACCGAACTCGCCAAACATAATGTTGGACGGCTTGATGTCGCGATGGATGACCCCTTTTTGATGCGCGTAGGCAATGGTATTGCAGACCGCCACGAATCGATGGAGCAATGAAAGAACGGCGGCGCTCCTGCGCAGCGATACCGCCACCTCAGGCCCGGTCAGGTCATCTTCGCCCGATCCGGACTCAATGGGCGAGGCCGGGCCGGGCTGAATACGTGAAGCGTGACCGTGAAACTCTCGAATGGCTTCCTTGAGAGTTTTTCCCTTGATGAACCGCATGGCGTATGCAGGTTCGCCCGCTTCGTCCATCACTAGCCCATGTACAGGGACCACACCCGGGTGCTCAAGATGCGCAGTCACCTCGGCTTCAATCATGAAGCGACGGAGACTTTCAGCGTAATTCGATTTTTGACGACGAATTTTCTTCAGTGCGACTCAACGATGAAGCTCCGTGTCGTGAGCCTCAAACACCTCGCCGAGCCCGCCCGCAGCGTGAAATCGTTCGATTCTAAATCGGCCAATGCATCCACCTCCATTTGCGCTCGGACTATCATCCGGACGAAATGGAGCTGTGTCGTCACTGGTTAGATCGGCTGATGAATCAATGGGATTTTCAGGATTGTTCACAGTTTCTCCACCTATTGACGCTGCTGGACCATAAACTTGACAAAGTAATCGACGTCTATTTCCCCGCCCCGGTTCCCGGGCATTTTGGGCGCGTAAAAAGACTCGTGCCGATCAACACTCGAACCTCCAATATCGCAGGTTGGACAGGAGTTTGACAACCCAGATTGGTTCGGACAGAATTACTAACGTAAAGCGAAAACTCACGGCGCGAGGGCCAGAGAGCCGGACTATCGATTGGCGACGATTTCGCTCGTCGATGCAACATGGCAATCAATTTGCCAGAGTGACATTGCTCGATCTGCGTGCACGAAGCGCTAACCCGTCAACGAAAGCCAAGCAATTAACGACCTTCGTCTCGAAGGAAGACATCCGTCACCCGTGTCTTTGTCCTATTGCATATGCAACGATTACTACTTCGATTGCAACGTTTACCACTTCGATCCCATTTGCCAAACAACTTTTCGCCGCTAAGCTCCTCACCTCCGATCAGCACTGGCATACCAGATGGGATGAAAAGTGTTCGTCACTCCTTGACCTATAGTTGTGACGAGAATTTCAATCCCATAACTAAGGCGGAGTGACGAACATGATTAATTTAGCAGACTGGGTCGCGTATGTTGGGTTCGATTACCATGATAGTTTCATTCAAGTGTGCGTGTTGGATTCGGCTGGATCGATTTTAGGGAATGAACGGGTTGATAATGATTTACGGAGCATCGAGGCATTTGTGGACAACGTTCGTCTTGCGGCCCGGCAGGGATCATGAGTTGGGAAAGCGTCAACACGTTTCTGTCGAGGCATACATGCGATCCAAAGTGCAAAACCCATAACATACGGGTTCAACAACCGACAAACAACCCCCGTCCCCTTTGTCTATTCGATCAGGTTCTTGATAACGGTTCCGCCGAACTGGCTGAGCTGCTTGAAGCGGCCGGCGTGGTAATAGGTGAGCTTGTTATCGTCGAGGCCGAGCAGGCGCAGGAGAGTGACATGAAAATCGCGGACATGCGCTTTGCCTTCGACGGCTGCCATGCCGAGTTCGTCCGTCGCGCCCACGGTGTGGCCGGCATTGCAGCCACCGCCGGCGAGCCAGATCGTCATTGCATTGGGATTGTGGTCGCGACCGTAGACGATTCCGCCTCGTACGCCATTGTCGGGAGTGCGGCCAAACTCACCGCACCAAACGATGAGCGTGCTCTCCAGGAGGCCGCGCTGTTTGAGGTCGGTAATTAGGGCGGCGATGGGCTGGTCCACGCCGCGCACGAGGTTACCGTGGGCGCGCTCGATGTAGTCGTGGCTATCCCATGAGCCATTGTAGAGCTGCACGAAGCGCACCCCTTTCTCGACGAGTTTGCGTGCGAGCAGACATTTGCGACCAAAGGAATCGGTCGGGTCGCTGCCGATGCCATAAAGCTTTCTAGTTTTCTCGTCTTCCTGAGAGAGGTCGAGCGTCTCGGGCACCTGCATCTGCATACGGAAGGCGAGTTCGTAGTTGTCCATGCGCGCGGCAAGCTCGTCGTGGCCAGGATGCTGAGCTGCATGCGCCGTATTGAGTTTTGCGATCAAGTCGAGCGTCTTGCGCTGACGAACTTCGCTCACGCCAGTTGGTGGAGTGAGATCGAGAATGGGCGAACCCTTCGCACGCAGGGGAGTTCCCTGGTACTTCGCGGGCAAGTACCCATTGCTCCAGTTCGCCGCACCTCCTTGCGGATAGCTCACCTCTGGCAACACGATGAAGCCGGGCAGGTCCTGATTGACTGAGCCGAGTCCATAGTTCACCCACGCACCCAAGCCGGGATCGCCGCCGAAGCGATTGCCACAGTTCATTTGATACATGGCAGTCGGATGGTTCACGCTGTCCACGGTGCAACCGCGAAAGAAACAGAGGTCATCCGCGACCTTGGCGAGATGCGTCCAGTTCTCCGCCACGTCCGCGCCGCTCTGGCCAGCCTTGATGAACTTGAAAGGGCTCTGGACATAGTAGCGCTTGCCGCTTTGCACGGCGGACGCCTGCTTGTCTTCGCGAACGAACTCCTTGAGGTGCAGTTTTTCCAGGGCGGGCTTGGGGTCGAAGGTGTCGATGTGCGACGGCCCGCCTTCCATCATGAGGAAGATGACGTTCTTTGCTTTGGAAGGAGGAAGGGGGCGGGAGGAAGGAGGAAGGGCGAAAGAGGAAGGAGAAAATGAGGAAGGAGGAAGGGGGCGGGAGGAAGGAGGAGTTTCGTCGGCTCGCAGCAACGTATTCACGGCGATGGAACCGAGGATGGAACTCAGTCCAACCATTGCGTCGCGTCGAGTAATGTATATGTCGTTCATGGTGGTGGGAAGAAAGGAGGAAGGTAGAAGGAGGAAGGAGGAATGTTTTTGTTTTCCACCTTCATCCTTCCGCCTTCCGCCTTCTACCTTCCCCCTTTCTCTCTCGCTTTCTTGATGCATGTGGTTAGGATCGCGTTCAATTCGTCTGTCTCTTGAATCAAGGGCTGAAGTCGAATGCTCTCAACAATCTGTGATTCCACTAGGAGTTCAAACCAGTAGCTGGTCTCTTCCAGTTCCTGCTGGGCGCCACCCAGCTTGCTGATGAATTCTGCAGTCGATCGAGCTCTCGACGCTTCTCGGTAGTGAGCTCCGACGGATGTTCCCGAACGGAGCACTTGCTTGCCAATCACCTGCGCCACTGTCGTGGAAGGCAGCGCCTCATATAGCCGGATCACTCGCAACGCAAACTCCCGCGTCCGCACCGTCAGATCTTTTGGCTCCTCATTCATTCCACCATCCTCCTTCCACCTTCCTCTTCCTCCTTCCTCCTTTTACTAGTAGACATAGGCAAACTCGTTTGAGTTGAGGAGCGCGAGGCAGACATCGGCAAGGGCGCGAGTATGCGAGGAAACGTCCGAGGGCTGAAGATCGGGCACGAAATCGGCATAGACGTGAAGCTTTTCGTCGAAGGAAAACTTCTCGCCAGTGTTCTCTTCGACCGCATCGCGGCGAACCTCAAGCGGCGGTTTGTGTGAAGGCGGTTGTTCGTCGCCGAGCAGGGCTTCGATGTCTCGCCAGAGAACAAGGCAGTTTTGACGTTCGTCGGAGTTGGGCCTACGTGAGTAGGTAAGCACAAAGAGCCGCGTGATGGCTGCTTCATCACTCCGCGTTTCCTTCACAACACGGTGGGCGAGTGCGAGTGCGCGCGAGTGTGTGCTCTGGCCATTGAACAAGTTGAAGACCTGCGGTGTAATCGTGGAGGCCTCGCGGCGCTCGCAGGAAAAATCCGGCGTGGGCGCGTTGAAGACTTCTTGTGATGGGTCGGGCAGGCCGCGAATCTTGAGCGAGTAAAGCGAGCGACGATGACGCTGCTGCGGCAATGGATTTGGCGTCCACGCGGCAGCAAAGGTGCCCATGACCTGGCGCGGCTGGAGGGCGGCTTCGAGATTGATCTCTGGCCGGTTGGGAATGCCACCGAGCAAAGGATTGAGTTCGCCAGTGGCGGTGAGCATGGCATCACGCAACTCCTCGGCGCTAAGACGACGCGGCTTGAAGGCGGCGTAACTGGTGCCTGACGGGTCTTTTTCCGCGAGCGTTTTCAAATCAGGATGCTTGGCGCTGCGTCGATACGCCTCAGAGTTCATGATGACACGGTGCATGGCTTTGAAGCTCCACCCTTTTTCCACGAAAGTACCAGCGAGCCAGTCGAGTAATTCAGGATGCGTGGGCTTCTTGCCGGTACTGCCAAAGTTGTTCGGATTGCCCGCGATGGGCTGGTCGAAATGCCAGAGCCAGATGCGGTTTGCGATTGCGCGCGTTGTGAGCGAATTCTCGGCGCTGGCGACCCAATCGGCGAAGGCCTTGCGACGACCATCAATGGCGTCCGGGAGGGGCGTCTTCTGCACAGCAGCCAGGACGCTGAGCACACCAGGCCTCACCTTTTCACCCGAGCCAAATGGATCGCCGCCCGGGAGCACGCAGGTCTCCTCGAGTTCGCCCGCAGTCATCCGGTCCGCCGGCATGCGCAGCGGCGCAAAGACTGTCTTGTATTGCCGCGTGCGACCGCCATATACAGAGAGCGCGAAAGGTTCGTAGCGGTCGAGTTCCCACTTAAGACGTTCGAGACCTTTGCGGGCCACGCGTTCCAGTCCGAACTGTTCCGGCGTAAAGCCGACGAACTTGGGCGGAAATTCTCCTTCCGGCATTCCAGCATTGGTGAGCGCACTGCGCACGGCAGCGAAGAGGTCCGAATACTGTCCGAGCTTCTTTGAAGGCACCTGCTTCGATACAGAAGTTTTGCGTGCCGCCTCGACCGCAGCATTCCACTTGGCCGGATCCTTGCCGTTGTCTTTGAACCAACGCTGTGCGTTCTCCAGCAGCACGGCGTCCAGATTGGACAGCATGGCTTCATGTTCAGCCAGGGTTTTTAACAGATAGTCGCGCTCTTCGAAGCCCTGCGTGTTCTCCATGGGCAGGAAGGGAGCGGCACGTTCGGAGAGCTGTGTGGTCGCAAACACGGCTTGGATCGAATAATAGTCGCGCGTCGGCACGGGATCGAATTTGTGATCATGGCAGCGGGCGCATTGCAGCGAGTGGGCGAGGAACGTCTCGCCGACGCTGTTGACAACATCGTCGAGGAATCTTTGCCGCGCGATCTTCTCGACCTCCATGCCAGTCAACTCCCATGGCCCCATGCGCAGAAAACCGGTGGCGATGATCAATTCGGAAGGCGGAAGGTTGAAGGATGAAGGAGGAACTGAATCAGTCGCGCTTTCCTCCTTCAGCCTTCCTCCTTCCTCCGTCCTCCTTCCTCCTTCATCCAGGCCCAACTCATCCCCAGCGATCTGCTCTTTGATGAACTGGTCATAGGGCTTGTCGCTGTTGAAGGCACGCACCACGTAATCACGATAGCGCCAAGCATTCCCACGCTCGTAATCGTTCGAGAAACCGGACGAATCCGCGTAGCGGGTCACGTCAAGCCAATGCTGCGCCATGCGCTCGCCGTAGTGTGGGGACTCCAACAACCCTTCGACAACATTAGCGAACGCCTCCGCATCAGGTCGCACATCCTTCACGAACGCCTCCACTTCCTCAGGCTTCGGAGGTAAACCGATGAGATCAAACGACGCACGGCGGATCAAGGTCACGCGATCTGCCGCGGGTGCGGTCGCGAGTCCAGTCGGCATCATTGCCGCGATGAAAGCGTCGATGGGATTGCCTTGGCGTGTTGGGGGCGTAGGCTTCGTCACACTCTGATATGCCCATAAACCTTCGGGTTTGTATTTTCGGTTTGTCCACTCGGGCGAGAGGCCGCCCGATGTCTTCATCACCACGCCATCCTCCGCCGACCATTGCGCCTCGTTCTCTTTTGCGATGGCTTGAACGCGCGAATCATTGGGCCACGGTGCACCGCCAGCGATCCAGGCCTTGATCCACGCGATCTGCTCTGCGTAGAGCTTGTCCGCTTCCTTGGGCGGCATCGGCTCCCAGTCAGCGTGGTTCCGCGTGACCGCGAGATACAGCGGACTCTCCTCAGGCTTGCCGACGATGAACCCTGACGTCTGGCTGTCACCACCCTTCAGCGTCGATGCGAGTGTCCGCATGTCCAAACCGCCGTTGATCTTCGCTTCATCGTTACCATGACAAGCGAGACACTTTTCATGGAAGATCGGCAAGACGCGGCGCACGAACAAGAGTTCGGCGTCAGCGCAAAGCGCCCGAGATGGTAAGACCGTAGACGTGATCAACAGGATAAGTAACTGAAATTTCATGGTTTTCTCGACTGGACGCCACGACGGCGGCTGCTTACTTGAATGCTGGGTATAGCTTGGGCATGGCCGCGGCGACGATGAAGCGCCAGTTATGAAGCGAGCTTGCCTCCATTAGTTTGCGATTCTTCGGACCGGTTCGCGAACCTTCTGACCAAATAGTAATGTGCTGTGTTGCCGCGTGCTTGCCTGTCATCAATGCCGCACGACTAGGCGAACACACGGACATCGCGTAGGCATCGATAAAGCGAACTCCCTGTCTTGCGAGCCGATCGAGATGCTGCGTCTCGTGTAAATCCGCCCCATAGCAACCGAGGTCGCTCCAGCCGAGATCGTCAGCCAGGATAAGGACGATGTTGGGTTTGGTCTCGGCCGCATGAAGAGTTGCCAACGGCACCAACAGCAAAGCCGCAAGGAATGTAAATATTTGTTTCATCGTTTCTGCTGAGCTTGCTTCGTCACTCTGCGGCTTTTGCCTGCCGATGATAGTCGCCTTTCGCTCCGCGAAAGGAAGCTTTTGCGGAGCAAAAGCCGACAATCCCTTTCGCGGAGCGAAAGGCGACACTCGCTAAGGTCATTGCTCATGGCTTTGCACCAAGGTCAGTGCCAAGCAATTTCTCCAAAAGCCGTTTTGTTGCAAGACAACCCTCGGTCTCTGAAAGCGGTTTCGCCGGTTGTCGTTCGGCTTTGGGACCGCCAGCACGTCGGGGGCCTTCGTATTCAACTTCGATCCAACCTCGAAAGCCCGAATCAGTGACCAGCTTCAGAAATTTTCCATAGTCCGAATAGCATTCGTCGCCGTTCGCATCGAAGTCGATCGACTTGGCACAAATGCATTTGGCGTAAGGCAGCATCGCGGCTACACCTGCATAGCGATCATGATATTCGCCCGTGGCACGGTTCTTCTGAAAATTTCCGAAGTCGGGCAACGTACCGCAATGGGAATCGGCTACCCGTTTTGCGACCGACGCCAACCATGCTCCATCGGTCTGCAGACCTTCACCATGATTTTCGATCATCACATCGAGTTTCATGGGAACGCTGAACTTCAGAAGTTGTTGCAACCCATCGGCTAGCAATTGAGCCTGCTCTTCTGCAGGTAGTGACGCGTCGCTGATCGGATTGACTCGCACTCCGATACAACCCAAAGTCGCAGCCGCTTCCAGCCACGGCTTGTATTTTTCGACATTTGCCTGCCGAGCCGCCGCAGACTTTGCACCGAGCGCGTCGTACAGGTCGATGAGGATTAGGACATTTTTCACGCCCGCATCGGTCGCTCGGCGATTCAATTCAGCCAGCGACTTCGGCTTCGAGTGATGTTCGCCCAGTAGAATTCCGCTGTAGTCAACTCCTTCAAAACCCAACTCCCCGGCCATTGTCGGAAACTCCATTGGTTCCCGCCGAGTTACTCCCTCGACACCTCGAAACGCTCGATTGAACGTCCACTGCCCCAGCGCCAATCGATAGCGAGCATCACGTCCAACCGCAGCTTGCGATAAAGAAAATGGGCATGCCGCTACGGCGGATGCGATCGCCGTGTTTTGCAGAAAGTAACGACGATCCATTCAGAGAATTCTTTCGATTGCCCAAAGGTTACTTTAACTCAAAATTCAAATCGCTGTTGCCGCTTTCGTTGACTGTCGCTGTCAGCCCAGAAGTCTTTTCATCAGCATATTTCTCAGGCAGGTCGTTCTTTATTTTTCTGGGTGGCGGTGGACCGGAGTGCTTGTGAAACCAATCCTCGGCCTCTTCGGCAGTCATCGGATTGATCATTTCCTTCTTAGAAATAGCAACCTTGTACTTGCCAGGTTGAGCTCCATCTTGTGGATCTAGTGTCGTAAGCTGAAAGTTGCCGCTCGCGTCCGACTTTGCGGAGGCCGCTCGCCCTTCGGATTCAGGGTTGAAAACGAGGTCGGCACCCTCGACGGGTTTGCCCTTATAGGTCACT
>SXGS01313803.1_pt1 | contig 11408 bp, 11 predicted proteins | sample 3174681 | NCBI WGS metagenome assembly SXGS01 (sample SAMN11356861, study PRJNA531348) | freshwater metagenome | isolation source: freshwater sample F1-80 | place: China: Fuxian Lake, Yuxi | collected 2017-12-25 | reverse complement strand
GAGGCCGTCGCGCACGTCGGGCAGGGCGCGCGACGTGATGACCGAGAGGGCGTAGTTGAGGTATCGGCGGCGCGCCTCGGTGGCCAGCGCGGTGTCGTCCTCGCCGCCGCTACCGTCGCCCCCTCCATAGATGTTGGTGGGCGGGCTGCCGGCGCCGCCGCCGGCTGCGCCGCGGCTCTTCTGCTTCCGGCCCTCGCGGGGCGCGACTGTCGGTTTCTTGGCCATGATGGTGCTGGTCACGGGTTCGCTCGGGGACAGCGAAGGGGCGTCGACCTTACTCGGCAGCCCGAAAAGATCTAGCTGGTCGGGATCGCTAGTGGTTGTCACGAGTCCTCCTCGGGTCCCCGGTTGGCGGCGTATCACGGTGGGCTGACGAGCGCTGGTGGCCGTCGGCGGCGAGTACCCGTGATGAAAGGGTTTTTGCCCGTGCCGGGGGTGGCGTGGTACAGGGGGAATCCACGCATGGTCGACAGACGACACAAGGCGCGCAAGAAATCGTCCCTCGAGATGAGGGGCGAGCTGGGCAAGCCGCCGGCCCGCAGCGGCACGCTGCGCCTGTTCGTCCTGCTCGCGATCATGGTGCTGGTGAACCTCTACGTGTTCGTCTGGCGCGACGGCACCTCGATCGGCGACATCCGCAAGAAGGCCAAGGACGCCGACATCGGTCAGGTCGGGCTCGGCGGCGCCGGCGGTGGCAACGTCGATGCCGGCCCCGGCCCCGCGGTCGGCGCGGCCGGAGGCGCGGCGGTGGGCGAGGCGTCGGCAGGCGGCAGCTTCGAGGGCACCGTCGCCAAGAACGAGAGCTTCGGCAAGATCCTGCGCGGCGAGGTCGGCCTCGCCGCCGGTCCCGCCGACGAGCTCATCCGCGCGGTCAGCCCGGTGTTCGACTTCCGGGGCCTGCGCGCCGGCCAGGCCTGGAAGGTGATCGTCGCCGACGACGGCAAGGTCGATTCCTTCGAGCTGGTGGTGAGCAAGACCCTCACCATCCGGGCTCAGCGCGACGAGGCCACCGGCGAGCTCACCGCCGCCAAGGACGAGGCCGCGACCCGCGTGGAAGTGCGCGCGGTCGGCGGCCGCATCGATAGCTCGCTCTACGCCGCGGTCAAGGCCACCGGCGAGGACACCGCGCTGGTCGCGTTCTTCGTCGACGTCTTCGCCTACGACCTCGACTTCTACAACGACACCCACGACGGCGACACCTTCAAGGTGATCGTCGAGGCCGAGTACAAGGACACCGAGCTCCTGCGCTACCGCCGCATCCTCGGCGCCGAGTACGCGGGCAAGGCCGGTACGTTCCGGGCGCTGTACTGGACGCCGCCGGGCCAGAAGGCTGGCGCCAAGGGGCGGTACTACGACGACCGGGGCCAGTCGGTGGAGAAGAGCATGCTGAAGACGCCGCTCAAGTTCGCGCGGGTCTCGAGCGGCTTCAACCCGCGCCGCATGCACCCGGTCCTGCACACCGTCCGCGGGCACTTCGGGACCGACTTCGCGGCGCCGACCGGGACGCCGGTCTGGGCCGCCGCCGACGGCGTGATCACCGGGCGTGCGCCCTCGGGCGGCGCCGGCAACATGGTGACCCTGCGCCACGACAACGGCCTGGTGACGCTCTACATGCACCTGTCGAAGTTCGCCGCCGGCCAGAAGGTCGGGCAGCGGGTCGCGGCCAAGACCGTGATCGGCTACGTCGGGACGACGGGATTGTCGACCGGTCCGCACCTGCACTTCGGCGTGAAGAAGAACGGCGTCTACGTCGACTTCGGCAAGCTGGCGCCGAGCCGCGCGGCCGGCGTGAGCAAGAAAGATCTGGCCGCGTTCAAGGCCGAGATCGGGCCGGTGCTCGAGCGCATGGCCGCGATCTCGACGACGCCGGTCACGCCGGTGAACGGCGCCGCGCCCGCCGCGGTCGCTGCCCCGGCGCCCAACTGACGGCAGCGCGGTTCAGGCGCTGGGGCGTCCGAACACCACGTGCGCCGGCATGAAGCCGAGGTACGGCCAGTCCTCGATCGGAAGATCGTCGATGGTGCCGCTGCGCGACCCGTCGCCGACCCGCACGCGGCGGCTGCGCTCGCGGGGCAGGTACTCGGTGCCGAACCAGGCGTAGGCCTTCACCTCGCCGGCGTCCTCGCCGCTGGTCGAGGTGACGAAGACCATGGTGCCGAAGCCGAAGCCGCCGTCGCCGTCCATCTCGCGGGCGTCGTCCTGGTGGGGCAGGCGGGTCGAGTCGACGATGCGCACCGCGTAGGCGCCGGGCCAGCCCGCCACCGCCTCGGGGAAGCCGACGATGAAGCCGACGTGGCCGGTGATCTTGGAGGTCGAGATCGGCGATTTGAGCCAGGCGAAGGTGTCCCCCGGTCGGACCTCGCCGACGTGGACGCGCTGCCAGCCGCCGCGGGCGCGGCCGGTGGGGGCGCGCGCGATGGCGCGAAAGAAGTCGCGGGCGACGGCGCGGGCGCCGCCGCCGGTGGCGTGCACGCTCTTCATGGCCCTCGGCGCCGAGCGCTCGAGCACCCACGCCGCCATGCCCGAGCAGTCCCAGGCGTAGTAGCCGTCGCGCGGGCGGACCACGGTGCGGGCCTGGTACTTGGTCTCGCGCACGTCGGCCATGACGGTGCGCAGCTGCTCGATCAGGCGGCCGCCCGCGGGGGTGTGCGCGTCGCCGCGCGTCATGGTGAGCTCGGCCAGCGGGATGGCGGACGCGTCCTCGGCCTCCGCCCGGGCGCAAGCCAGAACGGCGCACGCCGAGACCCCGAGCGCCAGCGCGGTGCGGATGCCCACATCCAGTTCGTGACACCGCGGGAGCTTCGCGGCAATGAAGATCCGTGTAAGCCCCGCCCCGCCCCGACCCGTGGCGCGGGAAGCGGTGTGCGCAGGCGGAACGTGATCGCGGCCCCCGTCTGGGACCATGAGTGGTTGCCGTTCCCGGCGTTCCCGCGCATCCTTGGGAAAGCCCATGGTCAAGTTGCTGCTCGGTCTGCTCAAGGGCGCCATCCTCGGCGGCGCCCTCGGCTACGGCGCCTTCGCAGCCGGTCTCGACGGCGGGCTCCTGTGGCCGGTGTATGGCGTGGTCGGCCTCGTGGTCGGGCTGATCGCCGGCACCCCGCTGTGGAAGCTCATCACCGACAAGAACGCGACCACATGGGTGAGCGTGCTCAAGGCGCTGTTCGGGTTCGGCGTCGGCTGCGGCCTCTACGCCCTGGTCGGCCAGGTGTGGGGCGGATTCGACCTCGAGCTCTCGTTCCTCGACAGCAAGCCGCGCCTGTTCCAGCACTGGCAGCCCGCCTTCGGCGCCGCCGTCGGTGGCTTCCTCGGCGCCTTCTTCGAGATCGACGACGCCATCGGCGGCGACGACAAGGCCGCCAAGCCGGCCGCCAAGCCGGCCGCCGGCAAGCTCCCGCCCGGCAAGCGCTGATTCAGGGCGCCGCGAGCAGTCGCGCCAGCAGGTCGTCGACACCGGCGACGGCCGCATGCCGCTCCATGTAGGCCCGGTCGAGCGCGCCGCGATGTACGAGGACCACGCCGAGCGCGTCCTTCCACTGGCGATCGGACACGTGGCCGCCGATCCGGTACCAGATGAGCTTCTGGAGCACGATGTCCTCGGCGGAGGCGATCGGGAAGCGGTGCCCCTCCGCCTCCTGGACCACGATCCGCGTCAACTGTGCGCGGGAGAGCTCGTCGTGCTTGGCGCAGAACACATCGACCTTGGTCATCGACGCCTCGTGGATCGCGTTGAACGAGCTCCGCTCGCGCACCGCCCAACCCATCGTGTCCTGGTCGACGTAGAACCCGGCGACGAGCTTCTCGAACAGCGGCGCGACGTGCTCGAGCCGCAGATCAGCGACGAGATCCACGTCGGATGTGGCCCGCATCTCGCCGAGGAGCGAGCTGGCCACCGATCCGCCGATCAACCACGTCACGCCCAGGGCGTCGAGGTGCTCTCCGACCCGGAGCGCCGCGGTGAGCTCGTCGATCAGCATCGGGCCCGTCCTCAGCGGCCGTGGACGTCGGGGTCCCAGCCGAAGGCGCGGATCATCGTGTCGCGATCCAGGTTGCGCGACGCCAGGCGCAGCTCGGTCTCGCGCGCGGTCGCGTCGGGATAGCGGCGGCGGAGTTCGGCCCGGGTGAGCTCGTTGAGCGCCCGGCCGAGGCCGAGGATCTTGGCCAGGCGCTGTGACGGCGTGGCCCGGCGCCACAGCTCGACCATCCGCGCCTCGACCTCGGGCGGCGTGTCCTCGAAGAGGCGCGTGGAGTCGTGCGGAGCAGGCACGTCCCCACCATACCTCACGGTGCCGACGCCGGGCCCCGGAACCAGAGGGCCAGACGCGGGTTGTGGCGGCGGCGCCAGAGGAACCCGTCGAGGATGTAGTGGGTGAGCTGGGGGACGGCGAGCAGCGGCACCAGGAAGGTGTGGGTGTCGTCGAGGCCGAGATCGCCGCCGAAGAGGTGGGGGTGGTCGTGCCAGACCGCGCGATCCCAGAGGAGCTCCTCGAGATACGCGACCGCCCACAGCGACGCGGCGAAGACCAGCACGCCGCGGGCGAGGAGGCGTGCGCCGGGGCCACTGGCGGTGACGGGATCGTGGGCGGCGACGGCGCGCCCGTAGACGAAGACCAGGGCGGCGTAGGGCACGCCATGGATGAGGACGTTGGTGACCGTGAAGGTGAGATCGCCGTCGGTGGCGACGATTCCGGTGTACCAGCACGCCGCGGTGGTCGCGACCACCAGGTGTTTGCCCCACGACACCGGGCCGCGGCGAGCCTGGAGGACGGCGCGGACGACGTAGGTGGCGAGGATGGCGACGTAGAGCGCGCCGGCGACGGTGACGATCGTCGACGACAGCCCGGTGGCGAAGTCGCCGGGGCGGAACCAGGCGAAGCTGCGCGCCGGCGCGGCGTGCCACCACAGGAGCGGATAGACGGTGGCGGCGTAGATGGCGGCGCCGTCGACGATCGCGCCGGCGCGATCACGCTCGCCGTTGCGGGCCCGGTAGAGCGCGACCCAGCCGTACTGCTGGCGCACGAAGTGGAAGACGGCGAGGTACGCCAGCACGCGCCAGAACAGCGCCGGTCCGCCGGCCGCGTAGAGCGCGACGCCGGCGGCCCAGCCGGCGAGGGGCACGAGCGCGTAGAGCCGCGGCTGGCGGCGCAGCTCGGCGGGATCGAGGTAGGTCACGAACGCGGTCGACCAGACGTGGGCGACGTCGACCATGAGCACCAGCGCGATCCACGCCGCGTCGGGCGTCTCGGTCGGCAGCGCGAGCGCGGGGCCGAGGGCGACCACGGCGAGGGCGATCAGCGCCGGTGCGACGAAGACGGCGAGGTCGAGCGACGGCGAGAACAGCCAGCGGCCGGGGGCGCCCAACGTTGACAAAGTTGACACCGTCCCCTCCCTCACGTGGCGAGGACCTCGTCGGCGGCGCGCACGCCGTGATCGAGGGCCTCCTCGAAGAGGGCGACGGCCGAGAGCTCGCTGGAGGCCATGTGGATGGGGCCGAGGGGGGCGCGGGCGGCGGCGAGGGCGGGATCGAAGACGGCGCCGACGCGCGGCCGCGGCATGCCGTGGCCCCAGTAGGCGACGTCGACGCGGCGGCAGCGATCGCGGAAGTCGGGGTGGGCGCGCGAGAGATCGGCGAGGGCGACCTCGGCCCAGTCCTCGCGGGTGGCGCCGTCGAGATCCTTGCGGGCGGCGGCGCCGTCGCCGGTGAAGGGGTAGTACCAGGTGAGCACGGTCGGCCCGTGCTCGCGGCCCCGCTGGTGGGTGGCGACCACGTAGCCGAGGCTGGGGCTGTCGTGGAGGACGTTGTCCCACGCCAGCGGTGCGTCGCCGACGCGGGTGCGCAGCCGGCGGTCGAGGTGCAGGTTGGCGACCGCCCAGGCGCCGCGATCGACGGTGTGGGCGGGGCGGGCGCCGGTGCGAAGGGGCGCCACGACGCGGCGTGCGATGAAGCCGGGCACGGCGACGATGGCGCGGCGTGCCCGGACGCCGCGGACGCCGTCGGGGGTATGGGCGATGACCTCGACCAACGTGTCCGCGATCCGGACATCGGCGACGGCGTGGTCGACGAGCACGCGATCGCCGAGCCTGCCGGTGAAGTGGGCGACGATGGCGCCGTTGCCGTCGGGCCAGGTGATCACCGACTGGTGCTCGGCGCCCGGGCGGGCCACCCGCGAGGCGAAGTAGGCCAGGCCGGCCCAGGCGCTGGTGTCGGCGGCGAGCAGGCCGAAGTCGTCGCGGCAGGCGTAGTCGCACAGCCAGCGCAGGCGCGACGAGTCGAGGCCACGTTCGCCCAGCCAGGCCGCGAACGAGATCCGATCGAGCGCGGTGACGGCGGCGTCGACCGAGGCGGCCGAGGCCGGCAGGGTGAAGGCGCGGCGCCCGGCGCCGTCGCGCCAGCCGACCCAGCGGTCGATCTCGGCCCGGAAGCGAGCGAGCTGATCGCGATCGGCGGCGGTGGCGCCGGCCTGCAGGTACTGACCCTCGTACCAGCGGCCCAGGTAGAAGACCCGCTCCTCCAGCTCGCGCACGCGCAGGTCCTCGGCCACCACGGGCTCGCCGTGCTCGTCGGCGCCGGCGAGCGCGCCCATCTCCTCGAGCAGGGCCAGCATGGCGCGGTGGTGGCGGAGCGGCGTGACCACGTAGTGGGCGCCCCACGGGTACGGCGTCACCTCCGACGCGCCGGCCTGGGCGGTGCCGCCGGGCACGCGATCGAGCTCGAGCACGCGCAGGTCGCGCACGCCGGCGCGATCGAGCCACCAGGCCGCGCTCAGGCCGGCCACCCCGCCGCCGATCACCACCACGTCGGTGGTCAGCCACCTGTCGTCCGGACCCCGGACATCACCGACGGTGGCATCGCGCAAGCGATGTCCACCGGCCTTGCCGGGCGTCAGCAGCTCGCCGTCGGGCAGGGGCGCCGGCCGCTGGCGGCCGCACGCCATCGCCATGGGCGCGCCGAGCAGCATCGCGACGAAGTCGCGCCGCGACAACGTCACACGTGCTCCGCCCCTCTCACTGCCACCGCCGCCACTCGGACTCGTAATAGCGGACCAGCATCTGGTCATCGAGCTGGTTGATCTCGACGTCGACCTCGGCCATGTCGGCGGGGAAGCGAAACATCGCCGCCATGGCCTCGCCGTCGAGGAAGCGGAGCGCCACGTTCGGGGCGGTCGTCGGCGGCGAGAACGCCGCGCGCCGCGCCAGCACGAAGCCCCAGACCCCGAACGACGGCACCGCCACGTGGTACGGCGCGACCGTGAAGCCCGAGGCGCGGATGGTGCGCACGATGCACCAGAACGACTTGCGGGCGAACAGCGGCGACGTCGCCTGCACGGCGATGGCGCCTTCGGGGGTCAGGCGCGCGGCCAGGAGCTGGTAGAAGTTGCGGGTGTAGAGCTTGCCGAGGCCGAAGCCGTTGGGGTCCGGGAAGTCGACGATGGCGACGTTCCAGTTGCCGGGCGAGGTGCGCAGCCACACCATGGCGTCGTCGTTGACCACGGTGAGCCGCGGGTCGCTCAGGGCCTGGCGGTTGAGCGCGGCCAGCGGCGGGAAGCGGCGGGCCAGGGCGGTCATCGCCGGATCGAGATCGACCAGGGTCACCGCCTCCACCGACGGATGGGCCAGCACCTCGCGCGCGGCCAGGCCGTCGCCGCCGCCGAGGATGAGCACGCGGCGCGGCGCGTGGCCGGCGGCGGTGGCCGCGACCATCGCGGGATGGACCAGCGCTTCGTGGTAGCGGTACTCGTCGGCCGAGGCGAACTGCAGGTTGCCGTTGAGGAACAGCTGGAACCCGGACGGGCTGCGGGTCACGACGATGCGCTGGTAGGGGCTGGTCTTGGCGTAGACGATCTCGTCGGCGTAGAGGCGGTTCTCGGACCAGGTGGTGAGCCGCGTCGAGAACAGGAGGCCGACGCCGAGGATGGCGATGACCGCGCCGGCGCGGATCCGCAGGCTGGTGACCCGGCCGATCTGATCGGCGAGCAGCCAGGTGCCCCACAGGCCGACCAGGGCGTTGCCCAGCCCGATCACCAGCGACGTGCGCAAGAGGCCGAGCTCGGGCACGAACACCAGCGGGAACAGGATCGAGGCCAGGAGCGCGCCGGCGTAGTCGAGCGACAGCACGCGCGAGACCAGATCCTTGAACGCGACCTCGTTCTGGAGGATGCGCATGAGCAGCGGCAGCTCGAGGCCGACCAGGGCGCCGATGGCGAAGACGAAGCCGAGCAGGATGACCTGAAAGCGCTGCACCTCTGCGAAGGCCAGGAACAGGATCGGCGCCGACAGGCCACCCACCAGCGCCACCGCCAGCTCCACGTCGATGAAGCGGCGGGCCAGGTTGCCTCCGACGTGGCGCGAGACCCAGGCGCCCACGCCCATCGCCGACAGGTAGAGCCCGATCACCAGCGAGAACTGCAGGACCGAGTCGCCCAGCAGGTAGCTGCCCATGGTTGCGGCGAGCAGCTCGTAGACCAGGCCGCACGTCGCGACCACGACGACGTTGACGTAGAGCAGCGTCGCCGGAAGTGGCCGCACGTTCGCTCGGTCAGCCGTGGATCGCGGCGGAGATGATGAGGGCCAGGCCGATCAGCACGCCGGCGACGATGACGCCGAGCGCGACGTTGTGGTCCTCCTCGATCTCCTTGCGGAACGAGAACGGCGCCACCTTGGTCATGATCCAGAACGCCGCCGTGAACACGACCACGCCGACGCCGGCGAACGCCGCCGACGACACCAGCGCATCTTGGAGCTCTTCGATCTTCATCATTTTCCTCCGTGGTAGCCGCCGTGCCAGAAGTGATAGGCGCGGTATCCGCCTGGTGAGTTGCGTACGCTGCCCGGCACGCGGTCGCGCTCCGAGCTCTTGAGGTCCCAGCCCAGCATCCCGGCGACGAGATAGAGGGCGAGCGCCGCGCCGGCCAGGCCGACGTAGATCTTGACCAGCCACGACATCGGCGTGCGCGGCACCGGCGGACGATCCGGCGTGCCCGGCGCGGCCGGCGGCTCGACCGGCGTGGCCGGCTTGCCCGTGCCGCTGGATGACGTGCTCATTCGTCGTCTCCTCCGCTCTTCAACCCGGCGGGCGCGTGATCGCTCTGCGACCAGCGCCGTCGCTCGAAGCTGTACTTCCAGATGAGCAGGATCAGCCCGGGCAGCCCGAAGAGGATCAGGGCGTAGAGCGCGTGCCGCCAGCGGAACACGTCCTGGCGGATGCGCACGTCGATCGCGTCGCGCACGGCGCCGGCCGGCTGCTGGACCTCGAGGCGCAGGACATAGCTGCCGGCGGGGACCGCGGGCAGGACGTGCGTGGTCGACGGGCTGCCCTCGCTCCAGTACTCGCCGCCCTCGGTGCCGGAGTAGTACGAGATCTCCTTCTCGAAGGTGTGCAAGTCGCCGGTGGCCTCGCGGACCAGATCGGCGGCGACGAAGGCCCACGAGTCGTTGACGTCGACGCGCAGCCTGATCTCGACGTTCTCGCGGCCGACCAGGGCGAAGGGCTGGGAGAAGACCACCAGCGGCACCGTCGACGAGCTCGCCAGCTCGGGCGGGATGGCCTCGGCCGGCGGCGGCTGGAGCGCGAGGGTGGCGTCGAGCACCACTCGCTCGTCGGCCATCTGCAGGCGACCGCAGGTGATGCCGATGAAGGCGAGGGTCAAGAGGCCGAACGCGCGGGTGGCGTGGCGGTGCTTGAACGGCTGGTTGGCGGCCACGCCGCTGGTGGCGGGCAGCCGATCCGGTAGGCCGAAGGCGGCCTGGACCTCGGCCGGCCGCTGGTAGACGCCGAGCGACCAGTTGATCTCGTCCGCCGTGGTCTCCTTCGACAGCATGCAGGGCGGCGCGACGTAGTCGGCGGTGTCGGCGCGCTCGCCGGCCTCGACCCGCCAGTACATCTCGCCCCACACGCCTTCGACCTCGGCGGTGGCCATGTCGAACAGGCGGAAGGTCTCCTTGCCGTAGCGCGGGGCGTGGTCGTAGCCGACCTCGACGGCGCCGGGCGGCAGCGTGGTGACGAAGCTCCAGTGGCCGTTGGCCTCGACCAGCCAGCGGAAGCCGGCGCCGGGTTCGTAGAGCAGGTGCTCGTCCCAGAGGAAGGTCACGCCGCCGGCGTAGTTGGCCTGGCGGCGGATGCGGCCGACGAGGGTGTAGGTGACGCCGTCGAACGTGCCCTTGGCGCCCAGCGGGATCGACCCGCGCTGCCCCGGCTCCTGCTCGAGCTGATCGATCACCGCCAGCGGCCCCTCGCAGTCGAGGATCGACGAGCAGTAGTCGCAGACCACGCGGCGCGAGCGATCGGGCACGCGCAGCTCGATGGCGCCGTTGCAGTGAGGGCAGGCCAGCCGCTGGGCGCCGGCTGCGGCCGCGGCCGGCGCCGCGTGCTCACCGCCGCGCAGGCCGAGCTCGGCCAGCGTGACCTGCTTGCCGATGTAGACGGTGGCGCCGCTGATGTCGGCGTCGTCGTCGGTGGGCGTGCCGTAGTCGATGGTCGCGAAGTTGCCGGCGCCGTCGGCGAGATCGGCGAAGGCGCTCTCGCTGCCAGGGGTGAAGCGGAACGGGATCTCGCCGGCGGCTGCGATCATCGCCGACACGCCGCGCTCACCGACGGTGAAGAGCTTGGGGCCGCCGTCCTCGAGCTGGACGGTGGCGCCCGGGAAGACCTCGTCCCACGGGGGCGGCTCGCCGGCGCCGATGGTCTCGAAGGTCAGGTAGAAGCGGCCCTGGGCCTCGGCCAGCCAGCCCCAGCGACCGTCGTCGAGCTTGGCGTACCACTCATCCCACAGGCCGCCCGCGGGGTGCTGGTACTGGGCGCGGCCGACCAGCATGAAGCCCTGGCCCTTCCAGCGGCCCTCGGCGAACAGCGCCAGCGGTGACGCGGTGGGCGCGAGATCGGCGATCTGGCCCAGGGTCTCGACGCCGCGATCGCCGCGGACCACGGCGGCCCGACAGCTGTCGCACACCCGCACGAAGCTGTCGTCGTAGCGGAACTCGACCTCGGCGCCACAGGTCGGGCACGCGACCTTCACGCGCCGGCTCCCCGGATCACGGTGGTGACCACGACGTCAGCGGCGCCCAGCGCCTCGCGCAAGAGGCCCGGCCAGTCCACGGCCGCCCGCTCGCGGCAGCAGTAGAGGTTGAACGTCGCCAGGCTGCTCTCGGGGTACGTGTGGCAGGCCAGGTGCGACTCGGCGAGCAGGTAGAGCGCGGTCACGCCCGCCGGTCCGCCGAAGCGATGGATCTGGGGCTCGCCGATCACGGTCAGGCCGAGCGCGGCGATCACGCCGTCGCACAGCCGCCGCAGCGCCGTCGCGTCGCGCAGACGCTCGGCGTCGCACCCGCGCGCGTCGACGATCCACTCGGTTCCGCCGTCCAAGGTCGAAAGCCTAGCACAGTCGTGGACGGGGGCGTGGACGTGGACGTGGACG
>SXGS01151547.1_pt1 | contig 11409 bp, 9 predicted proteins | sample 3174681 | NCBI WGS metagenome assembly SXGS01 (sample SAMN11356861, study PRJNA531348) | freshwater metagenome | isolation source: freshwater sample F1-80 | place: China: Fuxian Lake, Yuxi | collected 2017-12-25 | reverse complement strand
GGTGGAGGCGAATGCACAGCAGCTGATTGCCCCAGAAGCAGTAGAGGCAATCCCCGAACTGGGGTTTGACCAGACCGCAAACCTAACAGCAGAAGCCGGGGATAATCAGAGGACGTCCCCTGTGGATGTGGATGCAGAGCCGGTCCCGGAACTGGAGTTTGATCAGACAGTGGGTTGGTAATTCTGCGCTGAAGTAATGGCACACGCGGCGCAGCGTGAGCAGGCGTGGTGTGGCTGCTGGCAGAGTGCAGTGAGCCTTGCTGACAGCAAGTGCCGGCGTATCCAATTTGTGTAATTTCTGCTTGTTGGATCCGTCAATCCCGTCAATAATTGAGTAAGTATATTTTCTGCCCCAAAGGCAATAGTTGGGTGGGGTCCAGTGCGGGGTGTTAATTTACACACGCAGGGGCAGGGTGCAATTTTTAGTACTTTCGCATACAGGAAACTTCTGAGCGTGTTTTTCCATGGCGTTTATGTTTAATCTGGCTAATTTGGTGCTAGTGTTCATGCGATCTCGGCGCACCAGGTCTGGCAAGTCCAAGTCCATTGCCCGTACGACTTAAGATTGAGTAAATGTTTTCTCTAACTACTTGATAATTATCGGTAATCACCTTATATTCCCGTGAGCTGCGGCGTACGGTGCGCACACCCTCTAAGATGTCCAAAAATCTTTCGGTCCTCAGTCAGGTGACTACGGGCCGCCTGACCTCCGAGTTCATACCAAATGGCGTGGGCTGTATCAAGCTACTAGGCACTGGCCGCGACTTATGGTAGACTTACGAAGGATGTGGAGAGATGCGAGGAAATCCGATATGAAAACCATATATCTTTCGGACCTAAGCCATGTCACTGCGGGCGGTCTGACCTCCGAGTTCATCCCATATGGTGTGGGCTGTATCATGTCCTTTTTTAAGGAGTATGGCCAGTCTCGCGACGAATTTGACGTTCAAATCTTCCAGGACCCTGACGAGTTGATTGCTGCGTATATGGCGCGACCGGCCGAAATTTTGGCGTTCTCGAATTATTCTTGGAACCGGGATCTTAGCTATGGGTTGGCCGAAGAGGTAAAGAGGCAGTCCCCCTCGACCCTAGTGGTGTTCGGAGGCCCCAACTATCCTCTGGACGCGCAGCAGCGCGAGAACTGGCTGAAGCGTTTTCCGGCGGTGGATGTGTACGTCATCGGGGAGGGGGAGGAGCCGTTCACGGCGCTCGTCGACCGGTGGGCTCAGGTCAGGGATGTTGAGGCGCTCAAGCGCTCTGGTATCGAAGGGTGCCACTCGCTAGTCGACGGGCGGCTTTATTGTGTGAGCGACGTTACTCCTAGGCTGAAGAACCTCGACTTGGTACCCTCGCCTTACGCGCGGGGCTACTTGGACGAATTTCTAGACAACCCCAAGCTGATCCCCCTAACGGAGACGAACCGGGGCTGCCCTTTCCAGTGCACTTTCTGCGAAAAGGGCGCGGTGAGCTGGAACAAGCTGACATTCGGCTCTGTCGCGCGTTTCGAGGATGAGCTCTGCTACATCGCGCGGCGTACGAAATCGTCATTCCTAACTCTCGCGGACAATAACTTCGGGATGTTCAAGGAAGATACGGAGGCGGCACGTGCTATGACGCGATCCTACCGGGAGTTTGGCTACCCTCTTCAGGTGTACTCGGCGACCGGAAAATCTCGCTACGACCTCGTGTCCAACGCTATGCGCGAGCTCGAGGGGCGCATGCCCGTCACCGTCGCCGTCCAGTCCTTGGACGCCGAGGTCCTCAGGAACATCAAGCGCAAGAACTTGCCCCTCGAGAACCTTATCGAGGTCAGCCATGGCCGCTATTCCGCTGGACAGCGCTCGCGTTCCGAGGTGATTTTGGGTCTTCCAGGGGACACGAAGGAGAAAAACATATGTACCCTCTCCGATTTGATGGACGCGCGGATCGGCTTCGTGCTTGCATACACGCTTATCCTCCTAGACGGATCCGAAATGAATACCGAGGAGCATCGCAACAAGTGGAAGACCAAGACTAAATTTCGAATCAATCATCGCTGCTTTGGTGCCTACCAATTCGGCGATGTGCGGATCCGCACTGCCGAGATTGAGGAGGTTGTTGTTGGTCAGGAGACGCTCTCGTTCGAGGATTATCTTGAATGCCGTCTTTTCTACCTCTCTGTCGGCGTTTTCTACATGGACGAGATTCTTTTCGAGCTTCTGGAGTTCCTTAAGCTCCATGGAGTAAAGCCTTCAGCGTTGATCAAGTATATACATGCTGACGGTCGCCGCCATTTTTCGACGGGGCTCACGGCCCTCTACGACTCGTTCCTTACCGCGACCAAGGCTGAGCTCTGGGATTCTCGGGATGCGCTGGTTGATTTCATGAAAGCGGCCGACAGGACCGAAGACGATATCCGTTCTGGCAAGATGGGAGGCTACAACGTCATCTTTTGGCATCGGGCCACCATGTTGACCGGGCTCGTCTCGGACGTTGTGGACGCCGCTTTCGCCTGCGTAGCGGATTTGCTCCCGGTAGCGTGTGCGGAGAACCAAGAGTACCTCGGACAGCTAAAGACCTATATGGTCATGCGAAAAGCAAACATCTTCGACCATGAGCAAGTGAGCGAGGGGAGCTTTGACTTCGACTTCGTGGGCATGGACCTGAACTCATTCCAGGCTTTGCCCAAGCGCCTCCCTCGGCCGATCGGGATCGAGTTCCACCACACGCAAGAGCAGAAGTTACTCTTCGGCAACTTCAATGAAGGCGTAGCCGGCGCGGCTCGGATGCTTGCCAAGCTCCAGATTCCCCGAATGTTTCGTACGATGAACTCCCGCACGCATGAAGATGTCGAAGCGGACCGCGCCTTAGTGGGATTGCGGTGCTAATCCCGTGCGACGATTCAAATGGCTGGTCAAATTTATCCGGCCAAACTCTACGGACGGCTGAGAAAAGCTCGTGGAAACTGGAGATTGGCAGAACCACATTGTCCTTTGCCTCGGACAGGTTAGTGGAGTAAGACAAGGCCGCTGTCGGGAATGCACATTCAAGCTTCCCACTAGCTCCTTGTGAAATCTCGCTTGTAGCTTACGACATCGAGGCTACATTCAATGAAGTGGTCGATGTAGGTGCGATGGGATTTGGAGGGCCAACAAAAAATCTCGAAGCAAGTGGTCGGCTACCCTTGTGGCCCAAATGCCTTTCCGTGGAGGTATGCTCGGCGGTTGGGTGGTTTATTATGAGCAGCGCTGATGGTGTTCCTTGGAAAAGCGCTGGCAGTCATAGCAAATTCAAACGCGCCGCGGTGTATCAACGCTGGCCAGGATCAGGTGCGGGCTGGTCTTTCCGCGCTGCGCGATGGGTCACATGCGGCGGAGAGTGGGTGGGAGTGGTTCAGGTGCTGGCAGGGTGCGGTGTGAGTTGTGTACTGCCGATGTTGTTGAACGGAATTTTTTATTTTGGTCTATTCAACTGCTCAAACCCCCCTGAATTTTCTCCTAAATGTAGTTTGGGCTGTAAAACAATGGTCGGGTGGGGTCAGCGCAAAGCGGAGCTAAAAAGAGGGGGTGTGAGATTGAATGGTGCATCGGAATTGAAATTACTATCTGTTCGAAGTGCTGGTTATATGGTCGGCGAGTCCGCGTTGCAGAGAACTTCGGGGGTGCATGGCTCCAGGCGGGCGTAATACTTGACGCGGTCGAACGAAGGTGACTGCATTTTCAGCCAATAAATGACAGTTGGGTTTGGCTGGCGCTTTCCGTGAACCGTGTTCTAAGCGGACCCGCGCAAAGCGTCGTCGTACTGCCGAGAATTGCCATGAAACTAGCCAGAGTAATCGATATTGCTCGGGCCAACTATAAGTCACAGAACTGGATGGTCAATTATCTTGCAAAAGTAGAATGTTAGTGACACCGTATTCCTATAGACCTATCGATAGTTTTGCAGCACCAGCAGGACAACAAGCACTTCGAAATATTTTCCATCACAACGATCTGGCCACAAAGTCGAATTCGGCCAGCTTGTGGTCTTCTGGAATCTCTTTCGGGCAGATGATCAGCACCTCGTGATTGGCAATAATCAAGGTTAGCTCCCGGTACCCGGTCGCCGCCTTAATATACTTAATCCAAACGCTTATTTTTGTGCCTTTATGCGTTTACTTAATTTAGAGGACATTAGCGAGGGTCAGCTAATAACTGGAAAATTAGTAATCACCCGCGAACTGGTGGATGGTTTTATGCTACTAACTGGTGATCAGGCGCTTGTTCACGTTGACTTGCTCCATGCACAACGCCTGGGTTTTGGGGATCGCATTGCTCATGGGTTTCTGGTAGGTAGCGGATATTCGCGCTTATTGGGAATGTTTCTTCCTGGAGCTAATACAGTTATCCAAAAAGTCCACTTGGATATGGTGGGACCAGTGTTCATAGGAGATACGATCACGTATGAAGTTAGAGTGGATAGGATTATCCTTGCTGTAAAGTGTGTGAAGTTGATACTCTCTGCAAGTAATCAAGCTGCACAGGTTATCAATAAAGGGATCGCTGTGTGTAAATTTCTTTCTTGAATGGAGAAGTTTGATTAATGTTAGCGTTTGACGATGTGGCTCAAGTTATTCAAAACTTGGTCAAACAGCGACGTAATGGGGCAGATACCGATATAACCCAGTTGCTATTACCAGTTTTGCTTACCATTTCCCCAGAAGAGGACTTGGACTCAAGCATCTGTTCACTTTATCGGGGAAAGTTTGAGAATAATTTGGAGTATTTGTTTGCTTCCGAAACTCCGCAGGATATTTCTAGGGTCTATGTGAAAATCAATATTCTCCTCAGAAATTGTGAGTGTTCTTTAGACGCTCTACGATGGCTTTCCACTCATCCTTGTATCCGCAAATTATCCCCTAAAGCTCTATTGGCAGGAGCAAAGGAGCTGAGTAAAGATGATATGGCTAAAGCCCTTCTTTTTTTGCAGGCAGCGATTGTTAAAATAGCTGATATGGGAGCATTGAATGTTGCGATCGCTTGTTTACCTATTTTCGAGCCTGAAATTTTGGCACGCAAGTTGGTGCGTACTAAAATCGCAATAGTTGGTAATTGTGTTCTAAAACCTCTTGCCGAATATTTGAAAATCGGATTAGTCCCGTATGGTGTATTAGGAGACGTATGGGAAGCACCTTTTGATCAATGGGTGAATTTATTGTTGGATGAAACATCGGCTTTGATCCAGTTTGGCCCATCTTTTACAGTGATTTACCTCTCCAGCCTTAGCTTAACGTGGGCTGGTGCCAAGGAACTGTCACCAGCCCCCGACGTGTTTATTGGTTGTTTGGAAAAATTTCTCGTGTATTCAACAAGTAAAGTAGTGCTTGTGTTACCGGAACCATTAGATGAGGAAAGGGATGCTAGTTCCAAGTATGTGTTTTGGAGGCATCAGTGGGTTGCAGAAGTGCGGCAGCGGTTCAATGAACGCGTGTTTTTTGTTGACCCTGTAATGTCGCTATTAGAAATGGGTCGAAGCGCATGGTATGCACCTCGCTTTTGGTACCATGCTAAGTTGCCCTGCCATCCAGATGCGCTTCTTGTTCTCGGACGCTCAATTTTGCTAACGATTGCACGCAGTGTATTACGTCCTGTGAAAGTAATTATTTGTGACCTTGATAATACTCTCTGGGGCGGAGTTGTGGGTGAGGATGGCTGGCAAAGTTTGGAGCTTGATGTACATGGAACAGGTGGTCCTTATATTAGATTGCAAGCATTTCTACGGGAATGTGTTCAGAAAGGACTCATATTATTGGCTGTGTCTAAAAATAACGAAAATGATGTGCGTGAAGTTTTTGATAAACGGGAAGAAATGCTTCTCAAGTGGAATGACTTTACGCTGGTTATAGCTAATTGGGCGCCTAAGTCAGAAAACATCAAAATGGCTTCTAAAAGGCTGAATTTGGGACTCGAAAGTTTTTGTTTTCTTGATGATTCCCGGTTCGAGCGTGAAGAGGTGGAGAGGGCATTGCCTGAGGTAATTGTTGTTGACTTACCCGCCGTGCCAGAGGATTATGTTTCGTACTTGGTAGCGTCGGGGTTATTTCATGTGCCAATAGTGACTGAGGAGGATAAACACCGGCGCGAGTTTTACCGCAATAATCTTGGGAATGATGCAATGCTGAACAGTCCCTCAAGTTTAGGATCCTTTCTTGCGGGTCTAAGTTTACAAATTCACCCTTTGCGGATAAGTGATGATAATCTGGGGCGTGTGGTTCAGCTTGTCAATAAGACAAACCAATTTAATCTGACTACTCCCCGCTATAATGAAGATTCCATCAGGGGCTATAGCGTAGATGATACGGTCTATGCTTACTGTTATAGAGTTGTAGATAAATTTGGCGATAATGGAATTACTGGTGTTGTAATTGCTGTTCCATATCCTCAAGAAACTACCTACATAGTTAATACCTTTTTGCTTAGTTGTCGGGTTATGGGAAGAACGGTGGAACGGGCAATGTTTCAGCATCTGGTGGGTTGGCTATTAGTGCGCAATGTTCGAGTACTCAATGGCGAATACATTCCTACCCCTAAAAATAAACCTGTAGAAAAGCTTTATTCGGAGTTAGGTTTTAGTGCCATTGAGTCTGGCCGTGCAGGGTCGCAATATTATCGCTATCATTTGGAGGCACCGTATACAGAAAATATTTATGTTCAAATATGTCTTGAATAAGTCGATCTTGCTTTTACTTTGGGTGTTTAGAGCTGCTTGGCATCAAACTCATTTTGGAAAATGGCCCCCCAGTGTTTTAGCAGAATGAAGTCCAATCTAGGTAATTGTGTGGGGAACTCGTTAGAAGGAATCCCCGGAAGCTGCTGGAAGTGGTGCAAATAGGATCTCTGCACCAAATTTTTTTAGATCCATAAGAAAAAGGCAGGGAGGGTCCATATGAGCAGTTTCAAATTCGTTAAACGCTTTGACGAAATGTTGTCAAAAATGGCGCCCTATATGTCGTCAACTGTGGGGAAAGGTCGGATTGCTTTTGGCGACATGTGGGAAGAGAGCTTTGATGACACTTTGCAGCACTTATTCCGCGATCAATCACGTATGGAAAATGCGATCGAAGGCTATATTCGTTTTGCATTAGAAGCCACTAGATTACAGAAACGCTTCGAGAAAGAACGACGGTATATCCTCAAGTCCTACCAAGAAGCAGCTGAAACTGTGTATCACAATGAAGCCTACATGCTCAATCTTTATTTGCCGGGGATTATGTTGAGTCATTATTTGTGGCCTCATCATTATCGACAGCTTAGGTATTTCCACGACAATTTCGTTCCTCGTGTTTTGGCGGGTGCAGATCATTCATTTTGTGATGTGGGAGTGGGCTCAGGTTTTTATAGCAGGCAATTGTTGAGTGCTTCTCCCGCAAGTACTGGCATTGCATTTGACATTAGCACGTTTGCGCAAAATTATGCTCAACGGCAGGTAGCTGCGTTTGGTCAATTACATCGTTGGCAGTGTAAGTTACAAAATGTGTTGACCGAAATTCCGGAGCAAACGTGGTCGGTTTTGATGTCGGTGGAGGTTTTGGAGCACTTGGAAGATCCAGTTTCCTTTTTACATCAGTTGCGTAGGATGCTTCGTAAGGGAGGTGTGGGTTTTATAACGGCGGCGTTGACCGCTCCTAATGAAGACCATATTTATCTTTATAGCTGTGTGGATGACATTTCATTCCAATTGCGGGCGGTGGGCTTTGAAATTATATGCTTTCGTACCGAGAGGGCTTATGAGCCGCTAGTTGACGAGCCCGTACCTCAAATTGCTGCTTTTATTGTGCAATAATCTTTCTGGAGTTTTAGGGAATACGGGTTGGGGCTTTTGAAAATTTGCTCTATCTGGGTGTTATGTAAATAGTTCTGTCCTTGTTGGGTACTTAAGCCACGTGCAAATCTGTTGGGATACATTGGGGCTATAGTAAGGTGCTAGTCGCATCCTTTGTTAATATGCTTAGATTGTGTGTCATAAATAAAAGGGTCGGTGTTGCCAATAGCGGTTTTAGTGAGTTGCTTTTTATATTCGTTGCAAATCTGCGTGCCATGCGCCCTTGTCATGTAAGGTTCGATCGTGGGTTGATTTTGTCCTACAACTTCTATCGCCTTTTCTTTTCATATCGCTACGATAGGCAATGTTTACGTTTCTAAATTGGAATTGCAATCTACGGTGTTGATCTGCTATTGCCTATAATTGGGTGAAGTTCATGGATTGAATAGTATTGTGCGACAATGCTTCAAAAAATTCAATTGTTTCTGTTATAGTTTAGAACTACATGGGTTTACGCCTTTGTTATACAGCTTAAGTTTATTGACAGAACTGGTTCGGTAATCGGAGGTAGTCTATGAGTATTAGCAAGGTGCAGAATATATTCCAGGAGATTTTTGAAGATCCGATGTTGTCTATTGCTCCGGGCATGACTGCAAAAGATGTGGTTAATTGGGACTCCTTCAATCACATCAATCTGATCTTGGCTTTGGAGGAAGCTTTCACTGTGCGCTTCACAACTGCCGAAATGGCTCAGATGTCAAACGTCGGGGAATTAGTTGTGAGTTTGGCCAAGAAGGGCGTCAATATTTCATGGTGAACGGTTTGGGAATCTGATTTATGAAGACCGTATATAAAAACGAAATTAAGAATGCTCTTTTGAATGCGGGTGTGCGTGTTGGGCAGGTACTTTTTGTTTATTCAGATCTTGGTAAGATTGGCAAAGTTGCTGAAGTCAAATCTCGAGATGACTTTTGTCTAGCTTACTTCCAGAGTATCCTCGAAATTTTGGGTTCAGAGGGTACTCTTGTTGTGCCGACATATACAACTCAGATTGCGCGGTTTGATTTGGAGTTTGTCCATGAAGAAACTCCGTCTTTGATGGGGATATTTTCTGAATTCGTGCGGCACCGGCCGGATAGTATTCGCAGCCTGCATCCGATTAACTCCGTGTGTGCGGTAGGCAAACATAAAGAGTTTATCTGCAGTAATAATGGCACTAATAATTTTGGTTGGGACTCACCTTTTCATCGTATGCTTTTGAAAAAGGCAAAGATCTTGTGCATTGGTCTTGAAAGTGGATATGTAGTGGGTATAGCGCATCACCTTGAAGCTGCGTATAACCTGCCTTATGTCTACAATAAGCTGCTCAAGTGGTCTCCTGTAGTAAATGGTATCCGAGATCGGCGGATGTATTTTGCAACGGTTCGGCATTTGGAATTGGATATTGACTATGACTTATCAGCATTCGTGCGGCATGCGCGAAGGTTGGGTGGTGTCTCAAGCGTGGAATTGGGAGATAGTTGGGTCCACTTTTCTGATTACGAACAAGTGTTTGTGGAAGGTGCAAAGCTGTTAAGTGAGAATCCCTTTTTGTTTTTGAAACATCCACCAAAGTTTACCTATGGGAAAGTTCCATTTGATGGTCCGTCAGCTTCTGTGGATGGAATTGCGGCTGATGATGATGGTGAAAAGGTTCGAGCGATGAATTGGCAGGGTTATTATTTGCGTCCTAAGTATGCTGGTGGCGATGAAGACGAGTTGGGCGGTGAGCGTACCGATGGGTCGGCATGAATGCCGTTGATCTTATGCGTGCGATTTTGTGTAAGAATCGCACCATGGTTTCGAGTGGGTTTGGTGAATCATTGGTGTTGCTTTCACACGAGCTTCCGTTAACTATTTGTCGGTTTCCTTCTGGAGGGGAATACTCTACTTGGGTTGTACCTCCTCGTTGGGAGGTTATTAAGGCGGAGCTTTCTAATGGTGAAAGAGTGCTAGCTTCTTACGCTGATCACCCACTATTTTTGGCACCTTATTCATGTTCCTTCCATGGTTGGTTGACACGAGATGAGCTGTTGCTGCATATTCGGTCTGATTTCAATAATCCTGATGAGTTTGTTTACGAGTATCGTTTGGCATATGACTACCAACGGCGTTTGAAGGAATGGGTTATTTCTCTTCCGTATTCAGTTGTTGAGAGATTAGACCGCCCGAAGTATTTTGTAGATATTCAGGTGGAAACATCGCCCGGGGAATTGCTTGTCGGTGAGTGCACTATTTCTGGCCAATCCCCAAATGTTGTATTTTTCTTGTCTCATTTATGCCATCCCGGTCAGGCTAATGATGGGTTAGCTGGAGTTATAGCTGGTATTGAAGTGATGAAACGAATTCGGGAGGAGTTTCCTGGTTCGCAATATACTTATCGGTTGCTAATCATGCCTGAGACTATAGGTTCTGTGGCATATGTGACAGAACATATTGCTGAATCTGGGTTTTGGATGGGGGCAATGTTTTTGGAAACGCCTGCTACTCATGAAAAATTGCGTTTAAAGTATAGTCGTCGTAAGTATACCTATCTGGATCGAGTAGCTGAGCATGTTCTTCGCTCCAGAAATGTTGTATATGATACAAGTGAATTCCACGAAAGTTATGGTAACGACGAAAAAATCTTCGACTATCCCGGGGTAGGCGTGCCTGCTATATCGCTTCAACGTTACCCTTTAAGAACATATCACACCAGCGCAGACAATCTTGAGGGAGTTGAGATTGATTCGATGAACGAATACGTTTCACTTGTTTGTGGGATTGTTGCCGTCATCGAGAATGATTACCTAATCCGTTTCGGGCACCCAGCGCCAGTGCAGTTATCTCGTTTTGGTTTTTATGCGGATGCAGTACATAATAATGAAGGATTTCTTTTGAATAGCCGGTGTATAGATATGGCGTGGCGAGGGTGGAGTGTGTTTGATATTTCGTTGAAACTGGGAATGCCTTTTGGAACTGTAGTTGAATATTTTGATAAGTTTGCGGAATCCGGTCTTATTGAAAAGGTGATGCTGGACCCTGGTTATTTTCGCAGTATCGATGATAAGTAGGGTCTAGGGCAAGCTGTGGTGTGTACGTAAGCAAGTGTTTTGTGAGTGTCTACGTGAACTGTCATTTCGCTCCCTGCGGGTTTGCCAGTTGACTTGTTCTGGAACGCACTAGGTCGCGCTAGATGCTGAGTGCGGTAATGTGCACGGCCTGACGCCGATCAATGGTGTCATGCATGGCCCTAGAATTGAATTTACGGGACGAATGCCTTGTGCAATAAGGTAGCATTAGAAGGTGGCGTGCGGCATGCGACTACGGACGTCGTTGGTAGGTAACTTTGTGAATGACACAGAGCTGGACTGTGCTCAGACGTTGGGATGGTAATCCTGCGCTGTAGGAATGGCACACGCGGCGCAGCGTGAGTAGGCGTGGTGCAGCCGCCGGCAGAGCGCACTGAATATTCAGGGCTGCCGATGCTGGTCTGTCCAAATCGGGCAATTTCCGCCTGTTGCGCTGAGCGTACCCCTCGGAATATCCAACAAGTGTGATCGTTTACCTCTAAGCAATGGCGGGGTGCAGGTTAGCGCACAGTGGTGCTTG
>SXGS01058883.1_pt1 | contig 11409 bp, 10 predicted proteins | sample 3174681 | NCBI WGS metagenome assembly SXGS01 (sample SAMN11356861, study PRJNA531348) | freshwater metagenome | isolation source: freshwater sample F1-80 | place: China: Fuxian Lake, Yuxi | collected 2017-12-25 | reverse complement strand
GCTTCGGTTTCCGGACGACGATAGGCTCCGGTAATGGCTGCGCGCAGCACTGATTGCGGGAGGATGCTTTCAGCGAAATCGAGGAATACCTGCAGACCTTGCTCGCTGAGGTTTTCCACCGCTTCTTCACCCGCCACTGCGGCCATACCGGAATGCTCGGCCAGGGTCAGACCACCCTCGATCTGCTCCAGGTAATTGAAGATCGCCTGCTTGATCAACCAATGCGGCGTGCGGTCAATCGACTGCGCAGCCTGCTTGAGGCGATCACGGGTTGCATCATCGAGCTTTACGCCAAGGGTAGTGGTGGCCATTGGTTTATCCTGTTATGGGCTGGTGCACGGCAAAACGCCGGAAGCAACGCTGAACGTCACCCCACGGCGGCCCGAAGGGGTGACCGCCGTACCTGACGGTCAGAAAAATCTGGCGAGAGATTAAACCTGTCAAGGCATCGGGTGCAACTAGGTGCAACCAAACTAATAACCACACTCAGCGCCACTAAAACGCCATTCAAAACCGCTCCAAACCCAGTAATGGCGTAGTACAGACGTATGGCACAGACTTCAGCGATAAAACACCTGTTTTAAAAAATCATCGTGAGCCGACGACAGGTACAACCCAACACTCTCAAAGGTTGCACTTAGGCTTTAACGCCATAATTGAGCAAAGCACACACCAGCAGCGCACACCACTCGACCGATGAGAGGCGGGGTATTGGCTAAGCTATAAGCGGGACACACAAGGAGAGCCCAGCATGGCCAAGGACGCGCAACAGACTGAACTGCTGACCCTCACAACCCGCACCCTTACGCACTTGAGCGCGGCCATAACGGCGATGTCGTTTGAGTTACTCAACAGCCAGGACAGCGCCGTAAATACCACGGCACACAAAATGATTGAGCGGATGCTGGCGATTAACAGCGAACTGGATCAGCAGTGGGAAAAGCTTGGTGAATTGGCGGGCACTCAAGCGCAGCCTCACTGCACCGTTGAGCAAGTAGAACTGACCAGCCTTGAGGCAGGCCACCACGAGGAATAAGTCACGGCGGAGTTAGTCGGGCAAATCCTTGCCTAAGCGTTGCAGCCCAGTGCTAACAGTAGTTTTCACTGGGCTACACCTAACGCCATACCAGGTCACGCGTTATTTTCTGACGTGAGAAACCACTCGAGTCTGTTTACGCCACACGGATAAACCCTTAATTGGGACGAAAATCCATTAACAGTCGAACGTAAGACAGCATGTTTTTACCGCCAACGACGCCTTGGTAACCATGACTATCAAACTGGCTGCTTTTGATAAGGTCTACGCGAAAGCGGGGATTGGTTTCATACGTACGCCCGAGGGTAGTAGTCACTCGACTGTCGAACAGGTCGGCACTGACTTTGACGAACTCACGCGGCTTACGACGACCAGAATTGCCACTGTTATTAGGGCTACTGAAAATATCGGTGGTCGCACTCAACGCTGAGCTGTAACGCTCACGACCACGCAAGCTGGTTTTGCCACTGGCAATTACAAACTGGCCGGTTACCGGACGGTAGCGATCGCCCGCTGTCAGATAGCTGCCCAGCACGTCATACAAGGCATAGCTGCTACCGGTGCCGCGCTCTTTATTACGCAGGTCGAAAATAAACACCCCATTTTCACCGACCACCTCCATTTCCACCTGTCCCAGCGTGGCATTGTTTTGCACCAGCAACGCGGTGTTCTCATCGACACCAAAAGCAAACGGCACCTGGGTGTGATCGGCTAGACGCACGATACGCCCCTGACGTCCACGCTCACTGAAGTGGGTATCAATCAAGCCGTAATTGAAGAAGCCAAAACCACCCTGCATGTCGTAGGACAGGTCATCGCCACCTGGCGAGCTGTAAACGCCATAACGCAGGCCGTCATAGCTTTCACCACCGGTGACCATCGCCCCCTGCACCATGATCGCAGTGCCGGCACTGGTCCCGGCCAATACCGCACCAGCGTTGTGCCGCGCACGAATGGCTGCCAATGCCGGACTGTCGGCACGGGTGGCGGTTTGCAGGGTCTGGGTCAGGCGCGACTGGTCGCCACCGCCGAAAAAGAAGCCGGTCATGCTATTGATCTGCGCGACCACCTGCGGGTTGCTGTTGTTACTGACTTGGTCGAGGTCGATGGGAATCCACTGCGCATCCGCCGCGCCGTATAGCTCCAGTAACTCGGCATAAAACTCACCGTTTGCGCGCGAGTTGGCGGCATCGACAGTGCCTGCGTCGGGGTCGTCACTCTCCGGAATAGAGGCCGCCGTGATCACGCCGATCCGCGCCTGACCACTGCCACCCGCCAGTTGAACAAGGCGCTGGTAGATCGCGGTGTTGTCATCCTTGAGGCCGCCGCCAATCAATATCAGCGGGCCGGCGCTGTAGCCGGTGACGGGTAGAAGGGCGAGCAGCAACGTACTGCAACGCATAAATGATTTGATCATGGGTACGAGTTCTCCGAAATGTGCGCTCGGCGCACGCTTGTTGTGGGTGTTGTAAAACGGGAACTGCTGCAGATAACACTGCATGGCTCTCTGGGTGGCTGGCTCCTCCGGCTAATACACCGTGAATTGCTTGAAGTACTGCTTCTCGATGCGCTTATAGACGCCGTTGCTGAGAATGATGCTGAGCGCTCTATCCAGACGCTCACGCAGTACGTGATCGCCCTTGCGCACGGCGATACCCTGGCCTTTGCCAAAGTGTTTAGGCGCCACCACCTTGTTGCCGACCTGCTCGAACCCCTGGCCCTGGGCCGTGTCGAGAAAGCCAAAATAGCCGGACACCGCGTCATCCAGCACCAGCTCCACGCGCCCTTCAGCGAGCGCCTGGTACATGCCTTCGGCGGAGTCGAAGCGCAGCACCTCGGTGTGCTGCTGGTATTTATCAGTGAGGAAGCGGTCATAGGTGGTGTCGCGCTGCACGCCCAGCCGTTTGCCGGCGATACGCCGCGGCGTGATGATCACCTGATTGACCAAGCCCTTGCGGGCGAAGAAGAACGCCGGGGTTTGAGCATATTTGGCGGTGAAATCCACCAGCTCGGCACGCTGCGCGGTGATCGACATGGAAGCCAGAATCAGGTCCGCACGCTGCTCGTTAAGCGCCGGAATCAAATCATCCCAGGCAAACCGGACCAGCTGACAATCAGCCGCCATGGCCTGGCACAGGGCCTCGGCGACATCGACATTAAAACCGCGTAATTGGCCACTCGCATCGACCTCTTCGAAGGGCGGAAACTGCCCTTCCATGGCGATACGCAGGGGCTGCGCCTGAACGCTGCACAACAGCATCAAGCCCAGCGTAAAGAGGGTTGCTCGTAGCATTTCGGTGCCCCTTGCAAGCGCTGTCAGATAAACAGCCTGGGGTCAGAGGCCAGGCTCCGGCCGAGAAAAGAGGCGCCGCACAGGGCGCCTTAAGGCCAAAGGAGCAATGGGAGCTGACCTTGAATAAACCACTGACCGCTTCACCAGCATGAGCGGCCGGCGAACGCCCTACAGAATACTCAACGGGTATTCGATGATCAGACGCACGTCTTGCAGGTCATTGTCGAAAGCCGTGGAGCGATGGGTAGCCTGACGCAAGCGCAGAGACAGATCCTTGGCAGCACCGGACTGCACGATGTAACGGGCCTCCAGGTCGCGCTCCCAATGCTTCTCGTCATCGCCCGCCCAACCCGCAAAGGCACCATTCGGATCAGCCTTGGTGCCATCAATCTGGTCACCCTTGATGTAGCGCGCCATAAAGCTCAGACCCGGCACACCGAAAGTGGCCATGTTCAGGTCATAACGCACCTGCATAGAGCGCTCATTCGGGGCATTGAAGTCGGAGTACTGCACCGAGTTAGCCAGCCAAATCGAATCGCCACCGATGTAGTCGAAGAACTCATCGCCATTGACCTTCTGGTACGCCAGGCTGAGCTTGTGCGCACCGAAGTTGTAAGCCGCCTTCAACGAATAGGTCAGATTATCCAGTTCGCCTGCAAGGGCATCACCCTGGTCGTCGGTCTTGTAGGCCACGAGGTCGAAGTTCAACGACTGATCGTCGGCCAGCGGAATGGTGTAGTAGACGTTGGCGAAGTACTGACGCCAGATGTCTTCGGCCTCGCTGGCGTAGAGCGCCACACTGAGGTTGTCGTTGATGTTGTAAGTCGCGCCAAGGAAGTCAACGCTGCGTGCTTCAACTTCAGCGTACTCGCTGGTCAGCTCGCCATCAGAATTGCTCGAATTGCGGCGATTGATAGCGGTGAAGTGACCCGCTTCAATCGACAGGTTGTCGATCTCGTTGCTGAACAGCTGGAAGCCTGTTGCCGTTTCAGGCAGCAGACGCGAGTCGCCGGTGGCAAAGACCGGTGCAGTCGGACGCTGTTCGCCGAACTTCAGCTCGGTGGAGGAGATGCGTACCTTTACGGCACCACCAAGATGCCCGGTGTTGTCTTCGATACGACCTTCGCCATCGACTGGCAGGATGCCGTTACCCACGCTGCCACGACCGCCATCAAGCTTGATGCCGCCATACGCGTAGGCATCAACACCCACACCTACGGTGCCCTGAGTAAAGCCGGAGGCGTAGTTCAGGTGCATGCCGTGCGCCCACTCTTCGCGGGTATTGCGCTGGCTGTTGACGAAGTTGCGCTGCATATACAGGTTGCGATTGATCAGCTTTAAGGTGCTGTCTTCGATAAAGCCCTTGGACTCCTGCTGGTCGCCGGCAACGGCATATTGCGAGCCGGCGGCGACCGCGAGGGCGATCAGGCTCAGTTTTACGACTTTCATGGCTTACTCCATTGGTTTTTTATTGAACATCTCGAAAATCCGTCGCGGGTAGCGACGCATTCCTTGCAGCACTGGCGCTAAGCAAACTGCTCCAGCGACAGTTCGGGCGGGCACACGCCCTTGCTGATCACAGCCTCCAGGCACAGGGTCGTTTCAGACTCGGCCCAGCAAACGAAATAACCCTTTGCCTTCAACCGCTTGAGCTTGAACGGCCATTCCAGCTCGGTACTTTCCTGAAGCGCCCGCAGGCTCGCCGGCAGTTGGATAATCGAGTAGAAGCCAGCTGCGGTTTGCACTCGCTCAAGCACCCGCAAAGTGGGCTGCGCGGCGGCTAATGCGTGGTTGCTCTGGGGCTGCAACAGCTTTTCCAGGGCGAACGATTCCAACCTGCTGATTTGCATACAGGGCTCTTGCTTGAATGCGGATTAGAGAATCAGCGCCGTGGACAAAGCGGCGCTGAGCGACTTAGGTCATCACTTGAGCAAGCCACTGACCTTGGCCAGGGTCTGCGCCACTTCAGCACGGTTGACCGGAGCATCCGGGTTAAAGCGACCCTTCTCGGCCTGCAACCAACCCTCGCCCACCGTCAGGCTGGCAGCGTCGGCGAAGGCTTTATCAACACCACCGAGGTCGGTTAGCGCGGCGGTTTTTGCCAGGCTGATGCCTTGATAACGCTCCACCAGAGCCTTGCAGGCCAGCGCCCATTCCTTGCGGGTGACCGGCTGACTGCCGGCAAACGCCTCAGCGCTGGTCATCCAGCCATTGGAAAGCACGACATTGAGCTGATCGCGCATCGGATCATCCGCGCCGATGTCAGTGAGCTTGGGCAGTGCATCCAGCTTGGACTCGGCAGCCAGGGTCATCTGCAGGGCGTTGGCCAGCTCCAGACGGGTAATCGGCCGTTGCGGCTCAAAGGCGCTCTGCCCGTTGAGGGTCATCAGACCACGGAAGCTGACCGCGCGAATCGCATCGCCCGCCGCGCCGTTGCCGGCATCTTTAGGGGCGCTGCTCGCCGGGTCGCCGAGGTTGGCGTTGACCGGGCGAATATCCAAACGCACGCCATCAACACTGTAGTTGGTCAGCGAATCGTAGAACTGGCTGTGGGCACTGAAGTCAGCGGTTTTGCTGAACTCGAAACGGTAGCCGTAGTGGTAGCCGTTAAGCGGGTTGTAGCGTGTCATCAGGCCGACCTGACGCATCGCGGTGTTATCCGCCAGGCCATAAAGCACCGCGCGGCCAATCGCCGATACTGCAGACAGGTCGGTGATCAGCTGGTTGCCCACCAGGTATTCGTTGCCGGCCTCGATGGCGGCTTTGCCTTCGCCTGGCTGCACCTTGCCGCTGGTCAGGTCATAACGGTCGCCATGGCCGAGCATGGCCAGGCGCACGTTACTCAACTGGGTGCCGTACACACCGATTTTTTTCTCCGCCTTGCTGGCATCCATCACGGTCAGGTAGCCCTCACCGAGCACCTGCACCTGGCCCTCGGGGTTTACCCACATGGCCGTGTTGGTATCCAGGCCAAAGCCCTTGCTCACCGGTTGCCCGGCCAGATAGGCAGCCATGCGCGCGGCGCGGCCGGTGCTGGTTTCTTCGATCTGGTCGAGGTGCTGATCGATGATGCCGCCGCTGAACAGGCCCGAACCTTTCAACACCGCAGCGCCGCGCTGGTCGGCCTTGCTGGCCACGCCAAAATCCAGGGTATCCATGACCACACCATAAGCGGTGGGCATCTGTGCACCAAGAATACTGGCACCGGCGCTGGTGCCGGCGACCACGCCGCCTTTGTCATAGACCTTGCGCACTTCCTGCATCAGCAGCGATGGGCTGCCATCGGCATTGAACAGCGCGCGGGCGATACGCGCCTGATCGCCACCAACAAACCACACCGCGCTCGCCTCGCCCAGTGGCTTGACCACGGCAGCATCATTCATGGTTGCCTGGTAGTTGCTCTTGTCGATGCCAACGATACTGATGCGCTCGGCCGGGATGCCCAACGCCACCAGCTCGCCCATAAAGCGCTTGCTTGAACTCTGGCTACCGCTGGCGGTTGGCATGATCACGATGCGCGCCTCTTTCTGCCCGCCCGCCAGCTCGATGAACTTGGCGTACACCGGCGAGTTGCTGGCGCGCAGCATGCCGCCCACGGCCAGCAGGTTGCCTTCGGCCAGGGCGGCCGAGCTGGCACAGGAAAGGATTAGGGCGGCCACCGCCACGCGTTGGTTCAGCTGCTTTTTCATTCTTATTGCTCTTGTTATGAGAACTCGTGCGAGCCGGTGTTCCGGTCCCGTCAGCGCCTCCCTGCAGCAGGTAAAACACCGCGCCAGCCCTGGCTTTCCGGCTGTGAATTTAAATTTTCACAATCTCGATTTGTGAAAATTTATATACCAACAGGAACTCATCTTCAAGCACCTTGCGCCGACCTGCTCACACCTTTCGTCGCCTGAAAAAAGCTGATTCCGGCTTATAACAAGCGAAATAGAGCGGTTTAGCCGCGATATTCACAAACTGAAATATGATAGAAATATTTCTAGCTTGTAGATTTATGAAAATAAACGTGCCAACAATATGCCAACACCGCCCCAGGATCGGGCACACCTTACCAGGCCCAACAGCATGTAAGCCCACAAGGCCTCAGCTGAACATCTCGCCAAATGGCGAGGCAACACCCGCTGAGCACAGGGCTTGGGCCCTGCGCTCAGACACCCAAATCGCCCCATCAAGGAGTCAATAAGATGAACAAGATCGTACTTCTCGGCGCTCTGGCGCTCAGCGCCGTCAGCACATTCAGTGTCGCCAGCCAGGACAACCTGCGCATCGGCATCGAAGCGGCCTATCCACCCTTCGCCTTCAAAACTCCAGAAGGCAAAATCAGCGGCTTCGGCTACGACATCGGCAATGCCCTGTGCGCCGAAATGAAAGTCAAATGCGAGTGGGTTGAACAGGAATTCGACGGCCTGATTCCGTCCCTGAAAGTGCGCAAGGTCGACGCTGTGCTGTCGTCCATGTCGATCACCGAAGACCGCCTGAAATCGGTGGACTTCAGCAAAAAGTACTACCACACCCCAGGCAAGCTGGCGATGAAGGCCGGTAACGAAATCAAGGACCCGCTGGTCGACCTCAAAGGCAAGAAAGTTGGGGTACAGCGCGCCTCCACCTACGATCGCTTTGCCTCGGACCAGTTCGAAGCAGCCGGCATCGAAGTGGTGCGTTACGCCTCGCAAAACGAAGCATTCCTCGACCTCGCTTCCGGTCGCCTGGACGCCACCCTGGCGGACATCATCAACATCGATGAAGGCTTTATCAAAACTGACGCAGGCAAGGGTTTCGCCCTGGTCGGCCCGGACTTCAACGACCCGAAATACTTCGGTAACGGTGCCGGCATCGCAGTACGCAAAGGCGATAGCGAAAACGCCGCCCGCATCAGCGCCGCCATTGACGCAATCCGCGCCAACGGCACCTACCAAGACGTGCAAGCCAAGTACTTCGAGTTCGATATCTACGGCAAGTAAGTACTGCTAACGCACTGCGGGTGCCTCCATATGGGAGGCACCTTTTTCTCGTTGTAGCGCAGGCCACTCGGCCTCTGCGTGAGGAACCCCATCATGCTCCACGGCTACGGCTCGACCATTCTCGAGGGCGCCTGGCTGACCCTCAGTCTGGCTCTGACTTCTATGACCCTGGCAATTGCCCTGGGCCTTGTTGGTGCAGCGTTTCGCCTGTCCCCGCTGAAATGGCTGGCACTGCTCGGCGAAGGCTACGCCACGATTATTCGCGGCATTCCTGATCTGGTGCTGATTCTGCTGATCTTCTACGGCGGCCAGGACCTGGTAAACCGTCTGGCTCCGCTGCTCGGCTATAACCACTACATCGACATCAACCCGTTTATCGCGGGCGTTTGCACCATGGGCTTTATCTTCGGGGCCTACCTTTCAGAGACCTTTCGCGGCGCTTTTATGGCCATTGCCAAAGGCCAGGCTGAAGCCGGTGCGGCTTACGGCATGAGTGGCATGCAGGTGTTCTGGCGGATCCTGGTACCGCAGATGATTCGCTTCGCCATCCCCGGCTTCACCAACAACTGGCTGGTGCTGACCAAGGCCACCGCGCTGATTTCCGTGGTCGGCCTGCAGGACATGATGTTCAAGGCCAAGAACGCCGCCGACGCCACCCGCGAACCCTTCACCTTTTTCCTCGCGGTTGCCGCGCTGTACCTGTTGCTCACCACCGTGTCCCTGCTGGCCCTGCGCCTGCTGGAAAAACGCTACTCCGCGGGCGCCCGCCTGGCCGAACTCTAAGCGAGACCTTCTACCGTGCTCGATTTCCAATTGATTGCCGACAGCCTGCCGCTCTACGGCAGCGGCGTACTGGTGACGTTCAAGTTACTGTTTATCGCCCTCGCGCTCGGTCTGGCGCTGGCCATTCCACTGGCACTGCTGCGCGTGTCGCGCGCGCCATGGCTCAACGCCCCAGCCTGGCTCTACACCTATGTGATCCGCGGCACACCGATGCTGGTGCAGTTGTTCCTCATCTATTACGGCCTGGCGCAATTCGAGGCGGTACGTGAGAGCGTGCTGTGGCCGTATTTCTCCAGCGCCACTTTCTGCGCCTGCCTGGCATTTGCCATCAACACCAGCGCCTACAGCGCGGAAATTCTCGCCGGTAGCCTTAAGGCCACGCCCCATGGCGAGATCGAAGCAGGACGGGCCGTGGGCATGTCGCGCTTCACCCTGTACCGCCGCATTCTCCTGCCATCAGCCTTGCGCAGAGCGCTGCCGCAGTACAGCAATGAAGTGATCATGATGCTGCACACCACGTCGCTGGCGTCGATCGTCACCTTGATCGATATCACCGGGGCGGCGCGCACCGTCAGCTCGCGCTACTACATGCCATTCGAGGCCTTTATCACCGCAGGGCTGTTCTACCTGGTGCTGACTTTTATCCTGGTGCGCCTGTTCAAACTGGCCGAAGGCCGCTGGCTGGCGCATCTGGCCCCGCGCAAGAACTAAGGGAAACCCATGGAACATATTCAGCACCAGCTGCCCTGGAGCACAGCGGGAACAGAACGCCGGCTCTCGGTATTTCGTTTTGGCAGCGGCCCGCGCAAAACTTATATACAAGCGTCCCTGCATGCAGATGAGCTGCCGGGTATGCGCGTGGCCGTGGAACTCAAACAGCGGCTACTTGAACTGGAACAACAAGGCCGCCTCAATGGGGTGATCGAACTGGTGCCAGTGGCCAACCCGATTGGCCTGGGCCAGATGTTTCAGGCCACCCACCAGGGGCGCTTTGATCTGGCCAGCGGGCAGAACTTCAACCGCGATTTTCCTGCACTGGCCGAACTGATCGCGCCACAGCTGGAAGGCCGCCTGGGCGACGACGGGCAAGCCAACGTGACGCTGATTCGCCGCCTGATGCGCGAAGCTATTGCCGAGGTGCCGCCCGCCAGATCGGAGCTGGAAGGCCTGCGCAGCCTGCTGCTGCAGCAGGCCTGCGACGCCGATGTGGTGCTCGACCTGCACTGTGACTTCGAGTCGATCATGCTGCTCTACGCCGTGCCGCAGCATTGGCTAAGCCTGCAGCCATTGGCCGCCCGCCTGCGCGCCGGCGCGGTGTTGCTGGCCGAAGACAGCGGCGGCAACTCTTTCGATGAAGCCTGCGCCGTACCCTGGCTGCGCCTGGCCGAACGCTATTCGGAAGCCAATATTCCACTGGCCTGTATGGCGACCACCATCGAGCTGCGCGGCATGGCCGACACCGACCGCACTCAGGCGCAGCACAGTGCTGAGGACATTCTTGGCTTTCTCGCTGATCAGGGCCTGATCAGTGGCGACTGGCCCGCCGCGCCGTTCACCTGTTGCGAAGCCACACCCTTTGCCGGTGCGCAGTACGCCTACGCGCCGCTCCCCGGCGTAGTGAGTTTTCTGCAACCGCTGGGGGCGCGGATAAAGCTCGGCGACCCACTGTTCGAGGTGATCGACCCACTGAGCGATCAGCACTCCGTGGTGCATGCCACAACCTCAGGAATCCTCTACGCCCGCGAGCGCCTGCGCTATGCCCAGCCCGGCCTGTGGCTGGCCAAGGTCGCAGGCGCTCACCCGATTCGCCAGGGCCGCCTGCTTACCGACTAACAACAAGAGAATCCGCCGCCATGCACACCTTGCAAATCGACAACCTGCACAAACGCTATGGCACCCATGAAGTGCTCAAGGGCGTGTCCCTGACCGCCAAGGCTGGCGATGTCACCAGCATCATCGGCTCCAGCGGCTCGGGTAAGAGCACCTTCCTGCGCTGCATCAACCTGCTGGAGCAACCACACAGCGGACGCATCCTGCTCAATAACGAAGAGCTGAAACTGCAGCCAAGCAAAGCCACCGGCGCGCTCAAAGCCAGCGACAGCAAACAGCTGCAACGCATGCGCTCACGCCTGGCCATGGTGTTTCAGCACTTCAACCTGTGGTCGCATATGAGCGCCCTGGACAACGTGATGGAAGCGCCGGTGCATGTGCTGGGCATGAACAAGAAAGACGCCCGGGAGAAAGCCGAACACTACCTGGCGAAAGTCGGCGTCGCCCACCGCAAAGATGCCTACCCGGCGCATATGAGCGGCGGCGAGCAGCAGCGCGTGGCCATC